>Ga0265318_10001055_pt1 | contig 17458 bp, 16 predicted proteins | sample 4821metaG_FD_192431 | JGI IMG/M metagenome (GOLD analysis project Ga0265318, IMG submission 192431) | Rhizosphere microbial communities from Carex aquatilis grown in University of Washington, Seatle, WA, United States - 4-8-21 metaG | ecosystem: Host-associated > Plants > Roots > Rhizosphere >... | reverse complement strand
CTCGTCGACACTCAACCTGATCTTGATGATCTGACCCATGCCCTGTGTAACAGACGGGCACAAGCGTTAATTCCGGATGGACGGCGGTGCACTAGCGCGGTGGTCGATCGGATAATCCGAAAAACTGACGGATCTGAGTAATGAGGCGACGGGATCGTTCCTCCGCAGGCGGCGCGCTGCTCTCGGAGACCGCTGCTCGGGCCAGCTCTGCCTGTCGTGACGCCAGAAGCGAACCCAGTCCTTCTACAACTTCAGGGTGCGCGGCGAGGACCTGATGGAACGCTTCCTGATCGAGCGCCACCAAGTGGCAGAGTGTTTTCGCGCGCACCGTCGCCGATCGGACCTCGCCCGTCAGGAGCCCCATCTCGCCGAAGCATTGCCCGGGACCGAGCTGCGACACTTCGTGGCTCGCGCCGCCCTCGCGTGGGACTTCTACGGTTACGATGCCGCGTTCGATGATGAAGAGCTCCACGCTCGGGTCTCCCTTGCACACGATCGTTTCGCCTGGTCCGAAAAGTCGTAGCGTCGCCCGTGCGGCCAGAAGGTGACGCGCGTCGTCGGGGAGAGGTCGCAAGAGCCCGACGGCGCTGACGGCGGCGGCGCGGCGCGCCCGGTGCGCCAGCCGTTGGTCTGGCTCTTCGGTTGCGGCGCGGATCGCGATTGTCTGCGTGGGGAACGGGATGTCGATTCCGCGTCGCAAGAGCGTGTAAAAGACGCGATCGCGCACGGCGCCGTCCACGTTGAGCGCTTCGCCGAAGTCGTTCACGAAAAAGAGCAGTTCGTATTCGACGGCGCTGTCGCCGAACGCGCGCGTTCGCGCTTGTGGAATGGGTGATGGGAGGACGCCCGGCACGTTGCGCGCAGCAGTGGTGAGCGCGTCGTGCACGTCGTCCGGAGGCGCCGCATACGTCACGTTGACCAAGACGCGCCTGCGCGAGACCGTCGACGGGCGCGAGTAGTTGCGTATCGCGGCCTTTGCCAGCGTCGCGTTCGGAAGGATGACTTCTACGTGGTCCAGCGTCATGACGCTCGTCGCTCGCCAGGTCACTTCCGTCACCCGCCCCGCTTGCGCGCCGTCGCCCACCTCGATCCAATCGCCGACGTCGAATGGGCGCTGGAGCTGAAGCGCCAATCCCGACACGAAGTTTCCGAGCGTGTCTTGCATGGCGAGGCCCACGACCGCTGTGAGCACGGCCGACGTCGCGAGGATCGACCCCGGCTCGACTCCGATGGTGCGAAGGGCAAGGAGGGCCACGGCGAGGTACGTGACCCCGGTCGAGAGGTCCCTGAAGATCCGGGGCGAGGGCCGAGCCGAGCGGCGATCGACCACGACGTCGATGACCAGCAGCACGGCGCTGCGGCCCATCGAGCCGAAGAGACAGAACGCGCCGATAAAAAGGAGCAGGCGATGCGCGGATGCGCCGGACGCGAACGTGAAGCGGAGCGCGAAACAGAGCACGGACAGCCCCAAAAGGACTGCCCCTTGGCGCACCCGAACTCGCTGCCCGGGATGCAGAAGGGCCGCCGTCGCGCCCAGGAGCATCAGCGCCAGCGGAAATCCGATCAGATCGCCTGTCAGGTCCGACGGATCGAATTCTGGCACAGCGCGCATCCGAGGATCGTACCCGATGCATGGAAGCGAAGGGGAAGAAGGCCGCGCCGGGTCGGGGCCTCGTGCCGATGCTTTCGGTAAGCACGCCCTACTTGCCGTGCGGTCGCAGCTCCTCGCGAGCCATGGCTCGTAGGGCGGATCGTCGACGCTCGTGTCGCGGATCATTAACTCTCGCCCGGCAAACACGAAGCAGCCGGACCTGGCGACGAGGTCGAACGTGAGCTGACCTGACAGGTTCTCAAGCGTCTGTCCGAAATCGAAGATCTCGAAGGAATTTGCTCAATGAGGCTTCACACGCCCATTGACATGCGCGGTCCGCCGACCGCCCAATGCACCGAAGCTCGTGTCGCTGCGCGATCGCCGCTGGACCCTCGCCGCCGCGATCCTCGGTTCGAGCATGGCGTTCCTCGACGCGACGGTTGTGAACGTCGCCCTGCCTGTGATCCAGCGCGAGCTGCGAATGACCGCGGATCTCGCGCAATGGGTCGTCGAGGCGTACGCCCTCCTTCTCTCGTCGCTCGTGCTCGTCGGCGGTGCGCTCGGCGACCGGTACGGTAGAAGCCGCATGTTCACGACCGGCGTCGCCGTATTCGCGCTGGCGTCGGCGGCGTGCGGTCTCGCGCCGGACGCACGGTTCCTCATCGCCGCCCGCGCGCTGCAAGGCGCCGGAGCTGCCCTGCTCGTGCCCGGAAGCCTTTCGCTCATCAGCGCCGCGAATACTGCGAAGGAACGCGGCGCCGCCATCGGAACGTGGTCGGCGTTCAGCGCGATCACCGGCGCCATCGGCCCGGTAGCCGGTGGATGGGTGGTCGCCCACAGTTCGTGGCGCTGGCTCTTCTTCTTCAACGTGCCGATCGCCGTCATCGTCGTGGGCATTGCGGTCCTGCGGGTCGACGAGACCCGCGACGAGAACGCCCCGGATCGCACCGATTGGCTTGGCGCAGCGCTGGCCACGGCGGGGCTTGGCTCTATCGTCTTCGGTCTGATCGACTCGGCGCGCGTCCCGGGACGGGCGCGCCTCGCCTCGTTCCTCACGGCGGGCACGCTCTCGCTCGTGGGCTTCCTCGTGGTCGAGGCCAGGACGCAATCGCCGATGATGCCCCTGTCGCTCTTTCGATCGAAGACGTTCGCGGGCACGAATCTGCTCACGCTGCTCCTTTACGCGGCGCTCGGCGCGACGATGTTCTTCCTGCCCTTCGATCTGATCCAGGTGCAGGGCTACACCCCGCTCGAGGCGGGCGCGTCGCTCCTTCCGTTGGTCGTCCTCATCGCGGCGATGAGCCCGTTCGCCGGCGCGGCCTCTGCGCGGTTCGGGGTTCGTGCTCTGCTGATAGCCGGTCCGCTCGTGGCCTCAACAGGCTTTGCTCTTCTCGCTCTTCCTGGCAGCGAGGGCTCCTACGTCACGACGTTCCTTTCGGGCGTCGTGGTTCTCGGCGTGGGGATGGGCATCACCGTCGCGCCGCTCACGACCGCCGTGATGGGCTCTGTCGAGGTCAGGCACGCCGGCGTCGCCTCGGGCATCAACAACGCGGTCGCTCGCGCCGCAGGCCTGCTCGCGATTGCGGCGCTTGGCGTGGTCCTACTTGCACGTTTCGACAGAGCGCTCGCCGAGGAGCTCCCCCAGATGGCCCTCCCGCCGGAGATCGGACACCTGGTGAGCGCGGAGCGGGGAAAGCTCCTCGGTGCGGACTTCTCATCCATCGATCCGGCGCTCGCCGAGGCGCTCCGCCGCGCGTTCGCCGCAGCCTACGTCGCGGCTTTCAGAACGCTGATGCTCGTGAACGCGACGATGGCCGCGGCAGGCGCGCTCAGCGCCGCCGTACTCGTCGGTCGCAGGGCGACGCGCTAGCAAGAAACCGATGGTCGACTGCCAGACCGGCAGATAGGTAGGCAGTTCGCGAACCTGTCGCGACGCGTCCTGCATTCGGAGACTTCTCTCCCGCGAGGAGGTGCGTCGAGAGCGGGAGCCATGCGTCAGCCACGCCGTTCGCCTTCGGGGGCAGCGGTCAGCGCGACGGGGACCACGACAATCGTGCGCTTCAATCGAACCAACTTCGCTTCATCAAAATGACTTACGGAGCCTTCGTCCGCTTTCGCTGCTTTCTTCCGGCCGACCGCCGGGGAGCAAGGAGCCGCCCCAGATAGCGCCCCGTGTACGACTCGGCGCACGAAGCCACCGTCTCCGGTGTCCCCTCGGCGAGGAGCAGGCCGCCCCTCGCTCCCCCTTCGGGCCCAAGGTCGATGACCCAGTCCGCCGACTTGATGACGTCGAGGTTGTGCTCGATGACGACCACGCTGTTGCCCGCGTCGACCAGCCGTTGCAAGACCGCAAGGAGCTTCTTGATGTCGTCGAAGTGCAGCCCCGTCGTCGGCTCGTCAAGGACATAGAGGGTACGTCCCGTCTGCACTTTGCCGAGCTCCCGGCTCAGCTTCACGCGCTGAGCCTCACCCCCGCTCAAAGTGGTCGCCGGCTGCCCAATCTTCATGTAGCCGAGTCCCACCTCACCGAGCGTGCCCAAGATGCGCGAAAGCACGGGAAACGCCCGAAAGAGCTCCCGGCAATCGTCGACGCTACACTCGAGCACGTCGTGGATGGACTTGCCCTTGAACCTCACGTCCAGCGTCTCGACGTTGTAGCGCCTTGCGCCGCACGCCTCGCACGGGACCCAGATGTCGGCGAGAAAATGCATCTCGACCTTGACCATCCCGCCCCCCGCGCACGTCTCACAGCGTCCCCCTTTCACATTGAAGCTGAACCGACCGGCGTCCCAGCCGCGGGTGCGCGCCTCGGCGAGCTCCGCGAACACGCCGCGGATCGCGTCGAAGGCTTTCGTGTAGGTGCCTGCGTTGGATCGCGGCGTCCTGCCGATCGGCTGCTGGTCGATGGCGATGACCTTGTCGAGGGCGGATAGGCCGAGGATCTCACTGTGGTCGCCCACGGGGGCAGCGCTATCGTGGAGCAAGCGTGCGAGGGCCGGAAGCAGAATGCCGTTGACCAGCGAGCTCTTGCCCGCGCCGCTCACGCCCGTCACCGCGGTGAGCACGCCGAGGGGAAAGCGGACGTCAATGCCGCGCAAATTGTGCTCGCGCGCGTTCTTCACCTCGAGCCACGCTCGCGGCGGCCGGCGCTCGCGAGGCACCTCGATGCGCAGCCCGCCGGCAAGGTACTGACCGGTCAGGCTCGCGCTCGAGAGGAGCGCCTCGGGCGTCCCCTCGAAGGTGACCTTGCCGCCCATATGCCCCGCGCCGGGCCCGAAGTCGACCACGTGGTCCGCCGCCCGAATGGTCTCTTCGTCGTGCTCTACGACGATGACCGTGTTGCCGAGGTCGCGCAGGCGACGGAGGGTTGCGATGAGTCGCGCGTTGTCGCGCGGATGAAGGCCGATGCTTGGCTCGTCGAGCACGTACATGACCCCGGAGAGCTCGCTGCCGAGCTGGCTCGCGAGCCTTATCCTCTGCGCCTCGCCTCCCGAGAGAGTCGGCCCCCCGCGCTCGAGCGCGAGGTACTCGAGCCCCACGTCGAGGAGAAACTTGAGCCGACTCTCGACCTCGCGCAGCGCTCCCTCGCCAATCGCTTTCTCGGAGGGTGATAGCTTGAGCGAAGCGACGTGGGCAGCGGCGTCCGCGACCGTCATGTGAGTCACCTCCGCGATCGTCTTGCCACTGACGAACACCGCTAGGCTCTCGCGCCGCAGCCGCCGCCCACTGCACAACTCGCACGGCTGCACACGGAGATAGCGACGATAAAGGTCGCGGGCGGCGTCGGAATCGGTCTCATGGAACTTGCGCTCGATGTTCCTGATGATGCCTTCGTAACGCATCCCCCAGGTGCCGCTGTTGAGGCTCCCTTCCTTGCCCCAGCGGATGGCGATCTTCTGCCCCTCGACGCCGTAGAGCACGAGCTTCTGTTTCGCCCTGGGGATCTTGTTCCACGGCGCGTCCAAGTCGACCTTGAACGCGCGCGAGACGCCGTCGACGATCCTCGCCGTCCACCCCTCGCCCCGAGCCATAGCCGCAGCCCAGGGTGCGATCGCGCCGTGGCGAATGGATAGGGAGGGGTCCGGGATGACGAGACGAGGGTCGACGACTTCGCGTTGACCGAGGCCGTTACACGAGTGACACATGCCAAGGGGCGAATTGAAAGAGAAGCTCTGCGGCGACAGCTCAGGAAACGCAACGCCACAGCACGCGCGCGCCTCGCTGAACGACGCCGTCCCCCCGCCGTCGGCGCGCTCGACAATGAGGCTGCCCTTCCCCTCGCGGAGTCCGAGCTCCACAGCCTCCGCCAGACGCGCGCGCTCGGCCGCCCGTGCGACGAGTCGATCGACGACGAGCTCCACGCTGTGCTTCTTCTTCTTGTCGATCGCAGGCAAGGCGTCCAGCGGATGCACCTTCCCGTCTATCCGCACCCGGACGAAGCCGCGCCCGCGTAGCTCGTCCCAGAGCTCCTTGAACTCGCCTTTGCGGTGGACGACAAGGGGCGCCAAGACGGTGAGCTTCGTTCCCTCGGGCAAGGCGAGGATTTCGCGCGTCACCTCCTGCGGGCCTTTGGCGCCGACCTTCTTGCCACACGAAGGGCAGCGCTGTTGGCCGAGCTTTGCGTAGAGGACACGCAAGTAATCGTAGATCTCGGTGATCGTGCCCACCGTGGACCTTGGGTTGTTCGAAGCACTCTTCTGCTCGATGGCAATGGTCGGCGAAAGGCCCCGGAGATGGTCGACCTTGGGGCGCTCGAGCTGGCCGAGAAACTGGCGCGCGTAGGCGCTCAGAGTCTCGACATAGCGGCGCTGACCTTCGGCGTAGAGCGTGTCGAACGCGAGGCTGGACTTTCCGGATCCGCTGGGTCCGGTGAAGATCACGAACTGTCGCTTCGGGATGGCGAGATACTCGACGGCCAGGTTGTGCTCGCGCGCGCCGGTAATCTCGACGAAATCAGGCTCGCGAGCGCCTTTCCTTGTGGCGGGCCCCGTTGCCGGGGAGCGATGCCGTCGGCGACGCATGGAACGTGCGTCGTACACCGCGCAACGTCAACCGTCACTTGCTGCCAGTGCGCATTCCGTCAGGCTCCATCCAAACCCGTGACAACAAGCCGTCCAATCTCACGACCGAAGTCGATGCCGCGCCTTCAGCGGCCGTTTTGGATTGATCCACTTCCGGGTCCTTTCTAGATCCATCCCATGACGCTTACGGGGCATCGCCGGCGGCCGGATCGTGACCCACCCGGAAGATCCGAAGGTCATTGGCGTTCACCGTCCGTCATTGGCGTTCACCGTCCGACTCGGACGGATCCGCGCAGCGAGCTTCGCACTCGAGGCGTAGCCGTCGTCGCGGCCGTTGATGCGCGATACGCTCGAATGAACAGGCCGGGGCAGGTCGCGACCCGCTGCTATTCGGCCATCCGTCCAGGGGCTAGCCGCGGCGTGAGAGCTGGCGACACTGGCGACACCACGCTCTCCGGCGAGAGATCTCCCGTTCCGCGGCTGCCCTCACGAAGGGAGCCCGTGCGACAGCAGAAACAGCGCTCCGGAGCGGCCGGGCGCACCGCCGCATAGCCGCCTAGCCGCGCCGAGCTACTGCGATGGTCGCGACTCGATCTTCCGCATCGTCATCATGGTCGGGAAGACGATTCGCCGTGGCGCCGCCCGCTCCGCTCGGTCATTCTCTCCGCCCATATGTCCCTCGTCACCCTGCACGTGTCATCGCGCGGCCGCCCTGCGCGCGATCCGAAAGCGTTTCTACCAACTACCCTCGAAGAAATGCGCGCGCGTCGATGGGATGAGCTCGACATTCTCATCGTCACCGGCGACGCGTACGTCGACCATCCAGCGTTCGGCCCCGTTCTCGTGGCCCGTTTCCTGGAAGGGCGAGGGTATCGCGTCGGAATCGTCGCTCAGCCCCGCTGGACCACGGTCGAGGACGTGTCGCGGATGGGGCGACCGCGGCTCTTCGTCGGGGTTAGTGCGGGCAACCTCGACTCAATGCTCTCGCGCCTGACCGCGCAAAAAAAGACGCGATCGGAGGATCAATACTCGCCCGACGGCCGCACGAACCTGCGCCCGAATCGCGCGACGATTGTCTACAGCAATCTATGCCGCCAAGCGTTTCCGGGCCTTCCCGTCGTCCTCGGGGGGATCGAGGCATCGCTTCGACGCATCGCCCACTACGACTATTGGAGCGATTCGGTACGCCGCTCGATCCTGCTCGACAGCAAAGCAGACTTGCTCGTCTTTGGCATGGGAGAGCGCGCCGCATGGGAGATCGCGCGTCGACTGGACGGTGGTGAACGCGTGGACGCTCTCGCCGACATTCGCGGGACGGCCCACGTGAAGAAGAACAAGCGGGCTTGGGCGGACATTGCCGCAAACGCGAGTCGCTACGTCACCGACGGCAAAGTGGTCCTCTTGCACTCGTATGAAGAGGTCTGTAGCGACAAGGTAGCGTTCGCCAAAATGTCGCGACTCTTGCAGAACGAGACGAACGCGCACAACGCGAGGCCGCTGCTTCAGCCCCACGGAGCGGAGGCAGTCTACTTCAACCCTCCTGCGTTGCCCCTCGATGAGAGCGACATGGACGCGCTCTACGACTTGCCGTTCGCGCGCAGCCCACACCCCAACTACGAGGGCGCGCGAATACCAGCGTTCGAGACTGTGAAGCATTCCATCGTCACGATGCGCGGCTGCTTCGGCGGCTGCACCTTCTGCAGTATCACCGAGCACGAAGGGCGTATCATTCAGAGCCGCAGCGCGGACAACGTGTTGCGGGAGGTGCGCGCGCTGTCGCGCATGGAAGACTTTCGCGGGACGATCACCGACGTCGGCGGCCCAACCGCCAACATGTACAAGATGCGCTGCCGCGACGATGCTACCGAGCAAGCGTGCCGGCGTCTCTCGTGCGTTCATCCGGGCATTTGCGACAACCTGGTCACCGACCACGGCCCCCTCGTCGACCTCTTGAAGCGGGTGCGTCAAGAGCCCGGAGTCAAACGCGCCTATGTCGCCAGTGGGGTACGCTATGACCTGGCTGCGCGCAGCCCGGAATTCGTGCGCGAGCTCGCGCGCCACCATACGGGCGGTCAGCTCAGCGTCGCGCCCGAGCACACGAGCCCAGGAGTGCTCGACAAAATGAAGAAACCTCCGATCGAACACTACGAGCGGTTTGCGCAGGCCTTCTGCCACGCAAGCGAGCAAGCGGGCAAGGAGCAGTACCTCGTTCCCTACTTCATTACTGCGCATCCTGGTTCCACGCTGAGCGACACCATCGAGCTGGCGCTGTGGCTCAAGGCGCGCAACATGCGTCCGAGGCAAGTGCAGGATTTCATCCCCACGCCGATGGCCATCGCCACGACCATGTTCTACACGGGCATCGATCCGCTGACCAACGAACCAGTGCCCGTCGTGCGCGATCTGCGCGAGAAAAAGAGGATGAAAGCCCTCCTCTATTGGTGGGACGAGGCGCAGTGGTCGCTCGCGCGCGAGGCGCTGCGAGCGGCGGGGCGGTCGGACCTAATCGGCCCGGCTCCGAGGTGTCTCGTCCCTTTCGCAAGCTCGGTCGGCGCGGAACGCCGACCGTAGGCGGTTGGCCGCCACGTTCGACCTCGTCAACTTCCGTGGTCTGCTCGCCTGCGCATCACTTTCGGGGTCCGACGGAAGGCGATGTCTCGATGGCCGCTGTGTGCTTCGGGTACAGCGGTTAGGCAGCGGGGGAGACCTTCGCCCGCTCTTTGCTCTGACAGCCCCGCTCGCTATCAACCGCACTCGTCCTGACGCCGGTGGACGGACGGGACCATGGCAAGCCCTGTCGCGCGCACGACTTACCGCGTCCCGTGGTCCCGCCACGGATTCGCGCGATCTTTCGCGTCCGATATTTCGTCTTCGCGATGCCGCCGAGCATCGTCGACGCGCTCTCTTCGCCGGTCAGGGCGCTCGCCCAGTCGAGCACATCGTGGAGGATCAGCACGGCGCGCTGGCGAGGCGGCAGTGCCTGCACCACGGGCACGAAAGCAGCCCGATCGCCTCGCACGCTGAGAGCGTCTTCCGACCGCGAAGGCGCGGCCGTGAGTAGGTTCTGAAGACGTGCGGTCGCGTCATCCGAACGAGCCCCGTTGGGGTGCTTCAGAAGGGCATGGACATGCTCCTGTGGCCTCCCGTATTCCTCCAGAACTGGATCGCGCCGGATCGTCGACGAATCGCGCGCACTTTTCGCTGGAGCGGTGAGCGACCCTTGCATCGCGGGCCAACTACCGCACGCCGATCGTCAGAAATGCGGGCATCCGCATAGGCTGCGGGCCATCGCCGAACGCCGCGACGAGCTTGTCCTCGATCGCCTGCGACACGGTTCCCCATCGCTCGCGGAACTGCGATTTCGCCAGCGCCAGCGGCGCGGTCGTCCGCTCCATGCTGGCCCAGAGCTCCTTGGTCGACGGCGCCGTGCTCTCGTGCGTGACCTCGACGACCTCGACATCGCGAAATCCGGCCGCGCTCATCTCGGCGATGCATTCGTCACGCTGCGCGAGCGGCGGGGCGAAGGGCGGCGTGCCGGGGGGCGGAGGGAGGAGTTCCCGCAGGGCGGCGAGCGCAAGCGCGAGCCGAGGAACACGGTCAAGGGGCAACCAGCTCGAGACCACCGCACGCGCGCCGTCGGCCAGGACACGATGAAGCTCGCGGAATCCGCGCCCACGATCGGGAAAGAACATCAGCCCGAACATCGAGAACGCGCCCTGGAATGCGCCATTGGCGTACGGAAGCCGCATTCCATCGCCAACCGTCACGTCGACATTCGTGAGCTGCTCGCGGTCTAGCCGCAGGCGGAGCTGGCTGACCATCTCCTCCGAGAAGTCGACCGCCGAGACGTGGTGCTGCGCCCGCGCCGCGAGCACGGAGAGAGTGCCGGGGCCGGCGGCGACGTCAACGATCGCCCCTCCCGACGGGACCTTGGCAAGCCTGAGCGCTTCCGCGGAGTAGTGCTCGAACATCGGCACGATCTCGTTGGCGTACGCGGCGGCGACGAGATTCCACGGTCCTGGCGAGGAGAGCGGTGAGGTATTCATTCCGCGCAGCGTACTACTCGAGCGCTGAGCGGCGGGCCCCCTGGCGTCTGGGGATCGCGATAAATCCCACACACCTACGCGAACTCTTCGGCGATCGCCGAGCAGTATCGGTGCAGGCGGGGACATGGGCACTGGCACGAGCGGGATCACGACCCCCACGTCGCGGTGCTCGTCGCCCTGGGCTGTTTTCTTCCGAACGCACTCGGGTACGTCGCGGCCAATTTGACGTCGAAGACTCGCGTGTTGGACATTCCGAGGGCGAACGCGCCTGACGACCGGCCGCCGCGCGAGACGAGATTCGGTCAAGAAGAGTGGGCGGTGGCCCGACAAGCGATGCGCTCGGAGTGGTCTCGAACTCTCCGGATCGATCGCCACGCCGCCCTCCACGCGAAGATTTGGGGGTTTCTCGGGACCCTCGCGATATCGGCGTGCGTGATGGTCCTGGCGAACGATTCGTCGACCCCGGCGGAGGCCGCCCGAGCGGTCGCCGAGGCCGTGGCCGCGGGCGTTTCGACCCTCCTCGGTTTCGCACAAGTCTTGGTCCGCTCGGCGCGACGCGACGCGAGCACGCGCATGTTCTCCTGCGCGAGTCGCGACTTGTTGACTTCCGTTGTCGTCGCCGTGATCGCCTCGCTGTCGTTGAGCACCGAAAGCCACGGCTCGGCTCTCGTAGTGGGGTTGGGCGCCGGCCTGCTCGGCCCCCGCGCGCTCGACCCGTTGAGGCAGCGGGCGGCGACCCGTGCTCGGGGTGAAAGCGGTGCAGGACGGGCGTCAATCGCTTTCCTTTGCCATGATCGACGGTCTTACGGAGGAGGTCGGAGATCGCCTGGCGGAAGAGGGAGTCGACTCGGTGCACGCGCTCGCATTCACGAGCACGCCGCGGCTTTATTTCTCGACACCGTTTCCGTGGGAGCGAATCGCCGACTGGCAGGCCCAGGCCGTTCTGCTGGAGGAGCTTGGCCTCGCACGGTTCGCGCTCCTCTTTCGGCTCGAACCGCCGCGAGGCGCTGCTCGAATCCATCCGGGAGGCCCACGAGCGTCCGATGTCCAAGCCCGCGCTCGCGCGGGTCACGCGCGCCCTTCCCAAGACCGTGCAGAAGACGATCGCCGACGTCTTCGACTCCTCGGACGTCATCAACCTGCCCGAGGGCCCTACCGCCTGGCGCGCCTCGAACGCCATCTCGTGGATCGCTCGGAACACCGACAACCCCGAGACCCGTCTCGACCTCGAGCGTCTGGCCGGCACCGTCCTCTGACCGCCTTGCCCCCCAGTGCGGATCGATCCACCTTTGATCGGTCAGCCATATTGACTGGGAGATCGAGACATCGAGCGGGTGCTGCTCGAGACAAGACATGCCGGCCGGACCCTCTTTCCCGTCACGGAATGGCCGGCATTCGTCTACGTGCTTCGTGCCCTCGATGACACCGTTCTCAAGGCGAAGATATTCTCGGCCAATCATGTACAGATGATTCGTTGGGCGATCCTCACAAGAGAGCCATCGCGGTCGGGCTCATGAGTTACAAGCCCAAGCGTCACCCTCCAGGCCCGATCTCGTTGCGGCATGGCGGATCGAGGCGTCCGACGACAGCGAGATTGAAAGAACGAAGCAGCACCTCGCCGCGAGCGTCGGCGAGCGCGCCGTCGCGCAGGTATTTCGCGGGCTCGAAGCCCGAAAGCTTGGCGGTTTCGAGTAGCGTGTAGAAGATGGCGGCGACCTCGGTGCCGCGTTGGGACTTCGACCCGAAGTGATTCTTGCGCCCGACAACGGGCCCGCGAATGCCACGCTCGGTGGCGTTGTTGTCGAGCGGGGTGCGCGCATCGTTAAGGAAGCGCGTGAGCCGGTGCCAGTTGGCGATGACGTACGCGGCGGCTTTGCCGATGGACAGGGACCCGAGCGTCGCATGGTTCCAGAGCCGTGCGGCAGTCCCGATCCAGGGCGGTTCGCGAACGATGCTCGCCCCGCCGCAGCCCAATGCCGAGTTCCCGATGGCTTGCGGTCTGGACACGTGCTGGTGGACCGGTGCGCCAGCCTCGGCAATGGATCCGACCGGGCCTGGGTACATCGCACGCCTCGCCAGTGGCAGCGTGACCACCGTCTCCGCATCGGTCTATCCGTGGAGCCTGGTTTTCGCCGGCTTGAACTTTTTTCGAGACGGTCGGGTGTGACGTCTGCTCTGGCACACTGGTACGCATTTAACCTTCAGCCACCCCGCCCGTCATGATGGCCAGCGCGGGCTTCGTTGCAGTCGACGACGCGTGCGTCCATTTCTCGGTGCTGGCGGGGTTCGGCCTGCCTTCGGGCGCGGACGGCGGAATCCCCAGCACCCGCATCTATAGCGTCGAGAAGTCGTAGTACGTGGCGCCTTCCACTCCTTGACGTTGTCCCTGCCGTCCTGGCGGCCTTGGGGGGCCCCGGTCAGGGCTGTCCCTCATTGCCCTCGCCATGCCTGGCTTCACGATGACGGGGCGAAGCTCTTGCTCGCGTCCCTCTACTGTAGAGTTGGCCAAAGCCCGATTTTCCAACGAAGTCGCGTCACGATTGATGCGCCAGGCAATCCGGAGTTCGCAGAACGCACGTCGCTCTAGTAGAGGTGTGCGCCGGGCCATCACTCAAGGTGCCGCCCGCTCGCTCTCGGTAAGCACGTGGGGCACCGCGCGTGGAGCCCTCGTACGATCGTCGAAGAACGGTGTCGGCCGGTTGACACCCCGGACCATCCAGCCGAGCAACTTCCATGCACGCCGACCGAAGACCCTGAGCGACGGTGGCGGGGGCGCGTTCCCCGGGAGCGGCCCTGTCGCGGACCTCTCATAGATGCGGCAGAGCGGAAGCCCGAGCGCCTCGTCCCGCGCATGGTCCGCGTGGTCCATGAACGAATGAATGAGTGCGACGATCGGGAATCGGGGGTCAGCTGCCGTATTGGCGATCGGGCTGCGGCAGCAGTTGGCGTACCACCGCAGAACCTTCTTGGAGAGGGAGATGCACTTGATCACTTCGATGCCCCCAGTGAGCTTCACGCGAGCGGGCGCCATCTGGAAGATGTCTGTTCCGCCCGCTGCGTCGAGGATGTCCGCCCGCCCTAGGAAGCGCGCGAACGTCTGACAATCCTTGCAGTAGCAGACGAACCGGAAGCCGGTAGAGGGTGAGGCTTCGCGAGCCATGCCCCGCACGTGGTTGCATCGACACCGAAGCGGGATGTCCATGATGGCGGGAAGGTAACCATCCGGCTCTGTCGCACCAGACGACTGCTGAGAAAGACCGTGTGGCTCCTCGATTCAATGCTCGGCGTTGCCGTCCTCCATCTTCCTGACGACCGTGGCGATGGTGGACGCGTTGATCTTGGCCTTCTTCATGAGCGAGGTCGCGCGCGCGATATCATCGGAGTCGATTGCGTCGAAGAAGTCTTCAACCCGCCCGATCTCCGCGAGGCGTTCCAGCACCAGCGTGCCCTCGAAATCGCTCTCGTCCATCACGCACTCCCCGGCAGCCCGCCGTACAATGCAGGTCAGCTCATCCCGCAGGCGCCACGTCCGCGAGGATCTCCGCAACGTCCGCAAGGGGCGGGAGCCGTGTCCGATCGGGAGGCGCCACCGACAGCCACGCGCGAGAACAGGATGCGCTGGTCTCGGAAGTCCCGCACTTCGGGCACGTGGCATCCCCCTCCGGGCGCGGCGAGACCTCCTCGAACGTCCTCGAGCAGTTCTTGCAGGCGTACTCGTAGAGCGACACTGCAGACGAACTATAGCGCGTCATCGGCGAAGGGCGTCACGTGGAGATCCTGGTTTGCTCCCGCTCCGAAGGCATCGAGAGAAACGCTGAAGCAACGGACGCGGCGCTTTCCCATTACGAACCCATCACCTGCGCGGCGAGCAGGTCGAGCGTGATCGTCAGCCTTGAAGAGGGAAAATCCCTCCGGCGTCGCGAAGCGCGGCGCGATGCGGGAGCTCATCTGGCATGCGTTTGGGCAAGCTGCTCCGGAGGAAACTCCGAGGGCCGAACGCGGTTATGTGCTCCCCGAGCACGGAAGCGGCTGGACGGGTCGCGAGCCGCTGGGCGACGCCGAGCCTGGGATCGAGCCCGAGTATGTCCGCTAGAGTGTACGGGGCCAATTCTAACGGCTGATCGCTGTTGTCCCAGTATTTCGAGTTGAAACCGGACAGTGGAATAGTGACCGGGCCCGTGGACTGGGTCAGGGTGTAGCACCAGAGGCTGTTCCCGCTGTCGGCCAGCTGCACTCGAAGCGCCGAGGCACCGAAGTTCTCGAAGCCGATGGTCATCGAGCTTCCGGCAATTGCGAGAGCGCCCGTCATGCCGCCGGACGGAGACTCGGTTTGATTCACGTTGAACCCGGCGCCGGCCCACGATTGGAACGCGCTGTTCGCACAAGTTCGCGCCTGTCTATACGAAGGCCTACCCGCGCATGGGCCGCCCACGTGAACGTCAAACGCGAACTCCACCCCGGTCGTCATCCTAATCGAAGACGGCGACCTCGTTTCGAGACGAACAGCTCGGCGTCGTGGGGGCGGCCGTCGCCGCTCTTGAAGGTGAACGCGACCTGGTGAACCGCGTCTTGAGGGTTTGGGCGGAGCCGGCCCATATTTCCTCTGGCCGTCCTACGGGCGGTCCTCTGTCACGAAGCCGGGGCGGGAGAAACCGCTGGGGCGCGCTCTACGGCGGCTCCGGCGGCCGGGACCGAGCCGGGTTCAAGGCCCCCAGAGTCGAAACGGGATGAACGTCACGCCCGCGAAAAGGGTGAACCTGCGCGTGGATGGAAAGACGCTCACGTCGCCCCCAAGATCGAACATGATGGTCGGCGTGGGCGAATAGCTGAGTCCCATGAGCAGCCCGCTGTCCTTCGGCGCGATGCGACCCGCGTCGGTGAAGCCGTAGACCTCGGTCATGACCCCGAGGTGAAGCGGCAAGGCCATGGACCACGCGAGCGTCCCGAAGGCCTGCACGCTCCTTTGCGCGATGTCGAACTGCCAGACGTTGACGCCCCCGTTTAGGTCCAAGTGGATCGAGCCAGCCTCCCCCGGCGCCCCGAAGTCCTTCGATGCGTAGGCCCAGAACGACCCGTCGTAGGCGAACGGAAACGCGTCCGAGCGATCGAAGCTTGGAACGTTGACGGCGGCCGACGCTGCGACGGAGGGACGCATGGAGGACTGGTCGACGAAGTGTGCCTTCAGCGCAAACGTGAAGTCGTCGAAGTAGTAGAGCGACCGCGAGACATCGCCGGTCGTGAACAGCAGGCCGTTGCCACCCGCCTGCACCTGCAGCCAGCTCAGGAGCGTCAACTTGACGAGAACAGGCTCTGAGTGGATGAAACCGCGGTAACGGACAAAGCGCGCCCCGTAGCCGGCCTCGATCTCCAGCGCGCCGGGTGGCACCAGATCGGCGCTGCACGAGATGGTCGGTCGGCATGGCAAGACGCGCATGTCGCCGTCTTCGCCGCCAAGGGCCGCCCGCGTGGCTCCCTGCGACAGGACCAGGGCAATCGCGGCGCATCGCCACCCCCTCCGGAACTCGCGGGTCCTCGAGCCCGAAGGTGAGCGAGGGTGCGCGTGAGGGGAGCCATCCATCCGCCCGCCCTCTGAGCACGGCGACCGAGTCCTGGATGTCGCCATTCCGTTTCACGTCGAAGAATGCACTCGATGACACGTCTTTACACCCGCGGACGAGGTTATCCGTCCAGTCGAAGGGGCGATAAGCACGTGCGTGTCCACCAGGAAGCGTCGTCGCCATCCCCAACGAACGCCTTGAGGCTCGGCTTGGCCGACGCCCGCCCCTTTCGGCCCCGCTTGATCCACGGACGGCGCTACGACCCGCTACATGGGCGCAGGCACCGCACTCCCCTCGGCGCATCCCTCTTTGGTCCCCGTGAGTCCCGCACTCCTCAGCCATTGCAGGAGGGTGACTTGCGGGGCGACGTCGTCGACCCGAACCGGCTCTCCGTTCAGCTCGAATCGCACGGCCATGACGGCGGATCATACGCCGTTTGACGCCTGCACTGACACGATCCCGTCCGGCGCGCGACAGTGGGCCGGCGTGCCCTGCGACGACCGAGGCGCTTTGGCGCGTACCGCAGGAAGCGAGATCCGCGGTGAACCGAAGCTGACGCATGCGCGGGTCTTCTGGGGCGGTCGATTTCTCGCGCCTACGGAAGGCGCACAGGCCCATCGCGCAATCCTGCGCTGACGCGCATACTGCCGCCCGATGGGGTCCCGTCGATCGAACGCCTTGCTCGTGATCGGCCTGTCCGTCGCCCTGATCGCAACGAGCGGGTGTGGAGCCCGAACGGGCCTTTCGGTATTCGACAAGGCGGCACCGGACTGCACGACGCCTCCGCGAAACGCAAGCGCACCCGACTGCGATGCGCTGTCGACCACACTCGCCGGTACGGTTTACGACCCCGCCGGGAAGAACCCTCTCTACAACGTGGTCGTCTATGTGCCTGGAGGCACCCCCGCTCCGCTGCCCTCGGGCGCCACGTGCGACTCGTGCTCGGACCTGTACACCGGCAGCCCCGTCACGACCGCGTTGACCGACGCCAACGGGCGATTCTTGCTGAGCAAAGTGCCACCTGGCAGGGACGTTCCGCTGGTATTCCAGATTGGCAAATGGCGCCGCCAGGTGCGCGTTCCGAACGTGGTGGCTTGCCAAGAAACCTCGATCCTGGACGGGTCGCTCACGCTGCCGAAGAACCAGACGGAGGGAGACATCCCTGCCATCGCGATCTCCACCGGTGGGTCGGACACGCTCGAGTGCCTGTTTCGGCGCATCGGCGTCGACGCAAGCGAATAC
>Ga0265318_10001051_pt1 | contig 17506 bp, 14 predicted proteins | sample 4821metaG_FD_192431 | JGI IMG/M metagenome (GOLD analysis project Ga0265318, IMG submission 192431) | Rhizosphere microbial communities from Carex aquatilis grown in University of Washington, Seatle, WA, United States - 4-8-21 metaG | ecosystem: Host-associated > Plants > Roots > Rhizosphere >... | reverse complement strand
CTTAGGCTCAGCAACGAGAGGTGCGGCACACTCAAGAAGGCCGCCAACGCCAGAGCGGAACCGAAATGGACGATCGTGGGTGTGACAAAGGTGCGTAGCCCGATCGCACTGGCGCGGTTCGCGTCGGCTGAGAGCGTAATCACGACGAACGTGAGACCCGTCAGGCCTGCGGCGGCTGAGCCGACGATGACATAGAAATTGCTCCAGTCCGCAAGCAGCGCAATCGGCATGCTGATCCCCTCGTTCGATCTCGTCGCATTCAGCAGTTCAGTTGCTGCATGACCTGCGCTCCACCAGGATCCATAAAAGGCCGCGCACATCGGTCCGCCACATGGGCAGTAATACGATCAGCGCCAGCTCCTCGCAATGCGCGACCACGCTTACGGCCACCGCGGTGTACATCAGCGCTATCGGCAGCTTCCCTACGAAGAGTACGGCGATCGTGACGCCGAGCAGAAAGCCGGCAACCTTGGACAGGTAAGTGTGGAAGCTCGACAAGCGTCCAAAGCGGATGACTGACGCGCCGATCTCGAGAATCCAGCAGCCTACGAGTAAGCCGCCTGCGATCGCGTGGTCGCGCAGTAGGTCCGGGTGAAAAGCCCAGATTCCGCCAACCGCAACGAAGAACACGAGCACATCGGCAATCGAGTCGAGCAGCGCCCCCAGTTTGGAGGTGAGACCAAAGCGGCGCGCGATGTAGCCGTCGGCGATATCGGTCAGCAGCGCGCCGATCAGTAGGATGGTGAAGGCGACCCCGGCGTGGCGTATCGCCAGGTACCCGAGTACCGGGGCCGCGCCGACCCGGGCAATGCTCAACATATTCGGCAGTTGCCGAAAGAGAAATGGCCTCACGCTTTTAGGCATATCTCGAGGTGGCAATATGTGGAACCGCGCCATATATGCAGCTGCCGAGAGCGACTGAGATTCGAAGTAAACGTCGTCGGTTGTATTGCGGTCAAGTCATGGGCGCGGGCGGCGGCCGTTGCAGGATGGCGGTCGGAGCAGCTGGAATCTCTCAGCGAGGCTGAAGCGATCAAGTGCTGACGCTGCTGGATAGCGGTCGCCGGCGAGCGGCTCCAGCGGGTCGACAATAGCCGATGGTGAGGCGCGGGTTGTCCTGCCCGGCGCGTTGTGGGCCAAGGGAATTTCCGGGCCGAGCCTTCGGGCACGCGATAAGAGACGATGATATTGACGCGGGAGCGGGTGGGTCTATGCTGGCGCCGGACAGGCGGCACACCGCCGTCCGACCGATCCACTTAACTTGGGGGCACTATGAAGAATCTGGTAATCGCTGGATTGACTGCCGTGGCGATATTCGCAGGCGCCGCCACCCTTGCCGATCCGCCGGTGCGTGACATTAGCGCCGCTCGTCATCCAAATCTTGCTGCGGCCCAGCGTCTGGCGCGTCAAGCATGGCAAAGAATTTCGGATGCGCAGGCTGCAAACGAGTGGGATTTAGGGGGCCACGCCCAAAAGGCCAAGGATTTGCTCGATCAGGTCAACATCGAGCTGAAAGAAGCGGCGGAGGCGGCAAATCACAAGTAGGACAGCGGCCAAGGGAGTTCCGGCGAGCGCGGGCCGCCGGAACTCGATGGCGGCAGCAGCCGGACAACCCCGGTCATTGAGGATCTCGTATTGACTTCCAGTTACGCGGAACTGCCTGAGCTGACGGACGAGATGCTGGCGCGTGCCACACTCAAAAGAGGTGGCAGGCCAGTTTCGGTCAATCCGCGCAAACAGGTAACCATTCGTCTTCCAGCCGATGTCCTGGCCCGTTGGAAATCAACTGGGCCTGGATGGCAATCTCGTATGGCTGAACGTCTGAGCAAAGCACGGTAACGCAACTTACCGGCATCTGAGCTGGGAAAGTGGCGTCCTGAGCTACAGGGCATCCGCGCCAGAACTGAACAGTATCGGGTAAATCCATTCACGGCGGCCGGACGTGAACATGACCAGGACCATAGTCCTGGGCGGGCATGTCAGATGACGCGCCTGAATCCGTACCCAGGAGCGGTCAAGGAGCGTTTCTCAACCCGACGAGCGACCGGGACGATGGATTGGGCTGCCGGCATTGGCAGGGCCGCTCCCGCGTCACGGCGTGGCAAACTTGCCACCGAAAAAGTCGCCCTTGTTCCAGGAGGGCTTGACCGGGCTGTCGGCTAATTCTCGGGTGATCTCATAATTGAGGCGCGCGAATTTGGCGCCAACGTCGAAGCGCAGCGGCAAATTCATGTCGTCGCTGGGCTTGTGATAGTGATGCGCCAGGAAGTCGGCGAAGGCCGCCTTACCGCCATTGGCGAAGCCGGTGAACAGGAAAACCGCCGGCACGCCCTGCTCAACGAAGCGGTAATGATCCGAGCGGGTAAAGATTCCCTCATCGGGCATCGGGTCGGGCGACAGGGCGACGTGCATCCGTGCCGCGGCCCTCTTGACCGACGGGCCGATGCTGGAGCGATCGGCCCCAAATGCGACGACATCGGTGAATTCATAGGTCAGGAGCGGCATGTCGAGATCGACATCGGCGACGATCGATTTCGCCGGCACAGTCGGGTTGTGGGCAAAGTATTCGGCCCCGATCAGCCCCTTCTCCTCGGCGGTATCGATCAGGAACAGCAAGGAGCGCTTGGGTGCCTTGACGCCGGTGCGGAATAGCTTGGCCACTTCCAGCGTGGTGGCGACGCCGGCGGCGTTGTCGAGCGCGCCGTTATTGATCGAGTCGCCATCGACCGCCGGAGTGATGCCGAGATGGTCCAGATGGGCCGACAGGACCACCACCTCGTCCTTGAGTTTGGGATCGCTGCCCTTAAGCAAGCCCACCACATTCTCGCTCTGCACCTCCTTCAGTTCCGAATCCAGGGTGGCATCGAGCGAGCACGGCAGCGCGAAGCCCTTCATCGCGCCATCCGTCGATTCGGCGGCCGCAAGGATCGCCTCGGCTGATTGCGGCGCGCCGGCGAATAGCTTGGTAGCGCCGGCGACGCTGATAGTGCCTAGGCTGGGAATCGGCGAGGGGATGAAGGGCCTGCCCTGTGCGTCGCGCCACGCCACACCCCAGCTTTGATACTGACGGACCGCATTGGGGAAGGGGTAGAGCTTCTCGCGAGTCAGCGTGTTGAGGCTCAGGACGCCGATGGCGCCATGGGCCAGCGCGACGGCATCCTTGGTGGGGCCATTGCCATAATAGGCGCGTTCCTCGCTCTGGTAGTTCTTCGGCGCGCCGTTCAGCAACAGGACAATCTTGCCGCGCACGTCGAGGCCTGCATAGTCGTCGCGCCCATGCTCGGGGGCAACCACGCCGAAGCCGGCGAACACCAGGGGCGCTGATATCCTGATTGCGGCGCCGAAGGACGAACCGCGCACCAAATATTCCTCGCCGAACTTCAGCGGTTCGTTCTTGCCCTGCGCGTCTTTCAACACCAGGGCGCCCTGATCGGCGGCACGATAGGCCAGGAGCGGCACCGGCTGCAGATACGACTTGCCGTCGCCGCCGAGCGGCTCGAGCCCCAGTTGCTCCATCTGCGAGGCGACATAGGCCGCGGCGATGTCGAAATCGACTGTGCCCGCTTCGCGACCACGCAACAGGTCGCTGGCCAGGAAGGCCATATGGGCGTGGATGTCGGCAGCCGATTGAATATCCTCCTGCGGTGCAGCATGAGGATCTGCATGTGCCTGGGACGACAGTGCGAGCAGCCCCGCCAGCGACAAGGTGGAGAGAATTAGCCGCATGTAATGGGTGCCTCTACAAGGAGGAGGAGTCTTTTGATCGTGTCGCATTCTATCCTCGTCCAAATTCGGCCCCAAGACGGGATTCCTGTGAACATACAACTTTCAAAGCGTATTCGTGACTTCGACACCTAAGGCGCATTGGAGACCAGTTCGCGGGCAACCGCCTCGCACGGCATTGCGGTGCGATTGGTCCAAGCGCAAGCTGCGACTTGTGCCTTGGCGGCCCAACAGAGGCCTCTATGAACCGAACCAGGGAAGTGATGGCAGCCACTTTGAGGATCGAAACGTGAACCAGCTCCGCTCCTTGCTGCTGACGGCGTTGGTCCTGCTCGGCGCCGCGGTGCCTGTATATGCGCAGGTAGATGGATACGCGGATCTCGGCGTTTGCAATAAAGGCACCGTTCCGGTCGAAGTCGTCGCCGCAACGAAGAACCCAGACCTCCTGCGCGGCGTAGGAAAGTACTACTGGAATATCGAGGGCACGGCGGTTCCTCCCGGGAAATGTAAGAACGTTTATCACGATACCGATGCCGGCGGAGCTTACCTCGCATTTGGTTTTTACGATGCGAAGGGCCAGTGGGGATCGGGCACAATCGCCCAGGTACCCAATTTGGGCACTCACTCCGTGTACTTTCGCGAATATCCGGTTTTGACGAGCGCCTCGAAAGGTGTTTGCGCGCGGCTGGATGAGACGGAGTACAACACGCCTGACGATCCGCAGATCGATTGCGCAGGCATACGACTGACCGGCGGGATCCGAAAGGAAGTCGGGCACGGGGCATTCTTTCCGCTCACTTCTGCTCTGTACTTCGAGCCCGAAGGTGCCAAGTGTATTAGGGTCAATAGCCAGACTAACTGCAATGGCGGGGATTACTATCTGAACATTTCGCCCAGCGCGACGGATCGAGAATTGCACGCGGCAAGGGGAACCGCGGGTGGCGCAGAGGTCCCTCTGGCGAACAGTAGTTTACCTGTCACTCCTATCCCGAGCCTCAAGCAGTTTGTAGATGCCTGCAACGCCTTCTATGGCGGCCCGGCAAGCTCTAAATACGGGATGACGAATGCAAGCAGCTGGTGCGCGTGTCTCGGTTCACAGTATCTGAACGTGATGACCCCCGACGAGGAAGCAAAGTACGCCAATGATTTCTTTCGCCTCTTTCACAATGGAATCGCACAACCATTTGGGTATGGAACGTCCAAAACGGACCCCGCATGGTCTCGCCTGCATCCAGCGGTCGACCGATGCCGCCAATAGCTTGAGGTGCCCTGGCTCTCGACGCCATCGTCGCAGCCCATCACGTTAGGTCAAGAAAATGCGCATTTCGGCCTGGGAGCGGAACATGAAGGTTAAGCGGAGACGCGGCGGCTCAAGGAGCTGGAGGCTGAGAACAGCAAGCTCAAGCGTCTCCTGGCGGATGTCGAGCTCGACGAGTCAGCGTTGAAGGATCTTCTGAGCCGAAAATGGTGAGCCCGCAGGCGAAGCGCGAAGCGGTGAAAGTACGGCTAAGGGCGTATCCCTATCCTGCTGCGCCGTGAGGGCTGGCGGGTGAACCGCAAGCTGACCTAGCGGCTGTGTCGACAAGTCGGCTTGGCGGTGTCAGGTCGCGGTCTCTCGATGAGTGCTGTTCGCTTTGAGATGAGTAATCCCGTCCCGCCTGCCGCGTGCAGAACGATCGCACCCGGCGTATTCTCGGCGGGTCTGACGCGGCTGTGTAGACGCAGAGTCGCCTGGAGGAAAAGCGATGAAATTCGCGGGCATGTACTTTATCGGGTTTGCCATTCTTGTGGGTGGCATTGTGGCGGCCTTGTGGAAGATGGGGGTCTTGGCTCGCATCGGCACGACATGGACATTGATTGGTCTCGCGATCGCCTTGGGCGTTGGCATCATGATCGCAGTCGCCAATAGTGGGGCGAAGGAAAACATCCAGATCGACCGGAAATAGGGTCCGGCGCTCCTTGTCGCTTCGCGCAGCGGCAGTCGGTCCTGTTAGCGGCTCCCGGAACTCAATGCCTGCGCCAGCAAGCGGATCACGGAGTGTTCGGCTTGGGCTATGCACGCATGGCGTCGCGAGTTCGAACAAGGAACTGGCACCCGATGGTTTGACGCAGTCAGCAGCGCGAGTGAACGCGTGCGCGAACTGACCCGCGAGGGAACGGGAGGAGAGCAAACTCACACGTGAGGACTTTGCCGCGATTCGCGACGAGGTTTTGGCGATTCCCTGATCAATCCGCCTGACACTATCGCAGGGCGCGGCTCAGGAACGGCAGCGACACGTTCATGCGGTAATCGATGTCGGAGTGGTCGTCGTCGAATTCCTCATAGCGGTGCTCGATTCCGGCGAGTTGGAGGCGTTTCGAGAGAATTCTCATGCCATAGTGGATGTGGTACTGGTCCCGGGATCCGCAATCCAGATAGATGCCGCGCAGCTTTCGCAGGTTCTTCGCATAGCGATCCACGAGGCGGATCGGGTCATGCCGCTGCCAGACTTTCCACCGTTCCGGAATAGCCTCGCCGGTTTCGAGGTTGAAGGGGAGTCTGAATCCATTGGGTGCCTTCGGATCAGGATCATAGGTTGCCGCCATGCACAGGTTCATGAGCGCGTGGACTTCGGCCGAGGTCAGCTTTGGCTTGTTCCACACGGCGGCCAGAAACCGAGCGACGCGCCCGTCATCGCGCCCCCGGTCGGCTCCCCGCTGCATCTTCAGGACATCGTAACGAGTGGATTTCGGCGCTCGCGCACGGTGTTTCGCCAGCTCATTGAGCGTGTTCGGCCAATCGCACCAGTACACGTAATCAAAATAGGCATCACCCGAGTGATCCGCGATCGCGCCCCAGGTCGATGTGTACTTCATTCCATGGATGATCGCCCCGTAGCCGCCGGATGATTTGCCGAAGCATCCCCGATACTCGCGCGCGGCGCGGGTTCGAAACTCCCGATCCACGAACGGAATGATCTCGTCGATGAGATAGTCGGCGTAGGGTCCGATGGCCGATGAGTTCACATACTGGTTGCCGCCGAGCGCCGTGAAGCAATCGGGGAACACGATGATCGCCGGCGCCATCCGGCCTTCATGCACCAGGCGCGCCGCGCGCTCCGGCACATTCTCGCTGAAGCTCTTCCAACCGACATGCGACAGGCCCGAGCCCGTGAATCCCACCATGTCCATGAGCAGGGGGAAGCGCCTGGCACGGTAGCGTGCCGCGTCGTACTGCGGCGGGAGCCAGACCGCGAGGCGACGCACGTGCGGATCTCCCAGGGGATTGCCCTTCAGGAGCTGCGACACGTGCTCGAGCACGACGACCGTTCCCTCCCGCCACTGCGTGCGTTTGAGCGCCATGGAAATCAGTTTAGCACTGGAATTCCCGTCAGGGACGGCGATACGAGCGATGCCGCTCTCGGCCATTCTCGGCACGAATGGCCGGGTCCGCCAACTGGCGGCAGCCGGCCGTGCGGCCACGTACTCGTCAGGTGGGAAGTATCAGGGTTACCTTGGGGAAGTATCTGCGGTAGCGTCCGGCATCCCGCGTCAGGATCGGATAGGCACTCACCGCCGCGTGTGCGACGATATAGAAATCCGGCAGCACGCTCTGCTTCACCCCGGAGCGCCGTCGGTAGTCGAGCAACGCCTTGCCTGCCAGAAACAGCGCCTCGCGCGGAATTGGCTCGAGGGCGATCGAGGCCTCGGACAGAACCGCCTCCAGCTCCTCGATGCGCTCGAAGGCGATGGACAGCTCGGAGTAGATCACCGCGTTGATCACCAGGGTGTCGATTAGGCTTGCGGCCTCGAGCTGGCCCTGCGACCACTCGGCCCACTGCAGATCGTTCTGGAGGACATCGAGCAGAACGCGCTGATTCGAGCGGCACATACTGAAAACCAAATCAGAAATTATGAAAGAATGTATTTTTTAATCAATAAGATATAAGAACATCAGATAATTAATATTAAGGTAATTTTCGGGAATGCTGACGGGCTAACGGCCGTGTTTCCTGGCTCCATATGGGACAGATCGCCGACGAAATCACCCCACTCAGGTGTGACCGGACAGGAGACGGCTCCGCAGCGCGCGGTAGGCGAGAGCGGCGATGGCGAACAGGACCGCGGCGCGTAGCGCAATCACACCCAGAGTCGCCGCCGCGTTCACCCGGCCGGCCACAATGACACCGGGAATGACGGAGAACATGGCGCTGCCGGGATGGCCGCCACGGGGCGGCAGGATGTTCATGTGAAAGCCAAGCGCAGCGCTGAAAAGCGCAATCAGGACGAGGCCGGTCCAGACCCAGCGCGACGACAGGCGCTGGCGCACCGCCAGAGCGATACACCCGCCGGCAATCGCCGGGCCGAGTAAGTAGCTGGCGACGAAGCTCACCGTTGTGATCAGATTGTTGTAGGTATTCGGCACGCCGCCAGGCCATGACGAATGCACCGGCGCCAATAGGTGCATCATCGCCGTGGCTACTGCCCACACCACTGCCAACAGCATCAGGACCGGCACGATCGCGAATACCGCCCACGGAGCCCTGGCGGCCAGCGAACGGGGAGTCGAGTCGATCATCGCCTGCGCCAGCTGGGCATCAGTGCCCAGGAGAGTGCGGGCGCGCAGGCCGGCTGCCGCTGGATCGAGTCCCGCGCCGCGCTCACGCGCCGTGACATCGGCCAGGTGCTCGCGCAGCTCGACGACATAGCGCCTGGCAAGATGCGGGGCGATACCGGCGCGCAGGAGCTGCTCACGAACGCTCTCAAATGGCTGTGGCATGGCGGCTGCCCTTCATTACGGATTGAATGGCTCCCGCCAGCGTGGTCCAGTTCTGTGCCAGCTCGCGATAGCGCCTAAGGCCAGCTGCAGTCACCGCGTAGTAGATGCGGCTGCGGCCCTCGACTGTCTTGCGACGCGATTTCAGGGCCCCATCGCGCTCCAGCGCGTGCAGCACTGTATAGACGATGCCTTCTCCCAGGCTCACCACGTCGCCGGTCTCGGCACGGATCGCCTGCACAATCTCGTAGCCGTACATCTCTCGGTCCTGCAGCAATCGCAGGATCATCAGCTCCGGTACCCCGGCCATGAAATTGGGATTAGTGTCGCGTGCCATCTATATACCTCGTACTGAGAGGTATCATATACCTCGAAGTTAGAGGTATGCAATAGCAGGAGCCGCCGCGAGTGCAATGCCCGCCGTCTGCGCAGCTGTGCTCTTGATCACTTGTCTGCGCCGTCAACCGGCATCGCAACCGGAAGTTCGATCGGGCTTGATCGGTATCTTGAATCGAAGAGATCGCCGCGCCCGGGCTCCGGATCCAGATACCCAACGACGCAGCCAAATCCAGGTACGAGTAGAAAGACGCTGAGCTGACACCGCCTGCCTAGCGTGAAAGTAATCACAAGACTGTTCGGGTCGAAGTCCACCCAAGAGGTTTGAGGCTGATGCGACCAGGGAAAGGCTGGACCCGGCGTCCTGCGTCGTTGTTTGGCATCCTGCGCGAGCCACCAGCCTGTGCCCATCTTCGCGTTGCGCTCGTGTTCGGTGGCCTCGCTGGCCAAGAGCTCCTTGGCGGCCCGCTGTGCGCTAGCGGCCCAGTCTACGAACTCCTGATTGTGCGGCGGCTCGTTGCGCGGCTGTTGTGGCGCTTCCGGGGTCGGCTCGGCTAATGGAAGCGGCAAGTTCTGCTGCGGAGCAATTGCAATTCGGAGCTGGTTCGGCAGGGCGGCCACGGGCCCACGGCGCGACGTAGGAGCTGGCACGAATATCAGTGCCGTAATCTCAGGGATTTGTTCTCTCGAAGATTGCCGGCTCTTGGAAGCCACGACAAAGATCACCAGAAGCGCCAGGTGAATCGCGATGACTGCAGCCAAGGCAGTATATTGCGCCGGGCCCCAATTCTTCTTCGCTCCCATGCCGCGGCCCCATACGTTCATATTAGGGGTTTATCTAGAGACCGTCCTCGCTGACATTCGTTCCCGGGCTGGATCAAGGCGCTATATTGATCCGCCGAATTCAACTCGCATCCAGTTCGTAGCGTGAGACGTAGAGGCAGAATCTGACGCAGAACTCCATGTCGACGGTGAGGAGCACGACGCGCTGGCGCCCCACACGGGGACATTCGGCTATGCCGGCGCGCAGATCGCTCCAACGAGTCATTCAGTTTCCGATCTGCGGACACCTTCGACTTCTGCAGCGGTGTCTTTCTCCTCTCGGTATTACCGGCATTGGGTTCAGCACACCTGCTCTCCCAAGACCCGCTACTCTCGGAGGGTCGAGGCGTCTCCTCAAACTGACTTTGCCATGGATCGGATGTTTGATTGCCGATCTTTGAGAGTACCCGAGCAGTCGGGTTCGTTTTTCATGTAGCAGATGCTCAGGCGCAGACCGACAATCGCAAGGGCAAAGGCCAATTGTGCATAAAGGTTGCGGCGAACCAGCTAGCGCCTCCCCAGCATTAATGCTGAAACGCACAAGACGACCACCAGGCATCCCTGCCAGGTCTCAGGCAGACCCCACCCCCAACCATAGCGCTTGGTGCAAAGCCAGTACTTCCAGAACCACAGCAGCCGCTCCGGGTCCGGCGTAGGCTATGTAGCGACGTCAACAAAAGGCTCTTGAATGGCTGACCGCGCCGAACGGGACGTATCGCTGGCACCCGACAATCAACCTGCGGTAGCGGGACCGCCAGCGACGGAAGAATTATCCACGCCGGAGGTCTCAGCGCCCATGCTCGATGTGCACGCTCCTCATCAGTTGGTCCACACCTGGAAGGATTTCTTCATTCACATCGCCACGATCGTGATCGGCCTATTGATCGCGGTCGTGCTTGAGCAATCCATCGAGGCTTTGCATCATCGGACACAACGTTCAGAGCTCGAAAAGGAGATGCACGCGGTCTTCGAGAGCGATGCCAAAGTCGATGACGAAGATCTCAAGAAGCTCGCGCGGTTTCGGACGTATCTCGCCGAACTGCGGGCGGCGATCCAGGCACGCTTGGACGGCCGTTCAACACCGGCTTCGCCAGCAGCGGACGACGCGCGCATGGCTATTCTCATCATCTATCCGAGTCTGGCCCCGTACGAGGCTGCCAAGGAGAACGGTACCGTAGCCCTGCTACCCACCGACCGGCTTCGTCTTTACAGCAGAATCTCGTACGCGCGCGATCTGACGGCTGCCAGCAGGGATCGATGGTATGTGGGTCTCACGGCGCTCGCGGCGTTTCGGGAACGATATGTCGATTCGGCTGGCAGCCTGGGCATTGGTGAAGTGGCGAATGACCCGGAGTTCGTGAAGTTGTCCGCCACGGACCTCGGTGAGTATCTGCGGCTGGTATCAGAGTCGATTAAGGAGACCGACCTTGTGGGCGCCCGACTGAAAATATTCGACATCGAATGCCAGGCAATTCTCGGCGGCGCTCGGAATGAGTTTGACTTGATCGACAAGATTAGTCGTGCGAGTTCAGAGTAGCGCTGCAAGCAATGGCGATGAGAGCGGGATCGCGGTCTCCAATGTGCTCTGGATATTCTCGAGCGGCTGTTCTTGGATCGCCACGATGACGCCGATGTCGCAGCCATGGTGCGCCATCGACCCTCGTGCGGCACGATGGGAAGACAGCGAATTGTCCGGCATCCCGCCGCGCTTCTTGAACATAATGCGGCGCTTGGGCCGCGGGACACAAGTGGATTTCATCCACATTTCGCGCGGTCGGCCGCTCTCTAATGCAACTGCTGAAATCACATTGGCCTGATGGACCTTACAGGTGTCTGCCAATACTCGAACGCGTACAGTGAACCGTTTACGACGCTTGACGCGGCGGTCAGCGGACCGGCCAGAAGAATGTCGATTCCAGGGAGACCACGGCAATGTCGTATCGCAATGGTCTGGCAGCGTTGAGCTGGGTCCTGTTCGCTCTCGGCGCCACGCTCTCGAAAGCCGCGGTCCCAGTTTCGGTGGTGAATGCGGACCTGAAAGCTCTGATTCGCGCGGCGGCTCCGTCCCCTGTTCAATTTGCGGTGCATGTCGCGCATGCCGCATCGCCAGGTACCACCGGCACCTGGTCGCAAGCGAAAGGCATCTCCACCTGGCGATATGCGGTGCGCGTGCCGACCGCCGTCTCGATGTCATTCCACGCGGCTCCCGCGTACTTGCCCGCGGGCGCGATCCTGACCGTGCGCAGTGCTGCGAGCACCATGACTTACCGCATGGGAGACATTCGGCACCATGATTTTTGGAGCCGCATTCACCCGGGTGACACGCTTGAACTCACGCTGACAGTCCCAACGGCTGAGCGCTCATTGGTCGCGCTACAGATCGTCAGCCTGCAGGCCGGCTATCGCGGTCTTGGTCCGGGTGTGCAGGACCACCCTTACTATCGGCAACTCAAGCAACTTGCCGCAACGAACTCCGGCCCCGGCGCAACAGATAATTCAGCCTGCGTCCAGAACTACATGTGTAACGCAGTTCCGGGGAACGCGCCAATTGGGCAGGCGAGCGTGGCACTGACCGTTCTCAATCAGTACCAGTGCACGGGCACACTCATCAATGATGTTCCTCAGGACAACACGCCGTATGTCTTGACCGCCAGGCATTGCGAAGGCGGCAGTATCGGTGGCGGAGCGCCGGGTAACGCATCGTCGGTGACGGTGTATTGGGACGCCACCACTCCCTGTGGGCAGACGCTGGGCACCATCTACGATCCCGGTATCGTAACGCAGACTGGGGCCACCACCGTGGTGGAGCAACAGGATGCGTGGCTCATAGAGCTGGCGGACAGCCCGGTGGTAAGTGACGCGCAGTTCGCCGGCTTTGACGCCAGCGGCGCGGCCGTCTCCGGCGGTTACACCGTGCATCATGCGCGTGCCTATGACAAGCAATTCGTCAGCTGGTATGGCCAGGCGCTGGCCGTGCAGGCCAATGTCGGCGGCACGAGCTACCAGCCGAATTACCTCGAGGTCGTCAATCAATCGGGCAACATCGGGCTGGGCGCGTCAGGCAGCGGACTGATCAATCAGAACAATCGCCTGGTCGGCTCCCTGACTCTCGGCAACGCGAATGATGCATCCGGGTACGGTATGTGTCCCGTCAGCCCTCTCGCGGCTCCTAGCGGTAGCAATGGCGTGGGACTCTTCACCGATCTTTCCGCGGTATGGAACTCCACCGCCGACACCAGCAGCAGCACCGGCTCGACCACGCTCAAGTCCGTGCTCGATCCGGCCAACTCGGGCACGCTCGTCATGGCGAGCTCCCCGGCGGCGCAGATCAGCTTTGCGAGTTCGTCCCTCAATCTCACCGATGGGCAGTCGGCGACCTTGAGCTGGACTGTACCGAAGGCTACCGGCTGCATGGCATCCGGAGGCGTCAATGGCGACAGTTGGTCCGGCGCACTGCCGCCCAGCGGATCGCAGTCAGTGACGGAGACGGTCGGCATTACGGTGACTTACCTACTCAGCTGCGCGCTCAGTGGAGGCGGCCGCGCCAGCGCGAAACTCTTGATCTCCTGGTATGGAAGTGTCCCGTTCGTACAAGTCTATGCCGACCGCTCCTACGTTTGGACAACGCGGCCGGCCACCGTGACCTGGACCTCCAACGTTACGCCGTGCAGCATCAGTGGCGGCTCCGTATCGTTGACGAATCAATCCTCTTCGGGACTTTTCACCGCGACACAAAACTCCCCGGGCGAGGTCATCTATCAAGTCACATGTGGTTCCGGAAATGTCGCAGCAAGCGGTTCTGCGGTCGTTTCTTTTGTGACTCCGAGTCTGACGCTGCAGGCGAATGCCACTGATCGCCTTCTTGGTCAACAACTGGGATTGCAGTGGCTGACCTATGCCGACACCTGTGTGCCAAGCGGCGGGGCGCCGAACGATGGATGGGCGAACAACTCATTGGTCTCGCAGACGGATGCATTCTGGCCTCGCGTCACCACGCTGGGAACCTATACTTACACGCTTACCTGCACTTCGGGAGCGCTCTCTGTCACCCAGAGTGTTCAGGTCACCGTCGAAGATAACGCTCCGTACGTGACGGCATCGCTGTCACCGGCCTCGACGACGTACACGGCTTCTCCCGCCGACTATGTCACGATCAACTGGACCACGAATCTGTCCACCTGCGTCTTGAACTCGACGCCTGTTCTCGGGAATGGGGTAGGTCCACCGCAGCTGATTCCGAATGAGAGCGGCTTCATTATCAATGGCCCTGAGATCGTGGCGCCTGAGGGACCTGGCACCTATACCGTGACCATCAGCTGCAACGGTGTCGGGGCCTCGCCGGTAACCTCCGCTCCCATGACCGTTACAGTGCTGCACCCGCCGCCGCCCACCGCCAATATTTCGGTTACACCGAGCAGCATCACGCAAGGGGGGCAATATACTGTCGCTTGGTCATCCAATTACACGAGCAATTGCTCACCCACCGGCGATGCTGCCGTGTGGAACTTTGGCTCGCCGACAGACGTTGCCGTCAGCGGCAGTCAGGTAATATCACCGTATTATACGGGTCAGTATACGGTCGGCATTACCTGCCGCAGCATCGACGGCAGTCAAAGCAATGCCACCGCGCAGACCACGATCACGGTGACTCCCGCCGTGCCGCCAGCGGTGAGCATCACCGTGAGCCCAGCGCAGGTGGCCGTCGGGCAATCATTCACGGTCAGCTGGTCGTCCAGCAATGCAACGAGCTGTACAGCCAGCGGCGGTGGTGCCGATGGCTCTATCTGGTCAGGAACCCTATCGACAACGGGTACCACAACGCAGACAGCAAGCAACGGCGGCTCATTTACCTACTCTATTTCCTGCCTTAACGTTGATTTCTCAGCTAGCGCGCAGGCGCCCCTGACGGTCACTATCCTCGCCAGTAGCAAGGGCGGTGGCGGTGCGCTGACGCTCATGGAACTTGCTGGGCTGAGCGGCCTATTGCTGTATCGACGGAAGGTCCACCGACGGTTGCCGCGGGGGACTTGTATCAGCTTGGCAACCGGACATAATCCTGGATCGAGCCAGACGCAGTGCTGCGAAGTTGCATCAGCGCAACAGCTATGACCGGCCGCTTCAGGCCGACCCGCAGATGAGTGCCAAGTAGACCAATACAGCGTTCAAATTGATTGGCTGGCTGGATACTAATAGAGTCGCCTACGGGATGCGGAATCAGCCTCTTGGCAGTGCACTTCAGAAGGCGCCGGAGATAGGGGACACAGGCAGTGGCAGCGCGCTTTCGTCGATGCAGGAAGGTATCCCCGGGGGTGCTCGCGTGCGCCATTGGACCGCTCTTTGCCGCCGCCTTGCTGCCCGCGTTCGCTGACTCCCCGACAGCGCCGGCGCCCCCCGACCACAAGCGATTCCTGACCCAGTACTGCCAGGGCTGCCACAATGACCGTGCCAAGACGGGTGGCATGTCGGTGCAGCCGCTCGACGCCAACAATCTCGCCGCCAATGACGAGACCTGGGAAAAGATCTTGCGCAAGCTCAGCTTGGGCGAAATGCCGCCTGCGATCGCGGTCAAGCCGCCCAAGGAATTGCGGACCGAGTTCACCAGCTGGCTGTCCACTTCACTGGATGGGATCGCCGCCCAGCATCCCGATCCGGGCCTCACCGTGCTTCGTCGCCTGAATCGGGCGGAGTACTCCAATGCGTTGCGTGATCTGCTCGACCTCAAGATCGATGTCAGTGACGAGCTGCCTGCCGACGATTCCGGTCACGGCTTCGACAATATCGCCGAGGTGCTGACGGTCTCACCGACGTTGATGAATCGGTATATCCGCGTCGCCGGCAAGGTGAGCCGCATCGCTGCCGGTGTGGGCTCGCGCACGGCGGTTACGACTGATTTCCGGTTGGTACAAGACGCTTACGCAAACAGCCGTGCCAGCGACGACCTGCCGCTGGATTCTCGCGGCGGGGGCGTGCTTAAGTATTACGCGCCTTACGACGCCACCTACAAGATTACGGTGGACATCAACCAGGCTGCGGGCGTCGAAACGCGGCGCCTGCCGGAAACCCGCATCACGTTATCGCTGCCGCTCAGGGCCGGGCCGCACAGTATTGGCGCCTCCTTCATACGCAGCCTGACGCTGGAAGACTCGCTATTGCCGATGACCGCGGTGACGCTGCGTGGTCCCCGCCACGCCGTGCCGCCCCCGGACGTCCCGCTGGATATCCAAGTGGATGGCGCGGTGGTGAGCCGGCAGCTGGTGGCGGCGGAGGCCCCTGGCGTGACCGACGCCGGCGAACTGTCACCGCAAGTCGTCTATGCGCGCGACGTGCAGACCATCTCGGTGCAGGGCCCGTTCGATCCCAAGAGTGCGGGAGCGACGTCCAGTCGTCGCAGGATCTTCACCTGCCACCCTTCCGCCTGGCGCTCGGAACAGGCCTGCGCCCGCTCGATCCTTGCCCGCATCGCGCATCAGGCCTATCGCCGGCCGGTGACAGATGCGGACATGGCGCCACTGATGGCGATGTACAGGCAAGGCCGCCAGGACAGCGATTTCGAGCATGGGGTCGAAGCAGCGCTCGAGGCGGTGCTGGTCTCGCCGGATTTTCTGTTTGTTCGCGAGAGCGATCCTCCTGGCGCCGCACCCGGCTCACTGCATCGGCTCAGCGATGTGGAGTTGGCGACCCGGCTTTCCCTGTTCCTGTGGAGCAGCATTCCGGACGAGCAACTGCTGGCAGTGGCGGAGAAGAATCAGCTCAGTCGACGTGAGGAATTGAAAAAGCAGGTCACGCGCATGCTGGCGGACCCCAAGGCTCAGGCGCTGACCGACAATTTCGCGGGCCAATGGCTGTATCTGCGCCGCCTGGAGTTTCAGTCGCCAGACCGGCTCAACTTCCCTGATTTCGACAATCGGCTGCGTGCCGCGATGTTGACTGAGACCGATATGTACTTTGACGCAGTGGTCCGCGGCAACCGTCCGGTCACCGACTTCATCGCATCGGACTATACCTTTCTCAATCAGCGCCTCGCGGAGCATTACGGCATTCCTGGCGTGCGGGGCGCCAGCTTCCGCAAGGTGGAGCTCGATCCAGCTTCGCATCGCGGCGGCCTGCTGGGCCAGGCAAGTATTCTGACGGTCACCTCGTATAACGACCGCACCTCAGTCGTATTGCGCGGCAAGTGGATACTGGACAACCTGTTCGCGGCGCCGCCACCACCGCCACCGCCGAACGTGCCGCCACTGGAGGCGGTCCCCAACGCCAAGAACATGACCATACGCGAGCAGATGGAGCAGCACCGCAAGAATCCGGTTTGCGCCTCGTGCCATTCGAAGATGGATCCGCTGGGCTTTGCGCTCGAGAATTTCAACGCTGTAGGCGCCTGGCGTGAGCAGACGCTGGGCGGCAGGGCGATCCAGACCGACGCCGTGATGCCCGACGGCACCAAATTCGATGGGCCGGCTGGCCTCAAGAATGTGATGATGGATCGCAAGGACATGTTCGTCCAGGCGTTCACCGAACGGTTGATGATCTATGCGCTGGGACGGGGTGTGGACGGGACTGACATGCCGGCCGTACGCGCTGCAGCCGCCGCGGCCGCCAAGGACGGGTACCGTGCGCATTCGATAATCATGGGCATTGTGCAGAGCGTACCTTTCACGATGAGAAGGACAGTACAAAATGATGATCATTCGTAAACCAATGAATCGCCGCACCCTGTTGCGGGGACTGGGCGCGAGCATGGCCCTGCCGCTGCTCGACGCGATGATCTCATCTGCCCGGGCGACAGAGGTGGCGGCACGCAAGCGGCTGCAGGTACTCTACCTGCCGAATGGGATGCTGATGCAGAACTGGACACCGGCGGAAGTTGGTGAA
>Ga0265318_10001049_pt1 | contig 17543 bp, 15 predicted proteins | sample 4821metaG_FD_192431 | JGI IMG/M metagenome (GOLD analysis project Ga0265318, IMG submission 192431) | Rhizosphere microbial communities from Carex aquatilis grown in University of Washington, Seatle, WA, United States - 4-8-21 metaG | ecosystem: Host-associated > Plants > Roots > Rhizosphere >... | reverse complement strand
CCCGCCGCGTGAGGTGCGCCGCCGCGCCTGGCAATGAGGCCGCGCCCCCTCCCCTTGCGGGTCCGTCTCCGCTAGACCCTCCCCCGTCAGGATCATGACCCGCCCATGCCGCCACCCACCCCCCCAGGCGAAACGGCCGGAGACCCCGTTCCCGGGGACCTGGCCGAGGCGGGCGTCTATCCGACGGCGGCGGAGGGATTCGACCACGGACTGGTCGTGCTCGCCATGGGACGCCCCTACTGGCTGCTCCCCGCGGGCGGAGGATTCAGCCTCCTCGTGGAGCCGCAGGCGCTCGAGGACGCCCGCTCCCAGCTCGCGTGCTTTGACCGCGAGAGCATCGGCTGGCCTCCGCGCCCCCCCGCGCGGACCGCGGCTCGGAGGTTCGAACTCGCCACTCCCCTTCTGTGGGCCTTCCTGGTCCTGACGGCGTACTGCTGCCAGGGCCTCTGGCCCGAACGCCTCGAGGAGGCCGGGGCCCTGGACGCGCAGGCCGTGTTCGACCGCGGCGAATGGTGGAGGCCGGGCACCGCGCTCTTCCTCCACGCGGACATTGGGCACCTGGTCTCGAACGAGCTGAGCGGGATCTTCGCCTTCTCCGCCGTTCTTTCGACGCTCGGGCGCCGGCGCGGCTGGCTGCTCCTGGCGCTCGCCTCGGTCGCGGGCAACCTGGCCATATCCGCCCTGTATTACCCCGGCCCCTACAGGTCGATCGGAGCGTCGACCGCGGTCTTCGCGGCCCTTGGGCTGCTCACGGGGAGGGCGCTGCGCGCGGTGGGGCACGACCGCTCCGCGCGCGGCTGGAGGTCCGTGTTCGCGCCGCTCGCGGCTGGGACCATCCTCCTCGGGCTGTTCGGCGCGGGAGGGATCCACATAGACGTCGGGGCCCACGCCGCCGGATTCGCGGCGGGACTCGCCCTGGGATTCGGCGCCGGGATCTCCTCCCGGCCGGAGGCGAGGGGCGACGGCGGAACCTAGGCCTGCCCCGGGGCGCCCGCGCAAGGGCCTCAGCCCTTCCTCAGACCGGGCCAGCTCTCGGGCCGCGCCCAGAACATGTCCTCGCGCCCCCCGTAATACCCGTCGAGGACGCGGTCCATCACCCGCGAGGTGCGCCGCGCCGACACCCCCGTGCTCGGGCACTGTCCCCTCCCGAGCAGGTCGTCAACCACGGTCTGGATGAGCGGCTGCGCCACGTGGGGCGGATACGGTAGATCGAACAGCTGCACCCCTGAGGCGTTCTCGAGCCTGACCGGGCGCGACTGGAACATGGTGAACGCGATCTCGCCGTCCGTGCCCGAGAGGCGCATCGTGTCGTCGCTCACGCCGCCCGCAAAGTTCCACGCCATCGAGCCGATCGCGCCTCCGCCCGTGCGGAAACTGAGCGCCACCGAGTCCTCGACGGAATAGCTCGAGGCGACATTCGCCGCCGCGCCCTCCACGTCCGCAAGCGGCCCGAGCAGGTAGTCGAGGAGGTCGAGCGCGTGGGACCCCACGTCCAGAAAATGGCCCGCGCCCGCAAGCGCCGGGTCGGTCCGCCATATTCCGCCCCTGCGGTGATGCGGCTCGGCCATGCGGTAGGTGACGCCCGTCAGCCGGCCGATCGCCCCCGACTTGAGCAATTCCTCGACCTTCAGGAAGCACGGAAGCCGCCGGCGGTAGTAGGCGACGAAGAGCGGCAGGTCCGCACTCTCGAAGGCCCCGACCATGCGGTCGCACTCGGCTCCGTGGCGGGCCATCGGCTTCTCCACATAGGCGGGCTTGCCCGCCGCGGCGACGCGGAGCGCATAGTCCGCATGCGAGTCGGGCGGCGTCGCGATGTAGACCGCGTCGACACCGGGGTCGCCGATGAGGGCCCCCGCGTCGTCGTACCAGCGCGGGACTCCGTGTCGCCTCGCGTAGTCCGCCGCGAGGTCGCCGCTGCGCCGCATCACGGCGACGAGCTGCGAGCCGGCGGCCTTCTGGAAGCCCGGCCCGCTCTTCACCTCCGTGACGTCGCCGCAGCCTATGATGCCCCAGCGCACCACCGAGCGGCCCGCGAAATGCTTCGATGCTGGCATGCCGGAAATGCTCGGGGTGCGCGCCCCGCTCAGTGCTGCGCCTCGTGAATCCTGATCCGCCGGTATTCCATCTGGCCGTGATCGCTCTCCAGGCCGATGGAGCCCGTCGCCGGAACGGGCATGGCGTCGACAAGCACCTCCCCGTTGCACGTGCAGTGCGCCAGCTCGCCCCTTACCGTCACGACAATCTCGTTCCAGTCGAGCGGGCGGTAGTGGGCAATCGCCGCGAAGGGCCCGGCGATCAGGAAGTCCCGGCACTGCAGCTGGGGCTCCCGGATATAGATTCCGCTGTCTGCGTTGGGGCTCGCCCTGAACTCGAGCTTCAGGACGAAGTCCTTGGGAAATTTCTTCGTGGTCCACAGGATCTTGTTCTCCTGGCCCTTGTGCGAGACGGTGACGACCAGCCGCCCGTTCCTCGCGACGTAGCGGCCGTCGTCGCTGGCGGCCTTGCCCCAGAACTTGGAGGCCGGGGAATACCCCCACCCGGAGAGGCCGCGGCCGTCGAACAGGCTCTCAAAGCCCGGCTCCGGAATGAACTCGTCCGGCCATGAGGGCACGAGGCCCACCGTCTCAAGAATGGGCCTGAGGGCCGCGGCCCACTTGGCGTAGCCGAGGATGTCGGGGTGAAGCAGGTCGGGCATCTCCTCCTCCTTCGCGTCCCCGTGGACGCCCGAGAAGAGGGACCACGTGTCCAGGACGGTGACCTGCGGCTCGTCGGCCACAGTGTCCAGGTAGAGGGCGTTCAGCTCCCGGACGCTCTGCGCGGGCCTGTTCTTCGCGAGGGAGCTCGGGAAGACCTCGCACAGGATGACCGGCATCGACGGGTTGTGCTGGCGCAGCGCGGCGATGATCAGCTTCAGGTTGCCCGCGATGACCGAGGGCTCCGCCTTTTCCTCGAGGTCGTTGGTGCCGATCAGCAGCACGACGCCGCTCGGGTTCAGCGCCACCACGTCCTCCTGGAGGCGGATGAGGACGCCCCTGGTCGTGTCCCCGCTTATGCCCCGGTTCGCCGTCTTTGTGCCCGGGAAGCTGCTGCCGACGTCGCCCCAGCCCTGCGTGATCGAGTCGCCAAGGAAGACCAGCGCACCCTGGTCGTCCTTCGCCCGCGACGCCCACGCCGTGTGCCGCTCGGTCCAGACGCGCTGGAACCAGTCTTCCCGGCGGATCGGTCCGGCGCCCGGCAGGCCGTCGTCCGTGGCCGGGATCTGGAACCGGACCTCCTGGGGCGCGGTGGCGGCCGCGGAATCGGCCGCCCGGAGGGCGGGGACGAGAGCAAGGATGCAGAGCGCTCCAAGGAGCGGGGAAAGGTCGCGGTGTCTCATGGGGCTGGGATTAGGGGGCATCAGGGTGCCAAAGGCGGGGGACTGCGATCAATCGAAATACACTGAGTGTGTCCGCTACCGCTGCTGGCCGGCGCTTTCCGCGTCCCCGGGCTCGTCGAGGAGCTGGATAGAGGAGGCCGGGCCGAGGTCCCCGGGGTCCGTCCACGACCTCAGCGCCCAGACCACCCTCTTGTCCGGTGTGACCTCGAGCACCTGGACGGTGCCGGGCCAATCCTCCGTGTTCTTGTCGCCGGCGCACCAGTTGGTGATGACCGTGTTGCCATTCGCGAGCCTGCCGGCTGTCTGGGTGTTGAAGAGCCTGATGCCTGGCACGTCGGCCTGAGTGAACTCCCAGACGGTCCCGCCGGCCGGGCTCACCTCGCGCACGTAGGCGTTCCAGTCGCCAGCGATCAGCGTGTTGCCGTTGTCGAGCCGGACGGCCGACCAGGGTGATTTCGCCGGCACCGACCAGAGCACCCTTCCCTCCAGGTCGTACTCGACGACCTTTCCCTCGCCCAGGTGGGGGACGAGGAGTGTCCCGGCCCTCGTCATCCTTATATGGCGGAACTGGCCGTGCGTGCCCGCCACGATGGTCGGGATGGGGATGACCCTCTCCGTGACGCCCGTCGCGGTGTTGATAATCATGGCCTGCGCCGGATTCCCGTTTCGCATGATCAGGACACGGCCTGCGGCGAGCGCCTGGACCGAGTGGATCTCGGTCCCCGGAGGGGCGGGATAATCCCAGACCAGCTTCTTGTCCGGGCCGATCTCCCCCGCCCCGGACATCCTCGAGAAGATTATGTTTCCACCGGAAAGGAGCGTGGCGTCGTCGAACTCCTGGTTGGCACCGGGCGAGGGGTGAAGGGGAATCGATGCCGACCAGACGATCCGGCCGCCTCGGACGAGGAACATCGACTGGTTGGCCTTGCGGGTGTCCCACTCGCCGGCGTAGAGGAACGGATGCTGCGCAAGTCCCCTGCCGGGCAGGACGGCGGGCGAGAACGGGGTCGCGCCTGGCCCGCCGGCGGCTGCGGCGAGCCCGGGTGCGGCGAGGGCCGCGAAGGCGAGAAGCCAAACAGTCGGTCGGGCGTTCATGCGCCGACCACGCTCGCCCAATCGGGCGCGAAAGAGAACAAGATTGTTTCCCGCTGCTACCCGGGCTGTCCGCCCCTACGGGGCGGCCCGCTCCAGCTTCGAGGCGATGAACCTCTTGACGTCGCCCACCGTCCTGAAGGGCCGGATCTCCTCGTTGTCTATCGAGATCTGGAGCACGTCCTCGGCGAGGAACACGATCTCCAGCATCGTCAGGGAGTCGATCGCCAGGTCCTCCACCAGCCGCAGACTGTCGTCGGCGCGGTTGAGCTTGGCCCGCGCGTCGCGCTCGACGTAGTGCTCGATGAGGCCATGGATGATGGCGGGCAGGTGGTCGGGGTTGCCGGTGCGCCGGAACTCGCGGGCCGCCTCGCGCGTCGAAGGCGAGCAGCGCTTGAGCGCGTCCCGCAGATGCTCCTCGTCCGCGGGCGTCAGAGACCTTTGGCCGCCCAGCATGAGATGCTGGGTCACCGGGTCTGGATTGGTTGCTTGCCTCATGATTCGCCTGCTCCCATTGACTGCTCTTGCCGGCTTTGGTTCTGCGGAGGAATCTTCTTTTCGGCGACAGTCGCGGCCCTCGTCCCGTGGGCCATAGCAGGACCTGTTCCCCACGCGGCCCGGCCGGTTGAAAATCTCATGAATCTGCAGCGTGGCATGGAGGTTTGACGGTCCAAAGGCTATAAGGTTTCTCGATGGGGGTCTGGCTGCCCAGGGCGGCCAACACCTACGACAACCGACGCCCCGATTCCCGCTACCGGACACGGCGCCGCCGCTCAGAAAGTCACCGTCATCGACAGCGAGTAGACCCGGCCCCTCCAGTCCGTGTAGGACTGTACCCCGGTGGGATCGCTCGCGTACCTGGGAGGGGTCTCGCCGAAGACGTTGTCGACCCTGATCTGGCCCTTCAGACCGTAATGCGAGGATTTCCACGGAATCCACCTGGCGACGTCGCCCTGCAGGTAGGCGTCGAACTGCCAGTAGGGGCTTATGCTGTCCGCGCCCTGGGCGGCCTGTTCCAGGACGGGAAGGACCTGCCTACAGTAGTAGCGGCCGTCGATGCCGAAACCGCACGCGCGGTTGGACCATCCCGCCCCGAAATTCATGCGCTGGGGAAGCAGGCCCGGGGTCGTGCCGTCGGGGGCGCGCAGCTCGTCAACCGGGTCCGAGGCCGGGAACGTCTCGAGGTCGTAGCGCTTGAAATAGATCCACCGGCAGTACGCCTCAAGGGAGCCCCCCATGCACTTGTTCCAGGCGTAGTCGAGCGTCGCGCTCCACTCGTACGAATGGCGCCAGGCTAGGTTGAAGTTGCCCGTGAGCACGGAGGTGATGGGGCCGACGCCGTAGGGGTCGCCTGGCGCGGCGGCCGCGCGGATCACCCGCTTAGGAAAGGCGGACTCGAGGTCGATCACCTGCAGGGTGTTGAGGTAGACCTCCTCCCCCGAGGTGACGGTGTTCACGAAATCCACCGTCGCGCGGAACTGGTGCACGACGCCCCGCTGGAAGATGACACCGGCCGTCTGCGTGACGGCCGCCTCCGGCACAAGGTTGGGGTTTAGCGCGTCGCTCGCCAAAATCGTCTCCTCCTCGCCGCCGCGCCTCGGGTCGTGGACCGTCGTCGCCACCACAACGCCGGTACCGCCCGAGCTCGGCACCCCGGCGGCCCGATGCCGGCTGAAGTAGGGTGGCGGGAAGGTGTTCGAAGTGGCGAGGGAGCCGCGCAGCGAGAATCCGTCCAGCAGGTCGACCTTGACGGCTCCCGTCGGGGCGTAATTGGCCTCGTTCGCCATGGAGGAGGTCGTGTAGCGCACCGCCAGATCGGTCTCCACGTCGTGGATCCAGCCCGGCAGCCAGCGCTTGGGCAGGAGGGGCATCTTCAGCTCGCCGAACCCGCTCAGGCGCTGGAGCGACCGTCCGACCCACGCGTCCGGCGGCGCCGCCAGGGAGCCGTCTCCGTAGCGCAGCAGGTCCGCATAGCTCGCCAGGCGCGCGTAGCGGTAGTCGCCGCCCACTGTGACCGAGCCTACGCCGGTCGGCAGCCGCAGCGCGGAATTGGTAACCCGCAGCGCCGAGTCGAAGGTGTCGTAGTCGCCCAGCGTGACAAATCTCCCCTCCGATCCGTAGAAGATGACGGCCCGGTCGTAGAAGCCCTGCGGCGGGCCATAGGCGTGCGTGTCGCGAAGGGGGTTGTAGGCCCCCGCGTCGACCATCTGCTGCCAGCGGGTGTTGTCGACGCCCTGGACGCCCCTGTAGCGGGTGACGCTCAGCCCGTACTGCGCGTCCAGCGACGCCTCCCAGTCCGCCGGCATCCTCAGGAGCACGCCGAGCACGGCCGAATAATAGTCGATGTGGGCCTCGTTGTAGTTCTCGCCGAGGCCCGGCGTCGTCTCGTTGAGGGTGACGTTCACGTCCTGCCCGAAGGGATTGAGCGGGGACGCCGCCACAAGGAGGAGGCTCCCGTTGAAAACGCTGTAGCCGGTGTTGTTGACGGTTCGGCTCGCGGTGGCGTCCAGGCCGACCTGGAGCCACGGGAACGCGTCGTAGGTGACCGACCCGAACAGGGAGCCGCTCCTCACCTTTCTGCCATACGGGAAATCCAGCGCGTTCGTGGAGGTCGCCAGCCCCCCCTTGGGGGCCTGGTACAGGGCCAGCTCCTGCACGCCCTGGCGCCCGGCGAACGCCGGGAGCCCGCCCGTGCCGTCGGATCCAGGCGCCACGGAGGTGAAGGAGGGCGTGCCCGGCCCGAAGAGCGGCGCGTTGCCTGCCGAGCTCACGTTCGGCGTCGCCCGGAAGAGCTGGCTCTGGGCCTCGGGGTTCGCCACGAAATGCGCCCGGATGTAGCCGAGCTCCGACTCGGTCGGCGGCGTCACCTGTGTGAACGTGGCGTTCATCCGCACGCGCAGCGCCCCGCCAAGGAGCGTCTCCCCGTGAAGCAGCGACACCGTCGACTGGGACGCATCGAAACCGGAGAGAGCGTTGGTGTAGGTCGTGGTCAGCTCCGTCGTGTTCACGTTGGGGCGCAGGACGATGTTGATCACGCCGCCGATCGGGCTCCCGCTGTAGATCGCCGACGCGGAAACCGGGAGCACCTCCACGCGCTCGATCAGGTTGAGCGGGATAACGTTGACGTCGGACTGTGGCGCGACCGGTCCCGTCGTCAGGCTCACCGGAAGGGCCGTGACGACCTCGGGGAGGCGCCGGCCGTCGACGAGGACAATGGTGGCGTCGGCCCCGTAGCCCCTGAGGGCGAGGTTGCTGCTCGCCGACGAGAAGCTGCTGGCCTTCCCGTTCTGCTCCGGGGGCAGAGTCGCCGAGCTGTCGAGGATTTCCCGCTGGAGGAACTCGTTCACGTTGACGACGCCGCTTCTCGAGATCTGGTCGCGGGTGAAGATGGAGTAGTCCAGGGCGTCGTTCTCCGAGCGGGGCTGGTCCAGGTCGCCTATGGCCGAGCGGGGGACGGGCGGCGAATCCTCGTCGGACAGCGGCCCGGTGCGGACCGACTTCGCCTCAACGACAAAGGGCTCGAGCTTCGCCGGGATGCTGAGCACCTGCATGGCGAGCGCCTCCAGCAGGACCGCCCGTCCGGCGTTCACCTTGACGTCGCTGATCTCCATAGGCTGGAAGCCTGCTCCCTCGGCCTCGAGCGCGTAGGTTCCGGGCGGGACCGAGGGGAACTCGAAGCAGCCCAGCTTGTCGGTCACGGCCGACAGGTGGGCGCCGGGGACCGAGACCCGGACCCTCTCGGCCGCGCTCCCGTCCGGGGTCAGCAGGCTGCCCCTGATCGACCCCTTCTGGACCAACTGGACCACGACAAACTTCCCGCGGGCGTTCCGGACGGCCGAGTAGCCCGTTCCCCGGAGGAGGTGGTTGAGGGCCTCCTCAGGCTCGTAGTTCCCCACCACCGCCGTGGACCTGGTCCCGTGCAGCTCGTCAAAGGAAAAGAGCAGCTCGACCTTGGCCTGCTTGCAGAACGCCATCAGCGCGCCGTCGGCCGGCTGCGCCGGAAGGTTGAAATCAACCGGCTCGGCCAGGACCGCCGGGGAAATCAGCGCGGTGATTCCCAGAAGAAGACGGACTGCGAATCGAGTTGCTCCGGAGCGGGGAGAATGGGTGTTGGTCAACGAAAGCCGTGGCGTCAGGGCTCGGTCGGCAGGCTCACCCGAACCGAGCCGTCCGCGCCGTGCACCACGCGCAGATTGAGCCCCTGCCTTACATAGGCAAGGAACTCATCGAGGTCGCCAAGCCCGTAGATCCCGCCGACCGGGACCTTTCCGGCGCCGGCGGTCACCGCGATGAGCCGGCCGTGGTAATGGCCGTAGCGGGCAAGGGCCTCGGAAAGGGGCATGCCCACGCACACGATCTGGCCCTGCCTCCACGCCAGGGCGTCTTGCGTCTCGGTGCCCGAGAGCGCGCGCAGGGAGACGGCCCCGTTTTCGTCCCTCAGCCGGTCGCCCGCCCCGAGCACGAACGGGCTGGGCGCCTGGCCGTCGCCGGCCTCGCCCGGGCGCACCTGAACCGAGCCCTCCACCACGGTCACCTCGAGCTGCGAGGCGGCCTCGGTGAGCACGTTGAAGATGGTGCCCGTCACGCGGACGGACCCTGCCGGGGTCTCGACGATGAACGGACGGGCCTTGTCCTTGCTCACCATGAAGAACGCCTCGCCATTGGCGAGACGCACGCGCCGCTCCGTGCGGCTGTTCTCGACGAGGATGCTTGTGTTTGCGTTGAGCTCGACGCGCGAGCCGTCGGCGAGGGTGAACGATCCCCTCTTTCCCGCCGGCGTGGCGATGTTCTCGGGCCTGACCGCCGACCCGCCCATCCAGACCGCGGCGACCGCCAGGGTGGCCGCTATCAGCCCGGCCGCGGCGACCTTCCACGGGTTCCAGCCCGCGCCCGGGCGCGCGCGCTCGGCGGGCATCTGGACCGACCCGGCGGCCACAAGCTCAGGCACGAGCCGGTCAAGCCGGGCGGAGAACTGGCAGAAGCGCGAAAGCAGCTCCCGCCGCGCAGGGTCGCCCGCCAGCCAGGCATCGAGCTCGGAGCGGTCGGTGGAGGTGAGCACGGAGCCCTCGAGGCGGGCGGCCCACAGGGACGCCTGCTCCTCGGCTGCGGGATCGGGAACTTGGGGTGGCCGGTTCATGATTCGAATCTCCCTTCCAATGCAGTGCGCAGGAGCCTCAGGGCGCGCGCGTGCTGTTTTTCGACGGTGCTTATGGCGATGGAAAGCCGGTCGGCGATCTCCCTGTGGGAGAGCTGCTCGATCTTGCACAGGAGAAGGACCATGCGGCACCCCTCGGGCAGCTGCGCGATCGCCTCCTCGAGGATCGCCAGCTCCTGGCGCGCCATGACCTGGTCCTCGACACCCGGCCCCGGGGACGCCGACATCTCCGGGATGAAGGCGTCCCGCGCGACCGGCGAGATGCTGCGGCGCTTGAGCCGGTTTATGGCGAGCCGGCGGGCCGCGGTGTAAAGGAGCGCCGTGGGCCGCCTGGCCGACCGGTCGGTCAGCGAGGGGTAGACGCGCATGTAGGCGTCGTGGGCCACGTCCTGCGCCTCGCTCGCGTTGCCGAGGAGCCGCGTCAGGTAGCGCCGCAGCGGCGCCAGGGTGGCCCGGTAGAGGACGGAGAAGTCCCGGTCGCCTGAGGGTTCGTCAGGCATGGGAGGGGCAAATCTGGACAGCAGAAGGGATGGAAATGGCTTCACTCCTGTCACCCATGACAACCGGCCGCCCCGAAACCTCTATCCTCGCGGCAAGAATTAGACTCTCTGGGTTCATGGGGATGGGGGGCGGCTCCCCCGGGAGCGCAACACCATGCAACATTGGTGTTTGAAGAAGCCGCGGCGAACCTCAAATTGTCCCATATGAAGGAAAAAATAGGCTTCGTCGGGGTCGGCCGGATGGGGGCGAACATGGCCCGCCGGCTCAAGGATTGCGGCTACCGGGTCGCGGCGGTCTACGACCTCAACCCCGCGGCGGCCGCGGCGCTCGCCCGCGAGCTGGGCGCACGGCATGCGCGGCGGCTCTCGGCGGTGACCAAGGCCTGCGACGTCATCTTCACGGTCGTCACCGACGACGCGGCCCAGAGGGCCGTCTTCGCCCCGTCGGGCGACTCGCTCCTCGTGCGGGCCAGGGGCCGGGTGTTCGTCAACTGCGCCACCCTCACGCCCGCGACGCACGTCGAGGTCGGGCGCAGGGCGAGGAAGGCGGGGGCCATGGCGATCGAGGGGTGCATGGCTTCCTCGATACCCCAGGCGCGCCAGGGGAGCCTCTACCTCATGTGCGCGGGCGACCGGAGGTGCTTCGAGCGGGTGAGGCCCATCCTCGAGAAGCTGAGCACGGCCCTTCGGTACGTCGGGAAGGCCGGCCGGGCCGCGCAGGTCAAGGCCCTCGTCAACATGGTGATGAACGCGAACACCGCGGCACTCGCGGAGGGCCTGGGGCTGGCCTCGGCGCTCGGACTCGACCTCGGCATGGTCCGGGAGGTCTTCGCCCAGACGGGCGCCGCCTCGCAGGTGCTCAAGACCGACGGCGAGGACATGCAGAACCGCGCCCACGAGTGCTATTTCTCCGCGGCGCACGCCGCCAAGGACAGCGCCATCGGCTGGGCGCTCGGCTGCCAGGCCGGCCTTCGCCTGCCGCTGGCCGCCGCCACGAAGCTCCAGTACGAGACCCTCGTCAGCCTGGGCCTCGGCGCCCTCGACAAGAGCGCAGTCGCCGAGCTAACGTTCAAGGGGCGGCACGCCTGAGGCGGCGCCGCGCGCCGGGCCGCCCTTGACGCAGGGGGGCGTCTGGATACCTGTTTCGTTCCACCATGTCGGCCGAACTCTCCGATCTCTACCAGAACGTCATCCTCGACCACAACCGCCGGCCGCGGAACCGTGGCAGGATACCGTCGGCAAACCGCTCCGCCCACGGGGACAACCCGTCCTGCGGCGACCAGTGCGACGTGTTCCTGCGCCTGGACGGGGACAGGATTGCCGAGATCTCGTTCGAGGGATCCGGTTGCGCGATCTCCCAGGCGAGCGCGTCGCTCATGACGACCCAGCTCAAGGGGAAGACGGCGGCCGAGGCCGAGAGGCTCTACGGGGAGTTCCATGAGATCGTCACCACCGGCAAGGAGCCCGAGGACATGAGCGACCTCGGTGCGTTCGCCGGGGTCCATGCGTTCCCGGCGCGGATAAAGTGCGCCACCCTCTCGTGGCATGCGGCGCTCAACGCGCTTCACGGCGACCCGGCGCCGGCAACCACGGAGAGCCACATCGATTGAGCGCGACGCCCTCCGCATGGGACCGGATCCGCGACGAGTTTCCGATCCTTAACCAGCAGGTGAACGGGCATCCGCTCGTCTACCTCGACAACGCGGCGACGACCCAGAAGCCGAGGGCCGTGATGAGCGCGCTGGACAGGTTCTACGCCCGGGACAATTCCAACGTCCACCGCGGCCTCCATGCGCTGTCGATGCGCGCGACCGACGATTACGAGGGCGCGCGGGCCCGCGTCGCCAGGTTCATCAACGCGCAGGCCCCCGAGGAGGTCGTCTTCACCCGCGGGACGACCGAGTCGATCAACATGGTCGCCTCGAGCTGGGGCGGCGCGAACCTGCGCAAGGGCGACGTCATCCTCCTCACCGAGATGGAGCACCACAGCAACATCGTGCCCTGGCAGCTCGCGGCCCAGCGGACCGGGGCGACCCTGAGGTACCTTCCGGTGACCGGGGACGAGGGGCTCCTCGACCTTGGCGCCCTCGACCGCGTCCTGACCCCCGAGGTCAAGGTGTTCGCGTTCACGCACGTCTCCAACACGCTCGGGACCATCAATCCGGTCGCCGAGCTCTGCGCCAGGGCGAGGAAGGTGGGCGCGGTCACGGTCATCGACGCGGCGCAGTCCGTCGGGCACATGCCGCTCGACGTCCGAGCGATCGGCTGCGACTTCCTCGCCTTCTCGGGCCACAAGATGGCCTGCGTGACCGGCATCGGGGCCCTGTACGGCCGAAAGGCACTCATGGACGCGATGCCCCCGTACCAGGGCGGCGGGGGCATGATCTCGAACGTCGACTTCCTCGAGAGCCGTTGGAAGCCGTCGCCCGAGCGGTTCGAGGCGGGCACGCCCAACTTCGGGGACGCGGTGGCCCTTGGCGCCGCGTGCGATTTCCTCGACTCGCTCGGCCGCGACGAGATACGCAGGCGCGACGGCGAGCTGTCCCGGAAGGCCTACGAGCGCCTCGCGGAGCTCCCGGGCATCCGGCTCATCGGCCCGAGAGGCGAGCGCGGGGGCCTCGTGAGCTTCGCCTTCGCGGGCGTGCATGCGCACGACGTGGTCACCTTTGCCGACGAGGACGGGATCGCCCTGCGGGGCGGCCATCACTGCAACCAGCCGCTCATGAAGAGGCTCGGGCTCACGAGCACGGTGCGGGCCAGCTTCTACGTCTACAACGAGGAGCGGGAAATCGGGGCCCTCGTGGAGTCGATGCGCCGCACGCTCAAGTTCTTCGGGCCGGAGTCCTGATACCCGAGCCAAGGGGACGGCGGGCGGGGCGTCATCGGTCGCCGCATATCCCTGCCATCGCCTTGTCGGCAAGCCGGTCAAACGCCCGGACGCACAGCTCCAGGTGCTCCTCGAGCGTGTCCTCGATCTTGTTGTGGCTGATCCCGTGGAGGCTCTGGACAAACATCATCACGGTCGGGACCCCCGCCCTGGCGACCTCGGCCGCGTCGTGCAGCGGCCCGGAGGGCAGCCGGTGGACGGCGCCGCAGGTTTCGCGGATCGACTCCTCGCACATCCCGACCAGGGCCCGGTCGAACGGCACGGGCTCGATCCTCCAGATCCGCTCCCAGGAGGCCGACACCTTCCCCTCCGCGGCAAAGCGCCCGGCCGCGTCGCGGGCCTCGGCGAGCATCCTCGCAAGCGCGGCCGGATCCAGGTGGCGCTGGTCGAGGGTTATCCTGCATTCCTCGACCACGCTCGTCACGATCCCGGGCTTTGTCGTGCATGAGCCGATCGTGCAGACGCCCCCGTTGCGCTCCGCGATCGCGTAGATCTCCGGGCTCATCCTCGCCGCGGCCAGGAAGGCGTCGCGGCGGCGGTTCATCGGGGTGCTTCCCGAATGCGCCGCCTGCCCGCGGAACGTGATCGCATGCCTCTCGACGCCGAACGTGCCGAGGACGGCGCCGAGGGGCAGGCCGAGGTCGAGAAGCACGGGACCCTGCTCGATGTGGAGCTCGAGGTAGGCGGCGGCGTCCGACAGCTCATGCCCGCTCTTCTTCACGCTCTCGAAATCGACGCCAACCTCCCTCAGGGCGTCGGGCAGGCGCACCCCGTCCTTGTCCCGCAGGCCCCTCGCCTCGTCCATGTCGAGCGTGCCCGAGCACGCCGAGGATCCAAAGAGGCTCTTGCCGAACCGGGCCCCCTCCTCGTCGGCCCAGTCCACGAGCCGGACCGTCACGGGGGGCCGCCCGCCGTGCTGGGCGGCGATCCGGCGCAGGATCTCGACGCCCGCGAGCACGTTCAGGCACCCGTCGAGCCACCCGCCGTTGGGAACCGAGTCCATGTGGCCCCCGATGAGGAGCGCGCGCGCGCTCCGGCCCCTCAGGGTCGACCAGAGATTGCCGGCCTCGTCCACGTGGACCTCCACCGGGAGCGCCCCGAGCTTCTCCCGGAGCCATGAGCGCGCGGCGCACCAGGTCTTCGTGAAGGCCACGCGCTGGGCGCCGTTCTCGTCGGACGTAAGTCGTCGCAGCTCCTTCAGTTCTGCAACCGTCCTCTTCGGATCGAGGGGCGAATTCATGATGATCCAGGAGCGCTCAGGCTGGTGCAGTTGCTGCTTGGAAACGAGCGTTTTCTGGGCGAGATTGCCGCGAGGCCGAAAGACCATGCCAACATTAGCCACGACTGTAGACGGACTGAAGCTGCCGAACCCATTCGTTATCGGGTCCGGCCCCCCGGGCACCAATCTGAGCGTCATCAACCGGGCGTTCCGCGAGGGCTGGGGCGCCGTGATCGCGAAGACCATCAGCCTCGACTCCTCGAAGGTCGTCAACGTGACCCCGCGCTACGCGAAGCTCCACTCAGAGGACGGAAAGGAGATCATAGGCTGGGAGAACATAGAGCTCATCAGCGACCGGCCGTTCGGCATCTGGCTCGACGAGTTCAAGAAATGCAAGGACACCAACCCGCAGGGCGTGCTGATCGCCTCGATCATGGAGGAGTACCGGATGGACGCCTGGATCGAGATCGTCGAGCGCTGCCAGGAGGCCGGCGTCGACGGGTTCGAGCTCAATTTCTCATGCCCGCACGGCCTGCCGGAGCGCAAGATGGGCGCGGCCATGGGCCAGGACCCCCAAGTCCTCGGGGAGGTGTGCGGATGGGTCATGGGGGCGGCGAAGCGGCCGGTCTGGGCGAAGATGACCCCGAACATAACCCACATCGAGGAACCGAGCCGGGCGGCCCTGCAGGCGGGCTGCCAGGGGATCAGCGCGATCAACACGATCCGCAGCGTCATGGGGGTAAACCTGGACACCCTCAGGCCCGAACCCTCCGTCGAGGGGTGGACCACCCCGGGCGGCTATTCGTCGAAGGCCGTGAAGCCGATCGCCCTCCGGATGGTCATGGAGATCGCCACGATGATCCGGAAGGAGTTTCCGGGGAGGTCGCTCTCCGGCCTCGGCGGAATAGAGTCCGGAGGCGACGCCGCACAGTTCATCCTCCTCGGCGCCGACACCGTGCAGGTCTGCACCGGGGTCATGAAGTTCGGCTACGAGTGCGTGAGGCCGATGTGCGACGAGCTCCTCGCCTTCATGGAGAGGCACAAGTTCGGGACCCTCGCGGAATTCAGGGGAAAGAGCCTCGATTACTTCACCACGCACGCCGACCTCGTGAAGCGCCAGGCCGACCGTAAGGCGGCGAAGAAGGCCGCGGCCGGGAAGGTCGCCTCCGACGGCGAGTGGAGCGGCGACGAGTTTGTGAAGCAGTCCGACGCCCTTTCCCGTCAGTAGGGGGGAAAGCGCCGATGATCCGACCTGCCGAACAGGGGGACGCTCCGCAGATTGCAGCGATCTACCGGCCGTTCTGCGAGGATTCCTGCGTCTCGTTCGAGACCGAGGCCCCGGACGCGGCCGAAATCGCCTCGCGGATCGACAGGGTGAGCCGCCGCCATCACTGGCTTGTCGACGAGATCGACGGGGCGGTGGCCGGGTACGCCTACGCCTCCCCGCACCGGGAGCGCGCGGCCTATCGCTGGGCCGTCGAGGTGACGATCTACATGCGCGAGGATTTCCGCGGCCGCGGCCGGGGCCGCGCCCTGTACACCGAGCTCCTTGGGCGGCTTCGCCGCCAGGGCATCTTCAAGGCCTACGCGGGGATCCTCGTGCCCAACCCGGCCAGCGAGGCCTTCCACGAGTCCATGGGCTTCACGCTCGTGGGGATCTACCGGAAGATAGGGTACAAGCTCGGAGCCTGGAGGGACGTCGGATGGTGGCAGCTCGCCCTGGGGCCCGAAATAGACTCTCCTCCAGAGCCATTGACCCCGTTCAGCATGTCGACAGAAACTAAACCATGAAATCGGCCAATCTCATCCCATGCCCCTTGTTCGTAGGGGGCGAATGGATCCGTCCAAAGATCGCTGGGACCCCGGTCTACAACCCCTCGACGGGGGACGTGATCTCCGAATGCCCGATCGGGGGCTCGGCCGAGGTGGACGCCGCGGTGGAGGCGGCCGCGGCCGCGTTCCCCGCGTGGAGGGACACGCCGGTCATCGAGCGGGCCCGCCTCTTCTTCCGCTACCGCCACCTTGTCGAGGAGAACTTCGACCGGCTCTGCGCCAGCATCTCGCTCGAGAACGGCAAGACCCTCGTCGAGTCCCGGGGAAGCATCTACCGCGGGATCGAGAACATCGAGTACGCCTGCGGCGCCCCCACCCTCCTGTTCGGGGACACGCTCGAGGACGTCGCGCGCAACGTCGACTGCGAGACGTGCCTTCAGCCGCTCGGGGTCTGCGCCGGGATCACCCCGTTCAACTTCCCGGCCATGGTCCCGCTCTGGATGTTCCCCATGGCGCTGGCCTGCGGGAACACGTTCGTCCTCAAGCCGAGCGAGAAGGTCCCGCTGACCGCGCTCGTCCTCGCGGAGCTCCTCGAGAAGGCGGGGCTTCCCAAGGGCGTCTTCAACGTCGTCCACGGCGGCCGCGAATGCGTGGACGCGCTGCTCGCGCACCCCAAGGTCAGGGCCGTATCCTTCGTCGGCTCGTCCCCGGTGGCGAAGTACATCCACGAGACCGGCACGAGGAACGGGAAGCGCGTGCAGGCCAACGGCGGCGCCAAGAACTACATCGTCGTGATGCCCGACGCCGACATCCCGAGGTCGGTCGAGGCGCTCGCGACCGCCGCCTTCGGCTGCGCGGGCGAGCGGTGCATGTCCGGATCGACCGCGATCGCGGTCGGCAAGGCGGCCCAGACCATGGTGCCGCAGCTTGTGGACGCCGCGCGCTCGATCAAGATCGGAAGGACCGACACGCCAATGTCCCAGCCCGACATGGGGCCGCTTGTCACGTCGTCCCACCGGGACCGCGTCCGCGGGCTCGTCGAGAGCGCCGAGAAGGAGGGGGCCACCATCGCGTGCGACGGGCGCGGCGCCACCGTGGCCGACGCCCCCAAGGGGTTCTTCTTCGGCGCGACGGTCGTCGACAAGGTGCGCGAGACGATGACCCTTGCGCGCGAGGAGGTGTTCGGCCCCGTCCTCAACGTGATGCGCTTGGACGACCTCGACCAGGCGATCGAGGCGGCGAACCGCTCCGCGTTCGGCAACGGAGCGTCCATCTTCACGTCGTCGGGGGCCGCGGCCCGCGAATTCAAGCACAGGGTCAAGGCAGGGATGGTCGGCATAAACGTCGGAGTCCCGGCGACCATGGCCATGTTCCCTTTCACCGGATGGGACGCGTCGTTCTACGGGGACCTCCACATCCAGGGGCGCGAGGCCGTGCAATTCTACACCCAGCAGAAGACCGTCACCACGCGCTGGTTCGGCGGCGTCGTTGACGACGTCTGGAGGAAGTGAGCCCGCCATGGCCCTCCTGATAAGGAACGG
>Ga0265318_10001048_pt1 | contig 17552 bp, 18 predicted proteins | sample 4821metaG_FD_192431 | JGI IMG/M metagenome (GOLD analysis project Ga0265318, IMG submission 192431) | Rhizosphere microbial communities from Carex aquatilis grown in University of Washington, Seatle, WA, United States - 4-8-21 metaG | ecosystem: Host-associated > Plants > Roots > Rhizosphere >... | reverse complement strand
TCGTGCGCTACGACCGCTCGCTCACGATCTATGGGGCCTTCTTTCATATCGCTTGCTTCATGATCGTCTTGCGGAGGGTTGTGCAATAGCTTCTAGTACATTCCAGAGTTGATTTCAGATTCCGATTCGCTCATCGTGCTTACACTTAGTTTTTACGCTTAATAAAAAAGCCATGTCCCGGTTGGCCTTTGTTGCTCGACTCCGGGTTTGCTCCAGTCGCAGACGCCGTCGGGGAAGATTGCTGCGAGGTGTTTTTTCTCCGACTCGGAGAATGTGACTTTATAGTCCTTGAAGTCGATCGGCTTTAACTGACACTTCAGAACGTCATTGGACGCAGGCTCACCGGCTACCATGCGCGGCGACGGGTACATCGGATAGAACTCATTACATTCGCCTCCCGCAGCAGTCTGCGGCTCGACAATGCGCCCGCCCGCTTCCGTGTAGCACGAATCCGCCAAATCCGCAGGTTTTGCGCGAACGATCTTTTCGATGGTTCGTTTGCCGGGTCCGGCTTTTCCAAGCGCGGTAAGCCATTCGTCCATTTTCGAGACCGCGTATTCGTCCATAGCGATACTGCGGCTCACCGGTCCCACCAAAAGCACGTCGTTCGCAAACGTCCCATTGGCCTTCAGCAGCCGCGCGCGCAAAGAAAATGAATGGAATTTCAAGTGTATATCGCCATCCGGCAGTAAGTCGCGGTAAGGCCGCACGTCGATAATCGGCACAGGATACTGCGCCAGTCCGAGCCCGCCTGTGGTGATCTGGCCCTTCTGGTAGGCTCTGCGCAGGGTTAGACGATCGGCCGAATTTCTAGCCGCCACAAAATTACCGTCCTCGTCATAGCCTCCGACATTCTTGTTCAAATCCAGAAACTGCGCGGCGTTGATCGTGCGCGCGTTGAGCGCGGCCAACCCGTATTGCACTCCGGTGTTGTCCACCGGCCGGCGCGCAAAGCCCGTCGCAGGATCACGGCCGAGCACATTGATAGTGTGTTCGAATACATCGCAGCGCACTCCCGAGCGGTTGGACACCGCATCGTACCGTTGTGCGGCCAGCAATTGCGGCGGACACAGAGCCTCCGGCTTAAAGCGTTTGACTTCGTCGGAAAAATCTTTCACGCGGCCCGAGCCCTCGATGGCCAACTTTTGTTCATCCAACAGGGCCTGTCCGGCGGTGACGAAGTAATGGTAGAGGATCTGCGAATCAGCCAATGACTGAATGTTTGTCAGAACATCCGGGAATGTCCTGCCCGGAATAATGCCGTCGAGAAGACCCGGATAATTCTCCGCGATTGGCAGTTGTTGTTCGGCTCCGCCGGATGCGCCCCACGACATCGTAAAGTCGGGCTGCCCGAAAACCTTGATGAAACGTTCCTTCACCATCATCATCGTTTCCGCGGCGGTCACGCTGTTACAGTTGTTTCCAAAAACGTTCAGGGTCGCGGAAGCCTCGGCGTACCCCTTGCCAACGATGGCCTCTTTCACAATCCCGCCGTTGTAACCGATGCTCGTCCCTTGTTTGAGCGATCCGCCAGCGCAGCCGCCGCCGAAAGAGTAAAGGAGGCGCCTGTTCCAGCCTTTTGGCGGAGAAAACGCGTCAGGCTGAGGTCCTTGCGTCGGGTCGTACAGCATCGCGATCTGATAAATGGACCGGTTGACTGTCCCAGTCTCAATTCGAACGACGTAGGGAACTTTTTCTCCTGTCGATATTGTCGTCCACGCGACATCCGACGGCAGCGCCGTGAGGTTCGGCAGCGGTTTTAGAACAGGCTCGGCAGAGGCAGCTGCCTTGGGAGTGCTGACGGGCGCGGACGTCGATTTGTACATGTACGTCACAACTGTCTTCACGGAACAATTCGAATCGAGCGGCAGTCCCAGCGGCGTGCCATCCGGCAACTTGAAATCCTGTGTCTGGCAAAAGAATGGCTGTTCCTGAGGGCCGGAGAATATCGGTCCCGTGGTCGGATAATTTTTGAGAGTAAGTTGCGCGATCCGTTTCGGGCCGCTAAATACTTCCAACCCGTTCTCCCCGAGTTTCAAACCCGCTATCAGACCAGTTAGCGTGTGAGCTTTCGGGTCGGCATGAAGCGCGTGGCTGACGTCCTGACCATTCAGTTTGACTATGATTTTTCCCAAAGGAGCAGTCGATGGCACATCGATCCGCACCAATGCGTCTCCGCCGCTAACCATCCCGGGCCGGCTCGATAGTGTTGTTACGCGAAATGTTTGCACGGTGTTGGCATGCGACACCTGGAACAGAGAAATAAGCGCAACCATGCCGCAAATCGATTTCAGTGATTTTTTCATTGATGCGTTTCCCTTTTGTTTTTGGGACCCGGGCATCGTACGCCACTCGTGTCGCCGATACAACCAATCTGCGATAAGGGTGGTCGCCTGAAAGATCAGTGGATAGCTTGCCGACGAGAATCGGTGAGTGGACTGGATCCCGATGCGAAGAAATTACGCGAATGATTCGACCCGAAATCGCTAATGCTAGGGCTAATTTTTTGATGCCAGCACGCGCGCTTCTGCTACCGTCCGGGCGCGAATTTTGTGCAACCGGTCTCGAAGGTTTCCCGGATTGATGCCCGCCGAGTAGCACACCGTGCGGTAATCCTTGTCATTGTGAAACAAGAACTGTTCGGCTTCGCGTTGACGGCGGAGCGGACCACGCACCCACTCCTGAACGGTGCTTGCTATCACCGCGCGCCACAGCCTCTGCTCGGCGATCTCGTGATCTTCATTGTAATGAACCGATGTCTCTGCCATATTCCCCCCCAGATTGGCCGCGATCTATTTCCCTGGCCACACGCTCCATGTAAGGGCAATGGGAGGGCCACCCTTCGGCGATGATCGAAATCGGGTCGAGGCGTAAGATATTGCAAAGAAAGAAGTTTCCAAGGGGGGATAGAATTCCGTCGACTTGCATTGTGCGCGGCATGTTTCAAGAACGCACAAACGAGGGCTTACTGTACCGCGGTGCACCAAATCAATCGAGCTACGGTGGGCTTGCCTGCCATCTCCATTGCAGTCCTACGAACAGAAGTTCTTAAGGATATGTCACCCAAAGCGTAGGACCAAGCGGATCTTAGCAATTGTGTTTCGCGCGATTGGTATCAGCTGGCCACCCACCCGGAAGGGCGCTGATATTTTTGGCGGTAGATGATTCTGTGCTTCTTTCCGCCAGAGACGAACTCAAAAACTATTTCCTTGCTGCTATCCAAACGAGCTTTGCCATGGTTCTTGGATGCTGACAGTACCAGCCAGTGTCCCGCGACGATTTCATAGCTGCCGGTTTCGCTCAGCATCTTATAACTGCCATCGGCTTTTAGTTCCAGCGACGGCGCATGGCAAGGCTCCGTCTTTCCAGCAACTTCCATCGTTGCACACCTGTAAGTTCCTGAAAGATAGGTTTCAGCCCGAGCGGGAACTGCTGCGAAGACCAGACTTGCTATGCCAGCGAAGAGTATTCCAGGAAGACTCTGATGCAACCTGAGATTGAGGCCCATGATCGTCTTTCGGAGGCTCTCGGCTTGCGGTCCGTATACCCCCACGCTGGAATGAGCAAGTGCAATGCCAGAATGGAACGTCTGAATGTGCACGATTTAAAGCACTTAGCGCACCAATCCTAAAATCCAATAAGCGCGAAGTGAACGATATGTTCCACTATTGCATAGGATTGGAAGGGATTTTCCCTCCCTTGGGCCTGAGGTCTTATATCTTTGTAGCGCGCGTAATCAGATAGTCCTGGCGAACTACGTTTTCATCGAAATATTCGACGGCGATGGCATCGTACTCTGCGCGGAAGGTTTGGAGCTTCAATAGGTCGGTGGCCGCCAGAGTCTCAACCAATTTTCGGGTTGGCCCTGCGCTTTTTTCCGTATTGGTCCTATGGTGCTGGACGCTCAACGCGGGAACCAGCATGGTCCCTGCACTGAAGACAAGGTCCTTGACTGCCGCGCCCAGCCGTTGCCGAACAATACTCGGGTCGCCCCAGGCCGGAGGCGGTGCAGCTCCTGGCGGAGGCGGCACATAGCGCGCGACCAGCGCGAACATGCGAGCCACAAAGAAATCCGGCGGCCACGTCGAAAACGCAATCGTTCCGCCCGGCTTCAGCACACGCAGCATTTCAGCAATCGCCACTTCCGGCCGGGGAGCGAACATGTGGCCGTACTGGCTGAGCACCGTATCGAACGCGGCATCGGCGAACGGCAATTTCGCGACATCGCCTTCGTGCCAATCGATTTCGACACCGGCTATTTTCGAATTTTCGCGCGCGCGTTCAAGCAGTTCCGGCGTGAGGTCCAGCCCGGTCACCTGAGCCCCACGCCTGGCGGCCGTGACAGCTACAACTCCGGTCCCACAGGCTACATCGAGGACTCGTTGGCCAGCGCGAATGCCGGAGCGCTTCACCAGCACGGCCGCTGGAGGTGTGGTGAAGGCTTCGAGCGGTGCGAAATGCGCCCAACCTTGCTTCTGTGCCGCTTTGAACGATTCGAATGGGTCCATAGTCAAGACTTTAGCCTCTGTAGGGACGCGGTGTCACGAAGTCCGGCGTGATCTCGGCCAGCTACTTCGTGCCAACATTCCCCATCATGAGTCTCAGTTCGCCCTGCAGAATTTCCAGCACGCGGTCCACGCCGGCCTGTCCGAAGGCTCCCAATCCCCACAGCATCGGACGCCCGATTCCCACAGCTTTGGCGCCCAGCGCCAGGGCCTTAAAAACATCGCTGCCGCGGCGGATTCCACCGTCCACAAACACCGGGACGCGCCCCTTCACTTCCGCGACCACCTCGGGAAGCGATTCGATGGTGGCCCGCAGGGTTTCCGAAGATCGCCCGCCGTGATTCGAAACCAGAATGGCGTCCACGCCATGATCGACGGCCAGCCGCGCATCTTCCCGCGTATCGATTCCCTTGATGATGAACTTCCCTTTCCACGATTTGCGCATGCGATCGACGTAAGCCCAGTCCAGTGGAATCTTCGGCCCCGTGATTGCGTCGAGGCCCTCGCGCATGGGGCGATCCCTGACGATAATCTCGTCGCCCTTCACGGTATGGCATTGTGCGCACTGGCTCAAATCCTTTGGACGGTTGCGCAGGTAGGTTTCGCTGTTGCGCCCGCCCTCGACGTCAACCGTGAGCGTGACCACCGTGCATCCCGCCGCTTCGATCCGCCGCAGAATTTTTTCGCACTGGTCCCAAATGCGCGGGGCATAAAGCTGATACCAAACCGGCCGGCCCAGCGCCGCGTTCACATCCTCCACGCTGTTGGACGTCGCAGTCGAAAGGAATTGCACAGCGCCGCGCGCCTTGGCCGCCTTCGCGACAGCGATTTCGCCGCCGGAATAAAACGATCGCTCGCCCCCGGTCGGGCAAGTGAAAATCGGCGCGTTGCACGCCGTGCCGAACAGATCGACGCGCATATCCACTTTATCGACGCCGCGCAACCGGTGCGGACGAATTTCGAAATGCTGGTACCCTTCCCGATTGGCGCGAATCGTCAGGTCGTCATCCACCCCGCTGGCCATGAACGCCCAGTGCCCCTGCGGCACGGTGCGCCGCGCAACTTCCTCAAACTCCATCACGTTGAGCGCTTCAGCAGCACTGGCCATTAGCGGAGACCCCACCTGCGTGGTCTGCGCGTTCTCCGCGAAACTGGCCTTGCGCAAATAAGCGGCAACCCCGCCCAGAGAGGCCACATACGGACTGGTCGCCAAAAACTTCAGAAATTCGCGTCGTGCTGTAAGTTGATTGGACATGATGGGGCGGATTGTAGCTGTATCGGTTTTTTATTTCCAGTGTCGATCGGTGGAATTATTCCAAGCCTTGGCGGCTGCCAGTAGCTGGCCAGTGTCCGACAATGCGACCACGCTCTCAAACCTAATACTTCCACTTCCCACAACCCCGTTTCTGGATAGCTTACTTCGTAGCCGACGATCCTGGAGTTGGCAGACGGGATCCAAATGAAGGCAATTATGTATGTGACAAAGTAAAGCTAATTGGCGATACTACCGCGCGACAGGCAGGCTTCTCGAATAATTTTCCACAGCACCACACGGATTTCCACAGCATAAGCATCGCATCTTACAGCTTATTTCGCCTTTAATTCGGTTTTTTTGTCGTTAAAATGCCTTGATGCAATGGCTTGTTTATGTATACTAATGTGCGAGGGAAGGTATAATGGCAAACGTGAAGATTACCGAGAGGGATGGTCGCATTTTCGAGGTTTCGGAAATTTCTTTCGATGAAGTCAGAGAGTTGGTACGTCCGAACGGAAATGGTTATGCGAAGCCGCCAGCGAAAGCGCCAAAGCACTCGGATGGTGGCATGTTTTCGGTGGATCGTAAACCGCAATACACCAAGTTCAAGCAGGCGTTGTCCGGGCACACGAAGAAATTTATCGAGATTCTTCACCAAAGCACGAACGGAATTTCCGGGGATATGCTGGCAGAAAAACTTGGCTTCAAGAGCACCAATCAGATCGGTGGGGTAACTGGGGGAGGAATCGGTAAGTTAGCCCCCAAATTCAATATTAAGCTAGACACGATTTACACAAAAGAGGTGACTAGGCAAAACGGATCGCGTGTGGTGATTTATAAACCGGGTCCAGACATTGAAAAAGTGTTGTAGATACACCCGTATTTTATGCGGGTGTTTGTGGGGATGTGGCTGAGAGGCTTAAAGCGGGCGATTTATAATCGCTTGACGGTCTTACCACCGTCCGTGGGTCCAAATCCCACCATCCCCGCACCCACGCATCGGAGACGGCATGGTAGAATTTTAACAGTTCCTAGGCTCTAGATTTTCGATTCGCTACTTCTACTAGGGTACGGGTATTGCACGGAAACCGATTGTCCACCGACACGATCAGAGTTTCCGACCCTCGCCCTAACGGAAAGAGATAGTCCCGCAATGACTATCTCCGAAATCTAAGGGCTAAAGGAGGTGAGCCTATGAAACCAAAAAGGCTCACATTTGTAATCCACTTGTTCGGCAGAGAGATTTTTTCTCTGTCGTTCGAGTGGATAAGTACCAACCTAGGTGAAGGCTCTGAGCTTGCCACTCCCCCTTCACCTGGGGAAATTATGTAATCTTATCTATCTTAGGTTCAACCTATATTTTTGCTAAAGCATTCTTAAACCTTACATGACAACTTCAAACAAAAAGATCGTTGTAGAAAAAGACAAGTTTGATGCGGTACTTGCGACATTGCTTAAATCGAAGCCTATAGCACGCAAGGCGATAAAGACTACTGGAAAGCATGGCGCTAAAACTCCGATATTTCGGAAGACGTGAGAGTCTTGCATCCGAGAAGCTTTCTTTTCAAGAAGCCTTGCATCGTTTCCTCAAACATCTTCGATTGCGCGTCACGGCGATTAAATCGATACGAGAATTCATTGCAGTACCGATTTAGATGCTTTATCGACACCTTGTGATATCTCCCCATTACTCCACGCTTTAGCAGCGACCAGAAGTTTTCAATCGAATTCGGCGGGTGGTCAATCCTTTGAGGTGATTTTGATTTTCCGGGTGGCCGACCCTTCGCGATTTTTCGAAGGGTCGGGGTTTTCGGGTTTCGATTTCTGCCTACTCGTAGCTGGCAATTCAGCTAACAGGGTCGATGCGGATTAAAGAATTCCTTTTGTTGAAGTAAAACGCAAAGCTCCTCCAAGGCCAATCTTTGGCATGATCGACCAGTTTTCGTTTCAACGGGTTCATGTGCATGCAGTGGAGTTTTTCCACCTTTTTTTTCAAACTCCTGACGTTAAAATCATAAAATCGGCGCTGCCAAAAGCGCGTCAGCGATTCGTCGACTTCTGCAAAGGTCAGACTCAATTGCCCTACGCGTTTCCGTTTCTTGCGGCGCAACTGGCGCGAGACGCGTTGCTTCAAGACTTGCATTACAGTGGAGGGTGTTCCTGTAGCCGATTCGCCGATGAGCAGATGGATGTGCTCCGGCATGATGACGTATCCCAACTAGCGCGAAACTGTAACGGTCGCGCACTTCCCCCAACAATTTGACGAAAATGTTTTTGGCCCGGACCGAACGCAGCGGGGGCAACCGCCGATAGCAGGTGATGGTAATGAAATGCAGATGGCCGCGTCCGTAATGGCGGATGAGATTGTGGGCCACAGAGCGTAGGAGAAGTCAAAACCCCGACCCTTCGAAAATCACGAAGGGTCGGCCACCCGGAAAAGCTAAACACGCCCCTCGGTGTGGACGCGAAGCAGTGATATTATCCAACCGACCGAGTCCGTCAAGAGCAGACTTCGGAAGGGTGCGCCACCCGTCATTTCTTCATCTCGCACCGAATCTGCTGATCTTCTTGTTCTGTTAGTCGTCTGGACACATATTCACGCCTGTATATTCGCAACCTCGTTTGTCCCGCACAATACAGTCTGGGCTGCACGCCGCTGGAGACTGCATGACGTCAATGGTAAGAGGGGAAAATCGAGCTGCTACTCTTTCACTTCTAGGTTTCCGCCTCGTCAAATCCTTAAAATTCAAGCACGGTTCATTTAAAACGGATACTCCCATTCGTCGGCGTAAAAATAAAGGAATGCGGTGTTTTTCAAAAAGCAGCGGACTGGGAATTGAATTGAGAACAAGTGGGGCATGGAGACTCCTCAATAGGAATGGAAGGCTCGGGAGAGGCCACACTCTCTTTGAATTACAAACATTCCTTGCTGGGCTCAAAAATGCGCGATAGCTGCCCCCCCGTTAGTTATTAGGCCCGCCCATCCATGCCAATTCTCCCTTAAATACCTTCTCGTACCGCTCGACACGAGGTCTCATTCCCTCAGGGCCACATCCCGATAAGACTTCTCGGGACCAATCCGAATCCATGCGGTTGTTTTCGCAGCGACTTTTTTCCGCGTGATATATTGGCTGCCGAGGGTCGTCACAATGAATGGTAAGGTCAGGGTAGTTCGAACTCGGCGGTTTTCCGCGCATCATATACTTATTGGGGCAGCTCAGGCTGCGGTCGAGGACGCAGAGGCAAAACGGCCCGGCTGGTCTTATAGTCAGCTTACCGCCATCACATTGTGCGGTCTCGCCATCGAAGCGATATGCAACGCCGTTGGCGACCGCGTAATTACCGACTGGAAGGACTTTGAAAGGGCAAGCCAGACTGCGAAGTTACGGTTGTTGTGCGAACATTTAAACGTTCAATACGACAAGAACCAGGAACCCTGGTCAACAGTGCGCTGGCTCATAAGATTACGAAACACAATTGCTCACGCGAAGCCACAGCTGGTGGAAGAAAAACACGTATGGTCTCGTGATGAATTTGACCTCCGCCGCACAGAATGCCCGCTTTCCGATTTAGAGCGAGACCTAAGTTTGGATAATGCGAAACGTTCACTGACTGCCACAAAAGACGTACTGTTACGCCTCACTGAGGTTATACCCGACGAAAACAGCCTTGGTCTTTACTCCGACTCCTGGGAGGGTTCCGCAATTGCAGTGAATGACGACTAGGCCAAAGCCGAGGTCTCTGTCAATTCCCGATAAGCGATCACGGACAAGTCACGACAACACTGGCTAACAAACGCATTCGGCCCACATCACTACTTGGTCGGAGGAGCAGTGACTCTTTGTGACAATTCAACCGATCATGCAAGCTGGAACAACTCACGCGTCAGTTTGAGCAATCTGGCTATCTGAAAGAACAACGCTGAAGAGGCGATGAGGTTGGCAAGGAGCCATGCCCAATCTCTTTCTAGCCAAGGACGATCAGTTTTAAGCGCTATCACCAAAACAGCTATAAGACCAACGAGCCACATAAGCAAGTTTGCGCCCCCGAGCATTACCATGTCAGAATTCAATGGACCACGACTTCGTTGGAACAAGACGTATGGTTCGTATCCCCAGAACGGCCGGTCGCCGACTATGGCAGTCACCAAGGGGCGCAATCTCGTTTCGATGTACTTGATTGTGTTTAACAGTTCCCAGATTGTCTGCTGCAAAACTACAGCAATGATCTGCAAACCTAAGGCGGTAAACCACCACACGGAGTTTCTGCGCATAATATCTCTGAGTTGCGGCACTAATGTGACAAAAAGCACAGCAACTGAATACATAGCGAACTGAAGAGTTATCCAGTAGGTTTCTCGATTCATTAACGATTGGTACTCGGCGCAATGGACCTGTAATAGCGCGTCGGGTGAAGGTCCAGCATGTTGTGGTTCCGCGACAGGAGTCTTGGGTATGGTAGCCATCGAATACTCCATGAGGGTAATGACTTTGCGAAACATAATCCTTTAATCCTCAGTCGAAAGCAAGCATCTTTCGTGGATTCAGCCTCGTAATCGGGGCGTTCTCGGAACCTGGCAATCCACCCAGCCCCCTAAACCCCGACTACCGCCATCAATTCCTGCTATCCCCCCACCATTCCTGCTAGAATTCAGAGTGTTCCATTCGAAACTTGCACGAGGACCCCGTTGACCACGGCCAACACACCATCGTCGAGCGAAACAGTCGCGCCACCGAAGCCGCCCAGCGACATCGAACTTCTGGCGCGCGCCGAGCATCGCGACCCTTTCAGCTTCCTGGGGCCGCACATCACAGGCGAGGGCGAAGCAAAGCGCCTGACCGTCCGCGGATTCTTCCCCAAAGCCCGCGAAGTCTCGGTCGTAGTCGAAGGCCAAAGCACCCCCATTACCGCCTCGCGCATTTCGCCGGAAGGCGTGTTCGAAGCCGTGCTTCCCCTCCCTGCCGCGCTGCCGATTGCGCCGTCCGCCTATCGCTGGCGGGAGTTCGACGAGGGCGGCGCCTGCCGCGAGTCCATCGATCCCTACGCGTTCCTGCCGCTGCTGTCCGATTATGATTTGCATCTGATGGGCGAGGGCACGCATTACCTGAAATACGAGATCATGGGCGCGCATCCCGTTACAGTTCTGGGAGTTGCGGGCGTGCAATTCGCGGTGTGGGCTCCCAACGCCGCGCGCGTGAGCGTGGTTGGAGACTTCAATCACTGGGATGGCCGGACGCACGCGATGCGGAACCGCGGTCCATCGGGAGTGTGGGAACTATTCGTGCCGGGACTGGCCGAAGGCGCGATCTACAAGTACGAGATTCGCCCGATGTCCTCCGACCTGCCCATGCTGAAGGCCGATCCTTACGGCGTGTATGCCGAAAAAAGGCCGAAGACCGGTTCCATCGTCGCGCGCCTGGACCATCACACCTGGGAAGATTCCGACTGGATGAACAGCCGCGCCAACCGCGACTGGCTGTCCGCGCCGATTTCGGTGTTCGAAGTCCATCTGGGCTCCTGGCGACGCGTGGTGGAGGACGGCGCGCGCTGGCTTACCTACTCCGAGCTTGCCGACCGGCTAATCCCCTACGTGAAGCAGATGGGCTACACGCACGTGGAGCTGATGCCGGTGATGGAGCATCCGTTCGATGGCTCATGGGGCTACCAGACGCTGGGCTATTTTGCGGCCACCAGCCGCTACGGCACGCCGCAGGACTTCATGTATCTGGTGGACAAGTTTCACCAGGCCGGCATTGGCGTGTTTCTGGACTGGACTCCCGCGCATTTCCCGAACGACGCGCACGGCCTGGCGCTATTCGATGGCACACATCTTTACGAACATGCCGATCCCAAACAGGGACAGCATCCGGACTGGGGCACGCTGGTCTTCAATTACGGGCGCAATGAAGTCCAGAACTTCCTGATTTCGAACGCGCTGTTCTGGATCGACAAGTATCACATCGACGGACTGCGCGTGGACGCCGTCGCCTCCATGCTCTATCTGGATTACTCTCGACACGAGGGTGAATGGATACCCAACGAATATGGCGGCCGGGAAAATCTGGCAGCCATCGCATTCCTTAGGCGGCTGAACGAAGCCGTCTATGCCCGTCACCCGGGCGTGCAAACGATTGCGGAGGAATCAACCTCGTGGCCCATGGTCTCCCGCCCCACTTACATTGGCGGGCTGGGATTCAGCCTGAAGTGGAACATGGGCTGGATGAACGACACGCTGACTTATTTCGAACTGGACCCGATTCACAGGAAGTACAACCACAACCGGATGACGTTCTCTATGCTGTATGCGTTCACCGAAAACTTCATGCTGCCTTTTTCCCATGACGAAGTGGTCCACGGCAAAGGCTCCATGATCAATAAGATGCCGGGCGAACTGTGGCAGCAATTCGCAAATCTTCGCCTGCTCTATGCATATATGTTCGCCCACCCAGGCAAGAAACTTATGTTCATGGGCGACGAAATCGCCCAGCGCTCGGAATGGGATCATGACACCAGCCTTGAGTGGCACCTGCTCGAATACGCCTCGCATCGCGGCATTCAGACTTTAGTTGAAGATTTGAATGGGCTATATCGCCGCGAGGGCGCGCTGCACGAAGTGGACTTCGACTGGCACGGATTCGAATGGCTGGAATGTAACGACGCGGATGCCAGCGTCCTGGCCTTCCTGCGACGCGGCAAGCACCCGGAAAACTTTGTCGTGGTGGTCACCAACGGCACTCCAATTGTGCGGGAAAACTATCGCGTAGGCGTTCCTGATCCCGGCTACTACCGTGAAGCGCTGAACACAGATTCCGAGCGGTATGGCGGAGGCAATGTGGGCAATCTGGGCGGCTTGCATGCCGACAGCATTCCCTGGGGGAACTATCAGTATTCACTGAACTTGCGGCTGCCGCCGCTGGGCGCGGTTTATTTCAAGCACGAGTAACCCATCGAAACGCTTTTCACTCTGATGTTTATGCCTGGTGCCCCGGCGCGTCCTTGAAAAAGGCTTCCCGCCTGATTGCTTTTTCGTTCCATCCGCGCCGCTGTAAAATCCCGGTAACATTCTCGATCATGCCGGGATTGCCGCACAAATAGGCGGTGGCGCTTTCAGGAGTGAGGTTCCACTGATCTGCATACTTGCGGATCAGATCGTCCACGCGGCCGGTTTCGCCCTTCCATGTCGAGTCTTCCCAAGGTCGGCTCACTGTGGGCACGTATGTCAACCAAGGGACTTCAGCAGCAATTCGTTCCAGTTCTTCACGATAGCCGAGTTCCCGCGAGCGGCTGGCGCCATCCAGTAGGAACAGGCGATGCTCGCCGCCAAACTTCTTGTCTTTCCAATCCTTATAGAATGATCGCGTGTAACTCACGTACGGGGCGACTCCGGTGACAGTGGCAATCAATAGATGGTTCTTGTGCCCGCTGTCGGAATCAAATGTTAATCGGCCTTTAGCTTTCTTTCGAATCGTGAATTCATCGCCCGGTCGAAAAGCATAAAGGCGCGGTGTAAGGTGTCCCTGAGGAACGAGTTCGAAGAAGAATTCGAGCAATGGCTCGTGCGGCGCGGAAACGATGGAATACGGCCTCTCGAAATGCCCTTCCGGCGTCTGGACGCCGACCGTGGCGTATTGCCCGGCGACAAAGTTGAAATCGCCACTGGGGTCCGCACGAATCACCCACAAGTTATCTGAAATCTCTCGACGTTCTAAGATCCTGGCGCGATAGAAATTATCGGTGGAATGCGGCATCGCCTGCCCAGCCAGATTATTGCCCCTGCTGGCCGGCGCGGTCGCGCATCATCTGCATGGGATCGAACTTCTTCGGCGTCCCGGTGATGTGGTCCTTTGCATCCGTGATTGCTTTGGCCAGGACCATCGAAGAATCCTTGCCCTGCGATTTCACCAGGCCCCAGGGAGCGACCTTCTCTGAAATCCAGGCTTCCCCGGATCCATCCTTCATCCGGTAATGTTCACAGGAAAATGTCCCGGCCGGCACTGTGATGGTTTCCGTGCCCACGTGTTCGGCCTTATCCCGAATGTCGCTGGGAGCCGACTGCGGCATTTTCCGCCCGCCCATATTCATCATGCTCATATCCATTTCCATGGGATCCTGGCCGGGCTGCTGCATCACCATTCGAACCGAGGTCATGCCATTGTCGGTAGGCGCGATCAGATTCTTGACATACATCTGGCCACCCGAGCGAGGATTGGCCATCGCCATTTCCATCCAGTACCCGTCTTTTCCGTTGACCGACTCCTTCCCTACGATGGTAATTTCCATTTGCGATTTAGTGCCGTCGCGCCCCGTCATTTCATAGGCTGCGCCTGTTCCGACGACGGGATGCCAGATGCCACTCATGTCCGGCATTCGCGGCCCCATGCCCATCTGCGCGCTGAGCGGCAAAGCGATGGCCAGCACTGCAAGTAGGGTTAATACACGTTTCGTTTTCATTTGGAATCTCCCCTCAAGATGTTTCTACCGTATGCGTAAGTATATCGCAATCACTCGTATGCCAGAGCATCAACCGGATCGCTCTGCGCGGCGCGCAGGGCGGGATAAAGGGCTCCGGCGATTGCCCCGCCTATCGTCAGCAGGATGGCGCGAACGATCCAGCCGCTCTCAATGTCAATCTGGAGCGTGGGAGCAGTATGGCGCAGGATTTCGACAACGCTGTATGTGGAAACCAGACCAAGCGTGATGCCGAGAGCGACCATTACCAGCGTCTCACCCACAATCATGCCGCAAATTTCGAGTCGGGAAGACCCCAGCGCCTTCAGGATGCCGATATCCCGGGTGCGCTCAAGCACCATCGTGTGCATCGTCAGCAGAACTACCAGGAAACTAATGGTTACACCGAGAATTAGAAACGAACGGATAAATGGTTTCAACTCGGGAAGGTTCGAAGATGTCATCAACGTACTGAACTCCGCCATCGAGCGAATCTTATACGTGGGAAGCAACTTAACCAACTCTGCCCGGACGGCGTCGGTGTCGCCTTTGCTGCGGACAAAAAACATGGAGACACGCTTGTCGGCGCCGGCGATGTCCTGTGCCGTCTTCAACGGGATATAAAAGCGAGCGCCCTTGCCATGCATGACCACGCCTGAAATCGAGAACTCATGCCCGATCAAAGTCGTCGTTGTGCCAACGCGGAGCTTTCTCGAGTGCGCCGCAAGGTCGTCCGCCATCGCTTCGGTCGGCTGCTGAAACCGCCCGCCGGAAAGAAATGAAAACCCATTGCTGAGCCCGGCAAATCTTCCATAATCAATCCCGTACACGACGCCGAGGTTGTGCTGGTCCACTACGATTAGAACTGGGGCGACTTCATCGACGCCTGGAAGCTTTTCAATTTGGCCCACCAGCGACTCCGGCATCACCGCGCTGGAGAATGCGAAGAAAATAGACGAGTTGGGCGGCTGAACGATGATGTCCGCGCCGACTCCCTCCGCGCGAGTGCGCCAGTCGGACAAAGCCCCGGTCGTTAAACCGACAATCAAGAGAATCAGAAACACCTGCAAGGAAAGCGCAACCACACTCAATGCGGAACGCAGCGGGCGAATGCCCAGATTGCTCCACAGAAGATGCCAGACCACAAAACCTTTGTATGGTTTCTCGTCCATTTATAATTTCTTTATGAAAAAATCAGCGCCGCTAATCTAACACCACGCAAGGATGCGGTCAAAGTTACAGCCCAATGAATTTAGAAACAAGATTTCAACAGTTGTGTGCAAAAGTTTGTGGAAAAGAAACCTTCAATGGCCGGACACCCAATCAAACAAAGACTTTTATACTGTTTGCACAATGATGAAGCAATTTTCCGAAAAAACTTTTTATTTCTGGATAAATTTATTTTTCTATGTTCGGTTTTAAAAACAAACTGCAGCGGGAAATCGCTGCTACGTCCAGAAATCAATACCACTTAGGAGGGCGCACCAAAGAAATATTGATCGTCTGTTCGGCCTGATCCACTTCAAAGTACTCGCCATACGTTTTCCAACCCGGAGCGATCACTTGGATTAGAATCTTTCCACTGGGAATTTCCGGGACGTGGCACACGCCCGACAAATTGGTCTTCAAGTTCATTTCAATCTTCTTATTCCTGGTCAATACCTTAGCTTCGACAAACCTGACGTAAACGCTGGCGCTGTCCACGGGCTGCTTGTCTTCCCCCGCAGTTACGATGATCGTGAGGTGAACGGAGGCCGCGGCTTCGGATTTCCCTTTCGAATCGGGCGCTTTATCCTGAGCGCCTATCGCGAGCGGATAAATAAGTGTCAGCGAAATGAAGGCTATGAGAAGCTTTTTGATGCGACTCGTTGCGTCGGTCATCTGACACCGCTCTCCGGCAATCGCCCTATCAATTTTGTGGATGGAGTTCGATTCCATTCTTCTCCTTTTCGCCTCCTTTCGCAAGGAAGGTTTCGGCGGGGAACGCCAATCTCCCGATTGGCGTTTTTCGCCTCCAAGTACTCGCCAATCGGGAGATTGGCGTTCCCAGGGTTTTGCCTCTGACAGCCGAAACCAACTTTCAATTGGGATGCTACCTTAGATTGACTCACGCACGTGCCTGAGCTACGTTCGATAAGCTAAGACAAGGAGCTTCACATGGGATTTGCAACCGACACCATTCACGTAGGACAAGAGCCCGACCCAGCGACCGGAGCAATCGTCGCGCCAATCTATCAGACTTCGACCTACGTGCAGGAAGAGCTTGGCAAGAACAAGGGTTATGACTATGCGCGGACGTCACATCCAAACAGGCGGGCGCTGGAAAGGACCATGGCCAAGCTTGAGGGCGGAAGCGCGGCGTATGTGTTTACGTCCGGTATGGCGGCTATCGATTGTGTGTTCCGCTTGCTGCGTCCGGGCGACCACGCCATCATCTCCGAGGCGGTCTATGGCGGCGTGATTCGCCTGACGACGCAATTTCTGATGCAATGGGGACTCGAGTTCAGCTTTGTGGATACCTCTTCGCCCGAGCACGTGGAACGCGCGATCAAGCCGAATACCAAAATGATCTACGTCGAGACGCCGACCAACCCGACTATGTGCGTCGCCGACCTCGCCGCGATTGCGAAGATTTCGAACGCGCACGGCCTGACCATGGCTGTAGACAACACATTCCTCAGCCCTTACCTGCAATCCCCCATCACTCTTGGGGCACACATCGTCGTCCACTCGATGACGAAATATTTGAACGGCCACAGCGACGCTGTCGGCGGTGCGGTAATCCTTACGCGTTCATCGGATGCGGAGAAGATTTATTTCCTGCAACGCTCGACAGGAGCGGGACTTGCGCCGATGGATTGCTTTCTGATCTCAAGAGGGATTAAGACGCTGGCGGTTCGAATGAAGCAGCACGACGCGAACGGGAGAACCGTCGCGCGCTTTCTCGAAGACCATCCCCGCGTGCAGCGCGTCCTTTACCCGGGATTGCCATCGCATCCGCAACATGAAATCGCGGTGAGGCAGCAGCGGGGTTTTGGCGCGATGATTTCGTTCGACGTGGTTACGCTCGAAAATGCAAGGACTGTGCTGAACCACGTAAAGCTTTGTTCGCTAGCGGAAAGCCTTGGCGGAGTCGAGACTTTGATCTCGCATCCCGCAACGATGACGCATGCTTCCGTCCCGCCGGAAGTCCGCCAGCGCGTGGGAATTACCGATGGGCTGATTCGAATTTCCGTGGGGATTGAGGATGTAGAGGATTTGATTGCGGATCTAGATCACGCGTTGGGCAAGATTTGATCCCGTAGGGGCACGGCATTTCGGTGCCCCTACCGAGTTTATTCGAG
>Ga0265318_10001046_pt1 | contig 17576 bp, 9 predicted proteins | sample 4821metaG_FD_192431 | JGI IMG/M metagenome (GOLD analysis project Ga0265318, IMG submission 192431) | Rhizosphere microbial communities from Carex aquatilis grown in University of Washington, Seatle, WA, United States - 4-8-21 metaG | ecosystem: Host-associated > Plants > Roots > Rhizosphere >... | reverse complement strand
GTAGCCCCGCCGGAGCCAGTGGCGCCCCCCGAGCCGGAGCCCGTGCTGCCGCCCGTACGGATCAGTCCTGCGGTGTTCGAACTGGACGAAGAACAAGCGCCGAGGCCGAGGCCGAGGCCGAGGCCTGCGGCTACAACGAGAAGAAGATTCAGCCGTGATCGCATCAAAATTCTCCTCAAATTAGTCCCGTGACGACGCGCAACAGAAGACCCGAACTACGACCCGTCGGTCAACGGGTGGGCCGTGCCGAGAAAGCAAAACAATCAGCGACAGGCAGCTTGTACCATATCACCTGGTTGCTAGGCCTCCCGACCCTTCGTCCGCCTAACCAAGGTCAGGAGGTACACACTTCTAGACCGCATCGACAGGCTGTAGCGTGCGGGTCGGATTTGGGGCCACTTTGAACTCATCCCGGCGTGGACACGAACCATTGTAACACATTGCGCCGTGTGCCTGAATGGCAATCCCAACAGTCAGAACCCCGCTGCGGTGCTGCTGAGATAGATCTGATCAACTTCCAAGTTGTAGCAGTTTATGAGAAGGGAGTTGACGGCTGGATCCGTCGTGAGGTCGGTGCCATAGGACAACCAGATCGACGTATTTGCACTGTCGCCTATCCGGCCCAAGGCCGCAGGCATATCACTCCCGCTGGGTATCCATGGAACGGCACAGAAGTTGTCCGAGTAGGTCCACAAATAGCAATAGCCGGCCCCCCGCACCTTCGCGCCGAAGAAGTAGAACGTCGAAGGGTTGACCTTCTGACAGAACTGCCCTCCCCCAGCTGACAGCGACTTCGAGCCCGCGCAACCGTCCGCATCTGCGGTGCCCAGTTGTCCTTGGCTCCAACCCGCTAGGCCGGTGTCGAATCCCGGATCTGGCAGAAGATTCGTTGAACTCTTCTTCCGACAGCCGCAGGTGTGCTTCGTCGTGTCGCAGACCTGGCCCGTGAGCGTGCAGTTGGCGTCGGCGATGCACTGAACGCAGGCGTTGACCAGACAGGCGGGCGTGGACCCACTGCAGCACATGGAGCTGCACGCGACCTGGCCTGCTTGGCAGGTCAGGCAGTCGTTGCCTGCGGCGTTGCAGCCGGCGGCGCACGTCGTTTGAGTCGTCGAGCAGGCGCCGGCCGAGTTGCAGACGGCCGCACTCGTCTTGACCTTGGTGCTGCTCGAGCAGGTGGCGCCGGCCCCGCAGGGGGTATTGGGGGCCATGTTGCCGGTCTCGTTGCAGATCATCGTACCGGTCGTGCAGGAGGTCGTGCCGGTCTTGCAGGGGTTCGAGGGGGTGCAGCCCATGTTGGGGGTGCAGGCGCCGCAGGTGCCGGTTCGGCAGAAGCGGTTGGTACCGCACATCATCCCGTCGGGGGCGCGGTTGCACGCGCCGGAGCCGTTGCAGGTGGTCTGGCAGTTCGCGGTCGTGCAGCCCGGATCGGTCGCCCCACTCGCCTTGGCCGAACAGGTGCCGGGGGTGCCGAGGTTGCAGGCCTGGCAGGTCCCGCAGCTCGCCGACGTGCAACAGACTCCATCCACGCAGTTGCCCGAGGCGCACTCGCCGCCGCCGCCGCAGCTCCGGCCAGGGGGCTTTCCGGCCTGACACTTGCCGGCGTTGCAGTAGGGTGTTCCGGCGAGACAGTCCGTGTCGGCCGAGCAGCTCGTCTTGCAACTGGTGCCCGAACAGACGAGGCCTCCGCATGACGTGGTGGCGGCCGTCGGACACGCGCCCTTGCCGTCGCAGTTGACGGCCGCGGTGGCGGTCCCGGCGGAGCACTTGGCGGCGCCGCACGAGGTCGCCGACGAGGCGAACGCGCACGACGTGCTGGTGCCATCGCACCGGCTCCCGCAGGTCCCGGCCGTGCACGCCGTGCGCCCACTCCTCGGTGTCTGGTTCGCGGGGAGCGTGGTGCACTTCCCGATCGCGCCCGCCAGATCGCACGCCTGGCACGAGCCCCCGCAGGCGAGGTCGCAACAGTAGCCATCGACGCAGTTACCCGACGTGCATTGCGCGGCGCCCGTGCACTTGCTGCCGTTCGCCACCTTGCCGCACGAGCCGGCCACGCAGGGTTGCCCCTGGCAATCGGTGTCCGTCACGCACGACGAGGCGCAGCCGGTTCCGTCGGCCTTGCACTTGAACGGCGCGCATGCCACGGCAGCGGCCGGCTTGCAGGCTCCGAGCCCGTCGCACGTCGATCCGGTCACGGCGCTCTGAGTGGTCGCGCTGCAAGAGCCCCCGCCGCAAACCTCACCGCTCGCGTAGAGCTCGCACGCGCCCTTGCCATCGCACAGGCCGTTCTGCTTGCACGTGGTGGCGGCCATCTTGGGACAGGCCGCATGGCTCGCCGGGGCCGCGCTGTCGGCCGGGACGGGCGTGCAAGCCCCCACGAAGTCCTTCAGGTTGCACGCCGAGCAGCTGCCGGTGCACGCCGAGTCACAGCACACACCATCGGCACAGTTGCCCGAAGCGCAGTCGGATCCCGCCGAGCACGTCTGACCGAGATCCCGCATCAAGAGGGGACCGTCCGTGGCCTGCCCGGGCGGCGTGGAACCCGCGTCTTGAGTCTGCGCCACTCCGTTGCCTCCCGAGCCATTCCCGCCGGTCCCTGTCCCGACTTGGGCACCGCCTGTTCCCGTTCCAGCAGACCCAACCATTCCAGGCGAGCTCGCGCCTCCGCTCCCCGTCATGATCGAAATCGAGCCGCCGCTTCCTCCCGGGGCGCTGTTCTGGCCGCTCGCCGCATCGTTGTGTTGCGTTGCGACCACCTGGCCTCCGGCGTCGGAGCCACCGTCCACTCCGACGGGCTCGAGCTCCTTGCGGAGCGAACACCCCACTCCCACCAGAACCACCAAACACACCATCGCGATCGCCCGACACTGAATCATGGTTGCACCTAAGCCCAAGACGTCCGACAAGCCAAGCTCCTGACCGACGCCGACAGTTGCACGCCGGAGTGGATACGGTCCATGACAATCTGTCCCGCACGGTTCTTTCTGGTCGAGGGCGTCAGATGTGGCCGATTCCCGCCAGCACCGACGCCAATTCGCTTGGCGGTGGGAGACCCAGCGCCCTACCCGCGCTTCGGCGGGAGCTCCTCCCCCGCGCCGAAGATCTCGGTCAGCTCGGGGGGGGCGGGCTTCTCGGTCAGCTGGCGGGACACGTCGAGGTGGTGGAGCAGGAAGGCACGGTTGTCGAGCACCGACAGGTTTTGCATCTCGAGCGCGCCCATGCGGTCCTCGGGCGAGAACAGGCCCTCCACCTTCTCCATGGACAGCTTGTGCGGATCGTAAGCCATGTGCTCGGCGGCGGTCGACACGATGGTGTAGTCGTCCCCCCGTCGCAGCTCAAGCGTCACCCGCCCGGTGATCGACGGCGCGATCCAGCGCGTGAGGGCGTCCTTCAGCATCATGGCCTCGGGATCGAACCACTTACCCTCGTAGAGCAGCCGCCCGAGACGCCGCCCCATGGTGAAGTACTGGTCACTGGCGTTCTCGTTGTGGATCGCCGCCAGCAACCGCTCGTAGACGATGTGCAACAGAGCCATGGCCGGCGCCTCGTAGATGCCGCGGCTCTTGGCGTCGATCACCCGGTTCTCGATCTGGTCGCTCATGCCGAGCCCGTGCCGCCCACCCACCTTGTTGCAGGCGATGAACAGGTCGAACGCCGTGTCGTAGCGCTTCCCGTTGAGGGTGGTCGGGAGGCCCTGCTCGAACCCCACCGTGACCTCCTCGGGCGCCACGTCGACCTCCCCGCGCCAGAACGACACCCCCATGATCGGGTTCACGATGCGCATTCCCTTGTCGAGGAACTCGAGATCCTTGGCCTCGTGGGTGGCCCCGAGACAGTTGGCGTCGGTGCTGTAGGCCTTCTCGACGCCCATCCGGTAGGGCAGGTCGAGCCCGTTCAGGTACTCACTCATCTCCTTGCGGCCGCCGAAGGCGTCGACGAACTTCCGGTCGAGCCACGGCTTGTAGATCGTCAAGCTGGGGTTGGTGAGGATCCCGTAGCGGTAGAAGCGCTGGATGTCGTTGCCCTTGTGGGTGCTGCCATCGCTGAAGATGTCGACGCCGTCCTCCTTCATGGCGCGCACGATGGCGGTGGTCGTGACCGCCCGCCCGAGCGGGGTGGTGTTGTAGTACTTGCGCCCGGCCGAGCCGAGATGGAAGGCCCCGCACTGGATGGCGATCAGTCCCTCGCGCACCAGGGCCTCGCGGCAGTCCACCAGGCGCGCCTTCCTGGCACCGTGTTGCAGCGCGACCGGCGGGATGTCCGACGGAGACTCCTCGTCGGGCTGGGCCAGGTCGGCGGTGTAGGCGTAGACCTCGAGGCCGTTGCGGGCGAACCAGGCCACGGCGCAGCGGGTGTCGAGGCCCCCCGAGAAGGCCACGCCGATGCGGGTCCCGGCGGGCGGCAGCGTGCGGTGAATGCGGCTCATGGCGCGAACGAATACCACGAACGCGACCGGATTTGGCACGCCAACGGCCCTCCCGGCGCGCCCTCCGGTGACGTTCGTGAAACGGCGCCCGCGTCCGCTCGGGCGGCGGTGTCGGTGCGCTCGTGCCTGTCAGTCCGCGAGCGCGGTGTACAGGTTCTGCACGTCGTCGTCGGCGTGGATGGCCTCGAGGAAGGCCTCGACCTCGACGCGGGCGTCGCCCGCCAGGCTGACCGGGTTCTTGGGCTTCCAACCGAGCTGCGCCGAGGTCACGTTCCAGCCCAGCTCACTCAGCCCCTTGTGCACCTTGTCCACGTCCGGAGCGTCCGTGTAAAAGCGAAAGCCGAGCTCGGGGTGCTGCTCGTCCTCCCCGCCGTGGGCAGCCTCCACGTCCTGCGCCCCCACCTCGATCGCCGCCGCCTCGGCGTCCACCGAGCCCGCCGGGGCCTTCGCCGGCGGGCTCGCCTCGACGATGCCCACGTGGCTGAAGTCCCACGAGACCGCGCCCGAGGTGGCGAGCTGCCCCTTGCGAAAGAGCATCCGCACGTTGGTCGCGGTCCGGTTCTTGTTCTCGGTCAGGCACTCGACGATCACCCCGACCTGGTGCGGCGCGAACCCCTCGTAGGTCACGGTCTCGTAGTTGACCTGCTCGTCGAGCAACCCCGCCCCCTTCTTGATGGCCCGCTCCAGGGTGTCGCGCGGCATGGATTGCTTCTTGGCGGCCTCGACCGCCAGCCGTAGCCGGGAGTTCATGTCCACGTCGGCGCCTCCGCGCGCCGCGATCATGATCTCCTTGGCCAGCTTGGTGAAGATGCGGCCCTTGGCATCCGCCGCCGCCAGGCGGCCCTTCTGCTTCCACTGCGCTCCCATGGTCCTCCTGTCGTAGCGCAAAACCCCCGCCCGAGGAAGCCCGCTTTCCAGGCTCTGCTGCAGGCGGTCACCATCGAGCAAGCCAGGGCCTCGGCCCGGTGTCGTCCGAGGAAGGTCTGCACGGAGCCCACCGTGCCCTGAGCCAGCTCGTGCTCCAGGTCGATGAGTACACTCGTATCAGCGGTCCCGCAACTGCCGCTGTCACGCGATGGCAAAGGGATGGCGGACCCGTAGGCCAGGAAATCTTGCGAAATCCCCGTCCGCCGACACGAGCTCGCATCCGCTCTCGATGGCGATCGCGGCGTGGTGGGCGTCGGCGATGAGCTTGCCCCGGACCTTGGTCTGCGCGACGAGGTCACAGAAGATCTTCCAGCTCTCGGGTCCGGGTTGCACCGGGCGGCAGTTCCGGCGGTCGCGCAGTCTGGCGATGAATTCGAGGGCCAGCTCGGGCGGGGTCGGAGCCGACCAGATTCTGCCGTTGGTGACGATGCGAACGAACCCCACGGCGACCAGCTCGGACAGGGCAAAAGGTGCCGGCGAAGACACCAGGGCTGTCAGCCAGTCCCGATAGCGCTCGTGCTCGACCGCCTCGGCCCGGTGGGCGTAGATGAGCACGTTGACGTCCGGCAGGTCCACGGGCGCTATCGCCTGCCGAGGCGGATGGACTCTGCGTCATCGGCGTCGAGCGCCTCCTGCAGCTCTGCCTCGCTCGGAAACCGTGCGCTCGGGCTCCCGAACGTCAGGACCTGATAAGGCGTCTCGGACTCACGCGCGCCCCCGGTGGTGAGGAATGCCTGCAAAGCCTCGACGACGATCTCGCTCAACGTGGTTCTCGCGGCACCGGCACGCCGCCGGGCCAGGCGCAAGAGCGCCTCCGGCAGGTCGACCGTCGTTCGCATCTCATCATGATGCGCGATGGATGCATCAGATGCAAAGCTCGGCGCCGGGAGACGCGCCGGGTGCCGCGCCTGAATGAAGTGGTTCTAGGCGGAGGCGAGCAGGGTTTCGCCCATCAGGTACTCGTCCACCCCCCGTGCGGCGTCCCGCCCCTCGGCGATGGCCCACACGATGAGGGACTGGCCACGCGCCATGTCGCCGGCCGCGAACACCCCGGGGACGCTGGTGCGCTTGGCCGCGTCGGCGACCACGTTGCCGCGCTCGTCGATCTTCACCCCGAGCTCCGCCAGCAACCCGTCGCGCTCGGGGCCGAGGAAGCCCATCGCCAGGAATACCAGATCCGCCGGCCACACCTTCTCCGACCCGGGCACCTCCCGCATCACCGGCCGCGCCCCCCCCGGGCCCTTCTCGGTCCGCCACTCGACCATCACGGTGTGCAGCTCGCGCACCTGCCCGGCGTCGTTCCCCACGAACCGCTTGGTGACGATGGCGAACTGCCGCGGATCGGCGCCGAACTTGGCGGCCGCTTCCTCCTGCCCGTAGTCGGTGCGCAGGATGCGCGGCCACTGCGGCCACGGGTTGTCGTCGCTGCGGGCATCTGGCGGGCGCCCCAGGATCTCGAACTGCACCAGGCTCTTGCAGCCGTGCCGCATGGACGTGCCGAGGCAGTCCGTCCCGGTGTCGCCGCCCCCGATGACAATCACGTTCTTGCCAGCGGCGTTGATGTACTGCCCATCGGCGAGCTGGCTGTCGAGCAGACTCTTGGTGTTCTTCGACAGGAACTCCATGGCCAGGTGGATGCCCTTCAGGTTCCGGCCCTCGACCGGCAGATCGCGCGCCTTGGTCGCCCCACCGCACAGCACCACCGCGTCGAACTCGCGGCGGAGCTTCTCGGTCGGGTAGTTCTTGCCGACCCAGGTGTTGGTCACGAATGTCACCCCCTCCTGCGCCAGCAGCTTGACCCGCCGCTCGACGATGGGCTTCTCGAGCTTCATGGACGGAATCCCGTACATGAGCAGGCCCCCGATCCGGTCGTCGCGCTCGAACACCGTCACGCTGTGACCGGCCTGGTTGAGCTGCGCGGCGCATGCCAGCCCCGCCGGCCCCGACCCCACCACCGCGACCTTCTTCCCGCTGCGGCGGGCCGGGATCTGCGGGACCACCCAGCCCTCCTCGAAGGCCTTGTCGATGATGGCGCACTCGATGTTCTTGATGGTGACCGCCGGCTCGTTGATCCCGAGCACGCACGAGCCCTCGCACGGCGCCGGGCACACCCGCCCGGTGAACTCGGGGAAGTTGTTGGTCTTGTGCAGCCGCGCCAGCGCCTCGCCCCACTGCCCGCGGAACACGAGATCGTTCCACTCGGGGATCAGGTTGTGCACCGGGCAGCCGCTGGCGCCGCCCGGCAACATCGCCCCGGTGTGACAGAACGGAACCCCGCAGTCCATGCAGCGCGCGCCCTGCTGCTGCAGCGCCTCGTCGCCCATGTGCGTGTGGAATTCCTTCCAGTCCCCGACCCGCTCCTTGGGGTGCCGCGAGATCGGCAGCACCCGCTCGTATTCCATGAACCCGGTGATCTTACCCATGGAGGCGACCGCTCACTTTCCGCCCACGCGGGCCGCGGAGTGCGAGTTGACCTCGAAGGCCGCCATCTCCGCCTCCTCCTGCGACATGCCGTTGTCGCGCATCTTCTTCTGCGCATCCAGCACCCGCCGGTAGTCATTGGGCATGACCCGCACGAGGTACGGCACCCACTGGCTCCAGCCGGCCAGGATCTCCTCGGCCCGCTTCGATCCGGTGTACTGCGCGTGCCGCGCGATCATCCCGTGCACGAGCGCGATCTCCTCGGCGTCCTCCAGCTTGGCCAGGCTCACCATCTCCATGTTGCAGCGGCGGGCAAAGTCCCCCGCCTCGTCGAGCACGTAGGCCACGCCGCCGGACATGCCGGCCGCGAAGTTGCGTCCGGTCGGTCCCAGCACCACCACCCGGCCCCCGGTCATGTACTCGCACCCGTGGTCGCCCACCCCCTCCACCACCGCGTTGACCCCGCTGTTGCGGACACAGAACCGCTCGCCCGCCATCCCGCGGATGTAGCCCTCGCCGCTGGTCGCGCCGTAGAAGGCCACGTTGCCGATGATCACGTTGTCCTCGGCCGGGAAGGTCGCCGTGGTCGACGGGAACACCACCAGCTTGCCGCCCGACAGCCCCTTGCCGAGGTAATCGTTGGAGTCGCCCTCGAGGGTGAGGGTCATGCCGCGCGGCACGAAGGCCCCGAAGCTCTGCCCCGCCGACCCGATGAAGCGCAGCTGGATCGTGTCGTCGGGTAGCCCCTCCGGGCCATGACGCCGGGTGATCTCGGCGCCGGTGATGGTGCCGACCACCCGGTTGATGTTGCGGATCGGCAGCGTCGCCGACACCTTCTGGCCGCGCTCGATGGCCGGCCGGCACAGCGCCAGCAAGGTGGTGTTGTCGAGCGCCTTCTCGAGCCCGTGGTCCTGCGCGTCGGTCTGGAACCGGCCGACCGAGGCCGGCATGTCCGGCTGCTGCAGGATCTTGGACAGGTCCACGCCCTTGCTCTTCCAGTGGGTGATGGCCCGGTTCATCCCCAGGCACTCGGTGCGCCCCACCATCTCGTTGATGGTGCGGAACCCGAGCATGGCCATGTACTCGCGCACCTCCTCCGCCACGAAGCGCATGAAGTTCACGGCGTACTGCGCCTCGCCGGTGAACTTCTTGCGCAGCTTCGGGTCCTGGGTCGCCACCCCCACCGGACAGGTGTTGAGGTGACAGACCCGCATCAGGATGCAGCCGAGGGTCACGAGCGGCGCGGTCGAGAAGCCGTACTCCTCGGCGCCGAGCAGGGTCGCCACGATCACGTCGCGCCCGGTCTTCATCTGCCCGTCGGTCTCGACCCGGATCCGGCTGCGGAGGTTGTTCATCACCAGCACCTGGTGCGCCTCCGCCAGGCCGAGCTCCCAGGGGATCCCGGCGTGCTTGATGCTGGTCAGCGGCGAGGCGCCGGTGCCGCCGTCGTGCCCGCTGATCAGCACCAGATCGGCGTGGGCCTTGGCCACCCCGGCGGCGATGGTGCCCACCCCCACCTCGGCCACCAGCTTGACGCTGATGCGCGCGTTGGTGTTGGCGTTCTTGAGGTCGTGGATGAGCTGGGCCAGGTCCTCGATCGAGTAGATGTCGTGGTGGGGCGGCGGCGAGATCAGCCCCACGCCCGGGGTGGCGTGCCGGACCTTGGCGATCCACGGATAGACCTTCGACCCAGGCAGCTGACCGCCCTCTCCGGGCTTGGCGCCCTGGGCCATCTTGATCTGGATCTCCTTGGCGCTGTTCAGGTAGTGGCTGGTCACCCCGAACCGCCCGGAGGCCACCTGCTTGATGGCGCTGCTCCGCGAATCCCCGTTGGCGTCCGGGACGAAGCGGGCCGGGTCCTCCCCGCCTTCGCCGGTGTTGCTCTTGCCGCCGAGGCGATTCATGGCGATGGCCAGGGTCTCGTGGGCCTCCCGGCTGATCGACCCGTAGGACATCGCGCCGGTCTTGAATCGCTTCACGATCGCGTCGACCGGCTCGACCTCGTCGATCGGGACCGGCGGGCGCATGGGCCGCAGCTCCATGAGCCCCCGCAGGGTGGCGAGGTGCCCGGCCTGATTGTCGATCAGCTTGGCGTACTCCTTGAACGCCGCATAGCTGCCCGTTCGACAGGCGTACTGCAGCTTGTGAATGCTCTGTGGGTTGAAGAGGTGGTATTCCCCCTCGTGGCGGTACTTGTACTGCCCGCCCGGCTCGAGGGTCTGCAGGCGCAGCGGGCGCTCCGGGAAGGCCCGCAGGTGGCGCTGCCGCACCTCCTCGGCGATCTCGTCGATGCCGATGCCGGCGATGCGCGAGGCCGTCCAGGTGAAGTACTCGTTGACGAAGTCCGAGTTGAGCCCGATGGCCTCGAAGACCTGGGCCCCGTGATAGCTCTGGATGGTCGAGATCCCCATCTTCGAGATGACCTTGACGATCCCCTTGCTGACCGCCTTGACGTACTTCTGCTCGGCCTTCTCCGGCTCGGCCCCCGGCATCAGGCCCTGGTGGATGAGGTCGTGGATGGTCTCGAGGGCCAGGTATGGGTTGATGGCCGAGGCCCCGTACCCGAGCAAGAGCGCGAAGTGGTGCACCTCGCGCGGCTCGCCGGATTCGATGACCAGGCCGACCCGGGTGCGGGTCCCCTCCCGCAGGAGGTGGTGCTGCACCGCCGCCACCGCCAGCAGCGCGGGGATGGGCGCCAGCTTCTGGTCGTGCCCGCGATCGGACAGGATGATGATGTCGCAGCCGGCCGCGATGGCCTCGCTCGACTGCAGGCGGACGCTCTCGATGGCGGTCTTGAGCCCGAGCCCCCCTTCCTTGACGGGAAACAGGATCGGGATGGTCTTCGCCTTGAAGCCATGCGAGTGCCCGTTGCCGTCGAGGAGGCGCAGCTTCTCCAGCTCCTCGTTGCGCAGGACCGGGCTCGCCAGGGTGATCTGGCGCGCGGACTGCGGGGTCGGCTCGAGGAGGTTGCCCTCGGGCCCGATCGAGGTGTCGACCGCCATCACGATCTCCTCGCGGATGGCGTCCACCGGGGGATTGGTGACCTGCGCGAAGAGCTGCTTGAAGTAGCTGAAGAGCAGCTGCGGCCGGTTCGACAGCACCGCGAGCGGCGTATCGGTCCCCATCGCCCCGTTCGGCTCCGCGCCCTCCGTGGCCATCGGCCCCACCAGCACCTTCAGGTCCTCGGTGGTGTATCCGAACGCCTCCTGGCGGCGCAGCACCGTCTCGTGATCGGGCTCGATGACCTTCTGCGGCTTCGGCAGATCGTTGACGCTGACCAGGTAATCCTTCAGGTACTGGCCGTAGGGCTCGGCGGCGACGATCGCGCTCTTGATCTCCTCGTCCGGGACGATGCGCCCCGCCTGGGTGTCGACCAGGAACATCCGCCCCGGCTGGAGTCGCCCCTTCTCGAGGACGCGCTCGGGGGCGATGTCGAGGACCCCGGCCTCGGAGGCCAGCACCACGACCCCGTCCTTGGTCACGTAGTAGCGCGACGGACGCAGCCCGTTCCGGTCGAGGACGGCGCCGATCCGCACGCCGTCGGTGAAGGCGATGGCGGCCGGGCCATCCCACGGCTCCATCAGGCAGCTGTGAAACTGGTAGAAGTCCTTCTTGGCCTGGCTCATCGACTCGTGGTTCGACCAGGGCTCGGGCACCATCATCATGACGGCGTGGGGCAGGGGCCGCCCCGACAGGTACAGGAGCTCGAGCACGTTGTCGAACATGGCCGAGTCCGAGCCCTCGGCGTCGATCACGGGGACGCACTTCTTCAGATCCTCGCCGAAGAAGCGCGAGGCGAACATGCTCTCCCGGGCGTGCATCCAGTTCACGTTGCCGCGCAGCGTGTTGATCTCGCCGTTGTGGGCGATCAACCGATAGGGATGGGAGCGCTGCCAGCTGGGGAAGGTGTTGGTCGAGAAGCGCGAGTGGACCAGGGCCAGCGCCGACTCCACCCGGTCGTCGGCCAGGTCCGGAAAGAACTCCCGGAGCTGGTCGGGGTTCAGCATCCCCTTGTAGATCATGGTGCGAGCCGACAGGCTGGCGACGTAGACCGCGGCCCGACCCGGGATCTGCGACTGACGGACCAGGCGGCGCGCCAGGCGGCGAATCACGTAGAGCTTGCGCTCGAAGGCGAGATCGTCCTCGATGGCCGGCCCCCGCCCCACGAAGAGCTGCTTGATGACCGGCTGGGACGAGACCGCCGTCGGGCCGAGCAGGCGGTTCTCGGTCGGCACCGTGCGCCACCCGAGGAAGGTTTGCCCCTCGTCGGCGATGACCTTCTCGAAGACCTTCTCGCAGGCCGCCCGGCTGGCCGGGTCGGTGGGCAAGAACACCAGCCCGGCGCCGTAGGAGCCCTCGGCGGGCAGCTTCAGCCCCAGCCGATCGCACTCGTCGGCCAGGAACTTGTGGGGCATCTGCATCAGGATCCCGGCGCCGTCGCCGGTGTTCTTCTCGCATCCGTACGCGCCGCGGTGCTGCAAGTTCAACAGGATCTGGATCCCGTCCTGGACGATCTGCTTCGACCGGCGGCCCTTCATGTCGACGACGAACCCCACCCCGCACGCATCATGCTCATGGGCCGGATCGTAAAGACCGGAGGGGCCCGGCGGGCCGAAGGTTCCTGAGGGAGGCCGATGGTCGTGGTTCCGCGTCATGTGCGTGCCATTCCTTTGGGGTACCGAAACGCACGACTTTATCACACGAGAATTGGGAGAAAACCGCCGTGCGCCGCGAGCGGCCAGTTCACCAAGAAAGTGCTGGACCGAAATATTCGAGAAACACGCAGGCATTCTTCCGGGGCATCCCGCGGGTTGGGATGTTACCGCCCGCCAGCACACTGGCCGACGGTCGTCCGTTCCAGGTCGAGTGCCGGCGAAGGCCCGGTCAGGTCTGGCGGGGGGAGGCGGCGTCGCCGGCGTCCATGATCCGGCGGACCCGGTCGCGCACGTCGTTGTAGACGTTGGGCAGGTGGTGGGGCTGGTTGGCGTGGCGCGGGTTCGGCACCTGCGGGAGGCGCCCCTCGTGGTAGGCGACCTTGAAGTCGGTGAACTTGAGGCCATTGGCGGTGCTGACCACCACCACCCGGTGCCGCGACTGGATGAGCCCCCTCGCCACCAGCTTCTCGAGGGCGGCGAGGGCCACCCCCGTGTGCGGGCAGTTGAACAGCCCGGTCAGGTCGGCGCGCGCCGAGGCGTCGGCCAGCTCGGCCTCGCTCGCCTGCTCCACCACGCCATCGAACTGCTTGAGGGTGCGGATGGCCTTCTTGATGCTGACGGGGTTGCCGATCTGGATCGCGGAGGCCAGCGTCGGCCTGGCCTGCACCGCCTTGAAGTCCTCGAACTTGCGCAGGTAGCTGAGATAGAGGGGGTTGGCCGCCTCGGCTTGCGCCACGCAGATCCTCGGGTACTTCGAGATGAGCCCGAGCTCGCGCATCATCTCGAAGCCCTTGCCGAGCGCGCTCACGTTGCCGAGGTTGCCGCCCGGGATGATGACCCAGTCGGGCACCTCCCAGTCGAACTGCTGGACCATCTCGATGGCCACGGTCTTCTGGCCCTCGATGCGCAGGCTGTTCATGCTGTTCGCCAGGTACACCCCCTCCTCCTCGGCCAGGCGCTGCACGATGGCCATGCAGGCATCGAAGTCGCCGTCGATGGCGAGGACGTGGGCCCCGTTGGCGAGCGGCTGCACCAGCTGCGCGGTCGAGACCTTGCCGCGCGGGAGGATGACCATGGTCTCGATGGCGGCGGCGGCGCCATAGGCGGCGAGCGCGGCCGAGGTGTCGCCGGTCGAGGCGCAGGCCACCGCCCGGATCGGGCGACCGTCGGCGATCATCTGCTTGACGGTCGAGACGAGCACGGTCATCCCGAGATCCTTGAACGAGCCGGTGTGGGAGACGCCGCACTGCTTGATCCAGAGATCCGGCAGCCCGAGCTCGCGGCCGTACCGATCGGCCCAGAGGAGGTTGGTCCCGCCCTCCATCATCGAGACCACGTTCTCGTTCTGGACGTGGGGTTGCACCCACTCCTTCTTGCCCCACACCCCCGACCCGTAGGGCCACTGGGTGCGCTGGTAGCGCTCGTCGAACAGCTTGATCCAGGCGGCGGCGCTGCGGGCGCGCAGGTGCTCGATGTCGTGGGTGACCTCCAGCAGATCACCGCAACGAGGGCAACGGTAGATGACCTCGTCGAGGGGATACTCCCCGGCGCAACCGGAGATGCAGCGAAAGACCGACCTGCTGGTGGGCATGGCCGGCAAATTTACCCGAAGGCGCGGGCCGATGCAGGCCCGACCGCGCGAAAAGCCCGTGACGCGACCATGGCGGCCGGACCAATCCGGTCTGACCACGTCGGTGCCAGCCGAGCCACCCATCAATCCCCGGTGCGGGGCAGGACGATGAGGGGAATGTCCTCGCGCTTGCGGGTGATGGTCTCCGAGTCGACCGGGGGGCCAAACGCCGCCGAGACCTCCTCCTCCCTGGGCGGAGCCCGCGTCCAGTCGGACAGGACGTCGGCCGCCGGCCCCGCCGCGGACCCTGACCCGGTTCCTGGCCCGCGTGCTGGCCCGGTTGCTGGCCCTCCTTGGGCCTCGCCCTCACCCGGTGACGCAGGCCCCTGCTCGAGATCCGCGTCCGAGAGGGGAGCGTGGGCGGGCCAGTGCACCTCGACGTTGGCGGTGGTGGCCGCCAGGGACACGAGGAACGTGAGGGGGTGGTAGGAGTAGACGGTGCCGCTGTCCGGCAGCCCGCTGTGAAGGGCCACCGCGCGGGTCAGGAACACGTAAGGCCCGATGGCCGCGTCGTAGAGGGTCTGCCGCTCGGTGGGCGACAGCCCGGCGAGCTCGCGCGCCGGCGCGAAGGACGAGAAGTCATCGGCCCCGCTCCACTCGTGGACGTGCCGGATGGCGAGCCGCCGCAACGTCTCGCGACCGAGCTGCTGGTCGGGGTTGCGAAAGAAGGCCTGCAGCCCCTCGGCGGTGAGGTCGGGAGCCCGGCTTCCCCCCCCGGCGGTTCCGCCGATGGTCTCGATGATGCCGGCGCGCCGCACGAACGGCCCGTCGGCGGCAGCCTCGAGGGTGCGAAAAGGCCGCGCCACGGCGCCGGTCAACTTCCGCACCGTGAAGATCTCGAAGTGCACCTCGTCCCCGGTCTCGGCTCCCCGCGACACCGACCCGACCCGCCCCACCACGTCCCCGGCCTCGACCAGCCTTTCGAGGAGCACGATGTTGCCGGCGCGCAGGTCGGCGACCGTCGCCGCTGGTCCGGCGTCGACCACCTCGCGAATCCACGGCACCTTCGAAGAGGCGTCGATGGGCCCCACCGCCAGGTGGTGGAGCAGAGAATAGAAGGTGAGGGGTCCGTCCGCGGTCGCGAGCTCGTGGCGAATGAGCACGAACGCCGTCGACGACCCCGACCCCGACCCCGATTCCCCCCCGGTCCGGGAGATCCGCGCCGCCACCAGCCGCCCGCGCACCGGGGCGAACACCGGCTCGTCCGGGTTGCCGCGGAGGTGCACCCCCGAGTGCCACAGGCCGTGTGGGCCCATCGGGAAGTGGCCGTGGGTGTGCTCCTCGGAGTTGCGCGGCAGGGTCCGCAGCAGGCGCTGCAGGGCGGCCTTGCTCTCGGGCAGCTCGGCGGTGGTCCCCACCGTGAGTGGCAGCGAGAACCCGTGGAGGGCGCGGAGCAGCCGCTGCCAGTTGAACGCCCCCGGATCCCACTTCCGCCGCTGCTTGTCCACGTGCAGGTGACCCACGATGCCGTGGAAGGCCAGGGGCCTCGCCAGGGTCTCGAGCATCGGTTTGCCGTCCCGCTCGGGGATCACCGGCTTCACCTCGGGGAAGAGCCGGACCACCGCGCGCGCGAGCGCGATGATCGACTCGTACTGCTCGGGCCGGAAATCGAACGCGTGGAACGTGTGTCCGTTGATGACCACGTCCTTCACGGGGCGGCTCCGGTACTCGGCCGGCAGCCGATCCAGCTCGTTGCGACTGGCGTCGCCCCGGTTGCAGATCTCGACCCCGATGGAGTTCGAGTTCGACTGCTCGGCGTGCCAGGCGCTCTCGAGCACGTCGAGGGTCTGGTAGATGGTGCCGTCGGCGTCGATCATGAAGTGCGCCGACAACCCGCACCCCCCGTCCGGCCTCGGCGTGTCGTGCATCGAGTAGAAACACGAGCGCGAGTTCACGCACCCGTCGAGGTGGAGCACGAGCTGGGTCACCGCCCGTTTGAGGGAGGACAGATCGCGCGCCTTGAGCCCCCGCCGCTGGCTGTAGCGCTTGAAGGCCTTGGCGCAGCAGACGCTCTTGCTGACGTAGGCCCGCTCGACGCAGGCCTTGGCGTAGCCGTTGAAACCCTCCGCCTCGTTCCAGAGGACCACCGGGCGCCCCACGTCCACCTTTTGACCCGCGACGATGATGGAGGTCCCGGCGAGCGACGTGAGCAACGGGAAGAGCGCGACCGGCAACAGGAGTCCCACGTGCCTGCCATATCACGGGCGGGCGAACCGGCGCCTGCCTCGAGGCGGCCGTCGCGGAAAGAGCAGGCCGAGGAACCTGAGGCGGACGGCGCCGGGCGGTCCCCCCTTTTCAATCACCGGGTGAAGTCAATCAGGTTCCCGGTCATCATGAGCAGCGACAGCGCCGACCAGCTCTTCTGGTAGTAGATGGTGCCCGCCGTCAGCTTCAGCGTGGCGACCTCGGCATAGGCGTCGTTGACGAACTGCTGATACTTGGGATCGCTCATGGCACCCACCCCCGCCGGCCCCACGAACGATGCTGCCTGCAGCCCCGCCGGCAGATAGACTTTGTCGGGCTGCGGGGTCCCGTTCAGGGCATAGCCGTTGGTGATCTTGTCCACCCCGACCCCCACGTAAAAGTTGGTGATCATGGCCAGGTAGGTCTTGGCCCGAGGCTCGCCGAACCAGCAGTAGTCCTGTCCGACCCGAAAGGGGGTTCGGGTGGCGTCGTTCTGGAAGCCGAGGCCCATCTGCGGGACGCCGGTCGAGCTGCACCACGCCGGGACCAGGCCGTTCGTGGCGTTGCCATTGGTGGCGTTCAGGCTCAGAGATATGATGGAGTAGCTCGAATCGACGACCTTGTTCCAGTTGGCGGTGTTCCCGCTGACCTGCCCGAACACGCGGTAGTAGGCGGGGGCGAAGTACGAGGGGTTGGTGGTGTCGGCGCCCCCCCAGTTGTTCCCCGGTTTCAGCATCTCGCCGCGGGTGTGGTCGACCTCGAACTGCCAGATGAGATCGATCATGTGCTTGGCGAGGTTGAGATAGGTGTCCGACAGCGTCCCCTTGCCGCCCCACTGCTTGTCGGCCATCACCAGGGCCCAGGTGATGTCCTCGTCGCCATCGGTCGCGCCGCCGTTCCCGCCGGCCGTGACCGAGCCGTCCGGAGCGATCTCCCAGTTCATGAACCCCTGCCCGTCGAGGTGCAGCTGGGAGTACTTCCACAGGTCGTCGAACAGGGCCTGGTCGCCCATGTACACTGCCAGCACCATGCCGTAGCCGATGCCCTCGGACACGGTGGAGCCGATGACCGAGCCAGAGTCCGGCTTCTTCACGCGGCGGAATCCGCCCGCTCCATCCGACACGACCACGGTGCTCTTCCACAGCTCGTAGGACGCGGTGACGTCGCTGCTCTTGGTGCCGGTGGGATAGCTGCAATTCGGACTCTTCACGTTCTGCGGGAAGGCCCGCATGCCCGTGGCCATGAACGAGCTACCGGCCGAGCCGAGCACGCCCGAGCCGGCCCCTCCGGCGGCCCCCCCCCCAGTCCCCGAGCTCGACGTCGAGCCAGCTTT
>Ga0265318_10001041_pt1 | contig 17593 bp, 10 predicted proteins | sample 4821metaG_FD_192431 | JGI IMG/M metagenome (GOLD analysis project Ga0265318, IMG submission 192431) | Rhizosphere microbial communities from Carex aquatilis grown in University of Washington, Seatle, WA, United States - 4-8-21 metaG | ecosystem: Host-associated > Plants > Roots > Rhizosphere >... | reverse complement strand
ACAAGGCTGCACGAGTGGATCAGCACAACTGCGCCGCAGTTGAAACAAGTCGTATCTTTGTCGGCTGAAAACCCACTTCCAACGGCCTGAAATTACCGATTCTTCAACTCCAACTGCTGAATTTAGGTTGATACGGCTGCCACCTGCCCAGGAGGCGCGGCGTGAACAGGAACGCATTGAAGAGCAGTGCGCAGGTACAGATACGGCACAGGGAATAATATTCGGACGACATGGTGGGCGCAGTCTACCCGGAGACCGGCCGCAGGCGTTAATTGATAAATACAATCCGACGCATTGACGGGGCGAATGAGGAGCCGGCGTTTGCATACCGCGGCCCGCCGGGACGCGAGCCCGCCATAAATGGCGATCGCAATTGCTGATTTGAAAATACTCCGGGGCTTGCCGGAGGATCTTTACTTCAGCGGCAGACGCCGGGAAGAGTGGTTCCCGGCCTGATCATAGAGGACGATTTCCACCGACGTGGCACCGGCGGCTTTCTGCGAGGTGAATTCGGCGATGAACTGCTCGGTCTTGCCGTCGAGCAGACCGTCGGCAGGATGCTCCACCACTTCGCGCTGGCCGTTGTTGAGGATGAACTCGACGCCTTCGAGCAGACTGGTTTTATCATGTCCATCGACTGTGATGAAGAGCCAGTCGTCGCGACGCTCGGCGGCGGCGGAGGTGATTTCCGGGGGCGTGCGGTCGATGGTCAGGGTGTCGGTTTCGAAGATGTAGGTGAGCCGCTGTTTCTCGGGGCGCGGGGCCTGCTCCTGCACGGTCAGGCGTGTGAGATAGGTGCCTTCGGGGAAGGCGCTGAGATCAAACTGCACATAGGGCTCGCGAATGCCGACGGCGAGGTCGGTCCAGTTTTCGCTGTTTTCGGGACGGATCGAGAGCGTGTAGGTGAGGATGTCGCCATCGCTGTCGGTGACGGTCCAATAAATGATCTGGGAACCGGTTTGGGGAATGACGGGACTGCCAAGGATCGAGCCTTTGCGTTTTTCGCCCGACTCATCTTTCAACACCGACTGAGAGGGGAAAAGCATCTGGCCAAGCGTGCTGGATTGCGGCGACTGCGAGGGCGGTTCGGGGAGAGGAACCACCGCGAGATTGGGCGGAAAAATGCGAAAGTCGCTCAATATGGGCCGGTGGTTTTGCGTTTGGTAGGCGATGGTGGCCTTTTCGATCGTGAAGTCCTTCGCTCCGCCCGGGACGGTCAGTCGCAGCCGGACGTAGCGGCCGCGCAGACTCGCGGCGGAGAAGGCGTCATCCGTGGGCGGCAGTTCCGTCCAGGGTGTCCAGCCCTCGACCTCGTCGCTGCCGAGATTGGTGCGGGCTTCGAGCTTCAGGGTGGAGGGATCGATGCGGTGGGCCTGGCCAAGCCGGATCAGCCCGAGGGTGGCGGGGGCGCCTAGATCAAGGCGTTTGGTTTCGAGGGTGCGTTTTTCGGCGGGAGCAAACGAGATCAGCGCCAGACCGGGGGCGTTGTTGCGGAGCACGAGAAAATGGTCGGCGTCGAGCGGAGCCAGGTCGTTTAGCTCGGACGAATCGCTGCCCGGGTAGATGATCGAGCGGCGGGCCGCGGGATCGTAGCCAAAGGTGTCGCCTTGTTCGCCGGCGGTCAGCAGCAGGGAACCTTGATGCTGAGCGACGCGATAAAGGGAAATATTGTTTCTGGCCATCACCGGCTCCGGAAATCCATCGGCGGGGAAACGCACGACGGTGCTGCGACCGCTGAAAGCGGGCCGGACTTCGGCTTCATCCTTTTCCTTTTCGTCGGCGATGGCGCTCTTGGCGCGGACCAGGCGACTGCCCTCACCGGGCGCATGAACGAGCACGGCGTAGAATCCGCCGTCTTCCGTCGCCAACAGGTCGACCACTTCGGCATCGCGATTTTCCTGCAGCAGGGCAGGTGCTCCGCCGGCGGGGGCAAACGCGTAAACATTCCCCTTGGGCGAGGAACCGGCGATGACGCGGCCGTCGGGCAGGTGCAGCAGCCGGCGGATGTTGCGGTCGCGAATCTCGCCGAAGAGGGTGACTCCCTTGTCGGCGAGAACCTTGTCGTCGCCAATCTTGCCCTCGATGACGCCGGCCAGGGCGAGTTTTTTAAGATCAAGGCGGTAAATTTTTCCGGGATTGCCGGTGGAGGCAAGGACGCTGCCATCGGGCTGGGCAAGAAAATCAAACACCGAATCGGCGGGCAGCGGCACGCGGGAAAGAATTTTTCCGTCGCGCACCAGATAGATCGCCGCCGTGGGCGAAGTGCCGATCAGAAAACGGCCGTCGGGCAGCGGCTGCACGGCGAGCGCCTGGGCTTCGGCCACGTCGGCGACTTCGCGCGAGGTGTAGGTGGTGTCCTTGGGATTGAAGGTGATTTCGAAAACCTTGCCGTCCGGGCCGGAGCCGACGAGGAAGCGATTGTTTCCGGCGGGGCGGAGCATCCAGAGAATGTCGGCGATTTTTGGCCCGGTGAGATCGGTGAAGACCGGGCCGGGCAGCACCCGGCCGTCGGAGCGGGCGGCGAGACCCTTGAGATTTCGGCTGGCGACATCGCGCCCGAAGTCGACTTCGAGCTGTTTGGTAATGGGATCGGCGGCGGAAAGACCAAGCGTGGTCACCACGAAACACATGAAATAAACGAAAGAAAACGCGAGAGGACGGGAAGGTGGATTGCGCATGAAAGGGATGGAATCAATGCCGGGGGTCTGGGGTAGGAGCGGCTTTATGCCGCGATGCTTGTCATGAATCGCGGCATAAAGCCGCTCCTGCAAAAAGAAAAAATGGGATTGGCTCAATCCGTGACCGTGAGCGCCTTGCGGAATTGGCCGGAGAAAAGGCGGCCGGTCATGAGCTGGGATTCCCAGAGGATGGCGGCGGCGTCGCGGCGCTGGAAACGGGAATCGTCCGCGGCGTGGGCGATCCGCTCCAGCGAACCGGGAAGTTCGGGCGTGAGCGAACGCTGGTCGGAGAACAGCCGGGTTTTTTCCAGCACGGCGAGATAGAGGCCGTCGGTGGGCCGGCTCTGGCGCAGCGCACCCAGGAATTCCGAAAAACTGTTGTGCTCCAGGACAGAGACGGCTTTCGGCTGCCCGGTCAGTTCATCGAGCAGCGCGCCGGGCACGAGCACGACTTCGAGCTGCTTGCCGGTCCAGCTTGCGGGCACGGGAATGGAAAGCGATTCGGTGCGCGCGGCCTGCTGGAAGTCATGCCAGTTGACGGTGACGGTGACATTGGTGCCGGGGGTGGCTTCGGTGTGCGATATCTGCACGACGTCGAGAAAACCGATGGGAACATCGGTGATTTCACTCACGGAAAAGCGGATATGTTCGGGAAAGGTTCGTTCGAAGGGATTGTAGAGGCACTGCTGCAGTTTGCTGACGAACTCGGCAATCCCCTGCTGAAAACCCTGCGGGCCGGGATAAATCTGGCTGAAGCGGAGCGGTTCCTCGCCGGGAAACTCAACGGTGCTGACCAGACGGAATCCTTTGCTGAATCCCGCCTCGTTGGAACCGGAGACGGCCTGGGCGAGGCCGCTGGCGGCGATGACGGGCAGGATCTGTTCCTGACGCACCACGGAGAAATGCAGCGCTTTCCGGTTCAGGCGCGAAGGCAGCTCGATATCGACCGGCACCATTTTGGGCTGGCGACCGATTTCACCGTAGACCCCGGAGAGCCGGTCCTGGCTGAATGAGCCGATGATCTGGCCGGTGTTGCTCACTTTGACGGAGTTCAACTGGCTCGGCAAAATGGCGACGACTTCCGCGGAGGCCATTGGGAGTTCGGTTGCGCCGAGCGAGAGCATGGGATGACCAAAGGCGAGAATGCGCTGGCCGTCGACGTGCGACACCGTGCCGGTGGCCGCGATGCTGATGTCACCGACGGCGAGGGCGGCGGCGACAACATCGCCAGGCTTCAATTCGGCATTAATGGCCGGCACCTCGGAGGATGAGCCAGCCGTGCTTCCACCGAGGGCGATGGCGTTCATGCCGAGGGCTTGGAACTGCGGAGCAAGCAGGGTCGCGACTTCCGGCGACAATCCACCGAGGGAAAAAACGGGAGCGAACGGGCGCATTTCGGCGGAGGAATCCATCTGGGCGGTCCGGCGTTCGCTGGCGCCCTTGATCGGAATCGGGATCGGGTTGCCGGCCGGATTGAGAGCGGCGGGCAGCGCGCTGACCTCGAGCATATCGGCGATGGGTGTGAAGCCGGCGTAGCGCACGGTCTCAAAACGTTGGATCTGATAGGCGAGCACGCCCACCACTTTGCCATCGATGTAGAGCGGACTGCCGCTCATGCCAGCGACGGCACCCATCGGCTGGATGCGCGGATCGGTGAGCTCGCAAAGGATGAGATTTTTCCCCGGACCGAGCGCGTTTTGCAGAACGCCGGTGACCTCGACGGCGAAGGCTTCGGGCTTGCTGCCTTTGAAAACGGTCCAGACTTCGCCTTTCTGGCCCGCATGCAATTCGCTCAGCGGCATAACCGGAGCATCCACCGGTTGGGCGAGGAGAGCGCGGGAAACCAACAGGAAGCAAAACAGCACAGCGAACGGGACGAGAGCGGGGCGGAGATGACTGGGCGGTGTTCGGAGATGCATGTTACCAGTATAACGGCGGATATTGGCTAATTCTTAGGAGGATAATGCAGATTTTGCACCAAGGAACACGGATATTTTCGGATTTATCGGCGCGGCCTTCACGCGTTGCCAGAGAAGGGTTAAACAGAAAACACCCATCTGCAAGCCGGCACCTACAACGAGGCGATGCTTTGGGTGATGACCGTGCAAGCCCGGTCAATGGCCTTTCCATCGTGGGCGGTGCTCAAAAACCACGATTCATAAGCGCTGGGCGGGAGATAGACACCGCCGGCGAGACAGGCATGGAAAAAGCGTCCGTAAAGCTTGGCGTCGGAGGTCAGCGCGCTCGCCATGTCGCGGACGGGAGTCGGAGTGAAGAAGAGGCTGAACATGGAGCCAACCTGAGGAGCTTGCAGCGCTATGCCCTTGGTTTTTGCTGCCGAGAGGGCGGCGGTGCAGATTTGCCGGCCGAGGGCGTCGAGCTTGGCATAGGGTGAAAGCTCATCGATGAGTCTGAGGCCGGCGATGCCGGCGGCCATCGCGAGGGGATTGCCGCTGAGCGTGCCGGCCTGGTAAACCGGCCCGAGCGGCGCGAGGTAATCCATGATGTCGGCACGACCACCAAAGGCGCCGACGGGCAGGCCGCCGCCGATGATTTTGCCGAGGCAGGTGAGGTCGGGCGTGATTTTTTCCAGCTCCTGCACGCCGCCGCGGGCGAGCCGGAAGCCGGTCATCACTTCGTCGAAGATCAGCAGCGCGCCATGTTGCACCGTGGCCTTGCGCACGTGTTGGAGATAACCGGCGTCGGGTTTGATGAAACCGACATTGCCGATGTAAGGCTCGATGATGATGCAGGCGATCTTGCCGGGGTTGGCGGCGAAAGCGGCATCGATGGCGGCGGTGTCGTTGTATGGCAGAACAATGGTTTCCTGCGCGAACGCGGCCGGTACGCCGGCGCTGTCGGGATTGCCATGGGTGAGTGCGCCCGAACCTGCCTTGATGAGTAGCGAATCACTGTGGCCGTGATAACAGCCGGCGAACTTGATGATCTTGTCACGTTTGGTGAAACCGCGGGCGAGCCGGATCGCCGACATTGTGGCCTCGGTGCCGCTGTTGCACAGGCGGACCTTTTGGATCGACGGAAAAAACTTCACGATCAGCTCCGCCATCTCGACTTCGTAGGGATTCGGCGTGCCGAAGGAGGTGCCGTTTTCCAGCGCGGCGGCGATCGCGGCCTTGATGCGCGGATGATTGTGCCCGTGGATCGCCGGGCCCCAGGTGCAGACGAAATCAATCAGCTCGCGGCCATCGGCGGTGACGAGCGTGGCGCCATGCGCGGCCTTCGTGAAAAACGGCGTGCCGCCCACCGAGCGGAACGCGCGAACGGGAGAGTTGACGCCGCCAGGAATGAGCTGGAGAGCGCGGGCGAAAAGTTGCTCGGAGGTGAGGGAAGGCATTTTGTTAACCACTAAGCCACACTAATGGGCCACTAATTCAGAGGACAAACCGTTTCCATTCGAGTTTCGGAAATGAGCCGAAGTTCACGAGGTAACCGGCCCGTTTTTGAGTCGCCCGGAGATAATTGATGAGCTTGGCTTCATGTTCGGGAAGGAGGGCTTTGACGGCTTTTAGTTCTACCACAATCTCCCCGACCACTATCAAATCAGCTTCGTATTGCTTCTTTAAAGGCTGTCCTTTGTAGAAAAGAGGCAGCTTCGGTTTTGAAACAAAAGGAATGCCTCGCTGGCTCAGTTCCAGTTCAAGACTTTCGTGATAGACTTCCTCAAGGAAGCCGTGCCCCATTTCAGTGTGAACTTCGAAGGCTGCGGCCATGAAGTCATAGCCCTCCTGTTGATAGAATCCGGTTGGTTCGGTCATGTCGTCTCCATTAGTGGCCGATTAGTGTGGATTAGTGGTGACTAAAATTGAGGTGATTCATTTGAGTGGATTATGGTGACCAATATTTAGCTCACATATTTCTGCACGATTGGGATTCTCCGGCCGACGCCGAAGGCGAGGGGCGTGATTTTCAGACCGGGGGCGGCTTGCTTGCGTTTGTATTCGTTGAGGTCGACCCTGCGGGCGATGTCGTTGACGACCGACGCATCAAAACCTTGCGCGATCAGATCGCGGCGCGACAGGCCGGCTTCGACGTAGCCTTTGAGAATGGCGTCGAGGAGATCGTAGGGCGGCAGGCTGTCCTGGTCGGTTTGGTTCGGGCGCAGCTCGGCGCTGGGTGCTTTGTTGATGCTGGAATGCGGGATGATTTCTTTCTCGCGATTGATCCAGCGGGAGAGGGCGTAGACCTGCATCTTGAAAACGTCACTGATGACGGCGAGGCCGCCGCACATGTCTCCGTAAAGCGTGCAGTAGCCGACGGCGAGTTCGCTCTTGTTGCCGGTGGTGAGGAGGAGCGCGCCAAACTTGTTGGAGATGGCCATGAGCAAAAGGCCGCGGGCGCGGGCTTGGATGTTTTCCTCGGCGATATCGCGGGGGCGTCCGGCGAAAATCGGGGCGAGCGATTGCTCGGCGGCAGCGACGACTTCGGCGATGCCGATCGTATTGTATTCGATGCCGAGATTTCCCGCGAGGATGCGGGCATCGTCCTTGCTGTGCTGGCTGGAAATTTCCGAGGGCAGACTGACGCCGATGACGTTTTTCGGACCGAGCGCTTCGGCGGCGATCACGGCGGTCAGGGCGGAATCGATGCCGCCGGAAAGTCCGAGCAGGGCTTTCTTGAAACCCGTTTTCTGGGCGTAATCGCGGACGCCGAGGACGAGAGCGTCATGGATGTCGCGCATTTCATCTGGGGCGAAAGTCGCGTGAGCGTAGGGCTGCTCAACGGGGACGGTGGCTGCATGTTGCTGCGCTCGATACCGCCCTAACGGAACGACGCGCCGTTCCTCGCGGAAGGCGGCGAGGCCGGCAAGGAGCTGACCGGTGGCGTCAGTGACCATGCTGCGTCCATCGAAGACGAGCTCATCGTTCCCTCCGACGGAATTGACGTAGACAACGGGGCAGGCGCAGGCGCGGGCGGTGTTGGCCACGAGAGCCTGGCGCACATTTTCCTTGGTGCTGTGCCACGGGCTGGCGGAAAGGTTGAGCAGGAGATCGAGCTTCCGGGCGCTGAGCGTTTTGACCGGGTCGACCTCATAAAAGCGCCGGGTGTTGATCGCTTCGTGAGTCCAGATGTCTTCGCAAATGGTGAGTCCGATGCGATGGCCGTTGAATTCCACGACGGCGGGTTCCTTCGCCGGTTCGAAATAGCGATCCTCGTCAAAGACATCGTACGTCGGCAGCAGGCATTTGCGGGCGAAGTGGGTGATGCGACCCTGTTGGCAAAAAGCCGCGCTGTTGTAGGCGGAGCGGCCCTGGCCGGATGGGTTGGCCTCGATGGTGCCGAGCACGGCGGGCACGGCGCCGATTTCAGCGGCGATGTCGCGGGTGGTCTGCTCCACATCGGAGACGAAACGGCTTTTGAAGAGAAGGTCGCGGGGCGGATAGCCGCAGACGACGAGTTCGGGGAAGACCACCAGCTCGGCGCCCTGGGCGACAAGGGCATGATAGGCGTCGAGAATCCGCCGGTGATTACCGGGGAGATCACCGACCGTGGTGTTGAGCTGGGCAAGGCCGAGGCGCATGAAATTTTTGGATTAGACAAGTGGCGGGCAAAGCGCCGGACTGCAACCATCATCATCCTTCATCCAGGCTTCAGCCGTGGCTCTTCTCGCTATGGCTGACCTGTTGGATGAAAGGCCACTCCATCATGCAGATGCCATCACCTCTCATCCTCGCCTCCGCCTCGCCGCGCCGGCGAGAATTGCTTGGCCAGCTCGGAGTGCCGTTCACGGTTTTGCCGGCGGAGGTGGTCGAGCACGAGGCGCCCGATGCCGATCCGCGCGCCATGGTGCTGCACAATGCCGCGCTCAAGGCCGATTGGATCGCCGCCCGCCACCCCGACGCGACGGTGCTGGGCGCGGATACGACGGTTTTTGTGGGTAACACTGTGCTCAACAAACCTGCCGATGCGGCCGAGGCGCGGGCCATGCTCCGTCTGCTTAGCGGGAGCACGCACACCGTGTTTACCGGCCTGGCGGTGCGGCGGGTGGGCGACGGCCTGAAACTCGACCAAGGCGTGGCGAGCGAGGTGGTTTTCAAGGTTTTGACAGCGGCGGTTATCGAGGAATACCTGGCCAAGGTGCATACCCTGGACAAGGCGGGCGGCTACGCCATCCAGGAGCAAACCGACCTGATTGTGGCCGGTTACCGGGGCCAATTGACAAATATTATCGGGCTTCCGCTAGAAGAGACGAAACAACTTTTGACTCGGGCGGGTCTGTTGGCTTGATTTCCTTCACCAGTGTCCACCTCCCAATTCGATATTCTCACCAGAAATGCCGCGACCAAGAACTCCATCAGCGAGGAGGGACGGCAAAGTCCGATTATTATCGGGATCGTTTGCACGATCTTGTTTCATATTTTGCTGTACTTGGTGGCCCCTCTGCTGCCGGTCGACAGCCTGAGCGGCGCCCATTTCAAACCGGACCTGACGGCGAAAAAGGACAAGTACGTCGACTTCCAACTCGCGCCCTTGCCGGCGGAGGAAGTGAAGCCCGATCCGATGAAGTTTGTGGAGACAAACCCGGAAGCACCGGCCAACGAGCCGGACAAGACCGCCAATTTCAGCAATCGCAACCAGCAGACCGCGCAGGAGGTGGCCGCTACGGTGATTGATCCGGAAAAGCGTCCGTCGGTAAAGGGGCGTGATGATCCGAACCATAATGAGGCCATCGTGGCCGGCGATATGGCGAAGCCCCAGGATGCGGTGGCGGCGGCCAACACTCCCGAGGCCCAGGCCGAAGAACATCCTGCCCAGCAGGCGCGGGAAGCGCAGGTGCCGCTCAGCGGCATCGAAAAAAACGAAGGCCTTTCCCCGGACGGCATTGCCAGCAACAAATCCTCCAGTGAGGCGCCCACCAACCACGCGGCCGAATCCGTCGAGGGAGCAAAGGATGGCAAGGGTGCCGACGGCGGCCTGATCAACAGCGTGCAAAGCAGCAAACCGCAGCCTAAGCCCCGCCCCAAGCTCAAGCAGGCCCGGCAAAATATCCTCAGTAACCAGATCGCGGGCACGACGAATGTTGGCGTGATTGGGATTGATGCCCGCTGGAGCGAATACGGCGACTACATGCAGGAGCTGATCGAGATCATCCAGGCCCAGTGGTACAGAATTTTGGACGCCAGCCAAATTGCTCACCCGAGGGGGACTCATGTCTATGTGACTTTTAAACTGACTTCGACTGGGGAAGTTTCCGTGCTCAAGGTGGAAGAGACCGCTGGAAAACCCGGTGCCTATGCGTGCTTGAATGCCATTCAGGAACGCCAGCCTTACCGCAAGTGGACGGATCAGATGATCACGATGCTCGGCACGGAGCAGACGATGACTTTCAGTTTCTATTACGAGTGAGCCTACTTCCCGCAGACTACTGGGAGACGCTGCCGCTCGGGCGCGAAGTGAAAATTCTCAACCGTGATCCGCAGGGTCTCGTGGCCTTCGACAAACCGGCCGGCCTGCTCTCGCATCCCAATCAGACCGCCGACGAAGTCCGCTCGTTGCTCACCTGTCGCTACGACACCGAAGGCCAGTGTTTCAGTTGGAAAACGGTTGATGGGGCGATCCGCCGGCTCTGGCTGCTCAACCGCCTCGACGGTGCCACGTCCGGCGTGATTTTGTGCGCCACGTCCGAATTGCTCGCCAAGGCGATCAAGGAACAGTTCGCGAAAAAACAGGTGCGGAAAAATTACTGCGCCCTGGTCTTCGGCAAGACCACGGACAAAACCGCGATCTGGCGCGATCTCGTCGCCGTCAGCAAAAAGGGCGGAAAAGTCCGCACCCAGGCCATGGCGGGAAATATTCCGGCGCTCACGAAGTTTCAGTTTCGCCAGCACCAGCAGGGAGCGTTCTCCACCTCGCTCATCCAACTGGAGCCGCAAACCGGCCGCAGCCACCAGTTGCGCGTGCAGTGCGCCAAGCGCCACATGCCGATCATCGGCGACCAGACTTACGGGGATTTCGGCCTTAATCGCGCCTTCGCCAAAACCTTTGGAACGAAGCGGCTTTTCCTGCATTCCTTGGAAACACGTTTCAGTTACGAATTTGGCGGCAAAACACACGAGTTCAAAGCGCACGCGACGCTGCCGGACGAGTTTCAGACGAAGTACTGAACGGTGAGATCAAGAGTCGGGACGAGCGGATGACGCTGATGGCTGCCACAGGTGATAGGACGGTGTTCGTGTAGAATATTGTTCAGGATGACCGGGCCGATTGCGTGTAGCTGGTGAAATTGGCCCGAAACTGGCTCTGAAACTGTGGGGTGGTTCCAAAGCGCCACCTGTGCAGCCGAAAACGCCGGTTGCAGTTGCTTGCCACACTCAAATTCATCCCTCTAACGCATGCCACGGTCATTGCCGGGGCAAATATGAGATAATTTATCGCAAATCCCCCATACATCGCCTTGACCCCGGGTCTGGCGCTATTTCAATCTTGATCTTTCGCGACCCTTGCGGCGCAGACCAAACACCCAGATTCCACACACCATAACGATGTCGTCCGCCGCCCGGCCCTCTCATTTTAACATGTCCAACAAGAATGATACCCCCAGCGCCTCCCGTTCCAACGGGCCCGGCCGGCCTGCCAAGCAGGGTCTGTATGATCCGTGGTTTGAGCACGACGCTTGCGGCGTCGGCTTCGTGGTGGACATGAAGGGACGCAAATCCCACAAGATTCTGCAGAACGGCCTGCAGATCCTGCGCAATCTGGATCATCGTGGTGCCGCGGGAGCCGAGGTGAACACCGGCGACGGTGCCGGCATTCTGCTCCAGATGCCGCACGAGTTTCTCAAGATCGCCGCCAAAAAGGCGAAGTTCGCCCTGCCGGAAGCGGGCCATTATGGTTGCGGCACCCTTTTCATGCCGCGCAATCCGAGCATGCGGCGCAAGCTCGAGCAGTGCTTCGAGCAGATCGTGCAGTCCGAGGGCCAGGTGTTCCTCGGCTGGCGTACCGTGCCGGTGGACAATTCTTCCCTCGGCGATTCCGCCAAGGCTTCCGAGCCGGTCATGCGCCAGGCCTTCATCGGCCGCAGCGAAAACGTGAAGGATGAAATGGCTTTCGAACGGAAGCTCTATCTCATCCGCAAGCGCGGCTACAGCGAGATCCGCATGTCCACCATGGACGGCGCGCAGTATTGGTATGTCTCCAGCCTTTCCTGCAAGACGATCGTCTACAAGGGCCAGTTGCTGACCGAGCAATTGGACAAGTATTTCAAGGATCTTCAGGATCCCGCGATGGAGACCGCCCTTGCGCTGGTGCATTCGCGCTTCAGCACGAATACCTTTCCGAGCTGGGACCGGGCGCACCCGTACCGTTACGTCGCGCACAACGGCGAGATCAACACGCTCCGCGGCAACATCAATTGGATGCACGCCCGTGAGGCGCTCTTCGAGTCCGAGGCCTTTGGCGAGGACATGAAGAAGATCCTGCCGATCATCAACCCGAACGGCAGCGATTCGGCGATGTTCGACAACACCCTGGAGCTCCTCGTGCTTGCCGGCCGCCCGATGGCGCATGCGATCATGATGATGATCCCCGAGCCGTGGTCCAATGACGAGAACATGGACCCGGCCCGCCGCGCCTTCTATCAGTACCACGCGTGCCTGATGGAACCGTGGGACGGCCCGGCCGCGATCGCGTTCACCGACGGCAAGCAGATCGGCGCCATTCTCGACCGCAACGGCCTGCGGCCTTCCCGCTACAGCGTCACCAAGGATGGTCTCGTCATCATGGCCTCCGAGACCGGCGTGCTCGACATCGCCCCCGCGGATGTCGTCAGCAAGGGCCGCCTCCAACCCGGCCGCATGTTTTTGGTCGATACCGAACAGGGTCGCATCATCGAGGACGAAGAGATCAAGCAGCAATTCGCCACCGAGCGTCCGTACGCGCAATGGATCGAGGAGCACCTCGTTTACCTCAGCGATCTGCCCGATGCCCCCGAAATCCCGCTGCCCGACCACGAGACACTGCTCCAGCGCCAGATCGCCTTCGGCTACACGCACGAGGACGAACGTATCGTCATTGCCCCGATGGCCCGTGATGGGGTCGAGGCGATCGGCTCGATGGGCAACGACGCCGCCCTCGCGGTGCTGTCCAACAAGCCGCGGCTGCTCTATGATTATTTCCAGCAGCTTTTCGCGCAGGTCACCAATCCGCCGATCGACTGTATCCGCGAAGAGATCATCACCTCCGCCGAAACCCGTTTGGGTTCGGAGGGAAATCTTTTGCATCCCGGTCCGACGGCCTGCCGCCGCGTCGAGCTGAAGTGGCCCGTCCTCACCAACGAGGAGTTTGCCAAGATCCGCCGCATGGAACTGCCCGGTCTCAAGATCGGCGTGCTGAATATTCTCTTCCGTGTTTCGCGCGGTGAAAAGGGTCTGGCCAAGTCCCTCGAGGAACTTTCGATGATGGCCCGCCGCATGATCGAGGAAGACGATATCAACGTCATCATCCTCAGCGATCGCGGCGTGAACAAGGAGTTTGCTCCCATCCCCGCGCTGCTGGCTGTCGCCGGCCTGCACCACTATCTCATCCGTGAAGGTCTGCGCACCCGCGCCAGTCTTGTGCTCGAAACCGGTGAAGCCCGCGAAGTGCATCACTTTTCGCTGCTCATCGGCTACGGTGTCAGCGCCGTGAATCCATACGTCGCGTTCGAGACGGTCGATGATATGATCCGCGAAGGCGCGTTACTGAACATCGACCACAAGACCGCCTGCTACAATTTCGTGAAGGCCGCCTCGAAGGGCGTGATCAAGGTCATGTCCAAAATGGGCATCTCCGCGATCCAGAGTTATCGCGGTGCCCAGGTGTTCGAAGCCCTCGGCATTCGCCAGGATGTCATCGACCATTATTTCACCTGGACCGCCTCCCGCGTCGGCGGCATCGGCCTTGATGTCATCGCGCAGGAAGTCCTCATGCGCCACCGCGCGGCTTATCCCGATCGCCAGATCGACGGCCATGTGCTGCCTGTCGGCGGGCTCTATCAGTGGCGCGCCGAGGGCGAAGCCCACCTCTTCACGCCCGAGTCCATCCACCATTTGCAAAAGGCCACGCGTCTCGGCAGCTATCCGGCGTTCAAGGCGTACTCGAAGATCATCGATCAACAGGGCAACAAGCTCTGCACGTTGCGCAGTTTGCTCGATTTCAAGGCCGGTACGCCGATCCCGATTTCCGAGGTCGAGTCCGTCGAAAGCATCTGCAAGCGCTTCAAGACGGGGGCGATGTCGTACGGCTCCATCTCCAGCGAGGCCCACGAAACCCTGGCCATCGCGATGAACCGCATCGGCGGCAAGTCCAACACGGGCGAGGGCGGCGAAGATCCCGCTCGCTTCATTCCGTTGCCCAACGGCGACTCGAAGAACTCCGCGATCAAGCAGGTCGCTTCCGGCCGTTTCGGTGTCACGAGCGAATACCTCGTCAACGCGCGCGAACTCCAGATCAAGATGGCGCAGGGTGCAAAGCCCGGTGAAGGCGGCCAGTTGCCCGGCTCCAAGGTGTATCCGTGGGTCGCCAAGACCCGACACACCACGGCCGGCGTCGGTCTTATTTCCCCGCCACCGCACCACGACATTTATTCCATCGAGGATCTGGCCGAGCTGATTCATGATTTGAAGAACGGCAACCGCCACGCGCGCATCAGCGTGAAGCTCGTTTCGGAAGTCGGCGTCGGCACCATCGCCGCCGGCGTCGCGAAGGCGCATGCCGACGTCGTGCTGATCTCCGGTTACGACGGCGGCACCGGAGCTTCGCCGCAAACCTCGCTGCAACATGCGGGTTTGCCCTGGGAACTCGGCCTCGCCGAAACCCACCAGACGCTCGTGCTCAACAATCTTCGCAGCCGCATCGCGGTCGAGACCGACGGCCAGCTCAAGACCGGTCGCGACGTCGTCATCGCGGCTCTGCTCGGCGCCGAGGAATTCGGTTTCGCCACCGCTCCGCTCGTCACCACCGGCTGCATCATGATGCGCGTCTGCCATCTCAACACCTGTCCCGCCGGCATCGCCACCCAGGACCCGCGCCTCCGCGCCAAGTTCGCCGGCAAGCCCGAGTACGTCGTCAACTTCATGCGGTTCGTCGCCGAGGAAGTGCGCGAGATCATGGCGCAACTTGGTTACCGCACCATCGAGGAAATGGTCGGCCAGGTCGGCAGCCTCGAACCCCGCAAGGCCATCGAGCATTGGAAGGCCAAGGGTCTCGACTTCTCGAGCATCCTCTATTCGCCGGATGTCGGTCCCGAGGTCGGTCGTTTCTGCTCGATCAAGCAGGATCACGGCATCGACCGCTCGCTCGACATCACGACATTGCTCGACATCTGCAAGCCCGCCATCGAGCGCGGCGAGAAGGTTCACGCCGAGATGCCGATCCGCAATGTCAACCGCGTCACCGGCACGATCACCAGCTACGAGATCACCAAGAAGTACGGCGCCGTGGGCCTGCCCGAGGACACCATCCGCTTGCACTTCAAGGGCTCGGCGGGCCAGAGCTTCGGCGCTTTTGTGACCCGCGGCATGACGCTCTCCATCGAGGGCGACGCCAATGACTACGTCGGCAAAGGACTTTCCGGTGGCAGGCTCATCATCTATCCGTCGCCATCCGCAACCTTCAAGTCCGAGGAGAACATGATCATCGGCAACGTCGCGCTTTATGGTGCGACCGCCGGCGAGGTTTTCCTGCGCGGCATGGCCGGCGAGCGCTTCGCCGTCCGCAATTCCGGCGTGGATGCCGTGGTTGAGGGCATCGGTGACAACGGTTGCGAGTATATGACGGGCGGCCACGTTGTCGTTCTCGGTCGCGCCGGTCGCAACTTCGGCGCCGGTATGTCAGGTGGCATCGCCTACGTGCTCGACGAAAGCGGCGATTTCGCCGCCCGCGTCAACACCCAGATGGTCGGCATCGAGAAACTCGATTCTGCCGCTGAGATCGCCAGACTCCGCCAGTTGATCGAGAAGCATCTCGCCTACACGAAGAGCCCGCGCGCCAAGGCGCTGCTCGGCTCGTGGGACAAGACGCTGCCGAAGTTCGTCAAAGTTCTGCCCAAGGACTACAAGCGCATGCTCGCCTGTATCGACCGTGCGCAAGGGCAGGGTCTCACTGGCGACGAGGCGGTCATGGCCGCGTTCGAAGAAAACGCCCGCGACCTTTCGCGCGTCGGCGGCAACTAAGCCGTCGTTCACCACCTGCTATTCTCTACTCGCTATTTTTTAACCTCCCATGGGCAAACCAACTGGCTTCATCGAATATCTGCGGGAACTTCCCGTCGACCGCACTCCGCTCGAGCGCACGCACGACTGGAAGGAATTTCACCACCACATGGAGGAGAAGAAGCTCCGCAACCAGGGCGCGCGCTGCATGGATTGCGGCGTTCCGTTCTGCCACACCGGCAAGCTTATCAGCGGCATGGCCTCCGGTTGCCCGATCAACAACCTGATCCCCGAGTGGAACGATCTCGTGTTCCGCGGCCGGTGGAAGGAGGCGCTGCTGCGCCTGCACAAGACGAATAACTTCCCGGAGTTCACCGGCCGCGTTTGCCCCGCTCCATGCGAGGGCTCCTGCGTGCTCGGCATCAACAATCCTCCCGTCACCATCAAGAACATCGAGGCCGCCATCACGGATCGCGGCTGGGATGAGGGCTGGGTCGTTCCCCAGCAGCCGAAGGTCCGCACGGGCAAGAAGGTGGCGGTCATCGGTTCCGGCCCTGCCGGACTCTCCGCCGCCGCGCAGTTGAATCTCGCGGGCCACACGGTGACCGTTTTCGAACGTGCTGATCGTCCGGGCGGCCTGCTCATGTACGGCATTCCGAACATGAAGCTGGACAAGCAGGAGGTCGTTCTCCGTCGCATCAAGCTGATGGAAGACGAAGGCATAAAGTTTGTCTGCAATGCCAATGTGGGCACGAATGTTGAGGCTTCGACTTTCCTCAAGGATTTCGATGCGACCGTCGTTTGCACCGGGGCGACCCAACCGCGCGATCTCCCGATCGAAGGCCGTGCGCTCAAGGGTGTGCACTTCGCGATGGAGTTTCTCACCGCCAATACCAGGGCATTGCTCAACGGCGGAGCCGACCACAGCCCCATCCAGGCGAAAGACAAGGATGTCGTCGTCATCGGCGGCGGTGACACCGGCACCGACTGCGTCGGCACCTCGATGCGTCACGGCTGCAAGAGCCTGCTCCAGATTGAAATTCTTCCCAAGCCGCCGCTCGACCGCGCTGCCGACAATCCGTGGCCCGAGTGGCCCAAGGTTTACAAGATGGATTACGGCCAGGAGGAGGCCGCCGCGAAGTTCGGCGCCGATCCGCGCATCTATCTCACCACGGTGAAAAAGTTCATCGGCGATGCCGCCGGCAACGTGAAGGAACTCGTGACCGTCGAGATCAAGTGGGACAAGAACGACAAAGGTCAATTCGTGCCCACCGAAATTCCCGGAACGGAAAAGACGCGTCCCGCGCAGCTCGTGCTGCTGGCGATGGGTTTTCTTGGGCCCGAACAGGCGTTGCTCAAAGGCATCAATGTCGAGACCGACACCCGTTCCAACATCAAGGCCGAGCACGAGAAATACACCACCAGCATCAAGGGCGTCTTCGCCGCCGGTGACTGCCGTCGTGGCCAGAGTCTCGTCGTCTGGGCCATCAATGAAGGTCGTGGTGCCGCCCGCGAGTGCGACCGCTATCTGATGGGTTCGACGGATCTGCCGTAATAATCAGGCAACGCGGTCGTCCCCGACGAGCCGCAACTGGTCAGTGAGCATGAACAAAAGAAGCCCTGTCATACCCAATGCATTGCTAGTGTGGTGTAAGCTATATTCGTTAGATAAGTATCGACAAAGGCTGATTTGCGCGCAGACTCGAATTGATGATAACCGGACGACCGAAAGCAGTGTTGATACTGACCGCAGCGGAAGAGGAAAAA
>Ga0265318_10001040_pt1 | contig 17604 bp, 22 predicted proteins | sample 4821metaG_FD_192431 | JGI IMG/M metagenome (GOLD analysis project Ga0265318, IMG submission 192431) | Rhizosphere microbial communities from Carex aquatilis grown in University of Washington, Seatle, WA, United States - 4-8-21 metaG | ecosystem: Host-associated > Plants > Roots > Rhizosphere >... | reverse complement strand
GGTCGAACAGCGCACCCTGACGTCCCGCGATGGCGCCATCGAGCGCGCGAACGAGCGAATCGGAGGGAGCAGTGGACGGCACGGAGGTCCGACCGAGCCTAGCAGTGAAAACCAGGTCGGCCCCCCATCGGCACCGCATCACGCGCATCCACTAGCTACGCGCGGGCACGCCGGCCAGGGGGGTCTAGATCTCGCCCAATGAGAATCGGCCCGTTTTCCGGAAGCTGAAGCAGCCTACCTTACCGAGAGGCCGGTGAGCTCGAGCTCTACTCCATCGAACGGCTCGACAAAGACCTTGGCGCATCGCCTGACCGGAGGCTCTGCCTCTGCCTTGAAGGCGGTGCGGTAGTAGTCGCGAATGCCGCGTGGACCGTTTGGCGTGTTGGTTGCGTGCAAACCGGACGCGTTCGCTGCGACGGGAGAATCGGTCTCCCGCCCCTCCGGTCCGATGCGGAGCCAAGATTGACGCCCTTGCCGAAATTTGTCGCGAAGGGCTCATGAGGCACGTCGACGGACTCGACCTCGCACGAGCAATCGGGATTCTGGGAAAGGAACGGCCATGACACACCTCACCAACGACACCCCGGCGAGCTCCACAGGGAGCTCCTCGGCAACTGGGACCTCGTCGGCAACCGCCATTCGTAAGTTTCGCGTCAACGTGCCGGAAGCGGAGCTCACCGAGCTGCGCGCGCGCATCAACGCCACGAGGTGGCCCGAACGGGAAACCGTAAAGGATGAATCGCAAGGCGTGCCGCTCGCGGGGCTTCAGGAGCTCGCGCGCTATTGGGGAACGGAATACGACTGGCGCGAGTGCGAGGCGAAACTGAACGCGCTTCCGCAATTCATCACCGAGATCGATGGGCTCGACATTCATTTCATTCACGTTCGTTCGGCTCAGAAGAACGCTTTGCCGCTCATCGTCACGCACGGATGGCCCGGCTCGATCATCGAGCAGCTGAAAGTCATCGCTCCGCTCACCGATCCGACGGCGTTCGGCGGCCGCGCAGAGGATGCCTTCGACGTCGTGATTCCCTCGATGCCAGGCTACGGCTTTTCCGGCAAACCTGCGGCCACCGGCTGGGATCCGGGCCGCATCGCGCGCGCCTGGGTCGTGCTGATGAAGCGCCTCGGATACACGCGATTCGTGGCGCAAGGCGGCGACTGGGGCGCGGTCGTCACGGATGTGATGGCGACACAGACCCCGCCGGAATTGGTCGGCATTCACACGAGCATGCCCGGTGCGGTTCCAGCCATCGTATCGAAGGCCATCGCGTCCGGCGGTCCGCCGCCATCCGGTCTGTCCGACGAAGAGAAGCGCACGTACGAGAAGCTGAAGAGCTTCTTTGCGACAAGCGCTTATTGGGCATTCGAGATGGCGACGCGTCCGCAAACGCTCTACGGAATTGCGGACTCGCCGGTCGGCCTGGCTGCATGGCTGATCGACCATGGCGACGGTGATGCCGAGCCGGCCGCGGCGATCACGGAGGCCATGCGCAGGTCCAAGGACGGACAATCCAAGGGCCAACTCACACGAGACGACGTGCTCGACAACATCACGCTCTACTGGTTGACTACCACGGGGGTGTCGTCGGCTCGCCTGTATTGGGAGAACAAGCTCCCGTTCTTCGACGTCAAGAGCGTCACCATCCCGGTCGCGGTGAGCGTCTTTCCTGGAGAGCTCTATCAAGCCCCGCGGAGTTGGGCAGAGCGGGCGTATCCCAAGCTCGTCTATTACAACAAGGTTGAGAAGGGCGGGCATTTCGCCGCGTGGGAGCAGCCGCAGCTCTTCGCAGAAGAGCTGCGCGCGGGCTTCAAGGCAATGCGCAAGTAGAGGAGCTGATGCCCGGCGCGCTCGAGCGTGGGACGGCGTCACGACCCGTCGCGCCCATCTCCGAGCGCGACCGGGCTGCACCGGTGGTGCGAAAGCGTCGGTTCGCCGAGAATGGGCCCGACGAGCGCGACCCACCGATGCCCCCGCCCGACGATCTCCTCGCTCTTGCGCGCGCGATCGCACGTCGCGATTGCAACGTGATGCAGCTCCTTCGTGCGTCGCCCACGCTCGCACGCGCCTCGTTTCGAACTGGCGCGACGCGCCGCCATCCGTCAACGTGGTTTCCCTCCACCAACCTCGCGGACGCGCCCAAGTGACTCGTCGTGTCGAAGTTCGCTCCGCGCTCAAGCGGCGTTCACAACTCGAATGGTAACGTGAAAACTTCGCTCTTGGTCACGTGCGAGCACGGCGGCAACCGCGTCCCCCGTCGCTACGCCCACCTATTCCGTCGCTCGGGGCGAAGGCTCGAGACCCATCGTGGGTTCGACTTCGGCGCCCTCCTGATGGCCCAGGAAATCTCGCAGTGTTTCGATGCGCCGCTGGTCGCCTCGACCGTGACTCGTCTGCTTGTCGATCTGAACCGCTCGGTCGGTCACCGTGACATTTCGAGGGTCTACCGCGAACTGTCGCCGGTGGAGCGCGAACGAATGCTCCGGGATTGCTATCTGCCCTACCGCTCGGAGGTGGAGCGTTTGGTCGCAAAGGCCATCGGTTGCGGGCGTCGTGTCGTTCACATTTCATCCCACAGCTTCACGCCCCGATTGCATGGCAAGGTGCGGCGCGCGGATGTTGGGCTCCTGTACGATCCCGTGCGACCCGGCGAATCCGCCTTTTGTCGGCTCTGGAAGGCGGCGATAAAACGTGTGGCGCCCGAGCTGAGAGTGCGCCGAAACTATCCGTACTATGGGAAGGGCGACGGGCTCACTTCTTACCTCCGTCTGCGCCATTCGCCTGACGCCTACGTCGGTGTCGAGCTCGAGATCAATCAGGCCCTGGTCATTGGGACGAAGGGTCGCTGGACTCGATTGCGAGCCAGCGTCATCGAGTCGCTCCGAATCACGCTTGAATCCGAGTCGCCGCCCGTTTCTGTCGCGCGCGGCCGCGTGACGGCGGCTACAACACCTTGAGGAAAGTCATGCAAATCCGGATCGGCTACCAGTTGAGCTACGAGTGTCCGCAGCCAACTCCGATGATATTGACGCTGAATGTTCGCAGTCGACGGGATCACGGCCCAGGGCGCGATCGAACGATTGGGGGCGTTGCGCTCACGAGAGCAAGTGGCCGAGTTCCGCACGAATACGCGTTTCGATTATGGCTTTGAAAATCATCACGGCAAAAGGCACTTGGGCGGAAAGTCGTACGTCCGTGTTGTCGACTTCGATCACGCCAGCCACGTTCATCCCGACGGCCTTGAAGCCGAAGGACAGGGTGTTCTCGTGCCATTCTTCGTGCAGATCGCTCACCTGGCGTCCGTAGAGGTCGCGAATGGCGTTCAGCTTCGCCGTCAGACGCCGCTGGGCTTCGTCCTTTCCCAGCCGGTGCACAATGGTCATGGCAAGCCGTGGCATAGGGGGAACGTATAACGCAGTCCCGCGTCACCACCGCTCCGCGGCGAGGGTACACCGCAACCCGCGGCGTAACATCAGCAGGGGATTTCGACGTCGCCGGCGCGAGAGAGAACTCGGCGCGCTGAAAGGGCCGAGCTTTGCAAAGCAAGAGCGGATGCGGACGACACAGACTGCGAACGTCCCCGTAGCACGCGCACAAATTGCGCGTCCCCGCACAAGCGCTCGCAATGGCGAGGCGTGCTCGGCAACGCCGATGTGATGGGGACGCGCCGTGTTGCGCGGTGCCGACGACCACTTTCGTCGCAGAACCCCTAGGCTTCTGTCAATTGGCGCACTGCGTGCAAACGCAGCGCGTCATGCGAACGCCTGATCGGATCCACCCACCTTTGCGCGAACCTGGACTCGTGACCGGCGGCGACCGATCGCCAACGCCCACGAAGTGGCATCACCGATTCGCTCGCGTCGAAGGGGTGCGACTGCACTGGGCGGAGCTGGGCGTATCTACCGCCAAGCCACCGCTCGTGCTGCTGCATGGTTTGAACGACTGCTACCGCACGTGGAGGCAGCTCGGTCCTCGGCTGGCGGGCGATCGGCGCGTACTCATGCCCGACCTTCCGGGGCACGGACTGTCCGCCCGTCCCGACGCATCCTACGAGCTGCGCTGGTACGCGCACGTGATGGCGCGTTGGCTTGAGGCGGCCGGCGTCGAACACGCAGACCTGGTGGGCCACTCGTTGGGCGGCGGAGTGGCGCAGATGATGTTGCTCGAATGCCCTGAGCGGATCCGCCGCCTCGTCCTCGTTTCATCCGGCGGGCTCGGTCGCCAAATCGCCGTGTCCCTGCGCCTGGCCTCCATCCCGTTCGTCGTGGAGCGATTGGGCCAGCCGTTCATGGGGCCCTGCACGAGGCTCGCCGTAAAACTGACTGGGGACGTGCTCTCGAACGAGGACACGGCGCGTCTCTGCGCGATCAACGCGCAGAGCGGCTCCGCGCGCGCGTTCGCCCGAACTGTGCGCGACATCGTCGATTGGCGCGGTCAGCGGCGCACTTTTTTTCAGAGGGCCCACGAGCTGTCCACGCTGCCGCCGATCGCGGTCTTTTGGGGAGAACGCGACACAGTCATTCCAATCTCGCACGCCGAGGCTCTCGCGAAAGCTGTCGACGGCGTGCGCGTCACGCGCTTCGAGGCTTGCGGACACTACCCGCATCACGAAAAGCCGGACGCCTTCGTGGCCGCGCTGCGCGACTTTCTCGATTCAACCGACGTGCGACCAGCGCGGCTGCGTCGCGAGGTATCGGGCCGGGCCGGCGCGTGTCGAAATGCTGATGCACCCGCAAATTTGGTCCCGTTGCAGAATTGCCGCTGACTGAGCTCACGACGCGTCCCGACCGCCCTTGCGTGTGTTCGCGGCGCCGACCGTGCAGCCGCTCGGGGGCCATGCGCATCTGACGACCACGCAGCGGTATGCGCACGTCGCGCGGATGGACCCCTTCGCGCTGCGATCGAGCGGCTCGCGGCCAGTCCGCGGTGACAGCGGTGCTAACGACGCGGTAGAGAGCGCTTCGGGCGCCGATCGACCGTGCCGTGGTCCTCGCGATTCTTTCGTTCTTACCGTAGGTTGTGCATCGCACGCGCCCGTAGCTCAGTTGGATAGAGCAGCGGCCTTCTAAGTCGCTGGTCGCAGGTTCGAGTCCTGCCGGGCGCGCCGTCGAGATCGCTCAGCTTTTTGGGATCGAGAGAAAAGGTCGTGACGGCGTTGTGACGGCTCTCCCAGGCGACCTGAGCGGCGTTCGCGACGCCCTGAACGGCGTTCGGAACGAGGTGCGCGTAGCGCTCGGTGACCTTCACCGAGGAGTGCCCGAGCACCATGCGCACGTCCTCCAAGCGCCAGCGCTGACCCCACCACCCTGAGACCAGAGACGACGCGCACGTGTGGCGGAGCAGGTGCCACCAGGGCTTTCGTCCGAGTCGCGGAACATCAAGCTTGGCGACGACCTTCGACCAGCTCCCGGGCGTCTTTCCCACCCGTCGAGAGCCCCCCGGGTAGTCACGCTGCCCATCCTGGCCGGTCTTCTTCACGGCGGGCGTGGGGAACATGAGGCCGAGCGGGTTGTCGGGCGCATACCTGGGCAGCAGCTTGAGCCACTCCGTGGCTGCCTGTAGCCCGAGGCCGAAGAGCGGCACGCGCCGTGACTTCTTATCGCCCGCTCGTCCCTTCGGCGGGCGATAGCGCTTCTTCTTCGCGTCCCAGGAGCCAAAGCGGACGAGGATGTGGGGGTCGTCACCGTCGATGTGAACGTCCTCGATGTGCAGGCACCACTGCTCGCCCTGGCGGAGCCCCGTTCCGATGGCGAACGCGACGATCCATCGCTCAGGGCCGTCCTTCAGGATCTCGAGCATGCGCGCTTGGTCGGTCGCATCGAGGTACCAGCCCTCCTGGTAACCCTCGCTCTCGTCGCCGTCGCGACGGGCCACCTGGAGACCGACGCACGGGTTGCTCGTTGCGTGCTCCTGCTCGACCGCCCAGCCGAAAAAGCAACGAAGCAGATTGAGCGCGTGCTTGCGCGTCTGCCGCGACAGGAGCTTGGTCTCGCGCTTGCCCTGCTTCTTGGCGTCGTAGTTCGTCTTCTTCGTCTGGAGCGCGGCGAGCCAGTTCACGACGTCCTTCACGGTCACCGTCGAGGGAACCCGCTTTCCGAGAGACGACGACCCAATGTGCTGCCACCGTCCACCGTCGCTCCTCGACGAACGATTGCCGGAGCGCGACGCCAGGAATTCCCTCCCGAGCTCCGCGATCGTGCGTCCGCGAGCGGGAACGAGATCGTCGTCGGCGATCTGGCGCTTGATCGCGTCGCGAAGGGCCGCGGCGGCTTCCACGCTCGCCTCGATCCCACCCAGCACAGCCCCGCTGCGCTCGATACGGACCCGGTAGGCGCCGGACGGGAGCGGAGTGATGTTGCGCATGTCGAGCGTTGCGGTTGTCGCAGACATCATCGCGGTACGAATCCTTTCTCGCGCAGGATGCGCCGAGCCTTCGCTGCGGCGACTTCGTCGCTCTCCCCCACCGGTCGCGTCATCCGACGTCTGACCCTACTCTTACGTCGCTGTTTCGTTTCCGAAGCTGCCATCGGGTCCGCTATCGCTCCGTCACCGCGGCCGCTACCAAATCATCCACCCGGCTGATGACGCCAGCGCCACCGCGCCTTCCTTTGAGACGGCCCGAGGATCTCCGCCCTCGTCACCGAGAGCGGCTTCGCGGGTGGCCAACAGGCTGTAGCCGGCGGTTGCGCAGAACGCTTCAAACGCCATGACCGTGGCCAAGAGCATCATCACCCGTGGAAACGCCGATGTCTGACGCAGTCGATACGACCCTTGCCCCGTTCGTTGCCGGGAACCTCCTTCGTCTCATCCCGCTTCCATCTCCTTGCCGTCCCCGGAAGCCCTTGAGCGCAGCTGTCTCTCGTGTCCTCCTTGGGCACGAAGAGCGACCGGTGCACGCCCCCTTCGTCGTTACCTCGCTGTCTCCTTTGCAATCACCGTTGTCGCCGCCCGAGGCGCGCGCATCGTCACCCCCGGGAGTCCATTTCACGTCCACTCACGACCACCCATCATTGCCTATCTCCCGGGCGGCGTGCTTCGGCGTCGGCCTTCTATTCCGTCGCCGGTGCCGTACCCCCGGCTCGGCAGAGGTCTCCTCGGCGCGGCTTCGGTCTTGCTGCCGATCCATCTCCTCCCCACCCACTTCACTTAGTTCAATCAGGTCTTGAATGTCTCCCGTGCTCCCCTTTCGGGGGTCGACGACCTGTCGGCCAACGCTGACAGGCAGTTGACTTTGGACCTTATGGCGGTCAACGTGATTTCACAAACCCGGAGTGAATACGGAGGGCAAGATAAAGAAGGTGTGTCTGTTGGTATATAAGTTATGAATTAGGCAGTACATTTGCGGTGACAAAAAATCGATGATTGTGCCTTCTTCGAGGGAACCGGCGGATAGGACAACGGAAATCCGGTGACAGAAATCGCGCGCGACGACGGGCTCCCTATTTTTAGGCCTCGGATGGGTGCTGGCGGCTCGCGGCGGTCGCCGGACGGAGCGCGCTCGTTCCGCAACGCGGTCTTAGCGCGCATCCGCGGAGGGACCCGGCGCAGCGAGGCGCGCGTTCACCCGTTTCAGGCCCGCGCGCGCCGCGTGGTCATCAAGGCGCACCTGCTGCGTATGGGGCCGACCGCCGCCAAGGCGGCAGCCTTGCACGTGCGCTACATCGAGCGCGATGGCGTCGAGAAGGACGGCTCGAAGGGCACGCTGTACGACGCGCGAGGGGCGGTACGCGCGAGCATCTTCGAGCAGCCGCGTCCCGGCGAGAAACACCAGTTTCGGTTTATTATCTCGCCCGAAGACGGCTCGGAGCTCGACCTCACCGCGTACGTGCGGCGCCTGATGGCGACGATCGAGCGGGACCTCGGGCGCAAAGTGGAATGGGCGGCGGTGAACCATTTCGATACGAGCCACCCTCACGCCCACATCGTCGTCCGCGGCATCGACCGCGATGGGCGGGAGCTGCGGATTGACCGGGGCTACATCTCGGCCGGCATGCGCTGGCGCGCCCAGGAGCTGGCCACCGAGGAACTCGGGCCGCGGCCGGAAAGGGATGTGCGGCGGGCGCAAGGAGCGCGAGGTCACCCAGCAGCGGTTTACGACGCTGGACCGGGAGCTCGAGCGCCGCGGTCCCGACCACCTCGTGGAGGTCCGCACGCGGGCACGGAACGGACGTATCGACGAGTCCTTGCTCATCGCACGCCTCGAGCATCTCGAAGGGCTCCGGCTCGCTGAGCGCGTCTCGGGAACGTCGTGGAAGCTTATCGAAGGTTGGCAGAAGCGGCTGCGTGATCACGGCTCGCGCGGCGACATTCTCCAGCAGATCCACGCAGCCGTGCGAGGCGACCCGTCCCGCTACGACGCGGTTCGGCCGGGAGAGGCGCTGCCGCCGGAGCCTGGAATGGCGCCGGCGGTCGTCACGGGCCGCGTGGCTGGCAAGGGTCTGTCCGATGAGCTCAAGGGCACGTTCTACGCGGTGGTCGAGACGCCCGCGGGGCGCGCGTACTACGTCCCGCTCGACGCGCGGAGTGCGCAGACGGTGGGAGTGGGGGATCTCGTTTCGCTTGCTACGCCGCCCGAGGCTGCCGTCCGTCCCGCGGACCGGCAGATCGCCGAGGTCGCTCGCGCCCGCGGCGGCGTCTTCGCCGTCGATCCATCCGCCGGCGGCGACGCGCAGGGGCTTGCGCGGCGCCTACGCGACCTTGAACGAGCGGGGCTCGTGGCCGCCGAGGGCCCAGCGCGCTGGAAGGTGCCGCCGGACCTGCTCGACCGGCTCGCCGAGCGGGCTCGCGACGCGCCTGCTCGCTACCGGCTCGTCGTTCGCAAGGAGCCCCTGTCGCTCAAGGAGCAGGTCGTCCACCGGGGACCGGTCTGGCTCGATCGCCTCGAGACGGAGACGCTGGCCTACTGGGGACTTGGGGCCGACATGCGGCAAGCCGTTGCGGAGCGCGGCGAGGCACTGCGTCGCCTCGGCATCGAGCCGGACGATCCGGACCGGGTAGCGAAGTTGCGAGACCTCGAGAGCCGCGCGCTCGGAGCCGAGATCGCTGCGCGCTCGGGCCTGACGTTCCTCGCGTGGGTACCGGGAGGTCCTGTACGGCGCTTGACGCGTGCCACACGGCCGGAACGTGCAACGCGGCGACGGGGGTGTGCTCGAACCCGCTGCAGCCGACCGGAACGCAGTGCTCGGACGGCAACCTGTGCAACGGAATGGAGACGTGCAACGCGTCGGGCGTCTGCATCGCAGGGACGCCGCCGCCGCCGTGCAGCGCGCAAGACGCCTGCCACACGGCCGGAACGTGCAACACGGCGACGGGGTTGTGCTCGAATCCCGTGGCGACGAACGGCACGACGTGCAGCGACGGAAACGCCTGCACGCAGAACGACAGTTGCCAAAACGGAGCGTGCCAGAGCGGTCCCGCCGTCACGTGCACCGCCAGCGACCAATGCCATGTCGCGGGGACGTGCGACACGACGAGCGGCACGTGTTCCAATCCTGCTGCCGCCAATGGCACGGCGTGTACGGGCACACCCGTATGCAACCGGACATTCGCGTGCGCCGGCGGCACCTGTACGGCGTCGAACCCGGCACCCTGCACGGCGAGCACGTCGCCGAATTCGACGCTAGCAGCGGGCGAGCTCGAGACGTGCGCATTGCTTGCGAACGGCACGGTGCAGTGCTGGGGATACAACGGGGACGGGGAGCTGGGCAACGGGACAACGCTGCCCAGTCCGATCCCGGTGACCGTTCCCGGTTTGAGCGGCGTGACCGCGATTTCGGGAAGCGCCAAGCACGAGTGCGCCCTGTTGTCCGACGGCACGGTCCGGTGCTGGGGGCATAATTCCTCCGGACAAGTGGGCGACCCGAACACCGCCGGCAGCAACGCCTTGGTGCCCGTGCCCGTTGCCGGCCTGACCGGCGTCGTGTCCATTGCCGCCTCGGATTTCGGGGAGAGCGGCCCCAGCTGCGCGTTACTCTCGAACGGAACGGTGCAATGCTGGGGCGCCAACTCATTGGGGCAACTGGGAAACGGCACGACCACGGGCTCCACGGCGCCCGTGTCCGTCTCTGGCCTGAGCGGTGCGGCGATTGCGGTAACTGCCAATGGCTATGGTGCTTGTGCGCTGATCGCCAACGGCACGGTGCAGTGTTGGGGGTACAACGGGGAAGGAGAGCTTGGCATTGGGACGACGGGCCCCGACTATTGTTATCCCAATGGAACGTGGCCGTGTTCGAAAACGGCAGCGGCAGCCGTCTCTGGCTTGAGCGGCGTGACCGCGATCGCCAGCAGCGACGGCGCCAACGGCCACACATGCGCGCTCTTGTCGAACGGCACCGTGAAGTGCTGGGGGTTCAACGCCTACGGCCAGCTCGGTGAGGGCCGAGCCGGCGGAACCGGAGGGCCCGGCGGCGGCTGCACGGCGAGAGGCATCTCGGCGACCAGCGCGCCGTCGGCCATCCGCCAAAAACACATGGTCTGGCCCGTCGTTTCAAACAGGTAGTCGCCCTCCGCCGAAAACTGCAGGGCGCCGCCCGCACACTCGATCGGCTGCGCGACCCGGCGCAGCTCCGAACCGTCTGCCGTGCTCAAAACCACGACATTCTGAAGGCTGCCGCTCGCGAGCAGCGTGCCGTCGAGTGACAGTCCGGACGGGCTGGCCAGGCGCAGCGAGCCGTCGACGGACCGTCCGGACAGGCCGACGCGCCAATCGGGCCGACGAGCTGACGCACCGGCGGTCCACCGCCCGCCGCGTGAACGAGGATGCTTCCGTCCGCGTACCAGACCACGAGCTCGTCGGAGTCGGGGAGGTATTCCGCTTGGATGGCCAGCGGCGTTGGAGGGATCGTCCCGCAGCTTTGCCAAGACCACTGCTTCGACACGGCCGGATCGACCGGGCCCGGCGAAGGGACCGCCGCTCCGGCTTCGCTCTCGCCGCCATCCGTCTGCCCCGCATCTGCATTCGCGTCCCCGTCGCCGACCGCCGGGCTCGCCGAGCCGAGGTCGCTTGTCTCGTTCGTGGGGCCCCCCTCGGCGGCGCCGCCGTCGGGCACCGCCGAGTCCACGCTTGGTGGCTGCATCCGGCAGGTCACGCACCGCGCCGCCGCAGCTGCTCGCGGCGAAGAGCACCAAGATCGAACGACGCGCGCGCGAAGCAAAGCCGTACGCGCGGGCTTCATCCGCGGCGAACGATCGGCCGGTTCCAGCCCCTGGCCTCCTCACGCGATGCCCCATCCAGGACTTGAGCGCATCCGCCCACGCGAGCAGCATGTGCCCTTCCCTCTCTGCCGTTCGATCGTGAATCGAACTCGGAGAAGTCTATCAAAGATTTCAGAAGATCCGTTCCCGGGCGAGCGACACTCAATTGAGACGGCGGCTTGTAACACACCGACCCCTCGTTACGCGGGAGGCGCCTTTGACCCCCTCTTGGCGCGCCAGAGGCGCTACCTCTTCCTACTCGCGGACTCCGTGCGCTCGTGGCGCTCGCCGAGTCGCGGTTGAACATCGCTTGGACGGCGGCGGCGCTCGTCCTCCGGCCCAGGAACGTCGTTGAGACGGCCTGGTTGCTGAAATACTGCTTGATGACGTCGTCGAGCCCGGGATCGAACAGGACGGATCGGCGAACTTGCCAGGAGGGGCCTCGCCCATGTCGGTCCAGCGGAACAGGCCCAGGACGTCGTGCACGTGGCCCGACCTATACAGAGCGGGTTGCGACCTGCTCTTCGCCGCCTTGCCCGCGACCGTCGTTGCGTGGCGGCGGCGTCAACGCCCGCGCGCGAGCTCGGTGCCGACGCGCAACCGCTCGAGGTACTTCTCGTACACGAACGACCGATCGCGTTTCTTCCCCGTGGTCTCGGCAAGGACTCCCGCGCTGACGAGCACCTCGATCGCGCGCCCCGCTGTCGGCTTCGTCGTCTCAACGAGTTTCATGGTGGATGCGACGGTGACGACGGGATGCCGCGGCAGGAGCTCGAAGAGGCGCAAGGCCACGATCGATATCCCGGCGTGCCGGAGCACGCGCTCGCGATCCGCCGCGACCAGCGCGAATAGCTCTCGCGCAGACATCACAGCCTCGTCCGCTATGGTCGCGACGCCGTCGAGGAAGAAGTCGAGCCACCCCTCCCAATCGCCTTCGACACGCACCGCTGTGAGGCGGCGGTAGTACTCATCGCGATGCCGTTTCAAAAACAGGCTCAAGTAAAGGAGCGGCTTCGTCAAAAGCTTCCAGTGCTCGAGGACGAGCACCACGAGCAAACGCCCAATGCGCCCATTGCCATCGAGGTATGGATGGATCGTCTCGAACTGCACGTGTAGGAGGCCCGCGCGCACGAGCGGCGAGAGGTCGTCGTCGGCGTGTACGTACCGCTCGAATGCGCTCAGCAGGTCGCCGAGCGCGTGGGGAGGCGGCGGTACGTAGGCGGCGTTTCCGGGACGGCTTCCGCCGATCCAGTTCTGGCTTCGGCGCACCTCGCCGGGGGCCCGCTCGGCGCCGCGCACGCCGCGCATCAGGCGGCGATGCACTTTGTTGAGCAAGCGCATGGAGATCGGTAGGCCCTTCGAGGACGCGAGCTCCTTCCGCGCAAATGTGAGCGCGTCGAGGTAGTTGCAGAGCTCCTCGACGTCCGCGTTGGCCGGAGTGTCGGGCTGTTCCCACGCCTCGAACGTGAGGAGATCGACGAGCGTCGCCTGCGTCCCCTCGATCTGCGACGAGAGCACCGCCTCCTTGCGGACGAACGCGTAGACGAACCAGTCGACCGACGGCACCATCTCGCCCGCGAGCTCGAGACGCGCGAGGGCCTGCTCGGCCGCGCGCAGGCGCTGTGCAAGCGCGGCGCCCATAACGAGCGGCGGATCACTAGGAGGAAGCGGTTTCGGAATGAACGCCGCGACCTCCTCTTCGCCGGCGGAGGTTCGCTCATGGCGTCCTGTGATTCGCTTTGGAGAGTCCATCGTGGTCCGTGGCGCGCTGGTGAAGCGGACGTGACGCGGCGCCAACGCTAGGAAAGGATGCTTTCCTTGCTGCGACCGCTAGTCAAGCTGACTTTACTAGCAATGACGTCGTCGTAAACAACGCAATCCTCTGCCATTCGCCAGGTCACTCCTTTCGACGTCCGAACTGGCACCAAGCGCCCTGCTTGCGTTCCGATCGCGGAGGATCACGTCCGGCTGCGTATCACCGAACGCCCGGCGCGTCGCACCCCGTCCGTTCGTCTAGCAGGGCGCGACGGTCATCGTCCGTGCCCGTGGCGTTCTCGCCCGCGCTCTGCATCGGCGCCCCAAGCGCCAAGCCGAGTGCCTCGACGCACCGGGACAGCGCCTGGGCTTCCCTCGCCGCCGCGGACGACAGTGCGCCCAAGATGGCCGTCACGACGCCGTCACGATCCCCGGATTTATCGATGTTTGTGCCCCAATCCGGCTGCCTTCTAAGTCGCTGGTCGCAGGTTCGAGTCCTGCCGGGCGCGCAGTCGAGATCGCTCAGCTTTTTGGGATCGAGAGAAAAGGTCGTGACGGCGTCATGACGGCTCTCTCACCCGTCGAGAGCCCCCCGGGTAGTCACGCTGCCCATCCGGACCGGCCTTCTTCACGGCGGGCGTGGGGAACATGAGGCCGAGCGGGTTGTCGGGCGCATACGTGGGCAGCAGCTTGAGCCACTCCGTGGCTGCCTCTAGTGCGAGGCCGAAGAGCGGTACCCGCCGTGATTTTTTCTCGCCCGCTCGTCCCTTCGGCGGGCGATAGCGCTGCTTCTTCGCGTCCCAGGAGCCAAAGCGGACGACGACGTGGGGGTGGCCACCGTCGATGTGAACGTCCTCGATGTGTTTTCGTCCGAAGCCTGCAGCTCGGCGTCAGGCAAGCCCCGCCACCGGCGTGCCTTCGTTCAAGTATCGACCGTTACCGGTTCCTCGACGAGGGCGGAGGCCTCGAAGGTAGGAGCGAGGCCTTTGTGCTTGGCAAGAAGCAGGAGGTCCCATGACCCTGCGAACTGGCATTCAGGCATCTCGGAGATGTTTGGTCGCTACGAGTCGTTGCCCACGAGCATGAAATACAGCGTGAACAGGGCGAAGAGCGTGATCAGGCTCGCGACCCCGATTCCCACGGCTTTCCAATGAGACTGGCGCCCGGCCGTTGCGAGTCGAGTCTGGTAGTCCCCGACCTGGCTGGTTTTGGCGAAGTGGTAGAGCGCGGCGGTGTACGTCACGGGCAAGCTCGAATGGGGAATGTTCTTCGGCAACACGAGGGCCACGGCAAGCGCGGCAGCGGTGCCAACGACGCCCCAAACGAGGGCCTGAGTACGCGCGGACCGACGTCCGAGCGTCGCGTAGTTCGACGCGAGTAAAAGGGACCCGGCAATGGGCCCTCCCAGGAACGTGGCAATGCCAACCTGCGGCGGGGTGTAGACCTTTCCTTGTGCCTTCGAAGAGGCCGGGACTTCGCCTTTGGGCGGCTGGTAGACGTCGAGCTCGAAAGGCACCTCGCTCTTCCTATTACGTCGAGCGTGCCGCGTCGAGCTGCTGCGTCGACCCGGTTGAACGCTCGCCCAGGAAGCCGCACGGGTGATTGATTGCACGGCTCGGCCTGCAGAGAGACAGCGCCATCGATTTCGGACGATCAGCCTTGGAAAATCGCCGTATCAATGCCAGGAGCTGCGGCACGGTTTTCGACGTTGACACCGCAGCGGAAGACGTTTGGATCGACGACTATGCCATCGGGCCGACGCGCATCGGGTGCCATTGGCCCTCATCCCAAATCCGCATGGAGGCTGCGTCGATCAATCGTAGCAGCGCCGGTGCGGCGCCGGGCACGGGGCTGGGGAATGCGTGCGCTCGCGGCATCGTGCGTCCTCGGATGTTCGGGTCCGCGGCCCCCCACGAACATGTCGGGGGACAAGGACGCGGGGCTTGCCGCCACGGGGTCAGGAGGCAGTGGCTCCAGCGCGGCAGGGGCGGGCGAATGCGCGCTGGCATGCGAGACTGGACTTGTTTGTGAACGCGTCGGGTCGCCGGCCTGCCTCGACCCGAACTGGGCCGAGTGGCCGATGTCCAACGCCGAGGTCGACGTGACGGCAGGCGCGCCGAACCTCGAAAGCTACAAGGACAACGGGGACGGCACGGTGACTGACAACGTGACCGGGCTCTCGTGGCAGCAGTCGGTGCCAACGACGACATACGCGCGCGAAGCGGCAGTCGCGTACTGTGCGGGGCTGAGCCTGGCCGGGCACACAAACTGGCGCCTCCCCTCGTATGTCGAGCTCTTCTCGGTCGTCGACCCCGGGGCGTTCAGCCCGAGCGTCGACGCCGCGGTCTTCCCGAGTACCCCATCGGACTACTTCTGGTCGTCGACGCCCTTTGCTGCCGCTTCCGGCTCCGCTTGGGCAGTCGACTTCACCAGCGGCGACCCGAGCGGCCTCGTCGTGTCGCTCGCGAACTACGTTCGTTGCGTGCGTTGAGGACGGGTATCGTCTTTCCCATGTCGTTCGCCGGCCTGCTCCGCGCCGCAATCCTCGCCACGGGTCTTCTGACGGTGGACGCGGGTCGCGCGGCCGCGCCGCATGGTCGCTACACAGTCGGCAGCGGCTCGGTTTACGACAACGAGACGAGGCTCACGTGGCAAAGAACGGCTCCGTCGTCGACGTACATCCAGACCGGCGCGGCCAGCTACTGCGCGACGTTGAACCTGAACGGCGCGACGTGGCGCCTGCCCACGATTAAGGAGCTCGTCACGATCGTGGACGTGACTGTGGCCTCACCCGGGCCGACGATCGACTCCGCGGCATTTCCGGGAACCGTTCCAGGTCCGTTTTGGTCTTCGACGCCGTATGCCGGCGCGTCGTCCGGCGTCGTGTGGGCTGTCTACTTCTACGGCGGCAACGCGTACAGCGACGACGTGTCGAACGCAGACTACGTCCGCTGCGTGCGTTGAGGGGCACCTCGCCGCCGCTGACGACAGTGCAGTCACGATAGCCGTCACGACGCCGTCATGATCGCCGGATTTCTCGGCTAGGGCGCTCCGGCGTCGGGACACGTCCTCTTGCAAAGAAAGTGGCCCGAGGGATTGCAGCCGCACGACGTGCTGCAGGTCCCCGGCGGACCGCCCGATCCGCACCCCTCGTTCGGAGAACAAACCGCGCCCTGAACGCAGCCCGTGGGCGTTCCCGCGTCGATGCAGGCGACGCCGTTCGCAGTCCCGCACGGGGGGGGCGGAGGGGGAGGGGCGCAGACGGTCGTGCAATGGAAATGCCCGCTCGCGTTGCACGTACACGAACTCGTGCAGCCGTTTCCGTCGCTGCTCCCGCAACCCTCGCCCTGGTTGCACGCCGCCCCGTCGACGGCGCAAGAGGCTGGAGGGGGCGGGGGAGGCGGCAGAGTGCCCGCGTCGATCGCGGGGCCAGACGGGCAGGGGAACTCGAGCGTGCACACGCCGTTCACGACGACGTAGGTCGCCCCGACGCCTTTGCCGTCGGGACAGATTTTGGCGATGGCCGGAATCGGGAGGCCGGAACAATCCGGGCCTTTCGGGGTCGGCCCCGAACTGCTTCCTGCGCCCATTCCCGATCCCGAGCTCGATCCGCTCCCCGAGGTGGGTCGGTCTCCACCGCCGGAGCTGCCTGCTCCGCTGCCGCTTCCGCCGCCACCGGGCGAGCCTCCCGAGTTCGAGCCGGACGGAGGGGGCGCGGTAGCCCCGGCGTCGACGGCGGGGGGCGATACCGGTGCGGGCGGGTTTGGGGTCGTTGCTGTTCCGGAAGAAGTGCTCCCCGAACCGGCGCCGCCCGTCCCCTGGCCACCGGTGGGCGTCGTCCCAGATCCGCTCGCGGCGGCCCCGCCACCGTTCGCTGCGGCACCGGGCGCGCCGCTGGAAGCCCCCTCGCCGCTGCTGCTCCCGCCGGCGTCGGGGCTGGGCAAGTCGGGGGTGACGGCTCCCGAGCAAGCGGCGGCACTCAGAATTCCAATCAGGAGAAAGACGCGCATTGGTCGCATGAGCGCCTGCAAACGCAAGCACCGAGCCAGGGCGCTACCATGAAGGTCGTTCGCGTTTCGGCGAGGACGACGTGTGCCACCGTGAGCCGCCCGGGGCTCCATCGTCATAGCGTCAGGGACTGGCTGGAGGCCGCCGCCGTGATGGCGATCTCCCAAGCGCTCGCGGCGATGCGCTGGCTCGTGTCGGAAGGGTTTGTCCATCCGAGCCGCGATTCGTTCCCGCCCCAGCCGAGCGGGCAGATCACGAAGGGGTACGCCTCCGTGATGCCGCGCCATGCGCGATCGGGCTTCTCGCTTCCGCCGTGGACAAGGTCGGCGTCGTCTCCGTGCCTCTCGGCGCGCGCGAGCCGCGGCCGATCGCCGACTGACCGCGTCCCCGCGTGGGATGGGGGCACGCCCACATCAGGAAAATCGTCGTCGCTCGTCAAACGAAATCGCGCCCTGAGCGCTTAAGCAGATGAGGGCAGCGAGGGCACTTCGCCTGGCTCCGCTGTCCTCCGCGAGCGGGTCGTTGCGTTTCGCAAGGGGGGCTCTGGCTCGACGACGAGTCACTCGGGCTCGAGCCGGAGCGCCTTCGACTTCACCAACTGGAGCTCGTGCTTCGACGAGCCGAGCGCGGAAAGAGGCAACCGCCTC
>Ga0265318_10001039_pt1 | contig 17605 bp, 13 predicted proteins | sample 4821metaG_FD_192431 | JGI IMG/M metagenome (GOLD analysis project Ga0265318, IMG submission 192431) | Rhizosphere microbial communities from Carex aquatilis grown in University of Washington, Seatle, WA, United States - 4-8-21 metaG | ecosystem: Host-associated > Plants > Roots > Rhizosphere >... | reverse complement strand
CCTCTATATGATAGAAGCTGGCCCACGAGCTGAGATCCCGGACGCCCTTTTGGCGGGGGGCCGCTGCTTGGGAAAGGGGCACGTCGCAGGGGTCTCATCGCGGGAAATTCTTTCACTCCTCCGATGAACGCCCAGCTCATTTGCGACGAAGCCAGCCTCCCCCGCGACGGGACGCCACAGCCCGGGACGAATGCCGCGAACAAGAAGCGCCTCGACGAACAGTACCAGCGCACCCACAGGCTTGAGAGCATCGGCATGCTCGCGTCGGGGATCGCCCACGACCTGAACAACGTCCTCGCTCCCATCATACTGGCCGCGCCCATCCTGAGGGAGCACGCGACAAACCCCGACGACCTGCGCATGATCACGTCGCTCGAGAAGAGTGCCGAGCGCGGCGTCGATCTCGTCCGCCAGATCCTCTCCTTCGCGCACGGCGCGGGCAGCGAGCAGAGCCTTGTCCAGGTCCAACACCTTCTGAAGGAGGCGCTCGCCACGACCGGCGAGACCTTCCCGAAGAACATCAAGGTGCGAGAGAACGTGCCCGGGAACCTCTGGCCCATCATGGCCGACCCGACCCAGATTCACCAGGTGCTCCTCAACCTCTGCGTCAACGCGAGGGACGCGATGCCGGCGGGCGGCACCCTCTGGGTGAGCGCCGAGAACTGCATCCTGGACGAGGTCACCGCCCGCAGCATCGAGGGCGCGCGGCCGGGCGCCTGGGTCGTCCTGCACGTCGAGGACACCGGGACGGGGATCCCCGAGGAGGCGCTGTCCCAGATCTGGGAGCCCTTCTTCAGCACGAAGGGCGACGGCAAGGGGACGGGCCTGGGGCTGTCCACGGTCAAGAGCATCGTCGAGAACCACAACGGGTTCATCAGCCTGAGGACCCAGACCGGCCGGGGCACCATCTTCCGCGTGTACCTGCCGGCGACCGAGGGCGCCGCGGTCGCCGGGGTCGTCGAGATCGCCCCGCCGAAGAACGAGCGGGGCAACGGCGAGCTCGTCCTGATCGTGGACGACGAGCCCCAGATCCGCAGCATCACCGCCACCATGCTTTCGCGGAACGGTTACCGCGTCCTCACCGCCGGGGACGGCGCGGAGGCCGTGGCGCTCTTCGCGACGCGGAGCGGCGAGATCAACGTGCTCATCACCGACCTGATCATGCCCAACCTTGACGGGGCCGCGCTGGCCAACATCGCGCAGCACCTGAACCCGAAGCTCAAGGTCCTCGCGATGAGCGGGCTCTCCAGCGCCAACCGCAACGGGAAGACCGAGCGCTTCGGCGGGGCGTTCCTCTTCAAGCCCTTCAAGGTCCAGACGCTCCTCGGCGCGGTGCACACCCTGCTGCACCCGACGCTCGTGGCCGAGGTGGCCTAGGAGCCACGCGCAGGGGCGGGCCCGGGAACGGGCGGGTGCGGCGGTTGTCTCTTGATCCGGGACGCGCCTGGATTCAGCGTCACCGTCCCCACCCCCATGACCCCAAGGACCCACCGCCTGTGTGCCTGCCTCGCAATTGCCGCCGCCTGCCTCGGCCTGGCAGGCGTTGCGGGAGCCAAATCCGAGGAGTGGAAGAACGCCAAGGGCGACACCTTCTCCGCCTCGCCGTCCGAGGTCCTCGGGCCGTGGGCGCTCTTCGACGACGGCACCTTTGTCCCCCTGAACGCGATGTCCAACGAGGACTGCGTCCGGTTCTACCAGAGGCTTAAGGAAACGGACGCACCAAAGAGGGCCGACGACTGGAAGCTCGCGAAGAGCCCCATAAGCTCTGAGCTCTACGGCCGCCTCCTGCACTACAGCGGCCTCGAGCTGGCCCCGGACAACGAGAGCGGCAGGCCCGAGCCCGAGTTCTTCATCATCTTCTTCACCCAGGGCGACAAGAACATGTCGTGGAACGAGCTGCAGCGGTCCACCCCGGCGCTCTATGCCAGCATCATCAAGGACTACCCCGACATGGTGCAGGGCGTCGTCTTCGGCGTGGGCGACAGCGTCCAGGACCAGTTTGACATCTCGGTGAACACAAAGGGCGACTGGATGTTCACGGTCTTCGAGTCCGAGGTCCAGATGCGCACGCTCACCCACCTGATCCCCTCCAATTTCTACGGGATCGTCGCCATGACCCGCAACGGCGTCGCCCTCGCGGGCCCCGACTCAACGACGGACGACCAGGTCAAGGCCACCTTCCAGCAGCTGCGGGGGCTCCTCGACCACATGAAGCCGACCGACCCGCGGGTCTGGGTCGCGCGGGCCCACTACTTCAGGGCGGTGCAGCCTGTAGCCTTCGCGAGCGGGCACAGCGACCCGCTCCTCATGGGCAACCCCTTGGTCGCGTCGACGCTGAGGCAGATGAAGATCTACAAGCTGGACGCCACGTTCCACGTGGCCGCCGACGGCAAGGTCTCGAGCGTCGACGTGGTGCCCAACGGCATGGCCCCGGACAGGGTGAAGATGTTCACCGACGGATTCCAGAGGGGCACCCTGTTCGTGCCCGCCGTGGACAACGGCAAGTTCGTCGACGGGACCTACGCCTACCACATGGAGGTCGCGCCGTAGCCCGGCGAGCCGGGGCCGGCCGGGTCGCGGCTCTTTTGCTTGGCTGTGGGGCCTCGGGAGGCGATATTGGGCCACCCCGATGAAACCCCGATCGATTCGCCCCCGCGGCGCCCCATGCGGGGCGCTTCGCATCATGGCCGCGCTCCTCTGCGCCACGGCGCTCGCGCGCGCCCAGTCCGAGCCGACCTTCGCGTCGCCCCTGTCCACCCTCGCGAACCCCAAGCCCGGCAGGGCCCAGCACGAGGGGTCCTGGGACAGGAAGCACATGAACGACGACGCGCTCCACGTGAAGCCGGGCCAGACGGTGACTCTGTTCGAGCACGAGGGCGCGGGCACCGTCCACCGGTTCTGGGTCACGATCGCGCCGCGCGAGAGCGTCGCCGTGCTTAGCCAGGCGATCCTGCGGATGTACTGGGACGGCGACGCGAACCCGAGCGTGGAATGCCCGATCGGGGCGTTCTTCGGCGTCGGGTTTGGGGAGCAGAAGGACTACATCTCCATGCCCCTCGACGAGACCTCGGGCGGCTACAACTGCTACTGGCCGATGCCGTTCCACCGCTCCGCTCGCTGGACGCTCACGAACGGCGCCGACGTCCCGATAGACTCCTTCTACTACAACATCGACTACACGGCCCTGGACTCGCTCCCCGCGGGCACGCGCCACTTCCACGCGCAGTTCAGGCGGGAGAACCCGACGACCGCGGGAAGGAACTACACGATCCTGGAGACGGCCGGGGAGGGCCACTACGTCGGGACGGCCCTCTTCATGGCGGGCAAGGCTCTCTATTTCCTCGAGGGAAACGAGGTGGTCTACATCGACGGCGGGACGGCGCCCGCGATCGAGGGCACGGGGACCGAGGACTATTTCTCGTCGGGCTGGTACTTCGACCGGGGCACCTACTCGGCGCCCTACCACGGGGTCGTCATCAAGGACGACGCCAGGTCGAGGGTCTCCGCCTACCGGTGGCACATCGAGGACGCGATCCCGTTCACAAAGTCGATCCGCTTCACGATCGAGCACGGGACCGGCGACAATGTTTCCGCCGACTACTCCTCGGTCGCCTACTACTACCTCGCGGGACCCTCCCCCGCCCCGTTCCCGCTGCCGAGGGACCTCCTGCCGTCGAACCTGGCGCCCATGGCCGCGTTCGCGATCCCCGGCGCCGTCGAGGCCGAGGACCTCGTCGGGGGCGCGAAGTCCACCTCGGGTGGCGTCTGGTCCCAGGACATGGGAAACTGGGACTACGGCGAGGCATGGTCAAAGCGGGGAGCCCTGTTCTGGCAGGCCGACGCGCCGGGCTCGGTCCTTACCATGCCCGTCCCCGCGCCGTCAGCCGGGAGCTTCCAGGTCGTGGCCCGGATGGTGGCCGGCCCGGCCTCGGGGATCGTGCGATTCTCGCTCGGCGGCAGGCCGCTCGGCGGGCCCGTCGACCTCTACTCAGAAACGTGGCTCCCGAGGGAGGTCGCGCTCGGCATCTGCGCGCTGCAGGCCGGGTCAAACCCGTTCGAGCTCACGGTCACGGGGAAGAATGCGCTGTCCAGGAACGACACCGTGGGAATTGACGCCTTCATCCTGAGGCCGTCACAGTAGGCCAGGACCGGCGGGATGACCCCGCGGCCGGCCAAACGAAAGCACCCCGTGCCCGAGAAACTCATCGCCCGCCGCGAATTCTTCAAGGCCTCCGCCGGCACGCTGGGCGCCATTGCCGCAGGGGCCGCGCTCTCCAGGGCCGCCGACGCCCCGCGCGCGCCCGAGGCGCCGGCCCCGAGGGGGCCCGACTCGACATACACGGGCGAGCACCTCGACCAGGTGGCCTTCCCGATGGGGGGCATCGGGGCGGGGATGATCTGCCTCGAGGGCTCGGGCGCCCTCACGAACGTCTCGGTGCGCAACCGCCCGAGGGTCCAGAACGAGCCCGGGCTCTTCGCGGCCATCTCGATCGGCGGCCCGCAGAAGGTCGCGCGCGTGGTCGAGGGACCCGTGCCGAAGTGGAAGCTCTACGAGCGCAAGCACGCGTGCAGCGGTTCGGCGCCGATGGGAGCCGGGCTGCCCCGCTTCAAGAAGGCGACCTTCCGCGCGCACTTCCCGTTCGCGCGGGTCGAGCTCGAGGACGCCTCCCTTCCCCTCTCCGCGAGGATCACCGGGTGGAGCCCGTTCGAGCCGGGGGACGCCGACGCCTCCAGCCTTCCCGTCGCCGGGATCGAGTACACCTTCACGCACAACGGCCACGAGGAGCTCGACGCCGTGTTCTCGTTCAACGCGAGGAACTTCCTGCCGGCTCTCATGGAGGAGTGGAACGGCGGCCCGGAGCCGGAGCGCGGGGCTCGGCGCATCCCGGGAGGCCTCGTCCTCTTCGGCGGGGCGTGGCCGGCCAAGGGCGAGGAGGACGCGTGGTTCTCCGCGGCGGTGGACGACCCCGCGGTGAAGGTGAACCTCGCCTGGTTCCGGGGCCAGTGGTTCGACCCGCTGACCATGGCGTGGCGCGACGTGGAGCAGGGGGCCGCCTACGACCGCGACGTCCCCGCCGACGGCAGGCAGCCGAGCGGCGCCTCCCTCTTCGTGCCGTTCCACCTGCTCCCGGGCGCGAGCAAGACGATCCGCCTGCGGCTCGCCTGGTACTCGCCGAGCACCCGGATCCGCAAGGCACTGCCGGATCCGGCGGCGCCCGGCAAGCCGTCCGACTACTACCAGCCGTGGTACGGGGGCCGCTTCGCCAGCATCGACGAGCTCTCGGCCCACTGGGCCGAGCACTACATGGACCTGCGTCGCCGCACCGAGCGCTTCTCGGACTGCTTCTTTGACACGACGCTCCCCCCCGAGGCGGTCGAGGCGGCCGCCGCCAACCTCGGCATCCTGAAGTCGCCCACGGTGCTCCGACAGGCCGACGGGCGCTTTTACGGGTGGGAGGGCTGCGACGAGGACGACGCCCAGGGCGAGGGCACGTGCACGCACGTCTGGAACTACGCGCAGGCGGTCGCCCACCTCTTCCCCTCGCTCGAGCGCACGCTGCGCGAGACCGAGTTCGGGCCGGGCCAGAACGAGGAGGGCCACCAGAACTTCCGGGTGGCGCTGCCGATCCAGCCGTCGGCCCACGACTTCTTCGCGGCCGCCGACGGCCAGCTGGGCGGCATCATCAAGGTCCACCGCGAGTGGCGCATCAGCGGCGACACGGCCTGGCTGCGCGGGCTCTGGCCCAAGGTGAGGACGAGCCTCGACTACTGCATCCGCACCTGGGACCCGGGGCGCAAGGGCCTTCCCGAGGAGCCGCAGCACAACACCTACGACATCGAGTTCTGGGGGCCGAACGGGATGATCTCCAGCTTCTACGTGGGCGCCCTGCGGGCCGCCGCCGACATGGGGCGCGCGCTCGGGGACGACGTCTCGGGCTACGAGGAGCTGCACGCCCGGGCGGTCTCGAGGATGGGCGCGGAGCTCTACAACGGGGAATACTTCGTGCAGCGGGTCGAGTGGAAGGGACTCAGGGCGTCGCCCGGCGAGGACAGCAAGTCCTACGGCGGGGCGTATTCCCGGGAGGCGACCGACCTCATGCAGCGCGAGGGGCCGAAGTACCAGTACGGGACCGGCTGCCTCTCGGACGGGGTCCTCGGCTCCTGGCTCGCCCTCGTCTGCGGCGTGGGCCAGGTGCTCGACCCGGAGAAGGTGCGCAGCCACCTGGCCGCCGTCCACCGCCACAACTTCAAGGCCGACCTCTCCGAGCATGCCAACCCGCAGCGCCCGACCTACGCCAACGGGAGCGAGGGCGGCCTCCTGCTCTGCTCGTGGCCGAGGGGGGGCATGCCCGCCCTGCCCTTCGTGTATTCCAACGAGGTGTGGACCGGGATCGAGTACCAGGCGGCCTCGCACATGATCATGATGGGCCTGCCGGGCGAGGGCCTGGAGATCGTGCGCGCCTGCCGGGCGCGCTACGACGGCAAGGCGCGCAACCCCTTCGACGAGTACGAGTGGGGCCACTGGTACGCGCGCGCCATGGCGTCGTACGCCCTCCTCCAGGCCCTCGGCGGCGCGCGCTACGACGCCGTCGACGGCGTGCTGCACCTGCAGCCCGCCCTCCGGGGCGACTACCGCTGCTTCCTGTCGACGGCCACCGGCTACGGCACGGTGGGCGTCCTCAACGGCAAGCCCTTCGTCCAGGCCGTCTCGGGGAAGATCGAGCCCCGTGAGATCCGCTACGTGCCGGCCCCGGCCAGCGCCTGATGGCGATCCTGAGCGATTTGAGCGATTGAGATCATTTCAATTGCCTCCGGCCGCCGCCCCGCGCTAGGCCTAGGGGATGCTCGCCCCGGAAAGGCATCGCCAGATCTTGAGGCTCCTCTCGGAGCGCGGCCGCCTGACCGCGTCCGAGATCCGGTCGCGGCTCGGGGTGTCGGCGGCGACCGCGAGGCGGGACTTCACCGACATCGCCGGCGCCGGGCTCGCGATGCGCACCCGGGGCGCGCTCCTGCCACACGACTTCTCGCTGGTCGAGCCGCCCTACAGCCGCAAGACCCACCGCGCGGTGAACGCCAAGGTGCGCCTGGGCCTGGCGGCCGCGGCGCTGGTCCCCGAGGAGGGAACGGTATTCGTCGACGCCGGGACGACGTGCCTCGAGGCCGGGAGGGCCCTCCTCGGCCGCCCGGCCCTGCGCATCTACACGAACTCCGTGCCCCTCCTCGCCCTTGCGGGCGAGTCCCGCGCCACGCTGAGCGCGGTCGGCGGCGAGGTGCGCCCCATGAGCCTGGCGATGACGGGGGCCCTCGCGCAGGGCTGGCTCCAGAACCTGCGCTTCGACGCCGCGGTCGTGGGCGCCTCGGGCCTCGACGCCTCCGCCGGGGCCTCGACGACGGAGGTCGCCGAGGCCGCCGTGAAGACCGAGGTGCTGCGCCGCTCCCGCAGGCGCATCCTTGTCGCGCACGCGGAAAAGTGGGGCCGGCCTTCGGCGCTGCGCTTCGCCCCCTGGGACGCCTTCACGGACTTCGTCACGGACCGGGCCCTGTCCAGGGACGACCGGGCCCTCCTCAACCGGGCGCGCGTGCGCGTCCACAGCCCCTCCGCCCGATGAAATCCGCGCGCCTGAACCGCCTCTTCAACCCCCGCTCCGGCCGCTGCCTCGACGTCGCGATCGACCACGGGTTCTTCAACGAGGCGTCATTCCTGGGAGGGATCGAGGACATGCCGGCGGCCGTCGCGACCCTCGCCGCCGCGGGCCCGGACGCGATCCAGCTCACGGTCGGCCAGGCGCACCACCTGCAGGCGCTGCCCGTGCGCGGCAAGCCCGCCCTCGTCCTGCGCACCGACGTCGCCAATGTCTACGGAAGGCGGCTGCCGGGCGTCCTCTTCTCGCGGATGATCGGCGACGCCGTCCTGCAGGCCGTCCGCCTCGACGCGGCGTGCGTCGTCGTCAACCTCTTCAGCATCCCCGACCAGCCCGGGCTCGCCGACCAGTGCCTCCAGAACATCCTCGCCCTGAAGCCCGAGTGCGACCGCTTCGGGATGCCGCTCATGGTGGAGCCGCTCGTATTCAGGCCGAACGAGAAGGCGGGGGGCTACATGGTTGACGGCGACCCGGACAAGATCATCCCGCTGGTGAGGCAGGCTGCGGAACTCGGCGCCGACATCATCAAGGCCGACCCCACCGACGACGTGTCGGCCTACTCCGGGGTTGTCCGGGTGGCCGGCGGGGTGCCGGTCCTTGTGCGCGGAGGCGGCAGGGCGCCCGAGGGAGAGATCCTCGAGCGCACCGCCGCGCTCCTCGCCCAGGGCGCCCGCGGGATCGTCTACGGGCGCAACATCATCCAGCACCCGAGCCCCGCTAAGATCACCCGGGCGCTGATGGCGGTGGTCCACGACGGGGCCACGCCCGGACAGGCGCTGGCCCTCCTCGCATGAACGCTCCCCACCCCAGCGCCCCCGTCCGCGTCGGCGTCATCGGCGCCGGTCTCATGGGCCGCGAGGTCGCAAGCGCCTTCGGCCGGTGGTTCGCGCTCCTCGACTGCCCGGTGCGCCCGGAGCTGACGGCGGTCTGCGACGTCAATCCCGCCGCGCTCGAGTGGTTCCGCCAGGTGCCGACCGTGAGGCACTTCGACGGCGACCACCGCACCCTGCTCGCGCGGCCCGACGTGGACCTTGTCTACGTCGCGGTCCCCCACGACCGCCACGAGGCCATCTACCTGGACGCCCTGCGCGCCGGCAAGGACCTCTTCGCGGAGAAGCCCTTCGGCGTCGACCTCGCCGCGGCGCGGCGCATCCGCGCAGAGGCCGCGGGCCTCGGGCGCTTCGTGCGCGTGTCCTCGGAGTTCCCGTTCCTGCCGGGGGCGCGGCGCGCGCACGCCCTCGCGGCGTCGGGCGCGCTCGGCCGCCTGATCGACATCCGCTGCTCCTTCCTGCACTCGAGCGACCTGGATCCCGCAAAGCCCATCAGCTGGAAGCGCCAGAGCCTGCACTGCGGCGAGGCCGGCGTCATGAACGACCTCGGCCTTCACGTCGCCCACCTGCCCCTGCGGCTCGGCTGGCGGCCCTCGAGCCTCCACGCGAGCCTGCAGAAGGTCTACCGCACGCGCCCCGACGCCAGCGGCGCCGCGGTGCCCTGCGACACCTGGGACAATGCGGTGCTCCACGCGACCGTGGACCTCGCAGGCGAGCCGGTCCCGATGACGCTCGAGATGAAGCGGATGGCACCGACGGAGACCAACACGTGGATCTTCGAGGCCCTGGGGACCGACCGGGGCGTGCGCTACTCGACCAAGGAGCCGAAGACGCTCTGGACCTACGTGCGCGACAAGGAGCAGTCCTGGCAGAAGACCGACCTCGGGTTCGACATGGCGTTCCGGACCATCACGGGCGGCGTCTTCGAGCCGGGGTTCCCCGACCTGCTGATGCAGATGTGGGCCGCGTTCCTCTGCGAGCGCGCCGGGCTCCTCGGGGGCCGCTTCGGCTGCGCGACCCCCGACGAGGCCGTCGCCCAGCATGAGATGTGGGCCGCGGCGCTCGAGAGCCACCGAGACCAGACCGTGGTGGCCCTCTGACGTGACCTTCCGATGAAGCGCTCCGCCATCAACAAGGCCCACAGGGACGCCCTGACCTGCTTCGCCCGGCACCACTGGGCGCTGCCGCCGGCTCCCCGCTGGGACATCACCGACTTCGGGCTCGGAGACTTCGAGCGCAACGGGCTCGTGCTCGTGAACCTGTCGGAGGAGCCCGAGTACACGGAGAAGCTCATGTACGCCCGGCGCGGCCAGGCGACGCCCGCCCACACGCACGCCCGCAAGAAGGAGGACATCGTCTGCCGCGCGGGCGAGCTGACCCTCAGGCTTTGGCCCGTGAGGCCGTCCCCCGGCGCGGCCATGCCCGGGGAATGCCGGGTGCGGATCGACGGCGTCACGGTCGCCGTCCGCCCAGGCGCGGACCTTGTCCTTGCGGCGGGCTCACGCGCGACGCTGGCCCCGGGGACCTGGCACGCCTTCTGGCCCTCGTCGGACGAGTGCATCATCGGCGAGGTCTCGACGGCCAACGACGACCTCCATGACAACTTCTTCGCGGACCCCGCGGTCGGGCGGTTCCCCGGCATAGACGAGGACGAGCCGCCGGCCGTCCGGCTCCTGCGCGACTGACGCCATGCGCACGGGAATAACAGCCGGCGGCAACTGGATCCGCGACCACGTGAAGATGGTCGACGCCTGGCCCGTCCAGGACGGGCTCGCCAACATCCTCGGGCGCACCGACAGCAACGGAGGGGGACCCTACAACCTGCTGAAGGACCTGGCCCGGCTCGGCGCGCCGTTCCCCCTGGCGGGAATCGGCCTCGTGGGGGACGACGCCGACGGCCGCGCCATCCTGGCGGACTGCAGGGAGTCCGGGATCGACGCCTCGCGCCTCAGGGCGATCCCCGGGGCCTGCACGAGCTACACCGACGTCATGGCCGTTCGCGGGACGACGCGGCGCACGTTCTTCCACGACCGTGGGGCGAACGCGCACCTCGGCCCCGAGCAGTTCGACTTCACCGGGACAGGGGCGCGCATCTTCTACCTCGGCTACCTGCTCCTGCTCGACAGGCTCGACGCGCCCGGGACCGACGGGGCGCCCCGGGCGAGGGACGTGCTCCGGCGCGCGCGCGACGCGGGCCTCGTGACCGCGCTCGACTGCGTGAGCGCGGCCTCCAACCACTTCCGCGCCACGGTCGCGCCGGTCCTGCCCGAGGTGGATGTCCTCTTCGTGAACGACTACGAGGCGGAGCAGATCGCCAAGATATCCGTCGGGCGAGGGCCCTCCCTCGAGCGGCGCGCGGTCGAGGTCGCGACCCGGGCCCTGGTCGGCTTCGGCGTCCGCTCCTGGGCCGTGGTCCATTTCCCGGAGGGGGCGTGCGCCTGCTCGGGCAGCGGCGAGGTCGTCTGGCAACCCGCGGTGCGCATGCCCCAGGGGCTTATCGCAAACTCGGTCGGGGCCGGCGACGCGCTTGCCGCGGGGGTCCTCTACGGCCTCCACGAGGGCTGGCCCATGGCGCGCGCGCTCGAGCTCGGCGCGTGCTCCGCGGCTGCCTCGCTCCTGCACCACACGTGCTCCGGAGGGGTGCTCCCGGCGGCCGAGTGCCTGGCGTTCGGCCGCGGCCAAGGATTCGCCGCCTTCCGATGATGCGATCCGGGGCGAGCGCCGCGCATCCGGGCTGGCGCCGCATCGCGCCGGAGTGGCGCCTGTCCCGCCTCGAGCGCAGGGACGCAGCGCCCGAAGGCTGGGTGCCCGCCACGGTTCCCGGCGCCGTCCAGCTCGACTGGGCCCGCGCCCACCGCCTGGGCGACCCGGCCTTCGGCGAGAATTTCCGGGCCTACGACGGCCTCGAGGATTTCCACTGGCTCTACAGCGCCCGGGTCCCCGAGGTGGCGCTCGAGGGGGGCGAGCAGCTGGTCTTCGCCTGCGGCGGGGTCGACTACGCCTGCGAGGTGCGCCTCGGCGGCAGGGCCGTCCTCGCGCACGAGGGCCTGTTCTCGGGCTTCGACGTGGACCTCTCGGGATGCCCCGCCGGGACGCAGCTCGAGATCCTCGTCCTGCCGGCGCCGAAGCGCGCCGGCGCGCGCGCGGACCGGTCGCAGGCCAGCGACTCGTGCAAGCCGGCCGTCAGCTACGGGTGGGACTGGCACCCGAGGCTGATCCCGCTCGGGCTTTGGTCCGCGGCCGACTTCGTCGTGCGCCCCGCGGCGCACCTGGGGCATGTCGACTTTGCCTATGCGCTGAGCGCCGACCTCTCCCGCGCGGACATCACGGTCTCGGCCGAGGGCCCCGCACCGCTCAAGGGATGGAGGCTTCTCGACGCCGAGGACAGGGAGGTGGCTGGGGCCGGCGGGGCCCGGGCCTCGCTCGATCGCCCCAGGCTCTGGTGGACCCACGACCACGGCGAGCCGTACCTCTACACGCTGGAGGTGACCGCGCAGGGGGGCGACATCCTGCGCAGGCGGGTCGGGTTCAGGCGGGTGCGCCTCGTGATGGCCGAGGGGGCCTGGGCGGACCACGAGGGGTTTCCCAAGTCGAGGAGCCTGCCCCCGGTCACGGTTGAGTTGAACGGCCGCGTCATCTTCGCGAAGGGCTCGAACTGGGTGAGCGCGGACATATTCCCCGGCCGCATGACGGCGGCGACCCTGGGGCCGCTCGTTCGCCTGGCGAAGGAGGCGAACCTCAACCTGCTCCGGAGCTGGGGCGGCGGTGTCGTGAACCCGGAGCCCTTCTTCGACGCGTGCGATGAGCTGGGCCTTCTCGTGTGGCAGGAATTCCCGCTGGCCTGCAACAACTACCCCGACGAGCCGGCCTACCTGCGCGTGCTTGACCAGGAATCCCGGTCCATCATCCGCCGGCTTCGCCAGCATCCCTGCCTCGCCATCTGGGGCGGTGGAAACGAGCTCTTCAACTTCTGGTCGGGGATGACGGACCAGTCCCTTGCGCTGCGGCTGCTGAACCGCAACTGCTACGACCTCGACCCGTCGACACCCTTCATGCCCACGGCCCCGCTCGAGGGCATGGGCCACGGCGACTACCGCTTCCGCGACGGCATGGGGCGCGAGGTGTATGAGATCTTCCAGAAGGCGAGCAACACGGCCTACTCCGAGTTCGGCTGCCCGGGGCCCTCGCCGGCGGACTACCTGGCGACGTTCATCCCCGAGGCCGAGCTGTGGCCGCCGCGCCCCGGCGCAAGCTGGGAGGCGCACCACGCGTTCGGGGCCTGGGAGGCCGATCCGGAGTCGTGGCTCCTGCCGTCCACTCAGGAGCACTATTTCGGGCCGGCCCGGGACCTCGCGGAGTTTGTCAGGCGCGGCGACTGGCTCCAGGGCGCCGGCTACCAGGCGATATTCGAGGAGGCCCGCCGCCAGAAGCCGCGCTGCTCGATGGCGCTCAACTGGTGCCTCAACGAGCCCTGGCCCACGGCGGCGAACAACTCGATCGTCAACTGGCCGGCGCGGCCGAAGCCGGCCTACCTCGCCGTGCAGGCGGCCTGCCGCCCGGTGCTGGCGAGCGCCCGGTTTGCAAAGTTCCAATGGGCGGCCGGGGAGACGTTCCGCGCCGAGATATGGATACTCAACGACGCCGCCCTCGACCTTCCCGCCGGCGAGGTCGAGGTGGTGCTGGCCGCGGGCGGCTCGGCCGAGAGGCTGCTCCTGTGGTCCCACCCCGGGGCGAGCGCGGGCCGAAACCTGGCCGGCCCGGAGGTGCGCGTGGTCCTGCCCGCGTCGAAGGCCGGGGAATTCGAGCTCGTCCTCAGGGCGGGGCCCGGGGACGCCTGGGGCTCGCGCTACCGTCTCAGCCTAAGGCCCTGAGCGCCGCCCCGGCGAAAACCGGGGGCGACCTTTACACCGGGCCGCGGACGGATAAGGTTCAACCCCTATGGGTAACGACGCCCACGCGGTCGAAAAGGAAGCGGAGCGCCTTCTCAAGGCGCTCATGAACGTCGACTGCGATCCGCGCGGGCGCTCCTGGAACTTTGAATCCTGCCTTGAGATTGCCCCGATAACATTGGATATCAATAGGTTGAAGAAGGAAAAGGACGCCGTCATCCTCACCCACAGCTACGTCGAGCCGGAGATCATCTACGGGGTCGGCGATTTCAAGGGCGACTCGTTCTACCTCAGCGTCAAGGCCAAGGAGTCCCGCGCCAAGGTGATTGTTTTTGCGGGCGTGGTCTTCATGGCTGAGACCGCGAAGATCCTCTCGCCGCAGGCCACGGTCATCGTGCCCGACCGCAATTCAGGCTGCTCGCTCGCCGACTCCATAACCGGCGCCGACGTGCGCAGGCTGAAGTCCCTCTACCCCGACGCCACGGTGGTCTGCTACATCAACAGCACCGCCGAGGTGAAGGCCGAGTCCGACGTGTGCGTCACCTCGGGCAACGTCTACGGCATCGTCGCGTCGCTCCCGGCGCAGCGGATCGTCTTCGTGCCCGACCGCCTTATGGCCGAGAACCTGCGCGCCGAGCTGAGGCACCGGGGCGTGGACAAGGAGGTCATCTCGTCCGACGGCACCTGCATGGTGCACGACCAGTTCACGACGGCCCAGGTCGACGCGGCCCGCGGCCAGTTCCCCGGCCTTAGGGTCGTCGCCCATCCCGAGTGCCCCCCGGAGGTCGCCGCCGCGGCGGACTTCGTCGGGAGCACGGGCGCCATGATGAAGTACGTGCGGGCGACCGCCGCCCCTTACTTCCTCATGCTGACCGAGTGCGGCCTTGTCGGGCGCCTCGAGGTGGAGGCGCCGGAGAAGAGCTTCATCGGCGGCTGCCGCCTCTGCCCCTACATGAAGATGAACTCGCTCGAGAAGGTCCGCGACGCGCTCGCGTCCCCGCGCGCCGACCAGATCGTGACGCTCGATGAAACTTTGCGGCTGCGCGCGGAGCGCTGCATTGAAAGGATGTTCGCCCTTGCTCCCACGGACTGAACTCCTGATCGACCTCGCGCTCGAGGAGGACGCCGGCCTCGGCGACCTGACCAGCAGGGCCATCTTCCCGGCGGGCCACAGGTCTCGGGCCTACGTCGAGGCCGGCCATGACCTCGTGCTCTGCGGCATCGAGGTCGCCGCCCGCGTATTCGCCCGGGTGGACTCCTCGCTGGTCACTAAGGCCACCGCCCGTGACGGCGACCGCGTCCGCAGGGGGCGGCGCGTCCTCAGCGTCTCGGGCCCAACGGCCTCGATCCTGACCGCGGAGCGCACGGCGCTCAACTTCATCCAGCGCCTCTCGGGGATCGCGACCCTGTCGCGGCGGTTCGCTGACGCGGCGGCGGGAACCGGCGTACGGGTCGTCGACACCCGGAAGACGACGCCGGGCTTCCGCGCCCTGGAGAAATACGCCGTGCGCTGCGGGGGCTGCCACAACCACCGCAGCTCGCTCGGAGAGCACGTCCTGATCAAGGACAACCATATCGCCGCCGCAGGCTCGCTCGCGCGGGCCGTCGCTAGGGCGCGCGAAGCGGCCCCCCACCTCGCTCGCATCGAGGTGGAGGCCAAGACGCCGTCCGAGGTGCGCGAGGCGCTCCGGTCCGGCGCGGAGGTTATCCTCCTCGACAACATGACGCCCAAACAGGTGGCGGCGGCGGTCGCCGTCATAGGGGGCCGTGCGCTGGTCGAGGTCTCCGGCGGCGTCCGCCTCGAGACGCTCCCCGACTACGCCCTGCCCGGGGTCAGCGTCATCAGCATCGGGGCCCTCACCCACTCGGCGCCGGCGGCGGACCTCAGCCTGACGCTCGTGCGGCGCCGCTGAACCTCCCATGCGCCTGATCCAGACAGACTGCCTTGTCATCGGCGCCGGGCTCGCGGGATCGGCCTACGCCCTCCAGGCGTCGAAGCTTGGCCTCTCCTGCGAGCTGCTCTCGCTCGCGGACCCGCTGAAGGCGAACAGCGACTGGGCGCAGGGCGGCATCGTCTATGACACGAGCCCTGACCCGGCCGCGCTCACCCGCGACATCCTCGAGGCGGGCGACCACCTGTCAAACCCTGCTGCCGTCGAGCAGCTCGTGCGGGAGGGGCCGCGCATCGTCAAGCAGTTCCTCATCGACGACCTGGGCGTGGCCTTCGACCACGACGATGCGGGCGGGCTCGACTTCACGCGCGAGGGCGGCCACGGGGAGCGCAGGATCATCCATTCCAGGGACGCCACCGGACACGCCATCCTCACGGCGGTGGCCCGCCGCGTGGATGCCACGCCCCGGATCACGCGGCGCGCGGGCTGGGTGGCGATCGACCTCCTGACCCTCTCCCACAATTCCGAGAACCCCGCGGACAAGTACCAGCCGCTCACCTGCTACGGGGCCTACGTCCTCGACACCCTGACCGGGGAGACGGCGGCCATCGTCGCGAAGAAGACCGTGCTCGCATGCGGGGGACTGGGCCAGATCTTCCTGCACACGACGAACCAGCCCGGGAGCGTGGGGCACGGCGTGGCCATGGCCTACCGCGTCGGCGCCCGCCTCGTGGACCTCGAGTACGTCCAGTTTCATCCCACGGTCTTCGCGAAGAAGAACGCGCCGCACTTCCTCGTCACCGAGGCGCTGCGCGGCGAGGGGGGCGTCCTCGTCAATTCCCGGGGGGAGCGCTTCATCGACAAGGCGCTCCCCCAGGGCTCGCTCGCGCCGAGGGACGTCGTGGCCCGCGCCGTCACGCAGGAGCTCGCCGCGAGCGGCGAGCCGTGCGTCTTCCTGGACCTGTCGGCCATGCCCGCCGGCTTCGCCCGAACGCGCTTTCCGAACGTCTACCAGCGCTGCCTCGACCACGGGGTCGACATCGAGAGGGAGCCCATACCCGTCGTCCCCGCGGCGCACTTCGCCTGCGGGGGCGTCCACACGGACCTGGACGGGCGCACGAGCGTGCGCAATCTGAACGCCATCGGGGAGACGGCGTGCACCGGGCTCCACGGGGCGAACCGGCTCGCGAGCACGTCCCTCCTGGAATGCCTGACGGGGGCCGCGTTCACGGCCGCGGCCGACGCGCGCGACATCGCCCGCAGCAGCTACGTCTTCCCCGAGCCGAAGCCGTGGGACAGCCCCACCCGCAGGGCGGACCCGGTTCTGATCCAGCAGGACATGCTCCAGATCCAGCACACGATGTGGAACTACGCCGGCGTCGTTCGCTCGCCCAGGCGCCTCACGCGTGCACGGCGGATCCTCTTGGAGCTGCGCGAGGAGATCCAGAGCTTCTACCGCGGCTGCGCGCCCACCCGCGAGCTTATCGAGCTGCGAAACGCGGTGCAGACGGCACTCCTCGTGGTCCACGCGGCGGCGCTCAACCCCGTGAGCAAGGGCTGCCACTTCGTCGCGCCGGACGAGTGAGTCCCTGCGGCCCTCAGAGAGCCGGGTCCAGCTGGACCGCCCACTGGTTGTCGAGGCGCCGGGAGAGGTCGAGCGGGTCCCCCACCCCCACAGTCCCCCGCGACACCTGGTAGGCCCAGACCTCGAAGTAGGTCAGGTTCGCCCCGCCAAAGATGGTCGAGAACGCCCCGTCCACGGCGTCCTGCCCGCACGAGACCTTTATCCGGCCGATGCGCGGCACGTGAAAGCGCGCGTCAGTCGTGAACCAGTTGCCTCCCAGGTACACCTCCGCGTAGGCGTGGAAGTCCATGTGCCCCTCGGGGTCGGGAAAGCCTATGTCGGGCAAATGGCCCGTGACGTAGCGGGTCGGCAGGTTGAACGTGCGGTTGAGGGCCACGGCAAGGTGCGCAAAGTCGCGGCACACCCCGTAGCCGCGCTGCAGGACGTCCCAGGCGGAGAGGTCCGGGCGGCCGGACATGTAGCGGTACTCGATGTTCTCGTGTATCCACAGGCTTATGGCCTGCACCCGGGGCCATCCGTGCTCGACCGCGCCGAACTTCTCCCAGGCGAAGTTGATCAGCTTGTCCGAGTCGCAGTAGCGGCTCGGCAGCGCGTAGCGCAGCACCGAGGGGGGCGTGTCGATCGGGGCCACCGCCGTCGCGTCGCCGAGGTCATAGTTGTCCGGCTTCGACGGGATGGCGACGATGGCGTCGTGCCGGATGCAGTTGGTGCCGGGGGCGAGGGAGATCCGGTGGTACGGGTTGCCGTGGCTGTCGGTGAATTCCTC
>Ga0265318_10001038_pt1 | contig 17621 bp, 15 predicted proteins | sample 4821metaG_FD_192431 | JGI IMG/M metagenome (GOLD analysis project Ga0265318, IMG submission 192431) | Rhizosphere microbial communities from Carex aquatilis grown in University of Washington, Seatle, WA, United States - 4-8-21 metaG | ecosystem: Host-associated > Plants > Roots > Rhizosphere >... | reverse complement strand
GGCGAAAGCCGTGGGGGTACCAGGCCATGAACGGGCTATTTTGTTGGTTATTAACAAACCCAACATCATTGATACCCATAAAAGACCAAGTGCCACAAAAGCGGCTCCGCGCGATAAATACCAGTATGCTTTCGGGTTAGCCCCAATCGATGATTGAACAAAAATTGGAATTCCCGTTGGCAAAACAATAAGAGCACATACCACACCGAAAGCGATAGCTAAAAGGAGACTCGCTAAAGAAGCCGAGGTAAGGGTCGATTTGTCTTGAATTTCTTCATTGGTGGGATGCAAAGACATAAATTTCTTCCTTTTTCAAATTGTAGATATTAAGATCCTATACGCATATTCTAGAATGAGTACACTTATTGAAGACGCGCCGATTTGCAGCGCACCCCAAAAAACGGTTTATTCCATCTCAACGACTGGATCGAAGATATTTTCTTAAATTCCGAGTATCAAGTCTCTCACCATTTTCGAGAACGAGTAAACCCGCAAGGGTCTCATCTCCATCCAGCCACGAAAGTCCAACCTGGCTGCCGGAGATCAGAACCGCTTTAGCCATTGCCTCGGCTTGCATAACAGTGGGAGCGATGACTGTCGCTGTTAATATGTCTGTTTCAGCAGGTATGCCTGTATTTGGATCGATAATATGATGTTGAGACTTGCCATTTCGCATCCAAAAACGATAATCTTTTCCGGAAGTTGCAACTCCACCAGACTTTAGATATATGGTTTCCAAATAAGAATTTACATTTAAGGGATCTTCGACGCCAATTGACCATGCCTCATCATCCAGAAGCGGACCACTGACCTCAATATCACCTCCCGCGCTAACCAAGGCTGGCCCAATCACCTTTAATCTTTCCATCGTCTGATGAGCCGCCCACCCTTTGGCCACTCCACCAAAATCAAGGCGCGCACCTTGCGGCAAACAAATTGTTTTACTTGCCTCGTCAGAAATTACTTGATTTAGTATAGGCACCGATACCTCGAGCTCAGAAAAATCAGTTGCGCTTTCAATCTGAAATCGATCAAAACTTTTTTCATATCCTGCACAAACTAGCGCGTCCAAAATTAAGGGATTGACCAACCCCTGAGTTAATCGTTCCGCTTCAATTGAATTCTGGAATACATCCCACAATACCTGGCTGACAGGGATCGGAGCCCCAGAGCTGAGATTAAGTTGGCTAAGCTCGCTGTCCAAGCGGAAACGGCTGAGGGCCTGTTCCCACTCTTCAAACCAAACCGCCACTTCTTCAAGCATTAATGGACGAGAATCGGTATCGACAATGGCCTGGGTTTTACAACCCATGGCATGAAATTCGTGATTATATATCATGGGTGCGATGAACCAGTGGAAGCATGAGTTCCACTACCCCCGCCTCCGCCACCGCCACCTCCATGTTTTTTTACTGTTATTACTATTTGCTGAGGTTTTGTTGGCATTGGGGTTTGTAATTGAGATAGTGATTGAGGACTTATTCCACTGAACAACAATTTTTGCCCAGGTAATAACCCAGCCGGCGCTGAGGAGACAAACGCATCAGGTTGTGTTGGAACGGTTACTTCAGTGGTCACTCCAACACCAGATTTTTCGCGTGAAGCAAAGAAACCCCAAAATCCAATAGTAAGTGCAACTGAAATTGAGGAGATTATCAATTCAACATCAGTCCAGTTTTTAGATTTATTATGCATTTTTAATCCTCGATAACATTAATCGTCTCCCCCCTGGTGGTCACCACTACCGCCTCCGCCCCCACCTAAATTATTATTACCACCGCTAAGCCCCCTTGTTGGGCGCTTTTTGATGGGGCCCGTAAACACAACCTGTGGTTGGACAGTTGGAGACGCAACCACAGATTGTGAAGAAGACGCAATTCCAATCACTCTCCCGTCCATTGCAACGTAAATTACATCGCCAGAACTAAATACTACTTTATAAGTCTGTGAGCTATTAAAATCTGCGAGCTCAACAGAATATAAATCTGTTCGGTTAGAGAATTTTACTGCTATGGAGGCCGCATCCTGTGGCGATATGGTCGGGATATCAGTTGGAGATGAAGCAATTAGAGGCAACACCACAGACTGCACATCAGAAGATGCTTGAGCAGGAGCTGATGACGTCGATGCTATAGATCCTTGGTATGCATAAACCACACCTGCGAGGAGTATAAGAACAAATGTGGTGACTGCTATCGAAATAAAGGTCACACTTTTTATCATCGAATCCTCCACGAAAATAGAACTAATAGACGAGTTTTTATCTATTATGATATTTAGTCGCTGGATTCGTAATAAAGTTATGGCCTATAAGGGTTTCGTATCATTAAATAATTTCTTAGTTAATATGAGGCTAATTTTTCTGTAAAAAAGTGACAAATGACATGTCATAAGGAACTATTTTCCTAATTATATATAATATACAATACGATCTGTATTGACAGGAGCTTATTGATAGCATGGTTATGCAAGATACTGCCCCAATTCTTCGAAAATCAATGCGAGATGATGCTTTCAGCTATTTGCATGAGCGCATTATTGCCGGTCATTACTCGCCGGGCGAATGGTTGCGGCAGGACGATATTTCAACCCAGCTTGGAATTAGCATGACACCGGTTCGTGAAGCCCTGGACTTGCTGGTATCTGCTGGTTTTGCGGAACGAATTCCTTTTCGGGGCGTTAGAATCCTTCAGCCATCCTTGGAAGAAATTGTCGATTCTTATGCCACCCGCCTACTTCTGGAAAGTTCAGCCATTTATATTGCTGCCTTCACTATATCTCCAGCGCAAATTTCAACACTGGAAAATATTCTCCACCAAAACAAATCGCTCGTGCAAAACAATGACATAACACACGAACGGGTCTTAAGCCGCGAATTACACGAAGCCATGGTTTCCGCCTCTGGTAATGCGGTTCTCCAAAAAATGTATCTAAATGTTCTAAACACATTCCCGGATTGGATGCTTTATAAATATTTTTTCCATAATCCGGAACTTCTCAATAAAAACATTAATAAAGAATATCAGGAACACTTTGATATCGTAAACGCACTTGCTGAACACGACCCGAAATTAGCGGTCTGCAGAACCATTCAACATATTACAAGTCGCGGCCGCGAATTGGAAGAATTTATTGGTATTCCACGTGATTTAGTTCGGTCAAAAGAGGCCTGCATACTGCGCTTGCTAACACCATATATGAATTCATAAAATTTGTCCGACAAGGAGATACCATGAACGAAGAACTTTTCAAGAAAATGGCACAAAGCATAATCGACGGTGATTCGGACGCGGCGCTTACTCTCGCCAAAGAATCAATTATTGATCAAGTTAATCCCCTGGACGCCATAACAAAAGGTTTTGTTGTCGGGGTCAACACGGTCGGTGCCGCTTTTGGAAGAGGAGAGGCGTTTTTACCCGAGTTGGTAATGGCGGGTGAAGCAATGAAGGCCGCGGTATCAATTCTTGACCCTGAACTAAAGAAACGCGGTGCGGAGCGTAAAATGCTCGGCAAAGTTGTGATCGCGACGGTTGAAGGTGACATTCATGAAATTGGAAAATCCTTGGTCGCAACAATGTTAGGGGCGTCAGGTTTTGAAGTCTTTGATCTGGGAGTGGATGCACCTTCCGACAAAATAATCGGTAAAGCTCTCGAAGTAAATGCTGATATTATCGCTATGAGCGCCTTATTGACTACAACCATGGTCAAGCAAAAAGAAGTCATTGAGTAACTCGAAAAAGAAGGTGTGCGCCGTAAGGTAAAAATTATGGTTGGTGGCGCTCCTGTAACCCGCGACTGGGTCAATGCAATCGGGGCGGATGGATTTTCGGAAGACGCGATCGGCGCAGTGGCAATGGCGAAGCAATTAATGGGCGTGGACTAACTTTTCCGTATCTTTTACCAAATGCGTCGTATAGGGAGCGTGAAATGGCCAGGAACATTAAATCAATTACCGACCCAAAACTCAAGTTGGAGATTTTAACTCCTGAAGAGGTCAGGAAAATTCATGATTCAACATTATGGATCATCGAGAAGGTTGGTGTCAGGTTTCCCTCCGAACGCGCCCTTGATATTTGGGCGGCGCACGGAGCCATCGTGGACCGCGAAAAAAAGGTTATCAAAGCAAAAGGGGAGTTGATTGAATCGGCATTGAAAAATTGTCCGCCTGTGTATCCCTTGGCTGCGCGTGACCCCGATCAGGATTTGACTTTAGATGGCAACCATGTTTTTTTGGGCACAGATGGCTGCGGAGTTGAGGTCATTGATATTGAAAACGGTCAAAGACGGACTTCTGAATTACAGGATATACGTGACATCGCCCGCATAGCTGACGGATCCGAAGAGGTTGCTTTTCATTGGGTACCTGTCTCTGCCCAGGATACGCCGGTTGAGACTCGCGGTCTGCATGAGATCAAGGCAATTTGGGAGAACTCCACTAAGCATGTGCAGACCGAAAGTATTTATAAGGAATGTGAAGCCAAAGCCGCGATAGATATGGCTGCGATGATTGCAGGCGGTAAGGATGCATTACGCCAACGACCCGTGCTTTCATTGATGCAATGCACAGCTTCACCTCTTGGACACGATGGAGGTTCAATCGATGCTGCCTTGCTGGCTGCTGAAGCCGGCATCCCAACCGGTTTCATGACTATGGCTGCCTGTTTAACAACCGGTCCTGCAACTTTAGCGGGCAACCTGGCGGTCGGAAACGCAGAGGTCATTACCGGTACCGCGCTCCTTCAGCTTGCATTCCCCGGTGCGCCTGTATTCTATGCCGCCGCACAAACCGCGTCCGATCTCCGGACAGGGGCATATACAGGCGGAGGACCTGAAGATTTCCTGTTCGGAGCCGCAACGAATGTCCTCTCGGATTTCTACAACATTCCTCTTTCCATGGGATCTTTTGCTACTGGCGCAAAAGCGCCAAACTGGCAGGCCGGCATCGAAAACAGCCTTTCCACTTTTATGGCCAGTATCGCGATGTCCGATATGCTTCTCGGGGTCGGTTTTTTGCACGGCAGTCGTATCTGGTCTTTTGCTGAAATGATGATGGATTGCGAGATCTTTTCGATCATTCACAAAACGATGCAGGGTATCCTGGTGGACGACGAATCGCTTGCCCTGGACGTAATCGCCGCAGTCGGTCCTTCAGGCCAATTTCTCACCCAAAAACATACACGCCAGCACATGCATGATTTATTCCTTCCCGAATTCATGGATCGCCGTCCTTATAGTGAATGGGAATCGAAAAAAGATGGAGCATCTGATTGGGCTTTAACAAAAGCGCGCAGAATTCTTGCCGAACATCACCCGGATCCACTCGATCCAAAAATAAGCGTAGAATTTAATAAGATTATTAAGTCAATGGAAAATTAAGGCAGAGCAGGAATAAAGCCGAGGCTAATCGGTGAAAAATAGCTATACAAACCAGAATGCCAAAGCTGCCAATCCTTTCCTAGAGGTGATAATGTTAAAAGAGTCTTACCACATACAGGAAGAAATCATTGAATGGCGGCGTGACTTTCATATGCATCCTGAGCTTGGATTTCAGGAGATTAGAACATCCACCCGGGTAGCAGAAGAACTTGAAAAACTTGGGTATCGCGTTCGCCGGAATGTGGGTCGGACGGGTGTGGTTGCTGACTTAGGCGATGAAAACGGCCGTTGTTTTGCCATTCGTGCGGATATGGATGCATTACCAATTCTCGAAACGAATGACGTTCCATACAAATCTCTAAACGACGGAACAATGCATGCCTGTGGCCACGATTCTCACACAGCCATGCTTTTAGGCGTTGCTATCCTATTGGCAAAAGAGAAGTTCCCGGGAAAAGTCCGCCTATTATTCCAGCCCTCCGAAGAAATCGGTGACGAGGAAGGGATAAGTGGCGCGCCTCGCATGATAGAAGATGGTGCCATGGACGGCGTAAAAATGGTCATTGCCTTGCATGTAGACCCGTCTACGCCGGTTGGAAATATTCATATAAGTTCGGGACCTTCCTCTGGCGGTGTCGACTCCTGGTATGGGAGTATTTTCGGAAAAGGTGGTCATGGTGCAAAACCTAACGAGACCATTGATCCCTTCAATATCGCAGCACATGTAATGTTTGCACTCAACACAATAGTCTCTCGACGATTGCATCCGTTTGATCCAGCGGTAGTGAGCATAGGCACATTGAACGGTGGATTTACCCAAAATGTGATACCAGCACATGTGGATATCTCAGGTACGCTTCGCTTTACAGACATCAAGGTACAGAAACAGATCCACGATGAAATAAGGCGTGCGTTCGAAATATCCAAACCACTCGGGGGTAATTATGAGTTGCGGTTCGAGATTGGCGCCCCGCCGATGATTAATAATCCGATTGCAGCCAATTTGATCGAAACTGTGGCTTCAGATTTATTGGGCAAGGAACACGTCACTTCAATACCGAAGGAATTGGGCGCTGAGGACTTTGGTTCATTCACACAAATTGCTCCCGGGGCAATGTTTACATTAGGTACATTAATTGAAGGGGATGAACGTTATCTCCATCACCCGCGACTCGATCTGGATGAGCGCGCCTTACCCATTGGCACGGCAATCCTGGCGGAAACGGCTTTAAGGTTTTTGCGAAATCCCTGATCATAAATGTCAACTCATCACAACCCAGAATCTCGTGATCAGAAAACCATAAACTGGAGCAGAATATGCAAACGATCTTGAAAAGCGGAAAGAAAGAAGTAACGATCGGGATTGACAAGCCTTTTGTCATAATCGGAGAGAAGATCAATCCCACGGGCAGCAAAAAACTCGCGGCGGCTTTGCAGGAGGGCAATCTTGATTTTGTCCGCCAATTGGCTGAACGCCAATTGGCCTGGGGAGCTGACATCCTGGATATAAATGTCGGTGTTCCAGGAATGGATGAAGTCGCTATGATTTCACAGGTGATATCAGAGGTTTCGCAAGCTTTTGACGTGCCACTTTGCATCGACTCTGGCAAAGTTGAAATCCTTGCCGCGGGTTTAAAGACCACGATCGGTAAACCGCTCGTGAATTCTGTCAACGCAGAAGAGAAACAACTTTCAAGTATATTGCCTATGGTCAAAGAACGAGGCGCGGCCGTGATCGGGCTAACGATAGACGATAACGGAATTCCAAAAACTCCCGAAGACCGCGTTGCAGCGGCGGACAAGATCCTTCAGCGCGCTGTACAGATTGGCATCCCAGTCGAGGATGTAATCATTGACCCGCTCGTCATGACCGTCGGTTCTGACAGTAAAGCAGCTATGATCACCCTCCAAACGATAGAGCTGATCTCAAGGGAATTTGGAGTGAATATCAATCTTGGGGCAAGCAATGTCTCTTTTGGCTTACCGGATCGTTTAACGGTCAACCAAACCTTTCTTGCTATGGCGATCCAGGCCGGTGCGACATGCTCCATAACCGATCCCATCAAACTCGGTTCAACTATACGTTCGAGTGATCTGTTACTTGGCCGCGATGACTTCGCCATGCGGTTCATTAAATATTTCCGAAGCGCCGAGGCACTGCGGGAAAAAGAAAGTCAACCTATAAAAGTATGACCCAAACGCACCAGGTAATTTTGCAGCCATCCGGCCGGCGCGGCCAATTTCCTACAGGTATTAGCCTGCGTGCCGCGGCACGTTCCCTTGGTGTGGATATTGAGTCTATTTGTGCTGAGAATGCAACATGCGGTAAATGCAAAGTGATTATCGAGGAAGGAAAATTCGAAAGGTACGGAATTACCTCGAGCCGGGAGAATTTATCGCCGCTTGCGGTCGAAGAAACCGAATACTTCTCTAATCGACCAAAACTACTGGCCTCATATGGTTTGCAAATGGGGCAAATTCGTCTGGCTTGTCAGGCAAAACTCCAGGGTGATATTTTGATCAGCATTCCTGAAGAAAGCCAGGGGAATAAACAAATTGTTCGTAAGTCAGCGCGAGAGCGCCGCATTGATATCAAGCCAGCTGTTCGGATTTATCTCGTGGAAATGAATCCTCCTACCTTATCAAATCCGAAGGCTGATTGGGAGCGCCTGGCAAGTGGGATTGCTACATCTATCGAACTGGTTCGTTACGGCGAATCGGGGTTACCTCATGCTCAAGACTTGACAATTGATTATGAATGCATGAAGACCCTAAGTGGTACGTTGCGCGATTCAAGATGGCGAGTTACCGTATCCATATGGCAGGATAAAGAAGTGATAAGAGTCGAGCCAGGATTCAAAGAAGAATTATATGGTGCCGCTGTTGATATTGGCTCGACGACCGTGGCTATTTATCTTTGCAACCTGGAGAATGGCGAAATCGTCGCTACTGCGTCCGATATGAATCCGCAGATCGTTTACGGCGAAGACGTAATGTCGAGAATTCAATATACAATTGCTAACCCGGATGGCCTGGAAATATTGCACAATGCAATCATCAACACTTTGAACCAGTTATTTGCAACCGCCGCCGGAAAAGCTGGTATTACCATTGATGATATTCTGGAATTAACCGTGGTTGGCAACACAACCATGCATCATATATTCCTGAACTTTTCTCCACGTTACCTTGGAACGGCTCCTTATGTGCCGACACAGTTTCACTCGATAGACATCAAGGCTCGCGAACTTGGTATAAAGATCAACAAGTCGGCAAATGTTCACGTCTTGTCGACAATTGCCGCTTTCATAGGTTCCGACACGACAGGAGTTCTTCTTGCAGAGGAACCTTATAATCAAATGGAGAACTGGCTCATCATAGATATCGGTACGAACGCCGAATTGGTGCTGGGAAACAAAACCAAGCTAATTTGCGCTTCCACTCCAACCGGCCCAACGTTGGAAGGCGCACACATCCAATATGGGATGCGCGCCGCTCCAGGGGCAATAGAACATTTACAAATTGACGACAAGACTTTTGAGCCCCTATTGAGGATTATAGGAGGAGAAGGGTGGAATACGGGAAAGGCAAAAGGCATCTGTGGGTCGGCGATAATTGATGCAGTTGCCGAATTGTTTCGAGTCGGAATTCTTGATGCAAGTGGCAAAATTGGTTCCCAGGCTGCTACGGCTCGCCTACGCCAGGGCGATAACGGTCTGGAATATGTGATCGCTTATCCGGAAGAAACATCAATCGGAATAGCGATTTCAATCACCCAGAAAGATATTCGACAAGTCCAATTGGCGAAAGGCGCTCTGTTCGTAGCAGCTAGAACCTTGCTAAATCAAATGGGGCTTAGTACCCCGGATAAAATTCTACTGGCAGGCGCTTTCGGAAGCTTTATTGACAAGACGAATGCAATGCTGATCGGGATGATCCCTGATTGTCCCTTGGAAAATGTGTTTGCAGTTGGAAATTCTGCAGGCGATGGCGCAAGAATAGCTCTGCTCAATATCGATAAGCGACTGGAGGCAGCGGAAGTCGCGGCACGTCTCACCCGTTACGAACTCCCCACCGACCCTGAATTTCAAGATCAGTTTATTCAAGCCATGAACCTTCCACACAAGATAGAACACTTCCCCCATATTGCAAATTTGATACCGAAATCCAATTCCAGTTCGGGACCCACAAAGTTAATAAAAGGAGAGAATGATTGAACAAATTCGTTGAAAGGTTAAATTCCGGAGAAATCTTGGTTACTGATGGCGCCACCGGCACAAACCTGCAAAGCGCCGGATTGGCTGCAGGGATGCATACCGAGGATTGGGTTTTCGATCATCCAGAAAAAATCCTCGACCTCGAAAAAGCTTTTGTCGCAGCGGGCTCGGATATTATCCTCACTTGTACCTTTGGCGGTACGCGTCTTCGCATGAAAGACGCAAAGCATGGAAAGGAAATTGTAGAGCTCAATAAACGCGCTGCGGATTTGGCTCGGCAGGCGGCAACATCACGGGAGGGAATAATCGTTGGCGGCTCAATAGGCCCCTTGGGCCAATTGTTAAAACCTTACGGACCTATCGCCTATGAAGAAGCCAGGGACGCGTTCGCAGAACAGGCCGGCGCGCTTGCTGATGGCGGTGTTGAACTCCTGGTAATTGAAACACAGTATGCACTCGAAGAGGCCGATGCGGCATTCGAAGGTGCCCGCTCGGCAACGGACTTGCCGATTGTCGTTTCTTTCAGTTACGATCGCGGTATCCGCACCATGATGGGTATCAAACCAGCGGACGTAATCAAGAAATATAAAGCAAACGGTGCGATGGCCGTCGGCGCCAATTGCGGCACAACTCTTGAAAATATGGAAATGATCATTAAAGAGTACGCCGCTACCGAAATTGGAATTCCGTTATGGGCAAAACCGAATGCGGGGATTCCTCGACTTGTTGGGTCACAGACGACCTTTGACATTACTCCAATAACCATGGCTGAATTTGCAAAGAAATATATCGAGATTGGCGTACAAATCATCGGAGGTTGTTGCGGATCAACCCCCGAACACGTAGCCGCCATCGTAAAAGCCGTGAAATAAAACACTCCCGGCAGGGTGCCTGCCGGGAGTGTTTTATTTTTAAGATCCCAAGGGAGGATTCTATATATGAGCCGGTACGCTGAAGACGATCCGGGCGCCCTTACCAACAGAGCTGTCAATTTCAAACGAACCACCCAGCATCTCGGTTCTCTCTTGAATTAATTTAAGACCCAGGCTGTTTCCACTTCGGATCGCAACCGGATCAAAGCCTTTGCCGTTATCATCGACACTAACGCGCACGTATTCAGTTCCCATATCCACATGCATCTTTATGTTAGCGGCTTGACTATGCCTGGCAGCATTCCCAAGCAACTCCTGGATGGCACGGAAAGTCATTATTTCTAGATAAGGTTCTAGGCGGCGTTCCGTCCCTGTCACCGTCAGGTTAACTTCCATACCCGTCTGTTCTTTAAATGCATCCATATACTTTCTGATCGTTGGTATCAAACCCAGGTCATCCAGCATCATGGGACGCAACTCGAAAATAAAGTTGCGGACTTTTTGAAAAGTTGTCATAGCTGCATTCTTTAAACTACCCAGCTCTTCTTTGGCCTGCGCAGGGTCTACATCGAGCAGGCGCATCGCAATCTCGGTCTGCAAAATGAAATTGGACATCGCCTGGGCGGGACCATCATGCATCTGGCGGGAAAGTCGCTGGCGCTCGGCTTCCTGGGCATTGACGATCATTTCGATACTAGATAAGGGATCTTTGCCGCTGGCCGTGGGCTCGCCGCTAGCGAGATCAACGGGAGCATTACCGCGCTCCAGAAGCTTTTTATATTTTTCGAGATGCATTTTATCGCTCTGGAGTTTTTCCAACTGACCATGCATCACGAAGAGCCGCTGTTGGGCATCCAGAGCAGAGTCATACGCCATTTTTATTTCCTGTGGAGAGGATTGTTGAATTTGACTTTGCGCTTGCTGTAGATGCGAAGTTATTGCAGCGTTGCGTTGGGTTAGCTTCGATAGCTCACTCTGGCTTTGCTCAATCATCAAAGTGACCTCTCGCAGAGCTCTTTGGGTATCTGCCAACTCTGCCTGGACATCAAAACCCTCTTGAACCACCTTCTCATTATCTACGGCCATAGACGGTCACTCCTCGGATTTAACATTCGAGTGATTTAATTGCACCCAGCCGCGCTTTAGTGCGTACACGACGGCTTGTGTACGATCTTCTACCCCAAACTTCCTCAATATCGAAGTAACATGATTCTTCACGGTTTGATGGCTAATACCAAGCAAACCAGCTATTTCTTTATTGCTCATACCTCTAACAACACATTCCAGGACTTCCATCTCCCGTTCAGACAAAGGATGAAAAGGACTGCCAGGCTCGCTATAAGAATGCCGGGCACCCTCGATCTGCTCTTCGATCCATGTTTGAAGTTCCCTGCCATTCATGACATTTGAACCAAACACAAAACCACCTTCTGCCACGTCACGGATAATCCGCAATAATCCTTTCGGTTCAACATCCTTCGAGCAATAAGCCGCTGCGCCTGCTAAAGCCGCGTGCAAGGCCTGCTCGATATCGTCATAGCCCGTCATCAATATAATGCGGGCGGGTAATTTTTCTTGGGTAACCTGATGCGTGATCTGCTGTCCGTTCATACCCGGTAAATTGACATCCAACAAGACTATGGCAGGATTCAAGGAGCGTATCAATTGAAGAGCATCATCCCCGCTCGCAGCTTGTCCAAGAACTTTCATATCGGTTTCAAGTGACACGGCATCCGATACACCTTGTCTGAAAAGCGGATGGTCATCAATTATTAGGAGCGTAATCTTATTCATTTTTGCCATAATAAAATATGTTCCGTAGAACAATCAATACGACAACCTTGCAAAATTGGTTTACTTTCCATTTTACTGAAAGCCTGTCCATAATTAGCATTTTCCCATATTTTAGCTACACTTTTCGGACATCCACAACTTCCAGAACCATCAATTCAGGGAGGCAACCATCAAGATAATCTGAGTATAGCACATTGGCATCTATTGATTTAATAAAGCTTAAGGACCCGACAATCCCATTTTCTTATTGCTCAATGTTGGATCCCTGCGCTCCATGGATAAACAGCCATATTTTTCTCCCCGATTGCCGGGGCGAATTTTCCACCGGTTGTGAAGATTGGTTTTAAATTTTGTGTTAATTCAGGGTAAAAAGCAGGGAATGCGATCAAATAATTAGCCCCTCGTCGGTCCAGATACTTCGCTAACTGAGGCTCATTACGCATAAACGGGATCACTTCCGGCGATACCAATCCTGCCAAATCGATAAGTTCGTGATTATCGTAATAACCCAACGCACCGATATCATGTGCAGCCACAATCGCAGTTGGAGGTAAATTGGTCGCGACCCATTTTGCGGTAACCACCATCTCTGATTGAATCAATCCCACATCCTCACCATAGGAACGGGCACCTAGCACAACAAAACAAATAGTGAGAAGAGTAAGACTGAATCCCCAGGCAGTATCGATCGCCCAATGTTTAGAGCCAAAAAGGAACGACTTCTTAAATTCAAAAAATCCTAACAAACCAAATAAAAAGAATACCGGCATGGCAGGCATCAGGTAACGACCATGCTGGTAGGCAGGCAACCGTAAAATGTAAAGAAGAAGATATCCAACACACCAAATGAAACCGGCAAGCATGGGCCAAGCGCGGCGACGAATTACCATAATAACGAAACCAATAACACCCGGAAGAAGGAGCAGGCTGGGTCCAGTCAATAATTGAACAAGCAAAACAGACAATCGATAGATCAATGGTTGAGCCTGCCACAAGGCGTATTCTGTTTGCTTCGCGTAAAAAGTATTCGGCATTGGAGTGCCCGAAAGCCAAAGATTAAACAACAAATATGGTACAAAAAGTGAACCAAAACCAATAAAATATGCTACGAGCGCACGACTCTTTTCTGCGATCGTTTCTTCAACCAATAATACCGTTAACAAGACAGGACCGATTAGAGTCAATCCATCGGGACGGATCCATATACTCAAGCCGGTTAATAAACCCAGGATTAAATAGCGACGCGAACCCGTTATCAGTGCGGCAATTATGATAAAGATAATTAATGCATCCAGCAAAGTCTCCATACCTGACATCGCTGCCCACAATAAATGCCATTCCAATGCAAAGAATATTCCGAACCAGGGATAGCGCGGCCGGTATGCGGGCGCTATTTTACGAGCGGTTAGTTCAGCTACAACACTCAGGCCAAAAAGCGCTAGACCACCCAGCAAGTATGTCCATATATAAGGTGCAAGGTGAAGCCAGAAACCCAGCGCGAGTAAAAATGTCCATAAAGGTGCGGTTGAACCGGCAGATGGATGACCAAGCTGGAAAGCCCATTGACCGTAAACAGCTAAATTGCGCGCATAGGTGAGGTGGATCCAGGAATCATCGAGGGGAAAACCGATACCGCCAATCACGGTGCTAAATATCAAATAAATACAAGCCCCGATGCTCATCGTCGCGAACAGAATAGCAAGATCCCGCGAAGGTAATTTACGGCTTGACTTCGAAGATTCGTGTTCCATTAATCTCACTCATGAAACTGAAATGCTGGCTTTGTTTGTTATTGTATATTGATTCGATTGGCCCAGCAGCACCTGCCGCTTCAAGAATAACGTATTTTACACGGTAGCGCGTGGCAACTGAATACATTGTTGTTTCGTCACCATAAGGCACAACAACTGCAGGCTGAGTGGTCATCACATAATAACCTGGTGGATTTCGAACCATTACAATATCGTCTGGTTGAATGCCGTTTTGTTGAAGGTAGGCCTCAATCCTAGGGTAGTCTTGCTCCCCTTCCCCCCATCCCGGAAAAACCCGGATTGAAATGATCACCGCTGTCATTAATACCGCGATACCTACCAATGCGGATCGAAATATTTTATACGCGTCGGGCGTAAACAAGTTATGACTACGGGCCTTCGTTACAACTGTCTCGAGACCCAATGGCGCTAATGTCCACCAAAGTAACTGCAAGGCAGCACCTGAATGGAAAAATCCACCACGAGAGCCCGCATAGGGAAAAATCAAAGTCATCACGATTAAAAGACCTAACCAGGCAAGCACACCTAGACGAACGCGCTCGTCTTTCCGAAAACTCCATAGTCCTATCAATATGAAAGGGGACAAAAATATTCCACCCTGTGCAGCAAAGGTATTGAGAAAGTTCCACTTCAACGCAGCGAGTCGGGCAGAAAATATATTACCCCATCCTGATAATAACCATGCCTGCAAGGTTAACTTGTTTGCAGGATAAATAAATGTCTCATCATAATTCGTAAGCCAAAGCAAATGACCACCGCCGGGAGCAATCAGTGTGCCGTAAATAGAATAAGTTCGCCAAAACCAGGGGCCCATGATCAAAATAAATCCACTTGATGCAATCAAAAAAGGCATCAGGGCCGCTCCCAGGCGTTTTTCAGGAAAAAATCGGACAAAGATAATGAGCAATGTTAAACCGAACCACATAAGTCCGTCACTGCGGGATAGCGATAAAAGTCCTGCAATGATTCCCAGGATAAAGTAAGAAATATTTTTGCGTGAGCCCATTGTTAAAAAGTACAGCCCGCCTAGAATAAGGTAAGGGTCGTAATTATCAGGTACCGGCAGGAAGGGTACGTAATAAATCGAGAAAACTGCCAGTAATCCAGAAATCAAAGCAAGCTCTCGACGTTTACTAAAACTATATGCGAGAGCCGCAGCCACAACCGGGACGAGACCGGCAAGGAAAATGAAACCCAGCCTGCCCGCTTGATAGGTGGTTTGCCTGGTTAACCACATCCCTGTAGCCGCAATTATGGAAGATAGAGGCATCCAATAAGTATTGGAAGGATGCGGCAGACCTTCCGGATCATCCAAATAATTCCAGAGGTACGGTTCAGTGAACCCTTTACCCTGCGCTAATTGCACACCACCGGCAAAGTAGTAGTCCGAATCCAAATACCCCGGAAAGGCTTGAAATTGGGCAATAGCGAGCGCTAAACCCGATCCAAGAAGAGCAAGAACGATGGAAATCCGCCAGTTCATTTAATTGGACGATCGCATATACTCAAGCCATGTTCGCGGGGGGTGAATGAACCACCAGCGTGTCCAATATAAGCCCAGAATGGTGAATAATGGACAGAACAGAAAGAGATAATCATAATATCTCTGGTCATGAAAAGAACCCCAATGAATATAAAGACCCCATGGAACAATTAAAACGATAGCAAGCAGTAAGCCGGTCAACCAATAACCCGCGCGCCAACGTTCCGTAGTGGCCGCAAAAACGAGGGCCAGGCTGGGAAACAAAACTACAAGGTTACCTATTTCAGTGCGGAACCCCATCAATGGTGTGACAGCAAGTGATAAACAAGCGACCCATATAAATCGCCTTTCATCGGATCGCTGCATGGCAGTGCCTTCAAAGATAAGCATAATAATTCCAAGTAAAGTCATAGCCAGAGCCATAGCATGACCAAATGCAGGGAAAAGACGCAAAAATACCGACGTTGAAGTAATGCCAAACTGAGCTCGTATATTCGCAAAAGCTGCGATCACAGCAGGAGCTATCCATCCAGGATATATTAAAAGGGATAATACTATCAGGATAATGAAAGTCATTCCAAATCCGTATAAAATACGCCAGCGCTTTTCACTAAATATTTTCCAGAAAACAAGGGCCAGGAACAACAAGCCAACCTCCCAGTCAAACAATGTAAGAACCAACAGCATACCTGTCAATTCATCCTTCCCGACATAATAGGTAAATAGAATAGCAAAATAAAGCAACCCAAGCAGGATAACTGGCGCGCCATCAAGCAACGCCGCAATCGAATAATAGCTGAAAATAGAAATCAGGCAGTAGAAAATCAGGAAGAGTCGCCTGGGACGCCATCCAATGAGTTGCAAACACAATAAAGCGGTTCCAACAAGAGCTATCTCATTCAAAAACATCCAAATACCGCGGGCAATAGCATTATCTGAAAGGATTGCAAATGGATAATAAAACGGAAGGAGAAAAAAAGGTATTGTCAGAAAGTAAGGATTTTCGCCGTTATTTGCCGCCCGCCCATAAACAATCCTTTGTGTCAAACTTGCGATTGTTTGACTGTATGGCTCGGTGTGTTCAAAAAGAAAAGCTCGGGCACCTTCAGCGGCCATAAAGAACCCTCCTCCGCCCTGGATAACCCGGCTGGTCGCAATATTGACACCGATCAAAATGCTGCTAAAAATAACAGCCAGCAACCCGATCAAGCCAAGGATTCCAAATTCTCGGGGGGTAAGAGGGCGCCTTATTTGATATTTCACATAATCCCCTTTTTCAAAATAAGCCGACAAGGTTGGCTTGCTGCTGGAATCCGGGATTGATTAAAAATTATCACAGGATGTATGTAGCGGATTCATAATATTACGGAAAGATCTAATAGCCATTGAACCAATTTACTGATCAACCGTCTCAATTTTACCCCAGCCCTTTGCTTGTGAAAGCATTACCGCCGAAAAAATGATCACACAACCAATAATTTGTAATGGTAGAAGGACTTGGCCTAATACAATCCAGCCTGCTGCCGCTGCAAAGACGGCTTCCAGCCCAAGGATCAACGCTGCGTCTGTTGGCGGCGTGTGCTTTTGTCCCCACACTTGCAAGGTATACCCCAAGCCAATGGAAAGAGTCGCTCGATAAAGGATTGCCCCCAATACCGGGAGCGGGATCAACATATGCATATTCTCAACAACTAACCCAACCAAGAGGTTTAATAATCCACTTATTAAGAATTGACCGGAAGCGAACGATATCGATTCGAATTTTGTTGTAAACTTACCCAGAATAACGAAATGCAATGCCCAAAATATCGAGCCCATCGCCTCGAGTGCATCACCTTTCTCCAACACTAATTTTCCAGCCGTTGACAGCAAAAACGCCCCTATTACAGCCATCGTTACTGCCATCACGTCCAACCAGTGAGATTTTTCATGAAAGCCAATCCAGAGTAAAAAAGGCGTAAATACAACATATAAGCTTGTAAGAAACCCGGCATTTGCAACTTTTGTATAGAGAATGCCCACCTGCTGCATCGCAGTAGCGATAAACAATATTCCACCCGCGATCAGTATCCATTTCCATTGCTCATTTTGTATCCGCAATTTATGC
>Ga0265318_10001036_pt1 | contig 17631 bp, 20 predicted proteins | sample 4821metaG_FD_192431 | JGI IMG/M metagenome (GOLD analysis project Ga0265318, IMG submission 192431) | Rhizosphere microbial communities from Carex aquatilis grown in University of Washington, Seatle, WA, United States - 4-8-21 metaG | ecosystem: Host-associated > Plants > Roots > Rhizosphere >... | reverse complement strand
CTCACCGACTCGCTCACTCAGACCGAAGAAGGTTTTAAGGCTCTCCATACCCTTGTCGAGAAAGGCAACAGGGAACTAGACCTCCAGGCTAAGCGCAGGAAGTTGGAGCGGCAAGCTGATGAGGCCGTCCGGAACTTCCGCATCAAGGAAGCCAAGCAACTCAAAGAGCTTCAAGACGCTCGTGACCAGGGCGAGAAGAAGTCCAAGGAAGCCCTGTCCAAGTGGAACCGCCGGCTAGAAAGTCCCCTGACCATGGTCGACGACGCTTTCAAGTGGCTGGCCGGGAAGTCCGCCCTCAAGAAGGCTCAGAAAGAGCAAGCAGAGAAGGCCGAAGCTGACGCCATTCTCAAGAATGCAGCCCTTCGCGAATACGAATACGAAGAGGGGATGAAGCGGCTACAGGGCGAGACCAACCAGCAGAAGAAGGCCCTAGAAGGGAAGGATCTTACCGTTGATACTCTCAACCTCAAAGTCACCTCTAAGGTCGAGTTCGAGGGCCCAGTTCATGCCAATATATACGATGCGACAGTAGCTATGCCCTCTGATCTTGGAGTAGTAATGGGGCAATCCCTGGCACAGGCTCTGACCCCCCTCCTTGCTGGGGGGGAGTCCTCGGGATCTATGCGAAATGTCACTCCTATACCCTCAGGGCCACAGCGACTCAGTGGCCCTGTGACGCTTATGATAGAGGGTCCCACTGACATTGAAGGTTCAGCTCTAGCTAATGTTGATGGTGGGTCTCCGAAAAATAGCAACCCATCTTCCTCCAGCGACTCTATGGGTGAGGACTACTATGAAGCTGACTATCAGGTTGTGGATAAGGGTGAAGGGGATACTGGGGCCTCAAGTGGAACTGCTTTTGGCAACGACTCCAGGGAACTTGATGACAACGGAAAGCCTGGAGGCGCAGGTCTTACTGGGGGTATGCCTACCTCTACTAGCGCTAATGGAGCTGCCTTCGACCATTTTTTCCCGGCAGCTCTGAAGTTGCTGGAACATCCCAAGTCATCCCCACTGGGGATGTTTCTAATGGAACTCTCAGGGGTAAAAGGCGGCTCCTCTGGCCATAAAGATGGGGATAGCGGCAGTCCTGGGGCCCTGATGGCAGCCATCATCGTCGCAGGTATTGTGGCCGCTATCTTCATCCTCAAGGACGGCCTCGTAGCCATCCTCCAAGCTGTAGCCTTCGCCATCACAGTCATCGCTGAACTTGTGAAGGAACTCACCCCGGCGATCGTGGCCTTTGCCTGGTTGGCGGTCAAACTCTTCACTGCGATCGAGCCCTACCTGGCTCAGTTCCTCATCGCCCTGCTGAGATTCGCGACCTACTTCGTTGACACCATCGGACCCTCGTTGGCCCAGCTCGTTAAGTCTTTCCTCAATTTCATGGTATCGTTCGTCGACCAGGTTGGACCCCCGCTAATCGCGCTGGTCAAAGCTATTGTCTCGGGGGATGCCGCCTTCATCACCAAGTTCATCTCGGGGATCGTCGAGGGCGTCATCGGCGCAGTGGCTCACGTTGTATCAGACGTCATCCACGCGATCTTCCCCTGGCTCGGGGGTGGCAACAAAGACAACCCAATATCTGCGGCCATGGGCACAGCTTCTCCCGAGAAGACTGAGACCCAGAAGGCCACAGCAGCCGCCGCCCAGCCTGCCCAGACCATCACCAACAACATCACCAACATCGGAACCTCGGGGGACATGTCACCGTTCGCTCTGGGTTCCCTTTATGTCAGCGGGGGATTCTGATGCTAGGGCCCATACTCAACTTCGTTTCTTCTGGACAGGATACCTTCACCTATGACGACTTCAGCAAAGCTTCAGACCTGATCCGAGTGACCGTTGGTTGCAATAACCCAGACCGCATGAACGCTCTGACTGCAAAAGCTTCTGGTGCCAACAATAAGCAGAAGCTTGCTGTCTCTGGGTTCCTTCAGGGCGACATCGACCTCAAGTTCGACTCGAAATGGGACGCGATTATGGGCGGTTCTGGAAGCATGATCCCCAGCGACCTCCTCAATATGGTCGATCTGGGGGCGCAGGTGATTGCCGGCCAATCTATCAGGCAGCCCTGGTTCGCTCGGTCAGTCTGGCGCGGGAACTCTCCCCTGAAGATCCCTTTGACTCTTCACTTCCTAGCCCTTGACGACGCCAAGACCCAGGTCTGGGACCAGCTCATGAACCTGGTAAGGCTGTTCTTGCCCCGGCTCATAACGAAGGGCCTCCTACACGATGCCGAAGGGGGCATCGGCAAAGCTGTTGGCTGGCTTGGGGGACTACTTGGGGGTAGCGGCAAGGACATAGGCGACAAAACCGCCGCCCTGCTTCAACAGATCATAGGAACCTATGCAATTCCAGGGCCCTCTGTCTTCTTCCCACTCAGTGCCGCGCAGGAAGACACCATGTTCTGCTACATCGGGAACCTGGCCGAGCTAACGCTTAGCATCTGCTACTTCACCGACCTCAGCATCAAGATCCCCACGGTATTCTCGCAGGATGGCTACCCGATGTATGCCGAGGCCTCCTTCGTAGTGAACTCACAGGACAACCTCTTCATCGATGCTCACGGCAACGTCAACAACAACGTGACCACAATCATTACCAATGAGGATCAGCAAGCCGCCCAGGCTGGAATAGACGAGTCCAACAGAAAGAAAGCCGCAGAAGCCTCTGCCGGTAACACCTACCTATCCTCAGCCCGGGGAGGAGCCTAGACATGTTGATGGAGTTTCTGACTGTACCTATGGGTATCATCTCCTCGATGGCTGACCTAGTGCCAATCACCGTCAACCAGTTCGAGGTCCTTCGCCCCGACCGTTTCATCTCTGACCACTACCTCGACAAGCTTGCCTATACCCATCATGGCATTAACGAAATCAACGGCTTCTCGGCACTCTCCTACAAACAGGGGGTCATAGTTCAATGCGTCGACACCCGTACCCGATCTCTGTTTATGCTGGGAGGTTGACTTGGCTGAGTCAGTAGTCGTTCCCAACAACACCACCGCTGACCTCAAGATCTCAAGCGAGAATCTCACAAAGCTGAAGATCCTCCACGACTTCAACAACGTCCACTCGGTCATGGTCATAGGGTTTCAGTCAAACGTGCCAATCTACGGACTGTCGGCTAGAAACATCGTCCTTCAGACCGGAGACAATTCGGACGATGCCCCCAGAGACTCTGCTTGGCAGGTCATGTCCTTCAGGGACATCGAAATCTCCGGAGGTGGTCGAGAGTACATCTGCCTTTGCTACCCACCCCCCGCCTCCCACACCCTGAAGGCCGCGGTCAGCACCGTTAAAGACTTCCTGTCAGCGCTGCCTGGAATATCCCTGCAGTCCCCACATTTCGGTGGAGGCGCTTGGTCCAGCCTTGTGCCGTCAGAGGGCGACGGTCCTATTCCCCAGCTCTCCATGCAGCCCCCTAACGGACTACATGCTCTACTTGGGTGGGGGTCGGCCTTTGCGCTGATGCAAACCAAGCTTCAGTACTATCGCGACATCAACGCAGTGAAAGCCTCAGATTTCCCAGAGAAAGTAGCAACGTTACCTGTCTTCTATATGAGCGGTGCCACCCTTCTCTCTTCGACCATAGGCACCCTGATGAGTCTCAACGTGAAGACTGTGGGCTCCTCCAACTCAAATGCCTCTCTGAGGTTGCCCGTGGTCCTGGACCCGCAGAGAGTCTGGCAGAGTCGTCTCAGCGACTACTTGCTGACTGGTACCGAGCGGCCCCGGACCCTGCAGATGATCAACGCCTCGATGTGGAGGCATGTTTTCGAGTACAAAACCAGTATGCCTCTGCAATTCCTTGGTGCCTATGACCTGACTGACCTCATGATGGTCGATCCCAAAGACCCCGACTTCATCCTCAACGTCAACCATCCGAGCTACTTGCTCTACCGGGCCTTCTTCGACATGAACATGGCACCGAACCCCTGGAAGCTCAGTTTCGGGAGTCTAGGATGAGCGGCGGCTTCCAACAGAGTAAGGCCAAGGATTCGAATGGCAACATTCTTGGCATGACTTGGCCCCAGATCAACAGCATTCAGAACGCCGTTCTTCTCGAGGACTTCCTAGTCACAGCCTCAGCAGTTGGCGGACCCTTCTGCCGGTGCTCAATCCCAGGGTTGGGCAGTGTAGACAATGGAGACATCCCAGCCCCTCTGCCTCTGGTATACGTCCCTTTCATGGCACTAGGATTCAATCTCAAGAAGGGGGCAAACGTACTGATCCAGTACGACGATGATGACCCACGCTACCCTTACCTTTGGCAGACCTGGCCCATAGATTCCACGCTGAAGCCCTTCCCCATCCCTACCCAGAACTCCCCACAGCCCGCCAGCGGGTCCAACCCTAATCTGACCTTCCCTTCAGCTTCAACCGACGACTACGCTTTCAATATCCTAGGCAACAATCTGATTGTGGCTTCGAACGACGGCTACACCTGCACCGTCTTCATCGACCCGGCCAGTGGCAACACCCAGGCCTACTACTACTCCCCTGCCGGAATGATCCTCTTCTCACCGCAGGGGAGCGTCGGAATCCAGGCCGCGACCAAGTTCGACATAGCAGTTGGTCCCAATCTCTACGAGTTCAAGAGCGATGGCACCTTTACAGTGACCAGTCCCAGCTATGTCTCTGGTCCGTTGCTGAAGATGGACGCCTCGGGGAACCTCCTGGTGGCGGGAGAGGTCACAGCCAACGCCAACCTAGTTCCTACCCACCTCAGCACCCACAAGCATCCATCGGCACCTACGGGACCCCCGAGCCCACCAATTCCAGGAACCTAAGGAGCAGGTATGCCATTCAACAAAGCCACTCTAAAAGCAAGCATCTCATTGGCACTTTCCACTACAAGAGATCCAAGCCTTTCGATCTCAGCATACTGTGACTTAGTAGCCAACGACATAGCCAATGCTGTGGACACCTATGTACTAGCTGGGTTGGCGACGGTAGCTGTCACGGGCACAGCCACTGGAGCCCTGGCTGGGGGCCCGGGAGTTCCTGTGACTGGAACCCTTTCTGGGCTAGATTGAAGTAGAGGTGTCCCCATGGCAGTCCAAGATCTGGCCAATTTTTCAGAGTTCGACGAATACCTCAACAAAGTCACTGGGCAGCCAGCCGTCCTAGCCCGCATAGGGTATCGTCTCGACATCTACAATACCGACATTCCTTACTATTATCGAGGCAAGGACGAGGGCTGGCTATTCACTTTAGGCGACTACCCTCAAGCCGAAGTCAAGCTACTATTAGGCGACATCGATCCAACGGCTACCTTTGATGTTACTCTGGGCCGCATCGTTATGACCCAAGTAGGAATCTCCGTGGCAGTGCCTGCGGCTTCAGTCCAAACGATGCAGACAGGGGTCTTTACCTAATGTTTTCCGACACCTTTGAAAACCTATTTACACCAGCAGAGCAGCAGTCTGAGATGGTCCAGCAGGCCTCATCGATCGGGACTGCTGCCGAGACCACCATCCTCGAAGAGATTCAGACTGTACTCAACTCGGCCACTGACTTCGCTAATCGGACCAATGATCAGCTCCTGTCGTCCCTGGCCTTCTTCTACGTTCCAATACGCAACTTTACACAAGCCACTGGGACCGTGGTCTTCACCGATAAGAACTCCACAGCCCCCTATACCATTCCCCAGGGTTCAGCGATCCTCTCGGCATCAGGGCTACTGTTTTACACTACCCAGGCCCAGTATGTGATCCCTAATGGTGTCTACACGATCCCAGCCGTCCAAGGCCAGGTCCTGCCGGCCTACAGCGGCATCTACAACAACTTCATCTCGATTCAGGTCGCAGGTGTCGATCTTAGCACGTTGACGGTCTCAATCAGCGGCACCTCTATCCCAAGAGCACCCTTCGCCGGTACTGCCATCAACACTGCATTCCCACCACCCCTGGGTCAGGGTACCCAGGTCACTCCAACCAACGGTTATTTCGCCGTCTACTACAACGGCACCCTCTACATAAAGATCTACCCTGGAGCTAGCGTCCCCACCTTCGTCGGGCAGCCCTATAGTGTCAGCCTGGCGAAGTGCGACGGGCCTGCCGGAAGCATACCTCAGAACTCCCTGGTCAGCTTCACCTCTGCGATACTTGATGGCAACAGTCACACCGTCACGTACACCGTGACCAACCCAGCATTCACTGGGGGCCTCGGAGCCCCGCTTCGATCGGAGATCTTGGCCAACTTCTTGTACTGGCTTTTCACCAAGAACAACGTGTCCTCGATCAGCGACTACGCACGGTGGTTCAGGATGTATCCAGGGGTCTACGACGTCTCGGTCTCAGGAGACTATGAAGACTTTGTGGCTACTGGCGTCTTGAGCGTCACCGGCAAGGTCAGAGTGGCCCCTGTTATGTTCCAGTCCGGGTCTACCGCTGGCCAACAAGCTACTACCCCTCAGGTCCAGGCTATGGAGCTGGCCCTGTCGCAGGTTCGAGATATAGGCATCACCAGTTACCTACCCTATGGCATCACTTACCACATTCTGACAGTCCGATACATCTCGGTCCAGAACGAGGCCCTCTTTCAAGCCACCGTTTCGTCGCTGCTGAACTCCTACTACGACGTGAACTACGCCTACGCCAACGCCTTCTCGCTGTTCACCGACATCGACATGATAACGCTCACCAACAACTTCCCGTACTCGATGAGCCCGCTTGGTCTAGAGCTTCTCTATCAGTTTTATCTCAAGACCACGATCACGGCGACCGGTTCCTCGGGTATCATCAATTTCTACTCAAGCAAACTCGTCCTGGGAGGCATGACCGCGGTCTTCACTGGAACAGCTTCCCCACCGGGCATAGGCTTTATCCAGACCTATTCTGAGATTTACGTCCCACTCAACCCCAACGTCTATAACATCGTCGACAGTACTGGCACCAATGTTGTTGGTCAGCATGACTACGTGAATGATGTTCTGACCATTACCTTCCCGACGAACTGGACTGGGACTCTTGAACTCTTTGGGACCCCTAGAAACAAGACCAACTTCACCTCGGGCAGTCGATACAGCATTCGCCAGCTTCAGACACCAGCTATCCCATCTCCCCTCCCTTCCGGTACGACTGCGGCGGTGGTCAACAAAATCCTCTTCTTGAAGTACACACCTTGAGCCAGACGCCAGCCCTGAGATTCACCCCCGACGACATCTACAACTTCGTCTCAGGGATCACGCCTAAGTCCAGACCATTCCTGAAGAAGGTTTTTAACAACTACATGCAGGCAATGATATATGGATCGAGTTTCTCCTACATCTTCTCTTGGAGAAGTCTCGAGCCCTTTGGCCAGTCGAACCAGGATTTCAGGAGCTACGACGACCGGGCGCTCCGGGTCGCAGGTGTTGCTGGCTCGACAACCACGGGTCTGCAGGACCTGACCGACCACATAGCGATCTCACGCGGGTCCAGAAACCTTAAATTCTACCAATATCTTGCCTCGGTCTACTTCAATCTGTACACGGTCGGATTGGTAGATTCCCAGGCTAACCCCATAGGCCCTACCAGGACTGATGCCGACCCGCTGGGCAACATCTATGCCACTGATTCCTCTTCCCCCATCACCTACCCCGGTCCTGTGGTAACTTACGTCAGCCAGTGGGACAACTTCCTGTCTTGGGTTGCCGTCAACATGACGCTGTCTGTTGGTACATCAGGACTGACTGCGGTCTACAGCGGGGCCGGGAGCTACGCCTATGTGATCCTCCCCGTTCTTTCAGGGAAGACGATTCAGCTCACCCTGACCAAGACATCAGCCAGCCCGTGGAGTGGATCTGGCTCTTTCCGAGTTGGGACCGCTGGAGCACAGAACCTCTTCTCAGCGTCTAACCCCGCCTTCATCACAGCCTTCAACAATGCCGCGACGGGCATCGCCGTCACCTACACGCTCACGGTGCCAACCGACGCCAACGCTTACACCCAGCTCAGACTTGATCTAGGAACCTCTCAGACCTTCATCGTCAACAAGGTCCAGGTATGGGACGGCACTGCCTTCCCCGTGACCCCGCCTTTCCAGCAGGTATCGACCGATGCCTCAGGGGTCATAGCTCTGGCCTTCTACTTTGACTACTACATCCCCTATGCTGCCTTCCAGGACAGCGTCTACAGCGTCACCACAAGCCTGAACATCGCCTACCCCCAGACTATAACGCCAGGCAGCTACAAGATCTATGATGCCGCCAATACGACCCTGCTGGCTCAGGACGACGGAGCGGGAAACATCGTGCAGGTTTCTGGGTCAGGAGTTACCGGGACCGTGGTCTATAACACAGCCCCAGCGGCGACGATCCTCTATACAGGCACCCTTGGGGTTACCCCCAGGTTCACCCCGTCGGGATACGTCTTTGCGGATGCCACCAACAATCTTTTGGCCAGCTTCTCACCAAGACTAAAAGAGTTCCTGCTCAATTTGGCCATCGTCAAACACGCGCGGATCTTCCCCTTTGTCTACCCCAGACTGAACATCACCTACCAGCAGATCCTCGCCGACAACATCAGCTTTACGATGAACCTCAACCCCCTGGCCTCGGCCCTGGTTACCACCGACCAATCGCTCCCCTCCGACCCCTCACCGACTACCGACAGCATCTACAACTATTCAACGGACAACACCAGCGTAAACTCTGGCAACATCGCCCAGTACAACATGATCCAGGAGTATCAAGGGACCTATAGTTTCACAACACCCATCAGCGGTGGTACAGGTGGCTTCGCCCTGGTCAACGTCACCAACGAGATCATCACCTCAGTATCGCTGGTCAGCCCCGGAACTGGATACCCCAGTACCGGAACTTCTGCTGTAGCGGGGGGTACCGGTGGCATCATTTTTTTCAACGCCTCCAGCGGCATCCTTAGTGGTGTTGCTGTTCAGGCCGGCGGAACAGGGTACATCTCTCCGACCCCAATCTCTGTCCAGGTCTCCCCGGTCCAGCTCACTGGATTGACCTACTACTGGGACATTCCTGTCGCTCTAGGCTACATCCGCTTCGCCGTAACCTCAACAGTGGGAGGGGGCAGTGTTGCCTTCGACTTCACCATCAATGCAGCCTTCATCACCAAGACCGTATCCTTCAACAGCCTGCAGTACATCAGGCTGTCCATTACCCTAGCTTCGTAAGGAGGTCCCCCGTGGGATCATTAATCCAGGCCCCGGCCAACCAAGACCTTCAGTTCTCAGCCAAGGACAGCTTCGCCTTCCCCGTCACGTTCATGTACCAGCCCGCCACGGTTGGGGGAGTTATCCCCTCCCCAGTACTCGTCAATGTCATGGCCTACACCATCACAGCCACAGCCTACCAAGCCGGGTACGGTACCCCACTTCAAGTCAACATGCCGACCTCTGGAGTCTCGACCATCACCGTGGTCATTCCTAAGGGTACGCTCGACCCCAGCAGAAGCTGGACCTGGGATCTATTCGTGGACGATGGTGCAGGGAACGCCCGCGTGTTCATGGCCGGCGTCATCCAGATCCTCGACACCTCACAGTCCCAGAGTGGGGGCTTCGTCCGACCCAACAACTTCAGCACCCCGGTGATCATCTAAGATGAGCATCTACAGCGGACCCTTGCCAACCCTGAACACTCAGACCACGGTCGTCGTCAATGACCCAGACTGCCTGAAGGCCGACGCCGACATCGGATGCCTCAACGCTTCCGGCAACGTCGACCAGAGCCAGTCGACCCCATACTTCACGATGGTTCTGGCCGATGGAACAACTCTGGTTGGGCCTGCGGATGCAACTGGGCAAGGAACCCCTGGAGTCATCCTGACGCTGAGCGACGGGGGGTCTGCACCTCCCTCGAACATCTGCGCCCCAGCCTACCAGAATCAGATCGTCGTCACGATGGGACCCTGAGGAGAAATCATGAGCCCCCACAAGAAGAAGCGAAGAACAGGACACACCCTAACGATGCTCTGGATCTGGATCGGCCTGGTGCCCCTGTCAATGATCCTACAGGGTATCTTCGACCTGATGCCGACAGACTTCCCGGGCCACGGCCTTGCGCTTCCCCAGGGAACCATAGTCACCTTCGCCGGTCTGGGTAGCTTCAGCTACCTAGGTATCGAATATGCGTCTCAGATTTTCCAGAACTCCAAGATGCCCGCGGGTCAGGGCACCGTCGCTAGCCTGACCCTCTACAAGACCCTGGCATACATCTGGCTGAGCTACTACCTTCTGGCGGTCGCCGTGGCAGCCTTCATCAAAATGGTCCCACCGCTTCCCCTGACCGAGCTTGCCACGTTCGCCGGCACCGTGATGCTGTCTTACGTCGCGGGTCAGAAGGGCTCGAAACTCAGCGTCAACATGGGGGGAGTCGGGGCCGACTTCAGCGGTAACGGCCCCAGCACCGGAATGGGTGGCTACGGCAGCATGGCAAGCCCTGGTTTGAGCCCAGTGTGGACCCAGCCCCAAACACCACCAGCCCCAGCAGGAGCACCTACAGCCACGCCTCAGGCCCCCAGCGGCCCAGCAGTCCCTCGATAAGGAGAAGACCATGATTGCCACCAGAAACTACACAGGAAAGGCCCCAGACGGCAGCTCGTTCTTCTGGGCGCAGACCAGAAGTTGCTTTGAGCACGTCCTGTTCGCCGACCACATCGCCGACCACGGGGACACCAACTTCGCTCACGCCCTAGAGACCTGTTCGATGCACTCCGCAGTCAACGCCCTGATGGCCGTCCACCCCAACCCACCATCAGTAGTTGTTGGACCTCCAGGCGGTGTCGGCCAGATCAGGCTCCCAGACTATCTGATGGCTTGGTGCAATACCCCAGGCAACTTTCCTGCAATTCAGCAGGTCCTTCCAGGAGTTGACCTCAGCACCGTAGAGGTCAACGAATACCGTCAGGCCATCCCTCTGGCGATGCTGACGGTATTCGGAAGCCCCTGCATCTGTGTCCCTGGTCAGACCAAGGATAAGGTCATCGACTTCCTCAAGGCTGGAAAGGCCGTCGAGGTCGGCCTAGTCAGTCCCAAGCACTTTGTCGCCATTGTTGCCTATGACGAGACCACCGACGAGTTCATCTACGTTGATCCCGATGACCGCAGGCATCCAGATGGAAACTGGGTCAATGCCCGCTGCAAGTACGGTGTTGGAGACGGCAACTGGTCGGACATTCTCGTGGTCCACGGCTGAGTTGTATAATCAAGCAAGGAGAGAAAAAATGTCTGACATCCCCAAACCAGTACCCCCGATCGTCAAAGAGGACATGGTAGCCGTCGAGCCTGGAAAGACTCCAACCCTCGCGGCTCCAGTTCCTGAAGTCGTGTCCCACACCCTGGAGAGTGTTGCCGCCTTGATCGAGGGCCACATGACCAACTCGAAGAAGCGCAGCCGGCTCACTCTGGCGATCATCGTCTGCGGACTGCTCCTAGGGTCAGCGGCCTACGGTGGCTACCAGAAGCTGGTTGTCGAGCCCAAGCTGTCCCAAGCTATTGCCCTCGAGCAGACCGCCCAGAAAAGCATCGACGACACCCAGACCATGACCAAGGTCTTGATCAACACCCTAGCCGCCCAGAACCCGAAGATGGCTGCCAAGGTCAAGACCGACCTGACCAACCTCGGCTTCAACCTGACCACGGGAGGACCTGCCAAATGAAGCGACTCCTTGCTTACCTCATCGTAGGAGCTCTTTGCCTGATCCCAGCCATCGCTCGGGCGCAGGGGGTCCCCGACCCGGGTTCCAACGGGATCTATAGCGATCCTACCGTCACAGCCGACCCTGTCGATGCACCAACTCTCGACACCTCCCTGCCGACAGATCCCGCACAGCAGGTTGTGGTTCACATCGGCAACGAGACCGCGACCAGGGCCCTACCAACAACCCTCTCAGAATCTAATCGAGTCCTGCTGGGGATGGTCACACTCCTCAACGACGTCATCGCCGCCTATGAGAGTGACTCAGCCAATGCCCAAGTCAAACTAGCGCAGATCCTCCAGGGAGAGAACGCGGCGTCCGTAGCCCTCAAGAAATCAACCGAGGCCCTAATTCAAGTCGCAGCCGCACCCCAGCCTAAGAACGTGGCCTGGGGTGCTTTCCTGGACTTCAACCCGACGCCGGCTCTGACAGGGACCCATGTAGCCTTCGGTCCCGAGGTCACCTTCAACCTCTTCAACAGCTTCCTGCTCACAGGAAAGGCTGGAGTTGCTGTGGACTCGCCCAGTACCGTCCGCTTCGACCTAGGGTTTGCTGTGCAGTACTGGGCCTTCTGATTGTTGTATAATCAAGTCGAAGGAACAAAGCCATGAGTGACACCCCACAAACCTACCCCGACAGCGACCAACTCGACCCAGGCCTCGTTCGCTACAAGGACTTCAGCAGCGGTCAGGTTATGGTCATGACCCTCGAGCAGGCCAAGAAAGCGGCCTCCAGCGGCCACGGCAGAATCTTGGCCGCGACCGAAGTCGCGCCCGCGGTTACCCCCTTCGAGTCCTTTCGACAGACCGCCACGTCGGCCCGGGTTTACGCCACGGTTACCAACGAAGCACTTCAATCGGCCATCACCAAACTGGCCCAGGATCTTCCCGGCAAGGGAACTTCGATTTCCGACCTCGTCGCTACGATGGTTACGGCTTACGGTCAAGGTAAGATCACCCTGGCCAAGATCATGCCCATCGTTCCCAGCCCCTGATCTCGTCCAGGCCCACGGCTCGGTCCCGACCCCTGCCGTGGGCTACTTTCTTCCAAGGAGCTCCCCCATGCAGATCCTGACCCCTCCTGTGCAGATCGTCTTGCAGCCACAGATCGTGGACATCCCCATCGACGTCATCAACCGCGGCATCATGCTCCACCTTCTGGGGGGGCTGATACTGACGGACTTCACCAAAGGAGCCTTCTTCAGGCCAGCAGACAGACTTAGTGGCGCCGATGCCACCGACGACGAATATCTGTCGCCAGGAGACGAGCGCTACGCCCTTTTGGCAGCACTTGGGACGATCCGATCTTGGTATGAGCAGAAGGCTGAGCTTGAAACCAAAGGAGCCGCAGATGGACGTAGAAAGAAACCTACCAAGGCCGATAAGACTACCTCTAAAGTACTCAAGTTCCCGGGGCTGAAGCCCCATGACTGACCCCAGAACTCTCTGGGTCGACTTCTCGTGGCTCCTGTTCAAGAACTGGCACGGGGGAGCCAACCTGTCGATCACAGAGGAAGGCCGCGATGAGGACGGAAACCCCTACTTCGTCGACAGGCCTACCCAGCACGTCTTCGGCACCGTTCAGAACCTGATGCAGGCAGCCTTCGCCTTCAACAAGGTCGTGCTGGCCCTCGATGGCGGCAAGGAGTATCGGCGCAACATCTTCCCAGGCTACAAGGCTGGCCGAAAGGAAGTAGGCTTCCCCATATTCGACGACCAGATGCCAATCGTCCGAATGGCCAGCCACTTCCCCAACGTGAGCTTCTGCAGGATCAAGGGCTACGAGGCCGACGATCTGATCTCGAGCGCAATGCGGACTGGCGAGTCCCTGGTGATGTGGACCCGCGACCGCGACCTGATGCAGACCCCAGGCGACTGGGCTGTCCTGGACAACCTCAACGGCGGTCAGCCCAGCTACATCGACCTCCCTGCCTATCTCGAGAAGGAAACCGAGATGGCTGGGATGACCTTCATGCCCTGCTGGTATAAGACGATCCGAGGGGACTCTTCAGACAAGATCCCACCCTCTATTCCAGGCATCAGATTGACAAAGATCGAACCTCTCATTCGGCACCTGTCTGACACCCAGGACTTTGAGGTATTCAAGAAGTACTTTCAGAAAACCATCGTCTGGAAGCATCCCGTCGATTGGGACAAAGTATATATGAACTACCGCCTCGTGATGCCGCGCTATCTGACCCCAGAACAGTCGGAAACCAAGCGTTACACCCCCGCCCCGGGAGAGGTTCAGAGCCTACTCCAGTACTATCGATTCAACAGCTTGATGCCATACTTCAGCTAAGCCCTTTCTGGGCTAGATTGAAGTAGAGGTGTACCCATGGCCGCGAAGACTCCAACGATCACAGACGACTCCAATAAGCTCGGGGGCAGGAAGCGCCAAACTTATACGTGGTCACTTGCAAACGCCGACACCATCGCCCCGATCGTCGTCCCAGTCTGGGCCGCTGTCGTCAACTGGCAGTTTATCCCGGGGACTTCGGGAGCCGGCCAATTCAGCCAGTCCTACGAAGACCCCACGGGAACCATGGCCAACCCCGTCCTCATCGGGTCATCCCTCGTAGCCCTCACCCTGGGAACCATCGTCAACCCCCCGAACTGGCTCAGCGGAGTCTGTACCGCTGGTTCGACCAACAGCACCTTCATCGCGGTCTTTGAGAGCAGCAACTGATGTCTGCGCCCTTGAATCTCCGACAGGACCCTGCCCCGGTCAACATTGTCACGACCAAGGGCTTCACTCGCATCATCCCCGTGGTCTGGAACTTCTCGATCACGGGCTACACCTTCCAGGCCAGCATCATCTTGGCCGGTACTGGGACCGTCGTGTCTCTCCCTGTCATTCTCAACACCAGCACCAATCACAGCGACCTCAACATCAATACAGCAACCGACGCCGCGGTGCCCATCGGGACCCATCAGTGGTTCCTGCAGTGGACTGACGCCGCCGGCAACATCCGACCTCTGATGTCTGGAGCCTACTCTTCGGTGGCACTGCCTGCATGAGTGACATCGCTGTTCAGCTAACAGTCGAGACTCCGATCTCAGCTCAGGTCTTCATCGACGATACCCCTATCGTTGTACAGGTTCCACTCGACCAAGGTCTTCAGGTCCTGGTTCAGCAGGGGGTCACTGGACCCGGTCTCCCTGCTGGTGGAACCACGGGTCAGATCCCCCAGAAGCATTCCAACGCTGACTACGACATTGTCTGGGTCACGGGTGGCGGAGGTGGAACATCTGGACAGGCTCAGTACTCGATCGACGGCTCTACGAGCTGGCACGGCACCTACGCTTCAGGCACTGACCTATTCATCCGTATCAGCTTCGATGGGGCCGTGACCTGGACTCCTGCGGTTCCACTGACGTCGGGGAGCGGTGGCGTGGCCTCGGTCAACACCAGAACTGGAGCCGTAGTCCTCACTGCCTCAGATGTGGGCCTGGGAAACGCCAACAATACCTCAGACGTCAACAAGCCCGTCAGCACTGCCCAGGCGACGGCCATCGCCGCGGAAGCTACTCGAGCTACTAACGCCGAAGCACTTCTGGCCCCAAAGGCCAGCCCAGCATTCACTGGGGCTATCAGTCTAGGTAGCCTGGACTTCACCGACACCAACATCCTCGAATCCTTGGCCGCAGCAGTCAATAGCTACGTCCAGTTCATCGTCCAGAACACTAGCAATGGCGGCACGGCCTCTGCGGATGTTATTGTAGCCAATGACCAAGCTACGGCTTCGACCAAGTACGGCGACTTCGGCATCAACAGCAGTGGGTTCACGGGATCGGGTCCTCTGAATACACCTAATTTCGTCTACCTCACATCGGCTGGAGTCGACCTAGTCATCGCTACTCTGGGCTTAAACGCAATACACTTCCTGACTAACAGCGCTACGACGGATGCTCTGACCATAGATGCCTCGAACGTGGCCAGGGTCCCAACCAGGACCGCTCTGGACGCCTCCACAGCCGTAGCCAGCACCGCGTATGCAGACACCGCAGTTGCTGTTGAGAAGGCTCGTGCTCAGGCCGCAGAAACAACCCTGACAGGCACAACTACAATCATCCAATACTCTGTCGATGGTTCAACTTCCTGGCACACGACATACGCCGCTGGAGCAGACCTGTTCTTCAGGATCTCGACCAACAATGGAACCACCTGGTCTCCCGTTACCGACTTGTTCACTCAGAGCCATACCGGAACAGCTACTCTGAACTTCGGTACGGGTCAGAACTACACCACGGTTGCAGTCACTGGTCAGGCCCAGATCACAGTCCAGGATCAACCGATCGTCTGGATCGCCCCGGTCGCCCAGGGGTCCTTCACAGCAGAGGAAGCGGCCTTCCTCTCGACCCTCATCTCAGTCGGCTGGAGCGCTATCGTAGCAGGAACAGGCTTCACGATCTCAGGCTACAGCCAAGAATCATTAAACTTCAGCGTCGTCGTGAACTGGCGATGGTAGACCGTTAACTAGGAGAAGAAATCATGTCGATCACGATGCTTATGGTAGGAACCTCTACTCTCTCGCCCCAGGTTACCAACGCAGGGGCTCAGCCTGTAGTCGGCGACAACTCCCTGGTGACGATGAGTCATCCCAATGACCCACTTCTCAGCGACATTAACGTCCTGGGTACGAGCCAGACCCCAGCTCTTGGCGTCAATATCCTGTCGTCCATCTCAGCCGATACCAACCCCCTGACTACGCTGACTTCGCGCTCCATTGCCTTCCAGATCACCACCAGTGCCGGTATCTCGGCTGGTGTGTTGACCTTCGAAGCAAGCAACGACAGCACGAACTGGTTCGCGGTTCCCGTGATCGACGCCGCGGCACCCAGCACTGCTGCCGTCACAACGCTGACTCTGGTGGCCAGCACCTCGCGCTATTTCATGGCCAACATTCTGTTCAAGTACTTCCGAGCCCGTGTCTCGACAGCGGTCGCTGGTTGTACCGTCCAAGCGTTCACCGAGCTTCTGTCCTCACCCCTCCCTGGCATCTTCACTGCTGGCGTTTCGGCCTTCAACCTTACCCAAATCGCTGGTACCGGTGTTGTCAACGCTGGCGTTGCTGGTGTTATGTCCGTCGGTGGAAACATTGCCGTAGGCACCGCTCGTACCATCAACCCCGCCCCAGTGGGCGGCGTCGACATCAACAACTTGACACGAGTCGGACTGTTCACGGTTGATGGCAAGTCAGTGGGCGTAGGACCGGGTGAAGTCATCTCCCAGTTCAGTCTGGGTACGGGTGCCGCGGCTGTGACCGACGGTACCAACGGCAAGACCTGGGAAGCCCCGCTGCGCGAGTCTGACGTCTATCTGGACTTCTCGGCCATCTCGACGACCCCGACAATTCAGCTCGAGGGTAGCTACGATGGGGTGTTATTCTTCATCATCCCCCTGTCCCGAATCGACAACACCGCAGCCTCTCAATTATTGACTGCCCAGGCTGCCTTCACACCAGTCGTTGGGGCGATCTACCGAGGAAGGAACTACGGTGCCCCCATCCTCCGAGTCCACCTCACGGCTGGCAGTGCTTCCAACACCATTGGCATCATCAGGATCACCCCGCTCGATGCCCTCCCTGGGGCCACGGTTTCAGCCTTCGCTCTGACTGCGACCAACACCACCGAGTCGGTAGGCATCGCCAACGGCCAGATCTTCACCGGAGGTGTTCGTACTCTGGCCATCAACAACAAGGGGTCGGTCAAGGCTGAGCTCATCCTCGAGGGTGTCACCGGTACCCTGACCTACGCCTTGGAAGGCTCCAATGACAACGCCAACTGGAACGCCCTACCGATGCAGCCAAAGGCAGGCGGACCTACCGTAACCTCGGTAGCTGCCACAGGAACTGCGGCCCTGCCTCAGATCGGATTCTACGAGTCCGACATCAGCAACTACACCTTCGTGCGAGTCCACTGTACTGCCTGGACCTCAGGGGTAGCCTTCGGTGCGCTCAAGATCATTCCCGT
>Ga0265318_10001035_pt1 | contig 17646 bp, 16 predicted proteins | sample 4821metaG_FD_192431 | JGI IMG/M metagenome (GOLD analysis project Ga0265318, IMG submission 192431) | Rhizosphere microbial communities from Carex aquatilis grown in University of Washington, Seatle, WA, United States - 4-8-21 metaG | ecosystem: Host-associated > Plants > Roots > Rhizosphere >... | reverse complement strand
GAGTTGCGGCGATCGGCGGATGAGCGGCGGCCCGCCGGCCCGGGGTTCCGCAAACCATCTCAATCCGCCGGACAAGCAACACATGGCAATCCCGGGAAAGGAGGTATACTGTGATCCTTCCCCCCGTTGCTTTCATCCCCCATGCCCCCATTCCTTCCCCCGGCAAGGTTGCTCTGCCTTCTCAGCCTGGTGTTGCCGACCATCGGCTTCGCCCAGACCCTCACGGTCGACGCCACGCAGGCCGTGCGCACCGTCGACGAGCGCGTGTTCGGCGTGAACGCCACTGCCTGGGACCCGCAGGCCGGCAGCGCCCAGACGATCGCGCTGCTCCAGGCGGCGGATGTGCGCGCGATCCGGATCCCCGGCGGCTCGCTGTCCGACGAATACCACTGGAAAACCAACACGACCATCGGCAACACCTGGACCTGGGCGGCGGGCCTCGACGCCTATGCCCAGCTCATCACCGGGCTCAATGCCCAGGCCTTTGTCACGGCCAACTACGGCACCGGCACCCCCGAGGAGGCGGCGGCCTGGGTCGCTTACGCCAATGCCAGTGCCACGCTCCTGGGCACGGGGGCGGACGTAACCATCGGGGTCGACGCCAAGGGCGTCGATTGGAAGACCGCCGGCTACTGGTCGAACCTGCGGAATTCCCCCCCGCTGGCCGTCAACGACGGCCTCAATTTTCTCCGGCTCAGCCGCGCGGCGCCGCTCAAGCTCAAGTATTGGGAGATTGGCAACGAGAACTATGGCACCTGGGAAACCGACGAGCAGGCGGTGAAAAACGATCCCTACACCTATGCCGTCCGCGCGAAGGATTACCTCACCAAAATGAAGGCGGTGGATCCCACCATCAAGGTCGGGGTCGTGGGGGTCACGGGCGAGACGTCCTATGCCAACAACACCGCGCACCCCGTGACCAACCCGCGCACCGGCAGCGTCCGCAATGGCTGGACCCCCGTGATGCTCGCAACGCTGAAAAGCGGCGGCGTCCTGCCCGATTTCCTGATCTACCACCGTTACGAGCAGGCCCCCGCGGCCGACTCCCCCACCAACCCGGAAGGCGATGCGAAGCTCCTCCAGTCCGCGAAGACCTGGCCGCAGGACGCGGCGGACCTCCGCCAGCAGCTGACCGATTATCTCGGCACGGCCGGGGCGGGTGTCGAGTTGGACGTCACGGAAAACAACTCCGTCTACAGCCAGCCCGGCAAGCAGACGACCAGCCTGGTGAACGGTCTTTTCCTCGCCGACAGCATCGGCAACCTGCTGCAGACCGAGTTCAATGCACTATTGTGGTGGGATCTGCGCAACGGCCAGGAAACCGGCAACAACAACAACAGTTCGCTCTACGGCTGGCGCGGATACGGTGACTACGGCATCCTGTCCACGCCCAGCAGCGGCGGCTCCGCCACCTACTACGAGCCCTATCCGACCTATTATGCGGTGAAACTGCTCGCGAATTTCGCCCGCAGCGGCGACATGATCGTGAAGGCCGCCAGCAGCAGCACCCTCCTGTCGGTCTACGCGGCCCACCGCACCAACGGCAGCCTGACCCTGCTGGTGATCAACAAGGACCCGGCCAACGCCTACTCGGCCAGCATCGCCCTGACCGGCTATACTCCGGCGGCGTCGGCCAGCGTCTTCACCTACGGGGTCGCCCAGGACAACGCCGCCAAGCCCGGCGGCAGCGGCTCGCCTGACCTGGCGACTTCGACCCTCGCGGTTTCCGGCGCCACCTTTTCGGCCTCGTTCCCGCCCTATTCAGCCACGGTCATCTCACTGAGTGCCGGATCTACACCCACGCCCACGCCGACACCCACGCCCACGCCGACACCTACACCCGCGCCGTCTGGCGGCGGTGGTGGTGGTGCGATCGACGGATGGTTTGCCGGCGCCCTCGCGCTTCTGGGTCTCTCCCGGCACTTGCGGTGCAAAGGGTAGGGCAGGGCGGCGGCATTCTTTTGCTTCCGTTCCCCGGCCCGCGCTGATTTTGTGGGTGGTCATGGAAGTCATCTTTCTCGGCACCGGCACGTCGCAGGGCGTGCCCATGATCGCCTGCCATTGCGATGTCTGCAGTTCGGCCGATCCGCGGAACCATCGCTCCCGGTCGGCCATTCACGTCGTGATGGACGGACTGCACGTCCAGGTGGATGCCGGGCCGGAATTCCGGCTCCAGTGCCTGCGGGAGAAGATTGAGCAGATGGATTTTTTCATCCTGACCCACGGGCATTCTGACCACATCATGGGTATGGACGACTTGCGGCGGTTCTGCGACCTGATCGGCGGCACGGCGCTGACGGTCTACACCACCGACGAGGGGATGAACCGCGTACTGTCGATCTTCCCCTACGCCATCGTTGAGCGGCCGGTCGCGATGGGTTACGCCGCATTCCGGCTGCTGCAGATGCCGCCGGTGCTCGAACTGCCGCAAGGCACAATCCGCTCAACCCTCCTACCGCACGGCGGCATCAACAGCCTCGGCCTCATTTTTCAGGAAAAATCCTCGGGCAAGAAGTTTGTCTATTATAACGACTGCAAGCGCATCCCCCGTGAAGCCGTGACCCTGGCCCAGGGGGCAGATGTGGTCGTACTCGACGGTTTGCGGGTCGAGCCGCATCCCACGCATATGAGCATCGAGGAAGCCTGCGCCGCGGCCGCGGAGATCGGCGCCCCGGCCAGTTACCTGACCCATCTTACTCACCGGATTGATTATACGGAATGGTGTAATAAGCTCCCGGCCGGCGTCTTGCTGGCCTATGACGGATTGCGGCTGAAGTTGTAGGAGTCTACGGGCAGTCGAAACCGCCTCCATATTGGGGCAGAAACGATTTATGACAAAGCCCTGAGATAGCGCTTGATTTATATCATACCAAATCAATGTAGTATCTGAAACTGGCCTATGAAACTATCCAAGCGCGGCGAATACGCCCTCCGTTCCCTGATCAATCTCGGCATTGCCGCCAAGGTGGGCAGGTCGCTGGTACGGGTGACCGAACTGGCCAAGGCGGAAGACCTGCCGGTCAAGTTCCTTGAGCAGGTTATCCAGCAGCTGCGCGAAGCCGGCTTTGTCGAGAGTGTGCGGGGCAAGCATGGCGGCTACCGGCTCGCCAAGCCTGCGTCCAAGATCGCCATCGGCCAGATCGTCCGCCTGATCGACGGGCCGCTGGCGCCCATCGGCTGCGTGAGCCAGACCGCGTACGAACCCTGCAACTGCCCCGATGTGGAGCACTGCGGCCTGCGGATGCTGATGCTCGACGTGCGCAACGCCATCGCGGCCATCCTCGACCGGTACACCCTGGCCGACGTGGTCGAGGTCACCACGCGCAAGATGATCACCAGCGGCCGGACCCTGCCTTTCAGCACTCCGGATGAGACCACCGCCGCTTCCACCCGGCTGAAAGCCCGCTCGGGCCGGGCCCGCCTTCCAATCACCAGCCCTTCCGAGGGCGTCATTCATCAACTCCTGGGAGATTACGCCATATGAGCGATACCGTCCTTCCGTCCCAATCCGACCCCCAGCCCGACTGGGTGCGCCTCGTCCAGCAAAAGGTCGAGTCCCTGAGCTACGGGGTCGTGCAACTTGTCGTCCACGACGGACGCGTCACCCAGATCGAACGCACCGAGAAAACCCGGCTCAAGCCCGGCGTCCGCAAATCGGACTCCGACTGAAATTTCCGCCGACCACCACCCGTGGAGGCCGAACCGTCATCACCCACACCACGCCTGACCCGACCACGGGAAGCACACCCGACCATCCAGACCGTTCCCATGAATCATTCCTTCGCCCGCCAACTGACCCCCGCGCTCGCCGCGCTGGTGTCCCTGTCCGCCCTTGCGCCCCGGCTCCCGGCCGCCGAGAGCGACGACCTCCAGCTGCTCCGCGAGCAGATCCACGCCCTCGAGCAGAAACTCCTCGTCCTCGAGCGCAAGCAGGAGATCAAGGACGAGGCCGCCGCCGCCGCGGCCCCGACCACGCCGAAGATCACGATCACCGACAAGGGCTTCACCCTCGCCTCGGGGGACAACGCCAACTCCATCAAGCTGCGCGGCCTCGTGCAGCTCGACAACCGGCTGTTCTTCAATGACGGCGGGATCGTGAACAACTCCCTCGTGCTGCGCCGCGTGCGCGTCATTTCCGAGGGCACGTTCGCCAAGAACTACTCCTTCCAGTTCGTGCCCGAGTTTGGCGGCGGCAGCGCCACCGCGGCCAGCGCCTTCACCGTGCTCGACGCCAACTTGGGCGTCACCATCAGCCCGGAATTGCAGTTCAAGTTCGGCAAGTTCAAGTCCCCGGTCGGCCTCGAGCTGATCCAGTCCGACTCCTGGACCTTCTTCAACGAGCGCTCGCTCGTCACCAACCTCGTGCCGAACCGCGATGTCGGCGCCCAGGCCTCGGGCGACGTGCTCGGGGGTCTCGTCAACTACACCGCCGGCGTATTCGGCGGCGTGGCCGACGGCGCCAACTCGACCAACGCCGACTTCGACAACGAGAAGGACGTCGTGGGCCGCGTGTTCGCCACGCCGTTCAAGAACTCCGCCGGTTCGCCGCTCCAGGGCCTGTCGTTCGGCGTTTCGGGCAGCCTGGGCCGCGAAAAGACCGCTTCCGGCCGCACCGCCGGCTACAAGACCGACGGCCAGCAGACCTTCTTCAGCTATGCCGCCACCACCATCGCCGACGGCCAGAGCTGGCGCGTCTCGCCGCAGTTCGACTACCGCAACGGCTCCTTCGGCTTGCTCGGCGAATACGTCCTCTCCACCGTCAATGTCCGCCCGAGTCTGACCGGCGTGAAGGCCGAGCTCCAGAACAAGGCCTGGCAGCTGGCCGCCGGCTACGTGCTCACCGGGGAGAACTCGTCCTTCACCGGCGTCACGCCGGCGACCAACTTCGACTACGCCAACGGCACCTGGGGCGCCTTCGAGGTCACCGCGCGCTACTCCGACCTGAAGATCGATAACGCGGCCTTCCCGCTCTACGCCTCCGTCTCGACCAACGCCGACGAGGCCACGTCCTACGGCCTCGGTCTCAACTGGTACCTCAGCAAGACCGTGGCCTTCAAGTTCGACCTCTACCAGACCAAGTTCGGCTTCGCCCCGGGCGCCCCGGCAATCTCGACCACCCAGCTGCTCCGGCAGGACGAGAAGTCCTTCATCACCCGCTTCCAGCTCTCGTTCTGAACCACGCCATCCCATCTGTCATGAAACTCAAGACCGCATTCCTTTTCCTCCTTGGACTGGCGCTCGCCGCCTCGGCCGCCGCCAAGTCCATCGAGCTGCTCAACGTCTCCTACGATCCGACCCGTGAGCTCTATGTCGATTATAACAAGGCCTTCGCCACTTACTGGAAGGCGAAGACCGGCGACGACGTCACCGTCAAGCAATCGCACGGGGGTTCGGGCAAGCAGGCCCGCGGCGTCATCGACGGCCTGCAGGCCGACGTCGTCACCCTCGCCCTTGCGGCGGACGTCGATGCCCTCTACGACGTGGCCAAGCTCATTCCGCAGGACTGGCAGAAGCGCCTGCCGAACAACTCCACGCCCTACACCAGCACCATCGTGTTCCTCGTCCGCAAGGGCAACCCGAAGGGCATCAAGGACTGGGACGACATCGTGAAGCCGGGCATCTCGATCGTCACCCCGAACCCGAAGACCTCGGGCGGCGCCCGCTGGAACTACCTCGCGGCCTGGGCCTATGCCAAGCACAAGCAGGGCAGCGATGACGCCGCCAAGGCGTTTGTCACCGCGCTCTACAAGAATGTGCCGGTGCTCGACAGCGGCGCCCGTGGCGCGACGACCACCTTCGTGCAGCGCGAGATCGGCGACGTCGCCATCACGTGGGAAAACGAGGCCTTCCTCGCCATCAAGGAGTTTGGCGCCGACAAGTTCGAGATCGTCGTGCCCTCGCTCAGCATCCTCGCCGAGCCGCCGGTGTCCGTCGTCGACAAGGTCGTCAAGAAGCATGGCACGGAAGCCGTGGCCAAGGCCTACCTCGAGTACCTCTATTCCCCCGAGGGCCAGGACATCGCCGGGCGCAATTTCTACCGCCCGCGCGACGCCACCGCCGCCGCGAAATACGCCGCCGTGTTCCCCCAGCTCCAGCTGGTGACCATCGATGCCGATTTCGGCGGGTGGACCAAGGCCCAGAAAACCCACTTCGCCGACGGCGGGGTGTTTGACCAGATTACCACGAAGTAAACCTTCATCCTTGCCTGGCACGCGCCACCTGGCGACCGGCGCGCGTGCCAGCGCAGGGCTCCACCCTCCATATGCCTCCTCCCGTGAGCACTCCCCATCCTTCCCGATTCACCGCGGTCGCCCGCTCTCTGCCCTTCGGGGCCAATCTTTCCCTGACCGCCGCCTTCGGCGAACAGCTCGCCGCCCTCTACGCGCTCGCCGAGCGCTCCGAGTTCGTCTTCGGCTCCCCGCTCGGCGCCTTTGCCGTCGGGACCCGCACCTTCCACCTGCCGCGCTTCGTCTATTTCGGCCCGCACACGTCGGACGCCTCCCTCCGCCTGGCGTTCACCGCCGGCCTCGACCACCGCGAACTGCACAGCACGCTGGCGCTGCTCCACCTGGTCGAACAGCTCGCGCTCAAGCCCGACATCGGCCAGGGGCTGAACCTGTCGTTCTTCCCGCTCGTCGACGTCCTCGGCCTGGCCGGACTCGCCCCCGACCGCGCGCTGGCCTCCGCGCACTGGGGCCGCCGGCGCGAGCCCGAGCTCGCCCTGCTGGAACAGGACGCCCGGATGACCGGCTACCACGGCTTTGTCCGCCTCGACAGCGCGGCCGGGCAGGACGTGGCCACCGTGCAGCTGCGTTTCCCGGCCAACGACAACCCGACGCCGGACGTGGAGCTGATCTCCTCCGAGGATTTCGAGCCCTTCCCGGTGCGCTGGGAAGCCGTCACCGACCTGCATCCCGCCGACGGCCCGCTCTCCATCGCCGACGACCTGCCGGTGCGGCCCTTCGAGCTCACGCTCCGTCTGCCGGCGGCGTGGCCGGCCGAGCTCTATCGCGAGGCGGTCACCACCATCCTGAAGCGTTTCATCATCCGCTACCGGGGCTTCATCGCCTACGGCCAGCATCTTTGAACTTTCCCTCGTCCATGATCCCATTTCGCCCGCTCCTGCTCGCCCTGGCCCTGGCTGGCGGCGCGCAGGCCGGTGTCGCCGAGACGACGCTCCTCAATGCCTCCTACGACGTCACGCGCGAGTTCTACAAGGAATACAACCCCGCCTTCCTCGCCCACTGGAAGGCCACCACGGGTGAAACGCTCGCCGTCAACCAGTCGCACGGCGGCTCCTCCAAGCAGGTCCGCTCCGTCATCGACGGGCTCCAGGCCGACGTCGTGACCATGAACGGCGTGCCCGACATCGACCAGCTGGCCAAGGTCGGCCTCATCCCCGTCGATTGGGCACAGCGGCTGCCGAACGCCAGCGTGCCCTACACCTCCACGATCCTCTTCGTTGTCCGCAAGGGCAACCCGAAGGGGATCCGGGACTGGTCCGACCTCATCCGCCCGGGTGTCTCCGTCATCATCCCCAACCCGAAAACCTCGGGCAACGGCCGCTACAGCTACCTCGCCGCCTGGATCTACGCGCTCCACCGGCCCGGCGGCAGTGACGCGACCGCGCGCGCGTTCGTGCAGCAGCTGTTCCACAACGTGCCCGTGCTCGACACCGGCGGCCGCGGCGCGACGACGACCTTCGCCCAGCGCGGCATCGGCGACGTGCTTCTGACCTTCGAGAATGAAACCGCCCTCCTGCTCAAGGAGTCCGGCCCCGACGCCGTCGAGGTCGTGGTCCCCAGCGCCAGCATCCTCGCGGAAAATCCCGTGGTCTGGGTCGACAAGGTCGTCAGCAAGAAGGGCACGGCGAAGGCCGCGAAGGCCTACCTCGAATACCTCTACAGCCCGGAGGGCCAGGCCCTCGCGGCCAAGCATTATTTCCGCCCCATCGACCCACAGGCGCTCGCCCGGTACCCGGGCCGGTTTCCGGACATCCCGCTCGCCTCGGTGCCCGCGCTCTTCGGCAGCTGGAGCAAGGCGCAACAGGTCCATTTCGCCGACGGCGGCGTCTTCGACCAGATCTACCAGAAGTAACCCCGCGCATGGTCATGGTGAACACGCCCAGGAGCAAACCGGACTGCCCGCCCAAGCTGGGCCGGCTCGTCTGGCCGTTCCAGGCGCTCGCCGCCGCCTGCCCGCAGCTGGTGGCCGCCGTGGCCGGGACCTTCGCCCTGGGGCGTGCGCGCTACGAGATCCCGCGCTTCGACTTCCACGGTCAGCCTGGCGGCACGCCCCCGATCCGGCTGGGGCTCTTCGCCCTGGTGCACGGCGACGAGCCCGCCGGCGCCCTGGGGCTCCAGCGGCTGCTTGAGACTCTCGCGGCCGACCCGGCGCCGGCCCGCGGCTATGAACTGTCCCTCTACCCGGTGTGCAACCCGACCGGTTACGAGGACGGGACGCGGCACAATCGCGCCGGGCTCGACCTGAACCGCGAATTCTGGCGCGGCTCCGCCCAGCCCGAGGTGCAGATCCTCGAACAGGAGCTGCGCACCCGGGGCTTCGACGGCATCATCGCCCTCCATGCCGATGACACCAGCGAGGGGCTCTACGGCTACACCCAGGGTCGCGTGCTGAACGAGAACCTGCTGGTGCCCGCGCTCCGCGCCTCGCAGCACGTGCTGCCGGTCAATCCCTCGCCCGTCATCGACGGGTTCGCGGCGGAGCAGGGCATTGTCGAGGATTGTTTTCCGGGCATCCTGGCCCCCAGCCCGGAACAGCGGCCGCGCCCCTTCGAGATCATCTTCGAGACCCCGGCCGCCGCGCCGATGACCCACCAGGTGGAGGCAATCGGTTGCGCCCTGGCGTCGGTTCTGGCCGAATACCGCGGCTTCATCGCCCAAGGAGCCAACCTGTGAGCACTGCCGCCATCACCGCCCCCCGTTTCCGCCGCGTGCTGCCCGGCTTCGGCCTGTCGATGGGCTTCACCCTGACCTACCTGAGCCTCATTGTGCTGATTCCCCTGGCGGCGACCTTCGCCAAGACGGCCGGCATGACCTGGGCCGAATTTTCGGCGGCGGTCTGGTCGCCGCGGGTCGTGGCCTCCTACCGGCTCACGTTTGGCGCTTCCTTGCTCGCCGCGTTGTTCAACGTGCCCTGCGGCGTGATCCTCGCCTGGGTGCTAGTGCGCTACGAATTTCCCGGCCGGCGGCTCATCGACGGGCTGGTGGACCTGCCCTTCGCCCTGCCGACGGCGGTGGCCGGCATCGCCCTGACCGCCATCTACGCCAAGAACGGCTGGATCGGCCAGTGGCTGGAACCCCTGGGCATCCACGTCGCCTACACCGCGCTGGGCGTGTGGGTCGCGCTCACCTTCATCGGCCTGCCCTTCGTCGTGCGCACGGTGCAGCCGATCCTGGAGGAACTGGAGCCGGAACTCGAGGAAGCCGCCGCCACGCTCGGCGCGAGCCGCGGCCAGACCGTGTGGCGCGTGATCCTGCCCGCGCTGCGGCCGGCCATCGTGACCGGTTTCGCTTTGGCTTTCGCCCGGGCGGTCGGCGAATACGGCTCGGTGGTTTTCATCGCCGGCAACCGCCCGATGCAGACTGAGATCACGCCCCTGCTCATCATCACCAAGCTCGAACAATACGACTACCGGGGCGCGACCGCCCTGGCTGTGGTCATGTTGGTCGGCTCGTTTGCCGTCCTCTTTTTAATCCAGCTCGTGCAGCGCCGCACCGCGCGTCGCACCCAGAACTGACCCGCGGTCATGGCCGGAACCGTCTCCACCCTCGCCTATGTCGCCAAGCACCGCCAGCGCCGCTCGCTGGGCGATCCGGCATGGGTGCGCTTCGGCCTGATCGGGGTCGCGCTGCTGTTCGCGGGTTTGTTCCTGATCGTGCCGCTCGCGGCCGTCTTCACCGAGGGTTTCCGCAACGGGGTGGGGGCCTACTTCCACGCTTTCGCCGACCCTGATGCGCTGGCGGCCATCCGGCTGACCTTTCTCGCCGCCGGCATTGCCGTGCCGCTCAACCTCGTGTTCGGCGTCGCGGCCGCGTGGGCCATCGCCAAGTTCGACTTCCGCGGCAAGGCCCTGCTCATCTCGCTGATCGAGCTCCCGTTCGCCGTGTCGCCCGTCATCTCCGGCCTAATCTACGTGCTCCTCTTCGGCCTCCAGGGCTGGCTCGGGCCCTACCTCGGCGCCGGCGACCACCCGTGGTTCGGCGAGTGGTTCAACCGCCAGGACATCCAGATCATCTTCGCCGTCCCGGGCATCGTGCTGGCAACCATCTTCGTGACGTTCCCCTTCGTCGCCCGCGAGCTGATCCCGCTCATGCAGGCGCAGGGCCGGGATGAGGAGCTGGCCGCGATCACCCTCGGGGCCAACGGCTGGCAGACCTTCTCGCGCGTCACCGTGCCCAACATCAAGTGGGGCCTCTTCTATGGCGTCGTCCTCTGCAACGCCCGCGCCATGGGCGAATTCGGCGCCGTCTCCGTCGTCTCCGGCCACATTCGCGGCGAGACCAACACCATTCCGCTGCACGTGGAGATCCTCTACAACGAATACAACATCCAGGCCGCCTTCGCCGTGGCCTCCCTGCTCACCCTGCTGGCGCTCGTCACGCTCGTGCTGAAAAACCTGGTCGAGTGGCGCCACCGCCGCATCATCGAGGTCGCCGCGGCCGCCGACATCCGCCAATTCACCTCATGAGCATCGAAGCCCGCAACATTTCCAAGCATTTCGGCACCTACACCGCCCTCGCCGGCGTCAGCCTCAAGGTCGAGAGCGGCCGGCTCACCGCCCTGCTCGGGCCCTCCGGCTCGGGCAAGACCACCCTGCTGCGCATCATCGCCGGGCTGGAGTTTCCCGACGCGGCCGCCGATCCGGCGGCGGGCCGCGTCCTGTTCCATGGCGAGGATGTCTCCCAGGTGCCCGCCGGCCGGCGCGGGGTCGGTTTTGTCTTTCAGCATTACGCGCTCTTCAAGCACATGTCGGTCTTCGACAACATCGCCTTCGGCCTCACCGTCCGCCCGGGCAGGACCCGGCCCGCCCGCGCCGACATCACCCGCCGCGTCAACGAGCTCCTGCAGCTCGTCCAGCTCGACCGCTACGGCCGCCGCCTGCCCGACCAGCTTTCCGGCGGCCAGCGCCAGCGCGTCGCCCTCGCCCGCGCCCTCGCGATGCAGCCCAAGGTCCTCCTCCTCGACGAACCCTTCGGCGCCCTCGACGCGCAGGTGCGCAAGGAACTGCGCCGCTGGCTGCGGCAGCTGCACGAGCAGCTGCATGTCACCACCGTCTTCGTCACCCACGACCAGGAGGAGGCGCTCGAGCTGGCCGACGAGGTCGTGGTGATGAACCAGGCCCGCATCGAGCAGGTCGGCGACCCGCAGACCGTCTATGACCGGCCCGCCTCGCCGTTCGTCATCGAGTTCCTGGGCAACGTCAACCGCCTCGCCACCGGGGAGGGCCGGCTGCACGCCCCCGGGCAGGATGTGCTCTACGTCCGTCCGCACGACGTCGACATCCAGCGCGGCCACGTCGACGGGCACGCGATCCGCGCCCGGGTACTCCATGTTTTCTCCGCCAGCAACTACGGCCGGGTCTCGCTCGCTCGCGCCGACACCGGCGAGCACATCGAAGCCGAGGTCCCCCGCTACCACCTGCACGAGCTCGACCTCAAGCAGGGCGACGAGGTCTCGGTCGTGTTCCGCCACGTCCGTCTCTTCCCGCGGGGCGAGTTCACCGAGGCCGACGTGCGCAACGGCCAGCTGGCCGTGACCCGCCCCGGCTACACCCCCGCCCATGGCGCGGGCGAGAACATCTGATCCGCGCCTCCACTCTTGCCTCACTTGGGCTGCCCGCCAATTTACCGCTTTCCCTCCCCAACCAGAACCTCAACCACCACCGACATGGCCAAGATATACAACGACATCACCGAAACCATCGGCAACACGCCGCTCGTGCGCCTCAACCGCACCGCCGCCGCCCACGGGGCCCAGGCGGAAATCCTCCTCAAGCTCGAGTTCTTCAACCCGCTGTCCAGCGTCAAGGACCGCATCGGCTTCGCCATGATCGACGAGGCGCTGAAGTCGGGCAAGATCACCAAGGACACCGTCCTGATCGAGCCGACCAGCGGCAACACCGGCATCGCCCTGGCGTTCGTCGCCGCGGCCAAGGGCCTCAAGCTCATCCTCACCATGCCCGAGACCATGACGATCGAGCGCCGCAAGATCCTCAAGATCCTCGGCGCCCGCGTCGTGCTGACGGAGGGGCCGAAGGGCATGAAGGGCGCCATCGCCAAGGCGGAGGAACTCCAGGCCAAGATCCCGAACAGCGTCATCCTCCAGCAATTCGCCAACCCGGCCAATCCCGCCATCCACCGCAAGACCACCGCCGAGGAGATCTGGCGCGACACTGACGGCAAGGTCGACATCGTCGTCTCGGGCATCGGCACCGGCGGCACCATCACCGGCGTCGGCGAGGTGCTGAAATCCCGCAAGCCCGGGGTGAAGATCATCGCCATCGAGCCCGACGCCTCGCCCGTCCTCTCCGGCGGCACGCCGGGCCCGCACAAGCTGCAGGGCATCGGCGCCGGCTTCGTGCCCGCCGTCCTCAACACCAAGATCTACGACGAGGTCATCCGCGTGAAGGAGGCCGACTCCGGCCCGATCTCCAAGCAGGTGAACAGCCTCGACGGCATCCCGATCGGCATCTCCTCCGGGGCGGCCGTCTGGGCGGCCCTCCAGCTGGCGAAGCGTCCCGAGAACAAGGGCAAGCAGATCGTCGCCATCATCCCCTCCAGCGCCGAGCGCTACCTCTCCTCGTGGCTCTTCGCGGATGTCAACGTCGAGACCGACTCGATCGACGACCTCCTCCCGGCCGCCACGGTCTGATCCCGCCGCGCCTTCCGGCGTGTTTTGTTCTTTCCCCGATTCCCTCACGGGAACGGGTAATTTTCCAGACCGGGTCCGCGCCAGCCGCGCGGACCCGACAGACGCGATGTTGACCAGGCCACTGGAATCGATCGCCGCCCTCCGGGGCAACCATCGATTCCCACCATGATCACATCGCGTTTTATTTTTCCCGCCCCGCCGGCCGAGGGGGAAATCCAGCCGGCCCGCGGGCGTGGTCCCGCCGGAATAGTGGGACGCGGTTGTTAACCGGCCCCTTTTTTACGCCCGGCAGCCCGGGCGCGCAGGCTGCGGCCTGCCCTGATTTCCCTCCCCCCCTTCCGTCATTTGCCCATGCCATCAAGCACCAACCCAGTCTTCAGTCCTGCCGGACACGGTCATCCGCAGCATTTCGCCGCGCCCGTGCGGCAGTGAAAATCTAGCCCCGGTCTCCATGTCCGCACCTGCCGCGCTCAAGCTCTTTCAGACGCGCCCCGTCAAATCGGCGGGGCTCGCCCTCGCCGGCGCGCTGCTGTTCACCCTGCTGCTGGCGGCCCAGGCGGAGCGGCCCGCCGCGCCCGTGCAACTCACGCTCAACGAGAACCCGTTCGGCCCGTCGCCTCTGGTGGCGCCGGCGTTGCGGGAGGGGATCCGGGACCTCTATCGCTACACCTCGGTGGAAGAGGCGGCGGCGCTCACGGCCCGGCTGGCCGCGAAGGAAGGCGTGGCGCCCGAGCTGATCGTGCTCGGCGACCTGCTCGAGCCGCTCGGCCTGCAGCTCAGCCTGCGGGGCGGGCCCGGTGGCGAGTTCATTTATTCGGTGCCGGGTTATCCAGCGCTGGTGGATGCCGCGGCTCGTGCCGGCGGCGTGGTGGTGGGCGTGCCGCTCAATGACCGGCTCGAGAACGACCTGCCCGCCCTCGCGGCCCGGGTGACGCCCCGCACGCGGGCGGTTTTTCTGGTCAACCCGCACAACCCGTCGGGCACCGTCAGCGATCCGGCGAAGTTAGCCGCGTTCATTCGCGGCGTCAGCCAACGCGCGCTCGTCATCGTGGACGAAGCCTACCTGGAGTTCAGCGATGACTTTGCCGGACGCACCGCCGTCGCGCTGACGAGGGCGGGGGAGAACGTGCTGGTCTACCGCACCTTTGCCAAGGCCTACGGACTCGCCGGGCTGCCGCTCGGCTACGCCGTGGCGCCGCGGGCGGTGGCCGATTTCCTGCGCCAGCAGGGCCTCGGCGGCGCGCGCGAGCAAAACCGCCTGGCGCTGGCCGCGGCGGCCGCAAGTTTGCGCGACGCCGGTTACCTCGCCCGCGTGCATGATGCCGTCGCCGCCGAGCGCACGCAGTGGCACGCGGTGCTCGACGGACTGAAATTGCGCCACACGGATTCCCAGGCGAACTTCGTTTACTTCGACGCCGGCCGGCCGCACGCGGAGGTGGCGGCCGCGTTGCAGGCGTCCGGCGTGCTCGTGGGCCGCGCGTTTCCGCCCTACGCCACCTGGGTCTGCATCACGATCGGGCTGCCGCCCGACAATGTCCGCGCCCAGGCCGCACTGCGGCAAGCCTTGGGGAAATGACGCGCACCATGCATCGCCTCCTTCCCACGATTTTCAACCCTTTGGCCGCGCGGGCGGCCCGACGTTTCACCTGGCGCCTTCGGGAGCGCGAGGGATCTGGTCGGGCTGCCCGCCGCGCCATCGCCGTATTTTCCGGCCGGCATCTCTGGGTTCTGTGCCGGCCGGAATTGCAGACACACATGGTAGCGTGGCCGGCCGGGCAGGGTGGTGTTACCCTGTCCGGCCGGTTCCAGCTTCCAGCCTCGGTCCGCCAGCGGCGGGGTAGCCAAATGGGAAGGCCAGGCTCCGCAAGAACCTCACGAGTTGGTTCGATTCCAACCCCCGCCTGCCGCTGCCCAAGTGAACACATTCCGCCCACCCCTGCCCGGGGAGGCTTTTCCCGCCCGCCTCGGCCGGCCTGCCGGATCACCGGCCGGCCTGCGCCCACCGCCTCCTCCCGATCATGAGCATTTCTCCCGCCTTTGTCTCTCCCGCCGAACTCCAGCAGCTGCTGGCGGCGAACCCGCGGCTCTCCCTGCTCGACGTGCGCACGCCCGTCGAGTTTGCCGAGGTTCACATTCCCCAGGCTTACAACGCGCCGCTCGACCGGCTGCGGCCGGACGCGCTCTTCGCCGGCGGCGCGCCGGCCCGCGAGCAGCCCGTCTACCTGGTCTGCCGCACCGACGTCCGGTCGAGAAAGGCCGCCGCGAGCTTCGCCGCGGCCGGCCACGCGCAGGCGGTGGTGGTCACCGGCGGCACGCTCGCCTGGATCGCGGCCGGCCTGCCGGTCACGCGCGGCGTGACTCGCGTCATCAGTTTGGAGCGGCAGGTGCGCATCGCCGCGGGCTCGCTCGTCTTCGTCGGCGCCCTCCTGGGCTGGCTCGTGCATCCGGGCTTTTTCGGCCTCTCCGCCTTCGTCGGCGCGGGGCTTGTCTTTGCCGGCATCACCGACTTTTGCGGCCTGGGCCTGCTGCTCGCGCGGCTGCCCTGGAACCAGCGCATTGCCTGAACCCAACCCGCTTCAATTTCACCCATTTATCCTCCTAATATATCATGCATCGTTTCCCTGTCCGTTTCACGTCCCTGGTCCTCACCCTCGCTGCCCTGCTGGCCGGCGTGCGCGCCTCCACCAACGGCGACAATCTCCTCGGCATCGGGCCGACCGCCCGGGGGCTGGGCGGCACCGGCACCGCCGCGCCCCAGGATGCGCTCGGCGCCATCTCCGGGAATCCGGCCGGACTCAGTTTTCTCGCAGCCGATCTGCCGGCAGAGTCCGATGTTTCGCTCACGTTTTTCGTGCCGCATGTGTCGGCCCGGGTCGACGCGTTGTCGGCCGACAGCGCGGCCAAGACCTATCTGATCCCGTCCCTCGCCTCGGCCGGCCCGCTGGGCGCGAAGGACGGCCCGTGGCAGTACGGCCTCGCGGCCTACGGCGTGGCGGGTCTGGGTGTCGATTACCGGCACTCGGCCGTCGACACGACCCTCGGCCCGACCCCGTATCCCCTGGTCGCCGGCGGCCGCACGCAATTGCAGGTCCTCGAGGTGGCGCCGTCGCTGGCCTACAAGGTTTCCCCCGAATGGTCGCTGGGCCTCGCCCTCGATCTGGACTACGGCCAGCTCACTCTCGGGGGCCCGACGAAGAGCGGTTTCGCCGCGGGGCTGCAACCGGGTGTCGTCTTCCGGCCGGCGGCCGGATTTTCACTGGGCGCCACCTATGTCTCGGGCAAGCCCGTCACCTACCGGGGCGTGACTGATTTCGATGGCGACGGCACGGCCGACAACCTCAAGCTGGAGGCGCCGCAGCAGTTCGCCTTTGGCGCGGCCTACGACTTCGTGCCGGGCAAGCTGCTCCTGCTGGCGGACGCCCGGTGGGTCAACTGGGGCGGCGCGAAAGGCTACAAGGACTTCGACTGGCAGGACACGTGGGTCTACGGCCTCGGGGTGCAGTTCGAGGCTATTCCGAAACAGCTCGTGCTGCGCGCCGGCTACACGTTCGGCGACAATCCCGTGAAGACGCACCAAAACTTCAACGGCACCGGGGCGCCGGCCAACGTCACCAACGTGCAGGGGAAATACGTCAACAACTACTACTACGAGACGTTCCGCGTCATCGGGTTCCCCGCTGTCGTGGAGCAGCACCTCAGCTTCGGCCTCGACTACCGGCTCGGCGCGCACGCGACGCTCCAGGCCGGCTACACGCACGCCTTCAAGCACACGATTACCGAGCAGGGCACCAACCTCCTCGGCACCCCCACCACGCTTTCCTCGGGCCTGAGCGAAGACAGCTTCGAGCTCGGCTTCAAATACCAGTATTAACCTGCCCCGCGTCATCCGCCCGTTCCCCGGCCCTCCCATGAGCTCCCCCTCCTACCATCCCGCCACGCTCGCGCTCCACGCGGGCCAGGTGCCCGACCCGACGACCGGCGCCCGCGCCGTGCCGATCTACCAGACCTCCTCCTTCGTCTTCAAGAGCACCGAGCACGCCGCCGCGCTCTTTGCCCTGAAGGAATTCGGCAACATCTACACGCGACTGATGAACCCGACGACGGACGTCTTCGAGCAGCGCATCGCCGCGCTCGAGGGCGGCACCGGCGCGCTCGGCGTCGGCTCGGGCCAGGCGGCCACGACGCTCGCCCTGCTCGCCATCACGCAGGTCGGCGACGAGATCGTCTCCGCCAACAACCTCTACGGCGGCACCTACCAGCTGTTCCATTACACCCTGCCCAAGCTCGGCCGCACAGTGAAGTTCGTCGACTCGAAGGATCTCAACGCCTTCCGCGCCGCCCTCACGCCCAAGACGCGGGCGATCTACGCCGAGACCATCGGCAACCCGAAGCTCGACGTGCCCGACTTCGCGGCGCTCAGCCGGGTCGCCCACGCCGCCGGCGTGCCCCTCGTGGTGGACAACACCATCGGCATCGGCCTCGTGCGCCCACTCGAGCTCGGCGCCGACATCGTGGTGGCCTCGGCGACGAAATACATCGGCGGCCACGGCACCAGCATCGGCGGCGTGATCGTCGACGGGGGCAAATTCGCCTGGAACAACGGCAAGTTTCCCGAGTTCACCGAGCCCGATCCGAGCTACCACGGCCTGAAATTCTGGGACGTGTTCGGCCACTTCCCCGGCCTCGGCAACGTGGCCTTCATCATCAAGGTCCGCGTGCAGCTCCTGCGCGACCTCGGCCCGGCGCTGAGCC
>Ga0265318_10001032_pt1 | contig 17679 bp, 13 predicted proteins | sample 4821metaG_FD_192431 | JGI IMG/M metagenome (GOLD analysis project Ga0265318, IMG submission 192431) | Rhizosphere microbial communities from Carex aquatilis grown in University of Washington, Seatle, WA, United States - 4-8-21 metaG | ecosystem: Host-associated > Plants > Roots > Rhizosphere >... | reverse complement strand
CAGTACATCAACGATTCCACGCTCTACCGCGTGGTCGGCGGGTTCAGGGGCGACCTCACGGAGGACCTCCACTGGGAGGCCGCCGCCGACATCAACCGCTACCAGCTGAACTACACGAACCCCGGCCTATGGGACACGGTCGCCCTGAATGCTGCCTGGGCCGACGGCCAGCTGAACCCATTCGAAGCCCACCCCTCGGACAGCTCCTTCAACGGCGTCCTCGGAACGGCCTTCGTGAACATGCTGAGCACGCTGAACGCCTTCGACGCGAAGATTGACGGCAACATCTGGGACCTGCCCGCCGGCAAGCTCGGGTTCGCCGTCGGCGTCAACTTCGTGCGCGAGACGCTGTCAGCGGTCCCGGACATCAACAGCCTTCCGAACGCCACGGGCACGACCCAGGGCTGGGCCAACGCGACCACGTTCCAGCAGTTCCAGGCGGTCCGCGACTTCACGTCGTACTTCGCCGAGGTGAGCGTCCCGGTGACGAGCGCCAAGATGAACATCCCAGGCGCGCACGCCATCAACGTTGACGGCGCCGTCCGCTACGACGACTACAGCGGCCAGGTCGGCGCGACGACGGACCCTCAGGTCAACGTCAGCTGGGCTCCGATTGATGACCAGTTCAAGCTCCGCGCATCGGCGGGCAAGTCGTTCATCGCGCCGCAGCTCTACAGCCTCTACGGGCCCGTGAGCTCCGGCTCCACGCCCTCGATCAAGTACACAACGATCAACGGCGTTGCTAAGAACGTGCAGTTCAACCAGACGGGCGGCTCGAACCCCAACCTCAAGCCGACGACGGCCAAGACCTGGTCGGTCGGCTTCGTTACGACCCCGAAGGTCATCGACGGGCTCACGATCTCGGTTGACTACGAGCAGATCGACGAGAAGGCCATCCAGGGCGTTGTTCCCGCGCAGACGATCATACAGAGCGTCGAGACGGCGGGCGCGGCCTCGCCGTACGTCGCCGAGGTGCACTACAACACGCCGAACGGCCCGGAACCCACGGCCCCGGGCGGCATCAGCGGCAAGTCGCCGCAGTCGATCTATGTCATCCAGAACACGATCAACCTGGCCGGCCAGAAGATCGGAAGCACCGACATCAACATCGAATACATCAAGAAGGTCGCGAATGTCGGAACGTTCGACCTGACGTCGACCTGGACCTGGTACAACAGCTACAAGCTGCAGCTGATCCCGACCCAGCAGTACTATGAGTACACGGGCACAGCCTCGGTCAACGAGGGCACGATCCCGAAGTACAGGACCTACACGTCGCTCAACTGGAAGAACTGGGGCGCCGAGGCCTACGTGGCGGTGACCTGGATCGACAGCGTCCACAACGTCGACACGGGCGGCGCGGACACGACCGACTTCGGCACGGTCTCGTCGTTCAACTCGTTCGACCTGGGCTTCGGGTACGACTTCTCGCACCTGCACCTGAACAAGACGCTCGACGGCTTGAGGGTGACGGTCGGCGTCAACAACGTCGCCAACAAGCTCCCGCCGCTCGCCTCGAACGTGTTCCAGAACACGAACGCGGATGTCGGCACCTACCTCGGCTCCATTGGCCGCATGTTCTACATCGAGGCGAAGTTCACGTTCTAAGGAACGGCTCCTCGGTTAGCTAAGAGACGGCCCGGCCCAAAGCCGGGCCGTTTCTATTTCCGGAAATCGAGGTCGACCGAGTCCGCGTTGCGCCCCCAGTCAAGCGCGGGAAGCCCCCTCGGCGGGGCCGGGCGGCCCAGGGTCGCGCGGCGGGCGGCGTTCCAGCCTCGCGGCCGCAGGGAGGCCACCCCGTCGGTGAGCTCGGGGGAGGCGATGGCCACCCGGCCGATCCCGCGCACCGCGACCCGGAGCGCGCAGCCGGGTCCCGGCACCGGGACGCTCAGTTCCCGACGGATTCGGGCCCTGGGGCGGGCCGCCTCCGCGCGGAACTCGATCGCGGTTCGCCCGTGGAGGATCCGCCACGCCCCGGAGGCGTCGCGGCACTCGACGACGACCCGCTGGAGGGCGGGCTCGGCGACGAGGACGTCGAGGCGCAGCTGCCAGGCCCCGCACACGGGCGAGGCCGAGGAAAGCCGCCGCGGATCCGCGGCGCACCGCCCGATCCAGCGCCTCAGGGCGCGGAGCCGGGCCCGGTCCTCTGCGACCATCCGCTCGTTCGGGCCGCGCACGTTGCGGTCGCGGGTCAGGCGCCAGAGGGCCCTCGCGGCGCGGGCGCCGGCCTCGATCCTCGAGGCGAACTCGCCGGCGTGGGACAGGAGCGCGGCCAGCCCCCGGGCGACCCCCGGGTCGGCCGGGCCGCCCCGCGAGAGCCGTCGCCGCAGGGCGAAGATCATGGCGGCGGTCGAGCGCACGTAGACGTCGCGCTCGGCCAGGTAGCCCCGGAAGGAGACGCTTGCGCGGAACGGCGCGGGAAGGGCGGGCCGGCGGCCGGCGAGGCGCCCGAAGAACGCGCGCTCCTCGTCGAAGCGGGAGACCCCCCGCCGGCTGGCGCAGACGTCCCAGCGGTCGCCGATCTCCCAGCGGGCGTAGCCGACGTACGCCCTCTGGTCGCAGGCGAGCGCGTCGCGCGCAAGTTCGCGGCCGCGGCCGCCGCGGAACACCCGGTCGAAGCCCCGGGCGAGCATCCCGGGAAGGTCGTCGATCCCGGGATCGAGCCACAGGCTGGCCGCGGCGGCGTCGACGACGGAGGTCATCGCGACCGCCAGGCGGTCAGGCTCCCAGGACGTGACGAGGAACCCGTCGGCGCCCACGGACCCGCACCGCCGCCACCAGTCGCGGAGGTTCGCCAGGCGCTCGCCGAAGACCGGCAGGGGCTCGTGGCGGAACGCGCCGTTCATGGGGCAACCCCAGTACCCGACGCCGCGGGCCCTGAGGGCGGGCGCCAGGTCGTACTCGCGGAAATTGCGGAGCTCGATGCGGGGGCGTCTGCCGAAAGGGTAGTAGTACCAGTCGTAGGCGGTGATCCCTGGAGGCAGGTACGCGACGGCGCCGGGCAGGAGCGCCAGCATGTCCGCCCACATCCCCAGGCGAAGGCCCCGGGCGCGGGCGACCCCGTCCAGGCGCTGCACGTAGCGCCCGAAGTGGGCCTCGATCCCGATCTCGGCTATCTCGGCGGCCGAGAGGGGGTGCCGGCCGAGGCTGAACGACTCGTCGAGCCCGACGTGGACCTTGCCGGCCGTGCAGAAGGGGGCGACGTCCCCAAGGAGCAGGTCGGCCACCTCGAGCATCCTCGGGTGCAGCGGGCACACCTGGCCGCGCTCGAGCGGCGAGCCGTCGGGCGCGCGCAGCTCGTTCAGGTCGCGCAGGCCCGGCACCTTGATCAGGTACTGCGTGTGGCCGAGGAGGTTGACGATCGGCACGACGCCGATCCCGACCCGCGAGGCCCCGTCCACGAGCCTTGCGAACTGCCTCTGGCTGTAGGCGTCCCCGCGGGCGACGCCCGGAAGGCTCGGGTACTCCAGGGCGTCCTCGAGGTGGACGTAGAGCTCGCGGTATCCCCAGTCGGCGTAGCGCGGCAGCTGCGCCAGGAGCCAGTCGAGGCGCTCCGCCTGGCGGGCGAGGTCCCACTGGAACGCGGCGATCATCGGCTGTGCTCCCGAAGCCACGCGAGCCCGCCGGCCTCGTCGCCGAACGCGCCGTCGAGCTGGGCCTCGAACGCGGCGTCCAGGATGGGCTTGAAGGATGGCCCGGGGCGCCGGCCCAGGGCGACCAGGTGGCGGCCCTGGATGATGGGCCGGGGCGCCGCCTCCTCGACCGCCAGCTTGAACGCGCGCGCGCGCAGGCGTCCGACCAGCTCGAGGATCCCCGCGGCCGGCAGCGGCGGCCTGCCCATGGAGTCGGCCGACATGACGAGCGCCAGGTCCTCGATCGTCGCGGGCGAGAGCTTGCGCGCGAGCCTGCGGACCTGCGCGTCGGAGTAGTCGCCCGCCTGGCCGTGATGGTGCGCCAGGTGGTGGACGACAAGCGCCCTCACCGGGGCGTCGAGGTCAAGCGGGGCGCCGATGCGGCGCAGGAACGCGTCGGACACGGGGCCGCCCGCGGCCTCGTGCCCGGGGCTCAGCCAGCGCATCGCGCCGCGCCGCTCGGCGCGCACGGTCGTGGAGGGCTTCCCGAAGTCGTGGGCGAGGACGGCGAACGAGAGCATCCGACGCCGGGCGGGCGGCGCCGACAGCCATCCGTCGAGCGAGGCCAGGGCGTCGAGGCAGAGGCCCGTGTGCGTGAGGACGTCGCCCTCCGGGTGCCACTCGGGCTCCTGCGGCGTGCCGCGCAGCGCCGCCACCTCGGGGAAATGACGGATCCAGCCCGTCTCCTCGAGGACCGCGAGGCCCCTGGAGGGCCGCACCGCCTTGACGGCCCACTTGTCCCACTCGCCCCAGACGCGCTCGACGGGGAGTTCGGCGAACGCGGGCGCGATCTCCCGGCAGAGGGCGGCGGTCTCCGGGGCGAGGGTGAAGTCGAACCGAGCGGCCAGCTGGAACGCCCTCAGTACCCTCAAGGGGTCCTCCGGGAACGCGGGGGACGTGTGGCGCAGGATGCGGCCGGCCAGGTCGCCCCGGCCCCCGAAGGGGTCGAACACCTCCCCGGTGAACGGGTCCACCGAGATCGCGTTCACGGTGAAGTCGCGCCGCGCCGCGGCGTCGGCGTCGCCGAGCGACGGGTCGGGCCGGACGGCGAACCCGCGGTGGCCCGCGCCGGTCTTCGACTCGCGGCGCGGAAGGCTGAAGTCGTACTCGGACCCCGCGGCGCCGCGCACCTTGACGACCCCGAAGCTGCGCCCGACGACGTCGGTGGGGCCGAAGGGCGCCAGGGCGCGCCTCAGGCCCTCGAAGTCCACGCCCGCGACCTCGATGTCGAAGTCGTTGGAGGCGAGCCCGAGGAGCCAGTCGCGCACGCCCCCGCCGACGAGCCTCGGCCGGCCCACGCGCCTGACGGCGGCGAGCATGGCGCGCAGCTCGTCGGGCAGGGGAGGGACGCCATCGGTCGCGGGCATCGACGGGGGGGGAGGGCGCCTTCAGGCGGCCAGCGCCGCGCCGGCGCAGAGCACCCAGCCGGCGATGAGCGCCGCCCCTCCGAGCGGCGTGACGGCCCCAAGCCCGCGCGGAGCCCCCAGGGCGAGGGCGTAGAGCGAGCCCGAGAAGAGCAGCGTGCCCGCGACCCAGAGGCGGGGAGCCCAGGCCGCGCACCTGCCGGGCCTCGCGGGGGAGGACCTTGACCAGCCTGCAAAGCCAAGCAGGGCCGCGGCATGCAGAAGTTGGTACCGGGACGCCGTGTCCCAAATGTCGCGGGTGCCCGCCGCCTCCAGCGTCGCCTTGAGGGCGTGCGCGCCAAAGGCCCCCAGGATGACGCCCGTGGCCCCGAGGGCGCCCGCCCATGCAAGTGCGGTGCGATGCTGCATGGGGCCGATCGTTGCAAATTCCGGCACGGAACCAAGGCTCAAAACGGGGGTTGACACCCCTGTTTGGAATCCATGGTCTAACCCTCTTTTCCCATGAAGACGTATCTCGCGAAGAAGGAGACAGCACAGCCCAAGTGGTATCTCGTTGATGCCGACGGGCAGGTGCTCGGCCGTCTCGCCGTCAAGCTCGCCAACATCATCCGGGGCCGCAACAAGGCCACGTACACCGCCCATGTCGACACGGGCGACTACGTCGTGGTCGTGAACGCCGAGAAGGTCGTCCTGACCGGCAAGAAGGAGGACAAGACCGAGTACATGGCGTTCTCGGGGTTCGTCGGCGGCGAGCGCTACCGGAGCCTGAGGCAGTACCGCGAGAAGCGCCCCGAGTTCGTGATCATGCACGCCGTGAAGGGCATGCTTCCGAAGAACCGGCTGGCCGCCAAGATGCTGACCAAGCTCCGCGTGTTCGCCGGGACCAAGCACCCGCACGAGGCCAACAATCCCGTCAAGATCTCCGTCTGACCATGAGCACCCCCGCCAACATCTTCACAGGCACCGGACGGCGCAAGACGTCGACCGCCCGCGTGCGCATCACCGACGGCAGCGGCAAGCTGACCGTGAACGGCCGCACGTTCGACACGTACTTCTCGCACGACAACTTTGCCAAGCAGGCCTACGCCCCCCTCCTGACGGTGGACCTTCGCGAGAAGATCGACGTGACCGTCAACGTGGCGGGCGGCGGCGTCGCCGGGCAGGCCGGCGCGGTGGCGCACGGGATCGCCCGGGCCCTCCAGAAGATGAACGCCGAGCTCAGGCCCGCGCTCAAGAAGGCCGGGCACATCCGACGCGACCCCCGCGAAAAGGAACGCAAGAAGGCCGGCCAGCCGGGCGCGCGCAAGCGCTTCCAGTTCTCGAAGCGCTGATCCGCATCGGGACCCGTTTTATCGAGGGCCGCCTTCCCGCGACGGGGGGCGGCCTTTTCATTTATTGCTTTATTTCTGAGGTGCCGGAAGGAATTGTTCGAAACACATGAAAGTCGGAATCGTGGGCGCGTCGGGTTACGCGGGCGAGACGCTCGTCAAGCTGCTCCTGGGTCATCCCAGGGTCGAGCTGGCGGCCGTGACGTCGCGCACCCATGCCGGCAAGGCGCTGGCGCAGGTGATCCCCGCCGTCCGGGGCACCGACCGCGGGATCCGGTTCGTGGCCTCGGACCCGGCCGCGCTGGCGGCGGGCGACATCCCGCTCTTCTTCCTGGCGCTGCCGCACGGGGCGGCCGCCGAGTTCGCCCGGGCGCTCGTCGGCGCGGGCAAGCGGGTGATCGACCTCTCCGCCGACTTCCGCGTCGCGGACGTGGCGGCCCACGAGCGGTACTACGGCAAGCACGCCGCGCCCGAGCTCCTGGCGCAGGCGCGCTACGTCCTGCCGGAGCTCTCCCCGCCCGGCTGGAAGGAGGCGGCCAGGATCGTCGCGTCCCCGGGCTGCTACCCCACGAGCATCCTCCTGCCGCTGGTCCCGCTCCTGCGGGACAAGGTGGTCTCCCGCGACCACATCGTCGCGAACAGCTTCAGCGGGGTGAGCGGCGCCGGCCGGAAGGTCGACGAGGCCTACCTCTACGTGGAGCGCACCGAGAGCGCGAAGGCCTACGGGCTCGTCAAGCACCGGCACCTCGCGGAGATCGAGGAGCAGCTCGAGCTCCTGACGGGCGCGAGGACGGTGATCCAGTTCAACCCCCACCTGGCGCCGATGCGCTACGGGATCGCCACGACGATCACCGTGCCCGCGGCCCCGGGCGCCACGGTCGAGGCGCTCTACGCCTCCTGGGGGAGGGCCTACGGCGCGGCCCCGTTCGTGCAGCTCCTGCCGAGCGGCGAGACCCCGGACACGGCCCACGTTGTCGGGACGAACCGGATCGACATGTCGGCGGTCCACGACCCGCGCACGGGCAACTTCGTCCTCACCTCGGCCGAGGACAACCTCGTCAAGGGGACCGCCGGCCAGGCGGTCCAGACCATGAACCTGTGGTACGGGTTCGGGGAGACGGAGGGCCTGCGCTAGGGCGCGCCCGGCCCCGCTAGCTGCGGTAGTCGGCGTTCTCGCTCACGTACTCGTGCGTCAGGTCGGCGCCGAGGACGACCGCGCCCGCGTCGCCGCGGCCCACGTCGATCCCGATCTCCACGCAGCGCTCGTGCGCCGGGAAGTCGACGGGCGGCGTGAAGACGCCCGCCCTAGGCGGGGCGCTCGAGTAGAGCTCGGCGGCCCGCAGGTGCGCCACGAGCGTCGCCTCCTTGGCCGGGTCGAGCCGGAACGCGCCGGCCGAGAAGATCTCGATCCCGCCCATCGAGATCCGCATCCGCGAGAGGTCGGCGCCCGGGGTGCGCGAGCCCACGTGCTTGCCGATGGCCTGCACGAGCCTGCCGACGTTGGGGTCGTTGCCGGCCACCGCGCACTTGAAGAGGGGGGCGTTCACGACCGCCTTCCCGAGGGAGCGCGCCGCCTCGTAGTCCGGGGCGTTCGCGACCGAGACGCGCACCACGTGCCGCACGCCCTCGCCGTTGCGCACGACGTCCTCGGCGAGGTCCGCGCACACGCTCCGCAGCGCGCGCTCGAAGCCGGGGAGGTCCCTGCAGGGCGCCGCCCCCGACGAGACCAGCGCGACCGTGTCCGACGTGCTGGTGTCGCTGTCGATGCTGATCGAGTTGAACGTGGGCTCCACGGCCGAGGAGAGCATCCGGCGGAGCTCGGCGCGGGGGACCGCCAGGTCGGTCAGGAGGTACACGAGCATCGTGGCCATGTTGGGCTCGATCATCCCTGCGCCCTTGGCGATCCCGACGATGGACCCGCCCCCGACCGCGGCGCGCCGCACCTTGGGGTAGAGGTCGGTCGTCACGATGCCCTCGGCGGCCGGAAGGACCGACCCGCCCCGCAGCGCGCCGACCGCCGCGGGCAGCGCCGCGAGGATCGCGTCCACCGGAAGGCCCCAGCCGATGACGCCGGTCGAGCTCGGCAGCACCGCGCCCTGCGGGCAGCCGAGGAGCCGCGCCGTCTCCGCGCAGACCCGCTCCGCCGCCTCGACGCCGCCGGGCGCGCACACGTTCGAGATCTTGTTGTTGACGACGATCGCCGCGAGCGACGGCCCCGCGAGCCTTCCGCGCCCCACGATGACGGGCGCGCCGGGGAAGGCGTTCTTCGTGAACACCGCCGCGAAGTCCGGCGTGGGCCTGTCGAGCGCGATGAGGGTGAGCGTCATCCGCGCGGGCCGGGGCGCCTCGGCGGGCGTGAAGTCGAAGCGGGAGGCGCCGACGCGGAATCCGGCGGGCAGCGCGGACTGCGTGGCGAGCCATGCGCGGTGCGAGGCGCGGTCGGCGAAGGTCGTCTGTGTGCTGGACATGGATCGAGCAGTGTGGCCGCAAAGCCCCGGTGTGAAGCAGATTTTTTTCGCGGCGCGCCGCAAATTGTTGTGGAAATGCAAGGCCACGCTGTTGTAAGCATCATGTGACCGCATCAATGACCCTCGTGCACACCAACCGGACCTCCTTCAGTCACCCGCCCCGCGCGCGGGTCCCGTGAGCGCGTCGATGAACGTTGCCGAGGTTACCGCGAAGGCGAAGGTCCTTCTCGAGGCGCTGCCATACATCCAGGACTTCCGGGGGTCGACCTTTGTCGTCAAGTACGGGGGCAGCTTCATGGACGACCCCGACCCCACGGTCCGGACGAGCGTGAGCAACGACATCGCCTTCCTGTCGGCGGTGGGGATCAACGTCGTCGTGGTGCACGGCGGCGGCAAGGCGATCACGAGGGCCATGGAGGCGTCGGGACTCAAGGCGTCGTTCGTGAAGGGGCTGCGCGTCACGGACGAGGCGACGATAGCGATCGTGAAGAAGACGCTCGACGAGACCGTGAACCGCGACGTCTGCGAGGCGCTGGCGGCCGCCAAGGCCAAGCCCAAGGGGCTTCCCGGCGACACGGTGCTCGTGTGCCAGAAGCTCGAGAGGGACGAGGAGGGCGAGGCGATCGACCTCGGGTTCGTGGGCGAGGTGACGGAGGTGAAGGTGAAGCTCATCAAGAAGGAGATCGCCGACGGCTTCGTCCCGGTCATCTCCCCGGTCGCCGAGGGCTACGACGGCAAGCCCTACAACGTGAACGCCGACGTCGTCGCGGGGCGGGTGGCCAGCGCGCTCAGGGCCCGCAGGCTCTTCTACATGAGCGACGTCCCCGGGCTCCTCTCGGCGCCGCCCGACCCCGAGTCGCTCGTCTCGACCCTAAAGATCAGCCAGGTCGACGACCTGAGGAAGTCGGGCGTGATCGACAAGGGCATGCGCCCGAAGGTGGCGAGCGCCGTGCGGGCGCTCGAGGAGGGGGTCCAGCGGGTCCACCTGATCGACGGGCGCCTGCCGCACAGCCTGCTCCTCGAGATCTTCACGGACAAGGGCATCGGCACCGAGATCATCCATGGCTGAGTCGCCCTCCCTCATCCGCTCGAGCGCGGCCGAGCTGTACGACGCCTACGTGCTGCGCAACTACCCGCGGGCCCCGGTGACGCTGGTCCGCGGGAGCGGGAGCAGCGTGTGGGACGACCAGGGTAGGGCCTACCTCGACTTCTCGTCCGGGATCGCCGTCACCTCCCTCGGGCACTGCCACCCGCGCTGGGTGGCCGCGGTCCAGCGGCAGGCGGCCGAGCTCATCCACACGAGCAACCTCTTCCGCCACCCGAACCAGGGCGAGCTCGCGCGCCGGCTCGTGGGGTACGCCGGCCCCGGCCGCGTCTTCTTCTGCAACAGCGGGGCGGAGGCCGACGAGGCGATGCTCAAGCTCTCGCGGCTCCACGGCGTCCGCAAGTCCGGCGTCGAGGGCAAGTGCATCAGGGTCATCTGCGCGAAGAACGCGTTTCACGGCCGGATGTTCGGCGGGATGAGCGCGACGCCGAAGGAGAGCGTGCAGAAGGGGTTCCGGCCGCTCGTCCCCGGCTTCGTGTTCGGGGAGCTGAACGACCTGGGGAGCTTCGCGCGGCTGGTCGACGCCGACACCGCCGCGGTCTTCGTCGAGACGATCCAGGGGGACGGCGGGATCAACCCGTGCACGAGGGAGTTCCTGGTCGGCCTGCGCCGGCTGTGCGACGAGAACAACCTGCTGCTCCTCTTGGACGAGGTGCAGTGCGGCGCCGGCAGGACCGGGCGCTTCTTCGCCTTCGAGCACGCGGGGATCCGCGCGGACGCGATCGCCATGGCCAAGGGCCTCGGGGGCGGGTTCCCGATCGGCGCGATGTGGGTGGGCGAGGGCGCGGCGGACCTCTTCCAGCCGGGGATGCACGGGTCGACGTTCGGCGGGACGCCGCTCGCGTGCGCCGCGGCGCTGGCCGTTTTGGACGTCGTCGAGCGCGAGGGCCTGCTGGCGCACGTCTCCCGCGCAAGCGTGCCCTGGATCGCGGACCTCCGGGCGATGGCGGCGGACTACCCGAAGCACGTGCTCGAGGTCCGGGGCCTCGGCTTCCTTGTCGGCGTCCAGATGGCGTCGGACTCGGCGCCGTATGCGGCGGCGCTCCGCGAGCGCGGCCTGCTGACGGCGCTCGCCGGCGTGAACGTGATCCGCCTTCTGCCCCCCCTGAACGCCACCGAGGCGGAGCTGGCCCGCTCGGTCGCGATCTTCAGGGAGATCCTGGCCGCCCGCTGACGGGGGCCCCTCTGGGGGGGCGGCCGGCCCCACTTTCCTCTCGTCGCCCGGGGCCCGATCCGCTAGGGATGTCCGCTTCATTCGATGAAGCACTTCCTCAAAGAGACGGACCTGGCACCCGCTGAGCTGGCCAAGGTTTTCTCGCTTGCCCGCGACCTGAAGCGGACGAGGGGGCGCCGGGCACGGAGCGTGCTCGGCGGCCAGACCTGGGCCCTCATCTTCGCCAAGTCGAGCACCCGCACCCGGGTCTCCTTCGAGGTGGGCATCAACGAGTTGGGCGGACACGGGCTCTACCTCAACAAGCACGACATCCAGCTGGGGCGCGGGGAGACGATCGAGGACACGGCGCGCGTCCTCTCTCGCTTCGTCCACGGCATCGTCATCCGGACGTACGACCACGCGGAGGTGGAGCGCCTTGCGGCCGCGGCCACGGTGCCCGTGGTGAACGGGCTCACGGACTTCCTGCACCCCTGCCAGATGTACGCCGACGCCTTCAGCGCCGCCGAGCGCTGGGCCGGGCCGAGGGGCGACCTCCTGGCCGCGCTCCGGGGCCGCAAGATCGCGTTCCTCGGCGACACGAGCTTCAACATGGCGAACTCCTGGATCCTCGGGGCGAGCCTGTTCGGCATGAGGATCTCGCTCGCCGGCCCCAAGGGGTTCGAGCCCAAGGAGCGCATCCGGGCGCAGCTGGCGTCCGAGGGCCGGCCGGCCGACTTCGAGTTCACGACCGACCCCATGAGGGCGGTCGCGGGCGCCGACATCGTCTACACGGACGTCTGGGCGAGCATGGGCCAGGAGGGCGAGGCCCGCGCCCGCACCGAGCGGATGCGACCGTACGCGGTCACGGCCCGGCTGTTCGCGGCCGCCAAGCCCGACGCCCTCTTCATGCACTGCCTGCCGGCGCACGCGGGCGAGGAGGTCGAGCAGGCCGTGCTCGACAATCCGCGCTCGATCATCTTCGACGAGGCCGAGAACCGGCTCCACGTCCAGAAGGCCCTCCTCTGCCTTTTGGCTCAGCCCGCGGCGAGCGCGCGCAGGCCGAGTAGCGCGTCCTCGGCGCGCGCGAAGACGGGCAGCCCCTCGCGGGCGAAGGCCTCGCGGTAGGGCTCGTAGTCGGGGCCCGCGTCGACCGCGATCCCGATCGGCTTGCCGGTCGAGAGGGAGAGGTGCGCCAGCTCCCGCGCGAACGCCCCGCCCGAGGCCGCGTCCGTCGCGAGCGCGCGCGTGAACGGCACGAGGCCGAGGACCAGCACCCCCGCGTCCTCGCGAAGGAGGATCCCGGCGGCCTTAAGGTAGGCCGATTCCGAGGCCATGGGCGTCAGGTCGAGCGGCAGCCGGACGGGGACCAGGCCCTCGAGGCCCTCCTGCCCGAGCATCTCGCCAAGCGCCCGGTGCGCGGCGGCGCTGAGGCGGGCGGCGGGCAGCTCGGACTGCAGCGTGTCGCTGGCGTTGACCGCCTCGAAGCCGGCGTTGGTGACAAGCGCGACCGGGTCCGCGGCGATCCGGGGGTAGGATGCGAGCCACTCGAGCGCCGCGTCAAAGGCGGCGATCGACCCGGAGAAGCGCACGCCCGCCCGCCCCAGGAGCGCCCGCTCGAGGTCGGCCTCGCCCGCGATCGCGCCCGTGTGGCTCGCGGCCGCGGACTGGCCGGCGGCGGTCCTGGCGCCGCGGTGCAGGAGGAGCGGGATCCCCTGCTCGCGCAGCCGCAGCGCCGCGGCGAGCGTGGCCGCAAGGTCCCCGGCCCTGAACCCCTCGACATAGGCCGCGACCGCGCGGCAGCCGGGGTCGGGGGCCAGGGCCTCCAGGTAGTCCGAGAGGCAGACGTCGATCTCGTTGCCGAGCGAGGCGCCGAGGCGCAGCCGCAGGTGCCGGTGGCGCGACAGCCGGGACAGGAGGAGGGCGCCGCTCTGCCCGAGCAGGACCAGGGAGCCCCCGCCGGGGGGAAGCGCCGGGGCCTTCTCCCGGGGAATGAAGGTGGTGTCCAGGCCCAGGGCGGGCACCCAGTGCCCGAGGAAGTTGGGCCCGAGGACCGCGGGCGTCCACCGTCCGGCCTCGCGGGCCGCACGGAGTTCGGCGGCGAGCCGGGCCCCCAGGCCCGCGCGGTCGGCGCCGTCCCCGAACCCGCCCGAGACCAGGGCCACGGCCCGCGCGCCGCCCCCCTGCGCGATGAGTTCCGAGACAGTCTGTGCCGCGGCCGCGGCGGGCAGCGCCACGATCAGCAGGTCGACGGGCGCCGCTGCGAGCGCGGCCACGCCGGGAACGCACGGGGCGCCCTCCAGGGTCTCCTGGCCGGGCTTCACGACGACGATCCTCCCCTTGAGCGAGGGGCAGCGCCGGAGGTTGGCAAGGATGGTGCGGCCCACGCCCTCGTCGCGCGAGGACACCCCGGCGACGGCGACGCTCCCGGGCTCCATGACGGCGCCAAGGAAGCCTGCGGGCGACGGCAGCCGGGGAGGCGGGGAGGCGGCCCTGCGCCCCACGGCGTCGAGCGGCGTGGGCCGGCCGTCGGGACCGATGGCGACCGGGTTCAACTCGAGGAGCGAGACGCCCTCGCGGTCGGCGACCCGCGCCAGGCGCCAGAGCGCGTCAAGGAACTCTCCGAGGGCGGCCTCCGTCGTCAGGGGCTTCGTGCCCCTCAGGTAGCCGAGCCAGACCCTGCCGAGGAGGTGCGCCTTGAGCTCCTCCAGGGCGGCGGCGGGCGTCACGAGGCCAAGCGGCCAGCGCAGGACCGGCGCCATGGCGGCGAGCGCCTCCGCCTGCACGCCGCCGAGCCCCATGAGGGCGATCCATCCCGCCTCGTGCCTTACGAGGGAGACCAGCCCCTCCGCCGGCAGGCCCTCGGCCCGCGCGACGCCCACCTTCTCGCAGACGAGCGCCCCGATCCAGCGGCGCCCCGCGGCCTCCACCCGTGCCCGCATGAGGGCGGCCTCGGCGGCGACGGCGGCCTCGTCGTAGGCCATGAACCTGACGGCGCCGAGCTCCGACTTGTGCCAGACCTCCTCTCCGAGGCCCTTCAGGACGACGGGGCTGCCGGGGGCGAAGGGGGGGCGGGCGCCGGCGAACGCGTGGGCCGGGGCGCGCACGCCCGCCAGGGCCAGCATCCGGTAGGCCTCGGCCTCGCAGACAAAGGGCGCCCCGCTCATCCGCCGGCCCCGGCGACGGCCTTCTGTCCGGCGGCGAAGGCTTCCTCGTTGACCGGGAGCGTGGAGGGCTTGTCCTTGAGGATCTCGCGCAGCGTCTCGAGGAAGCGGGGCGCGGGCAGGATGTCGCTGGCCGCCTGCAGGGCGCCGAGGGCCGCGAGGTTCTTCACCATCGGCCGCTTCAGGCCCGCGGCGATCCCCGTGAACGGCACGCCGAGGACGCGGCGGTTGTAGGGCATTTCGCCCGGCTCCGTGATGACGGTGCTGTCGTAGAGGATCAGGCCCCCCTCGGGCACGCTCGGGGCGAACCGGGCGAGGCTCGGGGCGTTGAACGCGACCAAGATGTCGGGCTCGCTGGCCGACGGGTTGAACACCTCCTGGTCGGCGATGTGGACGTCGGCGTAGGAGGTGCCGCCGCGGCTCTCGGGCCCGTAGCTCGGGATGTGGGTGGCGTCGAAGCCCTCGGCGATCGCCGCCCGGGCGATCAGAAGCCCGGCGGTCTGGGCGCCGTCGCCGCCCGAGCCGGCCAGCTTGAGGCTGCGGTCCCTGGCGCCGAGCGGGTGCCGCGGGGCGCGCCGGGCGCCGCCCCCCTCGCGGGCCGGCTCCGCGCCGCAGAGCGCGAGCACGGTCTCCGGGTCGAAGCTGCGCGCCGGCCGCTTGAACCAGGGCTCCACCACGCGGTCCTTCTTCACGCCGAGCGGGAAGATCGGCTCCATCTGGGTGCGGATCCACTCCTCGGCGGACACGGCCGTCGACTTCAGGTGGGTCGGGCATTCCGAGAGGACCTCGATGAACGCGTAGCCGCGCCCCTCGACCTGCAGCCGGATCGCCTTCGTGATGGCCTTGCGCGCCCGGAACCGCTGCTTGGCGTCGTAGAGCGCCACCCGCTCCACGTAGACGGGCCCGTCGAGCTCGGCGATCAGCTCGGCCACGCGCAGCGGCTGGCCCATCCACGGGTGCCGGCCGTTGGGGGAGGTCGTGGTCTTCTGGCCGATGAGGGATGTGGGCGCCATCTGGCCGCCGGTCATGCCGTAGATCCCGTTGTTGATGAAGATGACCGTCAGCGGGACGCCCATCTGCGCCGTCGCTATCGTCTCCGCCAGGCCGATCGACGCGAGGTCGCCGTCGCCCTGGTAGCAGATCACCACCGCGTCGGGGTTGGACAGCTTGTGCCCCAGGGCGACCGCGGGAGCGCGGCCGTGCGCGGCCTGCGTGTTGCCGACGTCGAAGTAGTAGTAGGCGAACACGGAGCAGCCCACCGGGTTGATCAGGATCGTGCGGTCCTGGACGCCCAGCTCGTCGATCGCCGCGGCCAGGTCCCGGTGCGCGAGCCCGTGGCCGCAGCCCGGGCAGTAGTGCGTGGTGTGGTCGGCCAGGCCCCTGCCGTGCCCGTGCCTCTCGAAGTGGTCGTAGAAGGTGCTCATACGCGCACCTCCTGGGTCTCGCGTATGCCCGCGAGGATCTCGGACTGCTGGGGGAGCATGCCGCCCAGGCGGCGCACGCTCGTGATGGGGGGCGGCGTGATGCCGGCGTGGCTGAGCGCGAGGCGCATCTCGTCCTCGAGCTGCCCCGGGCTCGCCTCGACGACCACGAGGTGGTCGACGTGCGGCAGCGCGTCCACGAGGGCGTCGATCGGGAACGGCCATATCGTGACGGGCCGCAGGAGCCCGGCCGCGATCCCCTGCTCGCGGGCCAGCTCGACCGCCCCCTTGGCCATCCGGGCGGGCGTGTTGCACGCGACCACGAGGACGCGGGCGTCCTCGCAGCGGTAGGCGTCGGCGCGCTGCTCGTCGGCGCGGATCGCCGCGTACTTGGCCTCGAGGTGGAGGTTGTGCGCCTCCAGGTCCTCCTCCGAGAGGTAGATCGAGCAGATGAGATTGGCGCGGTGGGCGCGGTCCCCCCACACGCTCCAGGAGGGCAGGCCGGGCCGGAGCATGCGCGCGGGCAGCCGCACCGCGCCGGTCATCTGGCCGAGGTAGCCGTCGCCCAGGATCACGACGGGGTTGCGGTAGCGGAAGCTGAGCGCGAAGGCCTCCATCGTCAGGTCGAGCATCTCCTGCGGCGTGCTGGGGGCGAGGATGAGCGCGTGGGTGTTGCCGTGGCCGAGGCCGCGGCAGGCGAGCTTGATGTCGGCCTGCTCGGGGCCGATGTTGCCGAGCCCCGGTCCGCCCCTCATGATGTTCACGAAGACCCCCGGGACCTCCGCGCCGATCATGTAGCTGATCCCCTCGAGCATGAGGCTGAAGCCCGGGCTGCTCGTGAAGGTCATCGAGGGCAGGCCGGCGGCGCCGGCCCCGTACATCATGTTGACGGCGGCCACCTCGCTCACCGCCTGAACAAAGGATCCCCCGAGCCTGGGGAGCATCTTGGCCATGAGCTCGGCGCCCTCGGTGCTGGGCGTGATGGGGTACCCGAAGACATGGCGGCAGCCCGCCAGCACGGCTCCTATGGCCGAGGCGTAGGTCCCCTTGACGACCAGGGACTGGCAGGACTCAAGGGGGATCGCCTCCGTGGGCTGGTCGCGCGACGGAGGGCCGTCCACGACCTTCTCGCCGAAGAGCTCGGTCGGATCCTGCAGGCAGTACGCCTCGGCCGCGTGCGCCACCTCGGATTCGGGCCGGAGGCCGAAGGGCTCGGGGCACGCGCCGATGCACAGGCCGCAGCCGTTGCACGCGTCGAGCCGGAGCTCGACGGGGATGAGGCCCGTGCCGGGGAAGACCGCAGTGCCTGGGGCGATGCAGCCCTTGGGGCACACTTCCACGCACCGAAGGCAGCCCTTGCAATATGCGGGCTCGAGAAAGGGGCGATCACGGGCCGTGGCCGGCATTGGGGTTGGGGTTTCCTGAGCGAAACCAAGATAGGCCCGCCGCACGGGGGGTGCTCCGCGTTTATTGGCGTAAGCTGCGCGGTCCTTGGCCATTGCGCGGTCTCGGCCAGCCCGAGGTGCGGGCGGCGCACCGTGCGGGGGTGTCGCGTGAACCCGGACGGCTTCGTCAATCGGCCCGGGGGACCCCGCTCGGGCATCCGGCACGCCAGGGCGCCGGAATTCCGGGCATGAAAGGGTTTGCCCTGAATCAGCGGTTACCCTGGGGGCATGGCGGCAAGCCTAGCCCTAGCGCCCCGCAGGAGGGACCCGGCTGGCGCCGTGGCGCCCTCATGGCGAAGTTAGCTGCGGCGTGCTCGCTGCCCTCAAAGCCTGATCCGGCTACTTGATCCCGGGGAAGCGCTCATGGACCTTCCGTTGAACCGTCGCCTTTTCAGCCGGACTGCCGTCCTGCGACACCCGGGCAAGCGCGTTTCGGGCGTGGGCCTTATCTTCAATGGGATACCTGCGCCCGGGCAGCGCAAACGCTCCCTCCGGAAGCCTTTTTCTCACCGCCGTTGTCAGCTTTGTCATAGTGCCTTTGTTGCGGCCGGGTCCTTGGCGGCGTGCATGGGCGCCATTCTAGATGCGCCAGGGACCGGCAA
>Ga0265318_10001029_pt1 | contig 17715 bp, 18 predicted proteins | sample 4821metaG_FD_192431 | JGI IMG/M metagenome (GOLD analysis project Ga0265318, IMG submission 192431) | Rhizosphere microbial communities from Carex aquatilis grown in University of Washington, Seatle, WA, United States - 4-8-21 metaG | ecosystem: Host-associated > Plants > Roots > Rhizosphere >... | reverse complement strand
AATTCGTGGCTACTGCGGTCGATTCACCCTCCTTCGTGCCAGCAGGGAATTGAAAGAAATCGGGAATGAATTGGTACCCGAGCTCGGGCACGGCAGCAAATGGAGCGGCTTCGGCGTACGGAACTGAGGCGGCCGAAGTAATCAGTAACGCAGCCGCCCATACGAAAACTGAGGCCAATGTCTTGCGCACAAAAAAGTGACACTGCGTTCTCGAATTAGATCAAGCCCCTAGCCACGGAAGCTGCCGAATTGCGCCCTCTTTCTCTGGGTTGTTATATGCTACACAACCACCCGTCCGGAGACCCATCACCCAGCGCTGCTGACATCCAGCTCACGAGACGGCTCAGAGAAGCGGCCTCAGCGGTGGATATCACTCTGCTGGACCATGTTATCATAGGCCGACGCGGTGCGGATCCATTGGGCCGGGGGTACTATAGTTTTAGAGAGGCGGGGCTCCTTTGACATCTTGGGGTTGAATTTATCCATATTTATGGTTTTACGGTTACAGTGAAAACAACGCTCGAAATTCCTGAACCGCTCTTCAGGCAGCTCAAGATCTCCGCCGCGAAACAAGGCAAGACGATCCGTGCGGTCGTTAACGAGGCACTCACCGAGAAACTCAATCGCTCGCGGCATGGAGTTGATGACGTTCCCGCCTGGAGAGTTGCCTTCGGGGGCCTGCGTCGGCTGCACGACGAGACGGCGAAGATCAACCAGGACGTCGCCGCCGAATTTTCCCGAGTGAATCCAGAAGAGTGGAAATGATCCTCGATACAAACGCCCTGTCGGCGCTCGCAGATGGCGACGAAGGTCTTGCAGAGAAGATGGTCGCGGTATCGGTGCCGTCGCTTCCGTCCATCGTGCTGGGAGAGTTTCGGTATGGAATCCTAGGCTCCAAGTTCCACGGTCGATATGAAGGCTGGCTCCAAAATAGCCTTAAGGCATTCGCGGTCATCTCCGTAGACGGTGCGACCGCCGTCCACTACGCCCTGATCCGCTTTGGGCTGAAATCCCGGGGGATGCCCATTCCCGAAAATGACATATGGATTGCCGCTCTGGCTCTCCAATACCGCTTGCCTGTGCTCAGTAGGGACAGGCATTTCGGCTTCATTCCCGAGATTCGTCACGTAACTTGGTGAGGCTTTCCGTATTCCTATGCTTATAAGCTCCATGAAGCCCTATCGAAAGATCGCCCTGCTCCTGTGCGCAATATGTCTTCAAGGGTCCAAAGGCTACGCAGCCCCAATCCAGGCTGCTGACTATTTTAGTGAGTCCAAGGAAGTCGCGATGGCCACCGCCGCAGAGAGCAACAATGCATCCAAGATTAGGGAACTCAAAGCCGCCGGAGTAGATGTAAATGCCCGCGGACGGGGCAATCTCACGCCACTTTATTTGGCAGCAACGAGTCATAGCATGAAAGCCTATGTATGTCTTCTTGAATTAGGGTCCGATCCAAACGTTCAATTCCAAGAGACGGGTGCCAGTGCTTTGGCAATAGCAGCAGCGATGTCAGACAGCTCATTCTTGTCGCAAGCTCTGGCCCATGGCGGAAAGCCCAACCAAGTGAACCCAACTACTGGGCTGACTCCAATTTGGCGCAGCATGGATGAGATGCTGCCCGACAACGTCAAAATATTGGTCGCAGCAGGTGCGGATGTGAATTTTGCCAACTCAAACGGGGTCACGCCCCTCATGTTTTCGGCGGGAGCCAATCGCTACGACATCGACCTAATCCTGTTGGATGCCGGAGCAGACCCAAGAAGGAGAAACATCTGGGGAAACAGCCTGCTCTGGTACATCCATCATAATCGGGCCGACCCTCAGAGTAAGTTCTACGTCTGGAAAGAAGAGGTTGTGGAGCGGCTAAGGAAGCTAGGAATTGATAACAAAAACGGGAACTGATTCCAACATCAACGAGGTCAGCCGATTAGTAGGTAATGACCCACACAACCATCCCAGTGGTGACCCGTCACCAAGCGCAGCGGATATCCAGCTGACAAGGCAACTCCGGGAAGCAGCGGCGGCTGTGGATATTCCTCTGCTGGATCATGTTATCATAGGCCGCCGAGGGGCCGACTCACTGGGGCGAGAGTACTACAGCTTCAGGGAGGCGGGGCTCCTTTAGCGGGCAACTCGCGAAGTTCCCATTTTGGGAACTTAAGCTTGCAAACCGACCACTGTCTTCGAATCGTCATGCGCGTGATCGCTCGGCGGACACTAAGAGAATTCTATGAAAGGCATGCTGCTGCCAGAGCGCCGCTAGAGTCCTGGTTCCATGAGGCTAATGCAGCGACCTGGAAGACTCCAAAGGAAATTGCGGCACGCTTCCCCTCTGCGGATTTCTTACCGGGCAACAGGGTCGTCTTCGACATCGCTGGAAACCACTATCGGCTCATTGCCAGGATACATTACAACACGAGTATCCTATTCATCCGTTTCGTTGGAACCCATGCCGACTACGACAAGATAGACGCTGCTTCCGTATGACCGACAACGATCCATGACACCAAAGATCATAAAGACAGAAGTTGAATATCAGAAAGCCTTGGCACATGTGGAATCACTCATGGACTCTAAACCCGGCTCGGCCAGAGAATCTGAATTGGAGCTGTGGTCGCTACTCGTTGAGCGCTATGAAGAGACCCATTTCCCAATTGATAGCCCAGACCCAATCGACGCCATCAAGTTTCGGATGGAACAGAAGGGACTTCGGCAGAAGGACCTCGAGAAATACTTTCCGAGCAAGAGCCGTGTATCGGAGGTGCTGAACCACAAAAGGCCGCTTAGCATCGGTATGGTTAGAGCTCTGCACAAAGGACTCGGCATACCTGCCAACGTGTTGGTGCAGTAAAGGGCCTCCGTACACGTCGCATTCGCGAATAGCCAAATTCAACGATTTTAGAGCACCGCAATCAATGCACCGCTTCACTCCTGCCCTATTGGCCGCAGCAATATCCCTTTTGACGCCTTCGCACGCCGCGGAAATGCAAACACCCCTTGCATCCACCAGGATCGCTGAGCTCGAAGCACGCGCGCCGACGGAGAACCAATACCCGAAGGTCGACCCAAAATTCCATCAAGAGATGGTTCGCCTTGTTGAGAGCGACACACTTGCAACCGGTGACGACTTCTATCGCGCCGCGAACATCGCGTCGGGCCCATTTCCGGAATATCGGTCGTTTCGAATGCGGTATGAGCTTATGCTTGTTGCCGCGGCCAAAGGTAAACGAGACGCAGAGAATCAACTGCCTTCAAATTGGGATGCGTTGTTGCAGACGCTCGGCCGGCCCATGCGCTACGATGTATGGAATCAAATCCAAAAGAATTCTGACGACGACCGCCTAACGCTAGATCCCGCCCCCAAAGCCGTCCAATGGGTCATGTTGCATGCTGACGAAGCCAGGAACGCAGCAGCAAAGGCATCTAACAACGTAGAGGTCCAGGAGATCGTCGATGCAGACCAGGATGTCAGAAAACGGTTGGGCAAGTTGTCCGAATCGGAACTCAAGACTATGCCTATTGAAGACCATCGGCGCAGTCGGCGGATTCGTGAAATCATCAACACAGGCGAACTCCATACCGCAAAGGATTTCGCAAATGCATCCCTTGTAATGCAGCACAGCTCTTCATTCGCTGGATTCGAATTGGCTCATGAACTCGCAGTCTGCTCGATGCTTCTCGGTGACCGGGGCATAGGGCGATGGCTTGTAGCCGCCACCTACGATCGAATGCTCAATTCCACCGGCCACGACCAACGTTTCGGAACACAGGGCGCTTTGATGGCTATGGGGGATGCCAAACCGCACCTTGCTGAAACCGACGAGGCCGGGATCTGCGATGCCGAACGGCTGGCCCTAGGATGCCCGACGCTGGCCGCCAAGAGAGCAGATTTCTACACGCCGCGCACGAAAGACTGAATTCGGCTTCTAAGAGCGGCCACCTTTGGTTGGCAGCTGTGGGTCAAAATGACCACACAACCATCCATCAGGTGATCCAAGTCCCAGCGCATCCGACATCCGGCTTACATGGCAACTTCGAGAGGGCGCGGCGTGCAGCCGGCGATCACGCCGCGTTGCCGTACACCGCCGACATGCGGCCGGCCGGGTTGAACGGGACGATCTCGGCCGGCAGACTGATCGGCCTGATGTCGCGGCTGTAATCGGCGACGAAGACTGCCAGGATGCCTGTAACCGTGAAGGTGATGCCTGCAGCTGCGGCGCTGACGGGCAGGATGACAAACGCCGATGCAACGGCGAGGATTGAGCTGATCGTAAGGAGGTTGGATTTCATGTTCAATTGGAGTGTTGTTACTCCAAGGAACACGCCTGCGCGCAAAAAGTTGCGGCCATCGGCGCCCGGGGAAGTTCTCCGCTTTCCTTGTCATCCCGCATCCGTCTCAAGATCCTGCGCAAGCGCTTGATCATATGGGACTCCGGTAACTCACATCCCGGACTGGCATCAGTCCGCGGAGTGTCGGAGCGGAGAGTGCCCCGCACCAGCAGGCGGGGACAGGATGCTCATCCCGGCCCGATCAAAGGCGGATTCCCCAGTCTTTCCCCCGTCCACGCGGTCCTACCGCGGCCAGAGCCATCCAAAGGTGCCCGCCACCAACCCGGCGTATACCAGCCCGTCGATGGTGGTCTTGATCGTCGTGCACCAGGAACGCCGGTACCAGATCGACATCTGCCACAGCGCACCGGTGTAGGCCAGGAACGACGTCGCGCCTGCAAAGCGGAAAACGCTCTTGTATCCCGCCCCGGCGGGAAGCGCATGGTAGGTGACGTAGGCGGCAAAGACGCTTACCACAACCAGGTAGAGGAACCAGAGGCCGAGGCTCTTTCCCATGCTGAACGGGCCGTTCGGCATCACCGTCGCCATCATGATCGGCCCCTTGTTCAGCTTCTCCTTATACTCCGGCGACCTCATCTCGGCGGTGCTGGAACAGTTCGGGATCATGTAGTCGCCCGGCGGTATCGCGAGCGGGCGCACCGCGTCCGCGAACTTCGCCTCATCCGGAAGCTTTGAATAGTCGCTCCTGTGCCACCACGAGAGCGCCATGTGAATGATGGAGCTCGCGAGGAATACGAATACGGACGACAGCAGGATCGGAAGCCAGAGGGTGTGCAAGAATGTCATGATGATCTCCTAGGGGTTTGACGTGAATCGTTGAAGCCGCACGGACGCTGGAGCAGGACGGCCGAGAGTGGGATTCCCCCTTCCGGGCGTCAACCCGAAGGAGGCGACCCTCCGGGGTGCCGCCGACAGTCGCCGCGCCGCCCGGCCGAATTCCGCCCGATCCGCCTCCCCCCGCGGCCGCCGGAGCGGCCAGTGCGCAAATCGTTTCTTTCCTATTGCTTATAGAAGACCAGGCTCTGGTCCTGCACCCCCCTGAACGAGCTCACGTGCCTCTGGATCGAGAGCGTCTTGCCGCCATTGAGCAGGCTCCAGGTGTCCTTGGTTGTCATCTTGGCCCCCGGGGCGCCCCATGTGAACGTGACGACGGAGTCGATCGTGATGTGCTCCCCACCGTCGGAAAGCCGCGCCGTCGTCACGCGGGGTGAGCTCATGAACTCGGATTTCGATTCCGCGCCGTCCAGCGTGAGCTTCTCATCGACGACCTGGTCGTCCGCATATTCGACGATGCGGGTTGTCTTGATATCCAGCTCATTGCCTCGCTGCGCGACGTCCAGCCGCGCCGGGGACATGCCGGCCCCCATCCTCCCCAGCTCGCTCTTGTCCTCGTCGAACACCCACGTCCCGGAGAAGTCGGCGGGCGCAGGCTCAAAATGCAGCGGCGGCAGGCCGCAGGCCTTGCGATAGGGCGCCGTCGCGCTCGAGTAGGCGGGATCCTCCAGGTTGAGCACCCTGGGATCATGCATGAGCTCGCTGTAATCCCTCCTGGGGGTGTTGCGGACCATTCCCGACCACGTCATGTAGTAGGCCCACCTGGGCTGCTTGCCCAGGATCTCGGGCTTCGGCGGATTGCCGACCTCGGCAAGGACCATCGGCTTGCCCTGCGACAGCGCGACAAGGCTGTCATAATAGGACTGGGCGAAATCGCTCCCGTAGACGTCGAGGGCGAGGACGTCCACATACTCGGTGCCGGGAAAGTACTTCGCGTGCTCCATGCCGGGCTTGCCGGGCCGGTCCATGCTCCAGACCCAGATCAGGTTGTTGAGGTGGTGGTGGTTCACCAGCCGGTCGAAAATCTGCCGGTACAGCGCCGCGGTGCTGAATTCGCCCGTTCGGCCGCCCCACCAGAACCAGTCGCCGTTCATCTCGTGGTAGGGCCTCCAGAGCACCGGGACGTGGGCGTCCTGGAGCTGCTTCAGGAACACCGCGACCTCGTCGACCTGCGAGCACCAGTGGTTGTAAAGCGCCGTGCCCGGGGTCAGCACATCCCTGAACTGCTCGTCGGTCAGCTTTCCCTGGACGCTCTTGAGGAGGTTCGGGTCGCTGTTCGGAAGCGGCCGGAACGTCACCGGCTCGTCCGCGGTCGGGGGAACCGCGTGCCAGCAGAGCGCGACCAGCGAGCCCATCTGGTGCTGGCGTATCGCCTCCTTCACGATGTCCGGGCGCGCCAGGTACGAGTCCGTGTCGCCCGCCTTTGCGAAGCCCATGTCCTTCCCGAAGATCACCGGCGTCTTTCCTATGTATTTGGAGGCGAATTCCGAGTTCCTCGCCCCGACGCTCGGATAGTTGTGCTGCCCGGTCAGGATGTACTTGCCGGAGATGTCGTAGAGGACCTGCAGGAGCGCAGCGGCCTCGGGCGAGGCCCGGGGGGTGACGGGCTTGGCCGCCACGCCCTCCCCCATGAGCGCCGCCGAGCCGGCCGCGAGGGGAAGAATCGCGAGACGCAGAATCCTGGGGATGAAACTCATGGGACAATCAGCATCGTTCGCAAAAACGCTGTCAACCGGAACATTGACCGGGTCCCCGGCAATCCCCGGGTCCGGGCCGGATTCTCCCGCCGGCCGGCGGGCACCCGGGCCCCGCCATACCGCCGCCCGCTCGCGGCATGAACGCGCATAGCGTCGGAGGGCCATTGCCCGAACCCGTTGCGGGACGCCTAAGTTGAACACCCCATCCCCATGGAAACGCTTCCCCGCTATGATGCCCGCCCTGACCACGCCACCGGGCCCCTGCCTACCAAGCCACCAACACCAGTCGCGCCGCCACCACCCCGGACCATCGGCACCCGCCGCTGCCGGCCGATCGGCGGAGCATTGCCTAACAAACATCCTATGAGAACACCCGCCATCTGGAAACTCTGCGTCCTCACGATCGCCTGCTCCGGCCTTGGCCTGCACGCCCAGGAGCTGACGGTCCTCGGTGGCGTGACGACGTCCGGGGCCTTCCAGAAGTCGACGAGCGCCTGGGAGGTCGACTACCGGCAGGACCTGTACAAGTACTTCGACGCCTCGGTTGGCTACATCAACGAAGGCCACTTCCCGGGCCATCGCCGCGACGGCACCGCGTGGGAGGGATGGACGAATCTGCCCTTCTGGGACGACCGCGTCGCGCTCTCCGTCGGGGCCGGCGTCTATTATTACTACGACACGCAGTTCCTTCCTGCGGGTGGTTCCGCCGACATCCACGGCACCGCGCCGATCTTCAGCTTCACGGCCACCGGGTATCTTTCCGACCGGTGGTTCTACAGGTTCATGATCAACCGGATTAGTCCCGCGGCCGACATAAAGACCACGAATATTGAAGTGGGCGTAGGCTACTGGTTTGGGCCGCACGGCCGGCCCATTGGGAACCAGCCCAACATCAGCGCCCCCGAGAAGGCGTTTGTCACGGAGCCGCAGCTCACCGTGTTCGGCGGGCAGAGCATCGTGAACACCTTCTTCAGCGACAAGGCCTGGGCCTGCGCCGTGGAGTACCGCCAGGGGCTGATACCTCACCTCGACCTATCCTCAACGTACATCTACGAGGGAAACCCGAAGACGGTGCGCCGCAGCGGCCTCGCCGTTCAGCTGTGGCCGGTCAACACATTCTTTGACGACAATACCTCGGTTGGGATCGGCGTCGGTCCGTATTTCTTCATCGACCGAAGGCATCCGAACACCACAACGCGCACGAGCCCTGCGGCCATCGCCCCGCTGGTCTCGCTTACCATCGCCAGGCACCTTTCGGACCACTGGGTCGCCCGGATGGTCTGGGACCGGGTCACGAGCTCGTACAACCGCGACTCGGACATATTCCTGCTCGGACTGGGGTACAGCTGGCGATAGCGGCCGGCGGCCCCGCCCTATCTCTCAAGCCAGATCCTGTTGAGCTCGTGGAATCCGATCGAGTTCGTCGTCCATCCGTGGACGGCCGGGCTGAGGGCGTAGACCTGGGGCCTGAAGTAGAGGGGAATGAGCGGCGCCTCGCCGAGCAGGATGGCCTCGGCCTTCTGGAACAGCTCCAGGCGGCGCGCATTGTCGGTCGTGCCGGCCGCCTCGTCCATCAGCCGGTCGAACTCCCTGTTGCTCCACCCCGCCCAGTTGTTGCCCCCTCCCGTGACCATGGTCCCGAGGAAGGTGACCGGGTCCGGGACGTCGGCAATCCATCCGGAGAACGAGATCGAGTAGTTCCTGTCCTGCTGGTTCTGGAACAGCGTCTTCTGCTCGACCTGGGCGATCGTTATCCGCACGCCGAGCTCCTTCAGCCACATCGCCTGGATCACCTCGAGCATGCGCAGCGGAACCTCCGTCTCGTAGCACTGCACCTCGATTGAAGGAAGACCCCTGCCCCCCGGATAGCCCGCCTCGGCAAGGAGCCGTCGCGCCTCCGCAAAATCGTCCGAGATCCCCGCGCGCGCCGTGTAGCCCCCGCAGTCAGGCGGCGTCAGCGAGCGGGCCGGCGGATAAAGGCCCTTGGTGACGTCCCGCGAAAGGACCTCGCGGTCCAGGGCGTGCGCCAGCGCGAGCCGCAGCTTCACGTTGTCAAAGGGCGGCCGGTTGACGTTGATGAACAGGTAGTAGCACTGGAGGGCCATGTCGGACCGGAAATCCGAGGGAACGTGGCTCCGGTAGGCGTCCACCTTCGACATCGGGAGGGCGTACGTCGCGTGCAGCTGGCCGGACCTGTAGTTGAGGTCCTCGATGTCGGGCCTCTCGATCGGGTAGAACTCGATCCGGTTCAGGCGCGTGTTGGCCGCATCCCAGTAGAGCGGGTTCTTCACGACGGCGACACGCGCGTTGGGGACCCATTCGGCGAGCGTGAACGCCCCGTTGCCGACCAGGTTGCCTGGCCGGGTCCATGCCGTCCCCTTCTCGTCCATCCGCCCGAACCTCTCGATCACCGGCTTGTGCACGGGCAGCCATGTGTTGTGCGCAGCCAGCGCGGGGAGGTACGGGGTGGGCCTCTCGAGCGTTACCTCGAGCGTGGCCGCGTCCAGCGCCCTGGCCCCGACCTGGGAGAAGTCCGTCATCCTGCCGGAATTGAAGGCCTCCGCGTTCTTGATCGGCCAGAGCATGTAGGCATACCCCGCGGCAAAGGAGGGCGTGAGGATCCGCTGGAACGAATACACGAAGTCGCCCGCGGTGACACGGTCCCCGTTGGACCAGCGCGCGCTCGGCCGCAGGTGGAAGGTGTAGACCCTGCCGTCGGGCGAGACATCCCACCGCTCGGCCAGGCCGGGCACCGCACGGGAGGTCTTCGCGTCGAGCGTCGTGAGCCCTTCGAAGAGCGCGTAGTCGATGACCGTGTCCGTGAAAGCGACGACCACCTGGGGATCAAGGTCGGCGGGGTCCGCGCCGTTCCCGAAGAGGAGGGTCTGGGTGCGGATGCCCGCCTCGGCAGGCGTCTCCCGCCGGGCGCACCCGAGCAGCGCGAGGCAGCAGGCGACGGGAAGGGGGATCAGCCGGCAGAGTGTGTTCATCCGGACGGGGCGCGCCCCGAATGCGGCCGCAGAGCGGCCTCCCTGCCAAGTGAGCTGGGACCCGGCCCCATCAATCCTCTATGACGTCGAAGACGTTGCCGAAGGGGTCGCGGAAGTAGAGCGAGCTGCCGCGGTCGACAACGATCTGGCACCGCGCCCCCTTCAGGAGCCGCTTTGCCTTGGCGATGCTCCTCACGCTGAACGAGGGCGTCGGCGGCTGCGCCTTCGCCGACCTGTTCAGGTAGAGCATGAAATGGCCCGTGTCGTATTCGAGGCAGGTCCTTGTCTTGCTCTTGAGCTTGAACCCGAGGACGTCGGAGTAGAACCGCTCCGCCTTCGCGAGGCTGGTCAGATGGATGGCGACGCAGCTGTTGGACCTGAACTTCATCTCGCCCGCCCGCGAATGCCTAGACGTGCTGCGGAAGCACGAACAGGAGGACGGCGAGCAGGTGGCACGTGCTCCCGCCGAGCACGAGAGCGTTCCTGAAGGCGTAATGGTAGCGAACGCGCTTGAGCGAGGCCAGCATCGTGCCGGCCATGTAGCAGAGGCCCCCCGCCAGCAGGAGCCAGAGGGCGTCATGCGGCACGGCGGCCACGAACGGCTTGATCGCCACCACGATTATCCACCCGACAAACAGGGTCGCGAGCGTGGAGGTGACGCGGTAGCGGTCCCCGACGATGAACTGGAAGACGATGCCGGCGCCGCACAGCCCCCACACGATGCCGAAGAGGGTCCATCCCCAGGGCCCCCTCATGCTGACAAGCAGGAACGGCGTGTAGGTTCCCGCAATGAGGAGAAACGCCGAGGCCCTGCCGAGCCTAAGGATAAGCCGCCTTGCCCGCTCCGAGTTCCAAGCGTGGTAGAGCATGCACATCGAGTACAGGACGAGCAGCGCCACCCCGAACACGCTGAAGCTCACGATATGCCAGGCGTCGCCGTAAAGGCTCGCCGAGACGACGAGCAGGGCAAACGCGAGGATGCTCACCGCCAGCCCGAGCCCATGGGTCACCCAGTTGGCGATCCGCTCGCCCCGCGTGGACCCGTGATCCACCGCCGGGTCCGGCAGCTTCTCGACGGTCCCGGCACGGTGCCGCGCCACGGACTGGTCGGCGGCCTGGTCGAGCATGCGGATAAGCCACACGGGCCTCGGGCTCCTGAACTCGTCGGCGGTCCACGTGTCGCCGTCGGCATAGATGCTCGCCGGCATCAGGCACGTCCCAAACACCCAGTCCGCGATCGGGAGGCAGAAGAAGCCCGAGATCGACTCGTTGCAGTCGATGACCGCGTGGTGCCTGAGGTGGAAGCTGTAGGCGGCGCGCCAGAACCGCCCCCAGCGGGGGTTCGCGATCAGGGGCTCCCACCGGTCGAGCGACCAGTGCTCGATGGCGTGGACCAGCTCGTAGATCGCGAGCGAGGAGGCCAGGGCCGCAAAGCCGGAGAAGAACCAGGGGAACGCAGGAAGGACCCACTGAAGGAGGGCGAGGAGCGGCGCCAAGATCCCCGCAAAGGTCAGAAGCGTGTACCAGGGGAAGAACGAAGCCTCGTGCTGGTCCTCCTCCAGGATGGGGTACCTGTTCTCGATGAACATCAGGCCCTTGCCGTCGCGGGTCGCCTTCCTCGCGATCCGGGTGAGGGCGTGGTGCAGCGTGTGCTGGCGGTAGAACCTCCTCAGGAGGGGAATCGCCGGCTTGTGGAGGACATAGCGGTGGAAGACATACTCAATGAAGCAGTTGACGAGGCTCAGGGCGAGGAAGGCCGCGACCCCGTTCCAGACGGGGGCCAGGATCTGCGCCTCCCAGACGGGCGGCGCGAGCAGACGGAGGGCCCCGAGCAGGACCGCCAGCGAGCCGAGCACCGTGAAGATGAAGAGCCGAAGGGAGAAGGGCTCATTCTCCGGCGCATCTGTTGGGGTAATGTTTTCCATGATTAGTTAAAGAGCGCCGATCCGTGGGACAGGATGCGACGGGAGGGCGCCTATTGCAAGCTGGTGGACCCTACTGGACTCGAACCAGCGACCTTTTCCATGTCAAGGAAACGCTCTAACCAACTGAGCTAAGGGTCCGCACCAACGGGTTGTAAATTAAGCAGGATAGGCGCCGATCACGGCAAGGAAAATTCCGCGCGCGCCTCGGCCACGTCCTTTGCGATCTGCAGGCGAAGCTCCTCGATCCCGCCGAACTTCTTCTCCGGCCGCAGGAACCGGACCCATTCGACGGCCACGGGGTCCCCGGCCCGGTAGGGGCAGGTCACGAGCATGTGGATCTCCAGCCTCGCCTCCTGCGTCTGCTCCACGGTCGGGCGCAGGCCGTAGTTGGCAACGGCGGGCAGCCACCCGTAGGACTTCGCCCCGCTCACCCGGACGGCGTAGACCCCGTAGAGCGGCTTCAGGTCGGGGGACCAGCCCAGGTTGAGCGTCGGAAACCCGATCGTCCTGCCGAGGTGCTTGCCGTGCACCACCGTCCCGGAGGCGGTGTAGACATAGCCGAGGAGCGCCGCCGCGCCCCTCATGTCGCCCTTCTGGATCCGCTCGCGGATCCTCGTGCTGCTGATCGGCTCCCCGTCGAGGTTCACGCGCGGGGCGCTGAAGACCGTGATCCCGTGCCGGCGGCCCTCCGAGACCAGCATCGCGACGTCGCCCCTGCGGCCCCGCCCGAACCGGAAATTCTCCCCGACATAGATGCCGGACAGCCTGGGAAGGTGGCGCTTGATGAACGGGACGAAATCCTCGGCGGCGATCGCGGCAAGGTCGCGCGTGAAGGGCTGCACGACGACCGCGTCGACGCCCAGCGACCCGAGCTTCTCGATCTTGGCAGGCAGGTCCAGGATCATCCGGACCGGGTTGTCGGGGTTCAGGACGACGCTCGGGTGCGGGGCGAAGGTGAGCACGATGGAGACGCCCCCGCTGTGGCGGGCCGACTGCACGGCGGCCTCGACGACGGCCCGGTGCCCGAGGTGGACGCCATCGAAGATCCCTATGGCGACGTGGAGCGGGCGGCCCGGAAGGGTCACGCGGTCGAGCCCGTCGAACTGGGCAAGCAGGCTCATAGCGCGACGCTGGGCACCGCCTGGCTGACGGGGATCAGCCTCCTCTCGATCTCGGGCAGGGAAAGGCTCTCGATCTCCTCCATCGTCAGGGCCTGCGACACGCTGAACCTGTCGGTCGCCGTCCGGCGAAGCGCCGAGAGGTGCGCCCCGCAGCCGAGCCTGTTCCCGAGGTCGTGCGCCAGCGTGCGCACGTAGGTTCCCTTGGTGCAGCGCAGCCGGAAGTCGATCCGCGGCGACGCGAAGCCAAGGAGGTCCCAGGACATCACCCGGATGAACCGGGGCTCGCGCTCGACGTCCTCCCCCTTGCGCGCCCTCTTGTAGAGCGGCACGCCGTCGATCTTGATGGCCGAGAACATCGGCGGGGTCTGGTACTGGTCCCCGAGAAAACCCTGCATCGCGGCGCGTACCTCGGCCTCCGTGAGGGCGGGCACGGGCCTGGTCTCCATCGTCTGGCCGTCGGCGTCCTGCGAGTCCGTCGTTCTCCCGAGCTCGACCGTCCCCTCGTACTCCTTGTCGAGGCTGATGATGTACTGCGAAACCCGCGTCGCCCTGCCGACCAGGACGACGAGCAGCCCGGTCGCCATGGGGTCGAGCGTGCCCGCATGCCCGATCTTCCTCATCCTGAGCTTCCCGCGCAGGCGCGCAATGACGTCGTGCGAGGTGTGATCGCGGGGCTTGTCGACGAGCAGCACGCCGTCCAGGTCCTTTTGGAGTCCCATCATGGATCGCTACGCCACGGGTTTGGCGCGCTCCCGCTCTATGTCCACTATCTTGAGGCGCTCGCGGATGGCCTCGAGGAGGCGCTCCCGGAAGTCGCCCGCGCTCTTCTTGCGGTTGAGGCCCGCCGCGCAGGCGTGGCCTCCCCCGCCAAAGTGGCCGGCGACAATGTCGAGGCGGCAGAGCGGGTCCTTGGCTCGGAGGCTCGCCTTCACCCCGCCGTCGGGGCGCTCCTCGATCAGGACGCCGACCTCGACCCCGTCGATGCTGCGCGCAAAGTCCACAAGCCCCTCCGTGTCCTCGGCCGTCGTGCCCGTGGCCTCGAACACCCCGACCGGCAGCGTGCCGATGCAGACGCGCCCCCCGATCTCCATCGTGAGGGACGAGAGGAACTGCTGGAGGAGCCGGAGCTTCCCCGACGACTCGCGCTCGTAGAGCTCGTAGCCCGCCTCCGGGGGCGACGCTCCCCGCGCGACCAGCTCGCCCGCGAGGATGAAGCTGCGCTGCGACGTCGAGTTGAAGCGGAACTGCCCGGTATCGGTGAGGATGCCGACGAAGAGCGCGGTCGCCGTGCCGGCGTCGATGGGCAGCCCGTGATCTATGAAGAGGCCGGCCAGGATCTCGCACGACGCCGCCGAGCCGCTGTCGACGATGTTGATCGCCGCGAAGGCGCTGTTCGAGAGGTGGTGGTCGACGTTCCCCGCCGGATTCGGGAACCTCTCTTTTATGCGGTCCCCCGCCCGCCCGTGGTCGGCGCAGTCGACGAATACCGCGAGGGTGTCCTTGGGAAGCAGGAGCGCCTCGTCGGCGCGGATGAACGTCATGCCCTTGGCGGCGAAGGCGAGGCGCCGGGGAACCGGGTCGGGGTTCGCGCAGACCGACGGCGAGCCCCCGGCGGAGAGCACGCGCGCGAGGGCCACCTGGGAGCCGATGCAGTCGCCGTCGGGCCTTGCGTGGCCCACGACCGCCACCGTCCTGCCGGCGACGGCGCGCAGCAGCCCCTGGAACGGCTTGGAGAGCTCAGGAAAGTATTTTTCCATGGCTTGGATCCGGGCTTGGCCCGGCCGGCTGCTGGTGCTCGATCTCGTCAAGCGCGCTGAGGACGCGGGCGACCTTTTCAGCCGACTTGTCGAGGACGTAGGTCAGGTGCGGAAGAAACTTGAGGACGATCCGGCGCCCGAGCTCCTCGCGGATCTCCGGGGCCCTCCCCTGGAGCCAGCGGAACCGGTCGGCGACGGCAGCGTCGTCCCCGATGATGGCCACGAACACCCGGCCGTCGCGCAGGTCGGGGGCCACCCTCACCTCCGAGATCGTGATGGCCACCGCCTCGGACGCGTGCCGGCGGCGAAGGATGTCGCTTATCTCGCGCTGGACCAGCTCGTTGATTCTGACGATGCGATTGGACACGGACGTGGGCCAAGTGCCTGGCGCATCAGAGCGATGCCCTGACCTTCTGGGTGTCGTAGCACTCGATGACGTCACCCACCTGGTAGCCGTTGAAGTCGTCCAGCTTGACGCCGCACTCGAGGCCGGCGCGGACCTCGTTCGCGTCGTCCTTGAAGCGCTTGAGCGTCCCGACCTTGCCCTCGTGCACGATCTCGCGCCCGCGGCGCAGGCGCGCGGCCGCGCCCCGGTTCACCTTGCCCTCGGTCACCAGGCACCCGGCCACGAATCCCTTCGCCAGAGGGAACGTCGCGCGCACCTCGGCGGCCCCGAGCTTGATCTCCTTGATGTCCGGGTCGAGCAGGTCCGCCATCATCTCGCGCGCCTTGTCGCCGAGCTCGTAGATGATCTCGAAGGTCTCGATGCGCACGCCGTTGTGCTTTGCCAGGGGCGTAACCCCGTTCTCCAGCTTGGTGCTGAACCCGAAGATGGTGGCGCCCGCCGCGGCGGCCATGATCACGTCGTTCTTGGTGACGAGCCCCACTTCCGCCGAAACGATCTCGAGCGACACCTTCGTGCTCTTGATGCCCTCGAGGAGCTGCCTGACGGCCTCCGCCGACCCGTACACGTCGGCCTTGACGATCACCTTCAGCACCTTCTGCTGCGTTGCCGCGATGTTGGCGAAGAGGTTCTCGACCGAGATGTCCTTCTGCGCCGAGTCCACCGTCGTCACCGCCTTCTTGAGGACCTGGGCCGCCTCCTCGGCCAGGTTCTCCGCCTCCCTCGCGTTCTTCGCGGCCCGGAACGCCGCGCCGCTGTCGGGCGTGCCCGACCAGCCGATGACCCGGACGGGGGTCGACGGCGGCGCCTCCTTGATGGGGCGCCCCTGGTCGTCGAACATGGCCCGCACCTTGGCCCAATGGGACCCGCAGACGATCGCGTCGCCCGTGCGAAGGGTGCCCTTCTGGACGATCACCGTGGACAGCGGGCCACGGCCGACGTCCACCTGGGACTCGATCACGACGCCGGAGGTCTCCGCCTTCGGGTTGGCCTTCAGCTCCAGCACGTCGGCCTGGAGCAGGATCATCTCCAGGAGGTCGTTGACCCCCGTCCCCTTCACCGCCGACACGGGCACCGTGATCGTCTCCCCGCCCCAGTCCTCGGGCACGATGCCCCTCTGCTGCATCTGGGCCTTGACCTGGTCCAGGTTCGCGCCCTTCACGTCCATCTTGTTGACGGCGACGATCTGGACGACCTTGGCATTGCGGGCGTGCTCGAGGGCCTCGTCCGTCTGGGGCATGAATCCGTCGTCGGCGGCGACGACCAGGACCGCGATGTCGGTCACAGAGGCGCCGCGCGCCCTCATCTTGTTGAACGCCGCGTGGCCCGGGGTGTCCAGAAAGGTGATCTTCCTGCCGTTGTGCTCGACCTGGTAGGCGCCTATGTGCTGGGTGATCCCGCCCGCCTCGCCCGCCGCGACGTTCGCTTTGCGGATGGCGTCAAGCAGCGTGGTCTTGCCGTGGTCGACGTGGCCGAGGATGACGACGACAGGGGGCCTCGCCTCCATGTCCTTTGACTCGTCGGCCACGGGCTTCGCCTTGTCCTTGCCCTTCGCGAGCTTCTGCTGCTCCACGTCGCCGCGGTGCTTGATGTCCAGGACGAACCCGTATTTCTCGGCGACCTTCTGCGCGACGGCCTCGTCGATCGTCGAGTTCATCGAGGCGAACCCCCCGATCTGGTTGAGCTCCGAGATCAGCTTGAACGGCTTCAGGCTCAGCGCCACGGCGAAGTCCCGCACGATCACGGGCGGCTTCAGGTGGATGATCTTGACGTCCCCCTGGACGGTCACGACCGGCGCCGACGAGGCGGAGGGCGAGAGCTGGGGGAGCGGCCGTGGGAAGGTGGGGGCGCGCACGGGCAGCGGGGGCGGGCCCGCCGAGGGCCTCGGCGGTTCGGCCTGGGGCGCGGCAGGGGCCGCAGCCCGCGGCGGCGCGGCCGGAAGCGGGGCCTTCGCGGCGGGCGCGGGGGCCTGGGCGACGGGGTTTGAGCGGGGCGCGGCCACCGGGCGCGGCGGGGGCGGGGCGGGAGGCGACGGCGCCCTGACTATCGGGGCCGGCGGGCGCGCGGGCGCGGCGATCTTTGCGACCGCCTCCCGCTCGCGGGCGACGTCCTGCGCCGTCTTCACGAACATCCCGACCGGGCTGCGATGCACCGGGGCCTCGGCCGAGGGGGCGGGAACCGCGGCCGGGGCCGGGGCCGCCGCCGGCGCGGGCGCCTTCGACGCAAACTCCTTCTCGATCTCCTCGATGTAGATCTTGCTCACCGTGCTCGACACGGACTTCGTGTCCGCCGCGACGTAGCCGCGCTGCTTGAGCAGGGCCAGCATCTCGCGGCCCTCCATGTTGTGCTTCTTGGCCAGTTCGTGGATACGGGTGCTCATTCGGCGGGCGTCGGCTTCCTCAGGATGTGACGCGCTGGATCACGTCCTGCGCCTCCTCGGCTGTGAACCCCGCGCCCACGAGGTCGTCGGCGACAACGCCCTCGAACGCCGCGGGGGAATTGATGCCCATGTCGACGAGGCGCCCCGCGATCGCGGGGTCGAGGCCGAGCGACTTGACCAGGGCGTTCACGGCGTTGCCGCGGGGGTCGTCCCCCTCCGCCTTGAACTCCTCGATGTCGATGCGACACCCGATGAGGC
>Ga0265318_10001027_pt1 | contig 17755 bp, 17 predicted proteins | sample 4821metaG_FD_192431 | JGI IMG/M metagenome (GOLD analysis project Ga0265318, IMG submission 192431) | Rhizosphere microbial communities from Carex aquatilis grown in University of Washington, Seatle, WA, United States - 4-8-21 metaG | ecosystem: Host-associated > Plants > Roots > Rhizosphere >... | reverse complement strand
AAGGTGGCCAACAAGGAGACGCAAACGGTGGTATCGGCGCTCATCAGGCAGGCGAAGACGCTGCCGACCGAATTGTACAAGTCTCTGACCTGGGATCGCGGCAAGGAGCTTGCGGATCATCGGCGGTTTACATTGGCAACCGACATCGCCGTGTACTTCTGCGATCCGCAAAGCCCCTGGCAGCGAGGCTCCAACGAGAACACCAATGGCCTGCTGCGGCAGTACTTCCCCAAGGGGACGGACCTGTCGGTCTACTCCCAGGCATACCTGAACAGGGTGGTCCGCCAGCTCAATGAACGACCGCGTGAGACCTTGGCGTTCCAAACGCCGGCAGATAGAATTAACGCCTGTGTTGCGTCGATCGGTTGAGCCGGCAGCCCAAAGCGGACATTCGCCGGCAGTGTGTTGGTCTAGGCTTCGCAGCCCATTTCCACCCGTCCCGGGCCGAGCCAAAACTGTCAAATCGCTTTCAATCGTGACCCCGCTTTCGCGTGCAAAAGTGACCCCCTTTAGATGAAGTACGAGACAGGCCAGGGAGGGACCCGCGCGCGCAGCGAAGCCCCTTGGGCGTAGCGCAGCGGAGGGCGCGGGGGGTGCCGTGGATTGCCTGGTCGGGATAGATGTTGTTTGGGGGGCAAGGTTGTCAGTTTCTGACGTGTGGAGAGGTCGCGGTTCAGGGTCTTAGACAACCACCTGATTTCATTAGTAGAGCCTCGATTTTCGTAGCGATTACACACGCATTACATCCTGGTTGCTTGACTCTCATGTTCCCTAATTGTTCTCATGCCCGGCCCTGGGGAATTGGGCACCATGCGTAGGCCGGAAACAATCGAAAAGCTCTACCTGGATTTCGACGGCTTCTTTGCCAGCGTCATGCAGCAGGCCATGTGCTCGGAAACTTTCGGGCGGCTCTGCCAGCATCCGCCGGATTATGCATTGAGTTCAAACCGTTGGGTTCAAAACCATTTGGAAACGGGCTAGGTTGGATTCTAAAAGGATGTCCCGAAACATACGCCGATGCCTTTCAACCCTCGCGGGCGGGCGGGCCCGGCGCATCCCCGGCTTCGGCATTCGCGCGGACGATCAACAGTCCGCGGCCGGCGAAGTTTAGGGAATCGTGGTCGGAATGGCACATAGCGGAACATGACATGACGCTGACAATCTCACTCAGGGGAGCGATGCCCATCGCGAGCTGCGGCTTTGAGATAATGCCCGGCGGCAATGAAGGGGAGACGAAATGAGGCTTATCGGGAAAATCGCGCTGGTGCTGTGCCTAGCGGTCGCTGCCGCATCGGCGGCACAGGCCGACAAGCTCGCGATCGGCGAATATGGCAAGATAACATCGACCTTGCCCTGGGCGGTGGCATTCAAGCTGGGCTATCTGAAGCAGGACGGCCTCAACGTTACCGAGATCGTCTCCTCCTCGGGCGGCGGCGGCGGGCTGCGCAACCTGCTGGCCAGCGGCATGGCAATCGGCAATGTCGGCACCGCCACTGCCATCGCCGCCATCAACCAGGGAATGGACCTGCGCATTGTGATGTGCAATGCCGACCATATCGGTGACCTGACATGGGCGACGACGAACAACAGTCCCGTTCATTCGATCAGGGACCTCGCCGGCAAGCGGGTCGCCTTCACCGCGCCGCGCTCCACGACCGAGATGGTGCTGCGCGCCGCTATCGCCAAGGCCGGCATGACCGGCAAGGTGGAGTTGCTGCCCATCGGCGGGCTGGGGCCGGGACTGACTGCCCTGGGGCAGGGCGCCGTCGCCGCAGCGCCGCTGGTCGATCCCGTCCTGACGCTGCAGCCTGACAAGTACCGCGTTCTCTTTCACGGCTATGACATTTTCCCGAAATTCACCTATTCGGTGGTGGTGGCGACACGTGCCTTCACCCAGCAGCATCCCGACCAGGTCCGCGCCTTGTTGCGCGCCCGCCGCCGCGCCATCGAATATATGGAAAAACATCCCGAAGAAACCGCCATGATCTATTCGCAGGTCTTCGGCTTCAGCCTCGCCGATGCCAAAAAGCTGCTGCCAAAATATTTCGCCTGGGGCCAGTTTTCACATGGCGAATTCTCCAAGGAGGGGCTCGACGCCATGTCCAGGGGCATGCTGCTGGTCGGCCTGGTGAACAAGCCGGTGGACTGGTCGAAGATCGTGGACCAGAGCTTCCTGGCCCCTGACCAGCGAAGGACCCTGTGGTGAACGCCGCAGGCGACATCCATGTCGAACTGAAGTCCGTCACCCGCACCTATGCGGCGCGCGCCGGCCATGGTGCCATCCATGCCCTGGGGCCGGTGGACCTGACGCTGCGGCGGGGCGAGTTCGTGGGCGTGGTTGGGCCATCCGGCTGCGGCAAGTCCAGCCTGCTGGAGATTGTTGCCGGCCTGGCGATGCCCAGCACGGGACGTGTGACCTTCGAAGGCGCGCTGGTGGAGGGCCGTGTGCCGAACGGGGTCGGCGTCGTCTTCCAGGAGGATGCCAGCTTTCCCTGGCTGACGGTCGGCGACAATGTAGCCTTCGGCCTCAAGCGCGCCGGCATCGACGCGGCCGAGATCGCCCGCCGCGTCGATCACGCCATCGGCCTGATGGGCCTGAACCAGTTCCGCAAGGCCTATCCCTCCCAATTATCGGGCGGCATGCGCCAGCGTGTTTGTATCGCCCGCACCCTTGTTCTTCGACCACGCCTGATTCTGCTCGACGAACCCTTCGGCGCGCTCGACCAGCAAACCCGATTGCTGATGGGCGAGGAATTGCTGCGGCTCTGGCGGGACAGCGGCGCCACCGTGATGCTGATCACCCATTCGCTGGACGAGGCGGCGATGCTCTCCGACCGGGTCGCAGTGATGTCGTCGCGGCCCGGCCGCTTCCTTGAGATGCTGGAGACCGGCTGGCCGCGCGACCGCGACTCCCGCATCGTCGCCGATCCCCGCTTCGGCCGCTTCACCAGCAGATTGTGGGAACTGATCCGCGACGAATCCAGAAAGGCGCTTGACCTGCCATGACAAGCCCCGGCTTCTGGCGCCTCGTGACAGTCGCGGCGGCGGTGCTGGCGCTTGAGGCCCTGTGCCGCGGCGGCGTTATTGACCCCTACACAATGATCGCCCCGTCGCAGATGGCCCTTGCGCTGCTTGACATGGTCCGTCACGCGGACTGGTTCTGGGCGGATGCGCGCTACACGTTCCAGAACGTCGCCGCCGCCATTCTGCTCTCGATTATGCTGGGCTTTCCCATCGGGCTCGGCATCCATGCCCTACCCCGGCTGCGCCGGGTACTGAACCCGGTGCTGCTGTCCTATTATTCGGTGCCCACCTTCGTCTTCTATCCCCTGCTGATCGTGATTTTCGGCATCGGCCCCGCCTCGTTGATTGTGATGGGCGCCATGTTCGGTATCGTCGCGATGATCTGCGCGACCCTGGCAGCGATCGACCGTATCCCGCGCGTCTATAACAAGGTCGCGCGCGTGGCCGGCATGAGTGCCTGCGAAACAGCGCTGCGTATTCAGCTGCCGGCGGCGACGCCCCACCTCTTCACCGGACTGAAGCTGGCGGTAGCGTATTCGGTAATCGGCGTCATCGCCGGCGAGTTCATCCTGGCCACCGCCGGCCTGGGCCGCCAGCTGACCCTGGCCTATAACGAATTCGACAGTCCCAAGATGTACGGACTGATCCTCCTCATCCTTATCGCGGTGGCGGCCCTCAATGGTGTGTTGCAAGGTTTGGAGGCGCGCCTCTACCGGCGCTGGTACCGCTCGTGAAGCAGCGCTGGAGCGACTATGCCTTGCTGGCCGCTGGCCTGCTGGCGCTGTGGCAGGGCGCCTATTATGCCGTCGGCGCCGAAGCGCTGACCCCGCCGCTCGAAACGGCGCGGCGCCTCGCCGCGCTGATCGCCGCAGACGGTTTTTGGGACCATGCGAGGGCAACCGGCATCGCCTTCCTTTATGCCAGCGTGCTAGCGCTGGCGGGCGGCATGGTCATGGGCGTGGCCATCGGCGCCAGCAAGATGGCGCATGAAATCTTCGCGCCCATCCTGGGGACGCTCTATTCGATCCCTAAAATCATGCTTTACCCGGTAATTCTGCTGGTCTTCGGATTAGGCCTTTCGGCCAAGGTGGTGTTCGGCGCCATCCACGGCTTCTTTCCGGTGGCGCTGTTCACCATGGGCGCCATCCGCAACCTGCCGCCCGTGATGCTGCGCACGGGCCGGGTGCTGCACCTGTCCTGGCCAAGCCTGGCGCGCCACATCTACCTGCCCGCCTGCCTTCCCGAGATTGTCACCGGCCTGCGTATCGGCTTCTCGACCACGCTGCTCGGCACGCTGATCGGCGAACTTTTCGCCTCCAGCGAAGGACTGGGCTTCCTGCTGAGCCGAGCGATGGAAAGCCACAACGTGCCTGACATCATGGCGCTGACGCTGCTGCTGTTCTTGATCGCCACCGGGGCGAACACTATCATTCTGGCGGTTGAACACCGCCTCCAGGCCCACTCCGGATGAAGGGCCGAACAGGGGAAGCGCATGCAGATCGTGCAGGGTGACGAGATCCCGATAGACGCCAACGCGACGAGTGTGCGTGGCGGCGAACTCAAGAAGCAGGAATTCGTCGCCGGGCAGGAGAATACACCCGGCAATTTCAAGTTCGGCCTGTTCCACCAGACCGGCGATTTCCATTCGCCCCGCCACCGGCACAATTTCGACCAGTTCCGCTTTCAGATCGAAGGCGATTGCGACTTCGGCCGCAATGGCAAGATGAAGCCAGGCCTGTTGGGCTATTTTCCGGAAGGTGCCTTTTACGGACCGCAGAGTTCCAGCGGCCCAAACCTGGTCGCGGTGGTGCAGTTCGGCGGCCCCAGCGGCTCCGGCTACCTTTCCCAGCGTCAGATTTACGCCGCGCATGAGGCGCTGAAGGCCTACGGCACCTTCGACAAAGGCATTTTCCACCGCCACGAAGGGCTTGCCGGCAAGAAGAAAATGGATTCCTTCCAGGCGGTGTGGGAGTTCGCCAACCAGCGGGCGATGATCTATCCCCGGCCGCAATATGCCGATCCGATCCTCATGGATCCGCAAGCCTTCCGCTGGATGGCGCTGGCCGGCATGCCGGGCGTGGAAGTTAAGATGCTCGGCATCTTCACCGACTGTAACATCCGCTGCGCCCGCTACCGGCTGACGCCGGGCGCCGTTTTCACCGCGAGCGGGCGCGGCCTGTTCCTGACGTTGTCAGGCAGCGCGGAGGTGGAAAGGCATACGGTGCGCCGCTACACCACCGTCTATCTCAAGGGCGGCGAACAGGCGGCGTTCAGAGCACGGGAGACGACAGAAATCCAGTTGCTGGGGCTGCCGGACGAGGCCCGCATCGCAACACTGCCCTTGATTGCCGATGACAGCCAGGACAGCGAGGCGGCTTGAGCGCGTGGGCGCCGTCCGGAGAATGCAAATCCATGATGCGCGGCCTTCTTGTCCTCGCCTTGCTGACCGCCGCCGCACCCTGCCGCGCCGCCGGCCCGGCGTTGAAAATGGTGACCATTGATACCGAAGAGGACGCTGCAACGCTCTTCGTCACGCCGGACGGCCGCATCACCGTCACCAACAGCCGCAACGGCTTCAGCAAGGTATACCGGGTGAAATGAGCTCGCCACCTGCGTTACAGGGTTCTGGCAATGCGCAAACCGACAGTGATGTTGCGCAGGCTGAACCAGTGTCGGCTGCGCGCCGCTGAACGCAGCGCCCGGGGGGGGCTGTGCAAGGAGCCACCGCGCAAGTCATGCAGGTCGCAATCGCCATTCATGTCGGCGCTTCCGTCGGCGGGCGCCCTGGCGTAATCGGCGGTCCAGCAATCCGCGAGCCAGGAAAGGGTATTGCCGGTGGTGTCGTAAAGGCCGAATGGATTGGGCGCGAAGCTGCCGACAGGCGCCAATTGCCTGTTGTCCCAGCGGCTGCCGCAACCATCGCAGTTGGTGCGGCCCCGGCCGATATCGCCGCCCCACCAATAGGCGGTGGCAGTGCCGGCGCGGTTGGCATATTCATACTCGGCTTCCGACAGCAGCCGATAACTGTGTCCGGTCTTTTTCGACAACCAGGCGACATAGGCCTGGGCGTCGGCAAAGTTCACGCACAATGCCGGACCGTTACGGGTCTGCGGGAAACCGACATGGAGGTAATCGCGCCAGGCCCGCAACTTGTACTCGCCATGCTCCATGGTGAAGCAGGCCTCGCCCATGTCATGATGCGTCTCGGCGACGAAACGCGCGAATTCGCCCATAGTGACCGGATACCGGCTGACGGCGAAGCTGGCGGCGATGCGGACCCGGTGGAGCGGGCCTTCATTGGCCAGGTGGCCTTGCTCGGAGGCGGGCGAGCCCATCGTGAACTCGCCCGGGGGCAACACGATCATCCTTGGACTGTCGGGGCCATCCCAAAGTTCGATAGGCTGGTCGGAAAGGCGCCAGATCGACGGGGGGCTTTGCAGAACCGCATCGCTGGATGGGGCCGGCGGATGGGGGGCGGCCAGGGCAGCGGACCTGGCCTTGAGATCGGCAATTTCAGCATCGGGATCGGGGTGGGCGGCCCGATAGGCGGCAAAGCTGGCGCGGCGCTCCTTCATCCATGCCGCCTCACCAGGGCCGGCGGCCACCGCCGCAAAACCCGGCAATGTCAGAACCACGACCGTCGCGACCCCAATCCAACCCTGCCGCATGCCAAGCGCCCCCTGCCTCTTGCACGAAGCTAAAGCCTGACCAGCGCAGCGGCAAGAAGCGGCAGCTCTGTCCTGACCCGGGCAGGCAGGTCTGTGGATTCGGCCTGCCATTAAGGCTAGATTTTCACGGGTCCGATAAACAGGACCGTGCAGATAAGCAAAAAATGGGGGATAGAGTTGATCCGCAATTTCCGAGGCGTTGCCGGGACTGGGCTGGTCCTGCTGGCGCTGATGACTCCTTCGATGGCGCAGACGCCAACGCCCGCACCGATTCTGCCCAATATGCAGGTGGCCACCGCCATCCCGGGCGTCGTGGCGGCCGGGACGCCACTGGTCTTCCTCAAGGGCGGCATGACGAGTTCGGAAGGTCCGGTTGCGGCGCCCGACGGCAGCATCTATTTTTCCGAACCCAGCGTCAGCAAGATCTATAAGGTCGCGCCCGACGACACGATCAGCCTGCTCTTCGATCCGCACAAGGCAGATGACCCGGCCGGTGAACGTTGGCGCCTGCCGGCCCTGGCGGTGGACGCCAGGGGCAACGTTTATGCCTGCCGCCGGGCCAACACCCAGATCGGTATCGCCATCGTCTATCCCGCCGCCCAGGCGAAGTTCGTCGCGACCGCCTATCAGGGCAAGTCCTTCGTGGCGCCAAACGACCTCTCCATGGCGCGGGACGGCGGTATCTACTTCACCGACCCTGGCGAAGGCACCGAACGGCCCCATGCCATCTATTATGTCAAGCCATCGGGCGATGTCATTCTGGCCACCGACAATCTCGGCGGCCCCAACGGCCTTGTTCTCAGCCGCGACGAGAAGACCCTGTATGCCGTGGATGCCCGTTCCGAATATGTCTTTGCCTATGACGTGCAGCCCGACCACACATTAGCGAACCGCAAGAATTTCGCCCATCTCAAGGGTATCGTGAACGGCCCCAACGGCATGAATAATGGCATCGACGGCATGACCATCGACAATGACGGGAATGTCTATGTCATCAGCAATGCCGGTCTCGAGGTCTTCGCGCCGGGCGGCGAAGCCCTTGGCGTCATCGCGCTGCCCATCAAGGCGCAGAACCTGGCATTTGGAGGGACCGACGGGCGGACTTTATACATTGTCGGACACGGCCTGCAGGCCCGGGACGGCAATCTCTACAAGCTGCACATGCTTGCCCGCAAATTCACCGGCCGTTCCAAGTAGGTTCCGCAGGGAGACTCCCGTCATGCCTTTACGCTTACGCTCCGTTCGCCTGGCTCTGCTGTCCGGCCTTCTGCTTACGGTCCTGTCCGGCGCGGCGCCGTCCTGGGCACAAGAGGGCGCTAGCGCCCGGCCGCCCGAAATCACAGTCGATCCGGACGGCACCTTTCACATCCCCGCGATGACGGTTCCGATGTCGAATCTGATGAGCCCGGAGCTGAAGCAGTCGCTGCTGCATGACGTACTGATGGCGCGCGATCCCAAAAACACCGCACTCCAACCTGACGGTTCGACCCTGCTGCACAAGCTTCATCGCGACCGCCAGGACGCCCTCTATCCCGTGCGCAAGGAAGACACACATATCGCAGGCGTTCATGTCATGGTCTTCACGCCCCAGCAGGGCCCGTCGGCCCGGAACAAGAACCGCGTACTGATCGAACTGCACAGCGCCGGTTGCTGGACCGATTGCGCCCAACTCGGCTCCCAGCCCATTGCCTATCTCGGAAAGATCAAGGTCGTGGCGGTCGATTACCATGAGCCACAGTTCCCGACCGCGGTCGGCGAAGTCGAAAGCGTCTACAAGGAACTTCTGAAAAGCCACAAGGCGCGCGACATCGGCATCTATGGCTGCTCGCGCGGCGGTGTGCTGGTGGCGCGAGCCCTGGCGGTATTCCAGAAGGACAAGCTGCCCCGTCCGGCTGCGGCGGGCCTACTCTGCGCCAGTGCCGGCGGCGAACGCGGCGATGCCGTCTATACTGGCAGCGCCCTGGGGAACGGCACGATGGCGCGCGGCGGACCGTCGGTGGACCGCGATCTGGGAGATGCCGATCCCAACGGGCCGCTGGCGGCGCCCGTCTATGCCCCTGAGGTCTTGTCGAAATTTCCTCCCACGCTGCTGATCGCCGGCACCCGCGGCGTCGAACTGAGCACCGCGGCCTATACCCATGAGCAGATGGTCAGGCTCGGGGTGGAATCCGATCTGCATGTTTTCGAGGGCGGCCGCCACTCCTTCTGGTACGACCCCGCACCGCCGGAATCCAAGCAGGTTTATGACATCATCGTGAAGTTCTTTGACCGCCATCTGGGACGCTGACGCGGGCGCACCGACCGATTACAGGCGTCGCGGGTCGCTAGCCAGAGGGCAAAATAACGGAAAGAAAGAAGGTCGCAATGCCCAAGACAATTCTACAACGCACCTGCACCATCGCCCTTTGCGCCTGTGCGATTTTCCTGGCGGCGCCGCCGGCGGCCATGGCGGACGATTCGCTGTCGGTCCTGCTTGGCGGCAAGACCCCGCCGCTGATGAACGCCCTGAACCTGATCGCGGCGGGCGCGGGTTTCTACAAGGCCGAGCACCTGAACGTCACCACCAGCATCGTGGACGGCACACCCCTGGCCACCGAGATGTGCGCGAGCGGAAAAGCCGACATCTGTCCCATGGGCATCGAAGCAGCAATTTCCGGCTACGATACGGGCAGGCGTCTGACCATGTTCCTCACCCGCGCCTCGAAATTCGGCTATGTACTCGCCGTGCTAGATTCCAGTCCGATCAGGACGCTGGCCGATTTCAAGGGCAAGACTATCGGCGTCCATTCCCTCACCGGCACGTCGCCGCTGTTGGCGACACAATCCTCCTTGGCGACGGTGGGTCTGAAGGCGGCGGACTATACCTTCGTGCCCATTGGCATGACGGACGCGGCCATCGACATGTTCGCCTCCGGGAAGGTGCAGGCTGCGGCACTGCCCCTTTACGAGCTAATTCCCTACATGGTAGGCGGGCTGAAGCTGCGCATCTTCCATCACCCAACCCTGGGGGATTCGGCCAATGCCGGTTATCTGGCGGCGCCGTCAGTACTTGCCGCCAAGGGCGACGCGATTGGGCGTTTCTCGCGCGCCATCGTCAAGGCGGCGCTGCTCGTTCACGACAAGCCGGAAGCGGCGGCGCGCGCCCTTCTCACCGCCTCCGGCGAGCCTTTCACCGACGCCGATGTGCGGCGCAAGGTTGCGGAATTCGCCGTCTGGCAGGACGATCTGCCGGCTTCCGATCCCGCCAGCAGGCGGATCGGTGCGCCCTCAGTTGACGGCATGGGTCGCTATATCCAGCTCCTGAAGGATGCGGGAGCGGTCAAGAACGCGGTCCCAGGAGCGGAGGTGGCGACTGACGCATTCGTCGGCGTCGCAAACAATTTCGATCACAAGGAGATCGAGAATTTTGCGAAATAAAATTCCATTCCTGCCCATCCTGTTCGCACTACTGCTGGCGGGGCAACCGGCGCGGGCAGACGATTCCCTCTCCGTCGTTCTGGGGGCCAAGACCCCGGCGCTGATGAACGCGCTGAACCTTATCGCCCAAGGCGCGGGCTTTTACCGGGACGAGCATCTCAGCGTTTCGAAAATCCTGGTCGATGGCGCGCTGGAAGCGGCCCAGACCTGCTCCAGTGGCAAGGGCGACATTTGCCCCATCGGCGTTGAGCCACTGCTCGCCAATTACGATGACGGCATCCGCCTGAAGCTGTTCCTGTCCCGCGCTTCGAAATTCGCCTATGTGATCGCGGTGCCCGAGGACAGCCCGGTCAGGACGCTGGCCGATTTCAAGGGCCGCAAGATCGGTGTGCATGTGATCACCGCAGCGGCCTCCGGCGTCTTCACGACCCGGTCGGCCCTTTCAGTTGCCGGCCTCAAGCCTACCGATTACAGCTTCGAGGCGATCGGTTATGAGGAGGAGGCCGCTGGCGCCCTCGCCTCCGGCAGAGTCGCGGGAGCGGCGTTTCCCTATTACGAATTCATCCCGCTGATGGTGTCAGGCCGCAAGTTCCGCATCTTCTATCACCCCGCCTTCAAGGATGTGCCCAATGTCGGTTATGCCGCCTCGCCGGCTGTGCTGGCCGCCAAGGGCGACGCGATCCGCCGTTTTTCCCGGGCCATCGTCAAGGCTTCGCTGCTGGTACGCATTAATGCGGCGGCGGCGGCGCGGCTGCTGCTAACCGCCGACGGCGCGCCCTTCACCGGCGCGGACCTTGCGCGCGTGACCGCGGAATTGACGGCCTGGCAAAGCGATCTTCCGGCGGCGGAACCGGACAACCAGCGGATCGGCGCGCTTTCCGTGCAGGGCTTGCAGCGTTACAGCGAATTGCTGGCCGAGGCGGGGGTCACCAAGACCGTCATTCCCGCGACGGAGGTCGTCAGCGGAGACTTCATCGCCTTCGCCAACAATTTCGATCACGCCGCACTGGAGAAACTGGCGAAATCACTGCCCTGAAGGCCGGCTTCATTTCCCGCAAGCGGTCTTGATACCAGCAGGCAGCATGGGCTTCTGGCCCTCGTTCAATTGCATATCGAACGCCACCAGTTCCGCGCCCGTGGCGCCGTACAGTGCCATCAGCTCCACCAGATCGACGGTGCCGCGCCGACCATAGAGGCTAAGAACGTCCGCGAAGGTCTCGGACGAGACTTTCCGGCGGCCTAGGGTCTCGCGCCCCAGCTTGATGACCGCGGCATCCTTTGCGTCCAGGCCCGTCACCGGCCTGCAATGCAGGATCGTATCCACGATCTTCGGGTCCAGATGGCGCGGATCCTTGGCATCCTGGGCATGCTCGATCCACTGCGTCCATTCATACTGGTTGGTGAGTTCGCGCGCGGTGGTGAGGATGGCGATTTCCATGGTGCGCGGCGCCAGCCCGGTATCGTATTTCAGATAATGATGCGCCTCCGCCAAGCCCTTCGCCAGGCCAGGGCTGTGCAGCCGCAGCGGGGGACGATCCTCGCCCCGGCTTTTGTAGCCGCCGCCCTGCGCCGTCATGATCTCGTCGAAGATCTTTTTGTCGGCCTCGTCCATGTCCTCGCGCCTGGGCAGCGGCAGGCGGTTTCCGGACTCCGGGTAGATATCCTTAGGAAGCGCGCCCGTTTTCGCCGATACGCTGGGCGAGGCGGCCTGCCCTAGGACACCAACCGGCAGCGCCCCCAGCATGCCTGCTATCAGGATTGCTCCGAGTCTGTTGTACCGCTTCATGTCCCTCTCCTTCCGTGTTCACTTCCGGCTCGGAAATTTAGGCGTACCGCGACATGGGGCAAAACAGATGCTGCCGGACCCGAGGCGGCATTTTGCGGTTGCGAATGGATGCCTTTCGCCAGCAATTGTCGCCGCTGCCTGGAGGCGTCGAACCGGCTGTCCCGCAACAATCGCTTTTCCGGCCAGCGATAGTATGATATCAAACTGTTGGGATTTTACAAGCAGACTCAGCCGTCTGGCCGGCCGCCTGCACCGTTTAAAAAGCGACCTAGGCCTGCGGGAGACGACAATGACATTGCATGGGGCGTTCAAGGCCGGACTGGCGGCAGCCTTGCTGCAGGCGTTTGCGGCCCTGGCCTGCGCGTCCGTGGCAGCCCAGGACAAAGAACCGCCGCCCACGCCCTTCATCGTGCAGGAACATACAATTCGCAAACTGTCGGAGCATGTCTGGGAGATTCCGGACAGGAACCGACCCGGCGTTCCCAACGTCGCCATCGTCGTGGGCACCCGCGCGACACTTATCGTCGATACCGGCATGGGGCCGAAAAGCGGCGCGGTTGTCGCCCGCGAAGCCCAGCGGCTGAGCAAGAACACCGACTTCTATCTCGCCACCACTGATTTCCGCCCGGAGCACATCACCGGCGCGATGGCGCTTCCACCCAATACGAAGTGGCTGATTCCTGCGGCGCAAAAGCTGGATATTGCCGCCAGCACGCAAACTTACATGAACAATTTCATGGCGCGTTCGGCAGAACTCAGGAACGCGCTCCAGGATGTTAAATTGCGTGACCCTGACGTCATTTTCGACCGCGATGTGAAAATCGACCTGGGCGGCGGAGTGATCGTCCATCTTTTCTGGTATGGCCCGGCGCGGACCAACGGCGATGTCGTCATCTTTGTCGAACCTGATCGGCTGCTGCACGGGGGCAACATCCTGGCGAGCATGAGCTATCCGGGCATGCCCGAAAGCACGCCCAGTGTGAAGAACTGGCTCGAGATCCTGGACAAGCTGGAAGCGCTGCATCCGCTGATCGTTTTGCCCAACCATGGCGATGTCCGCGATGCCGCGCTGATTCCAAGCCAGCGCGCGGTGTTGCGGGAATTGCAGCGGCGGTCGCTGGAACTGAAGGCCGAAGGCGCCACTGCGGAAGCGGCGGGCGGAACCCTGACGGCCGAGTTCGACGCCAAATACCCGGACTGGAAGAACCTGGGCGGCATTCCGGCGATTGTCCAGAGGTTCTACGAAGAACCATCGCCTTAGACGGGACGGAAACGCGGCGGCGCTTTACAGGGCTGACGCAAGAGCGGCGTGGTAGGGTAAGATTGACCAAGGACGGCGTGACCGCGGGGCACGAACGATCACTCGGGGAGTTCAAGATGCGGCGCAGAGACATTCTCAAAGGTATGCCGGTGGCTGCGGCTGCGGCAGCGCTGCCGGCGCAGGCACAGGTCTCAAAACCCACCGGCCTGCGCATGAAGATCACCGATATCAAGATCCTGCGGCTGCGCGTGATCCAGGATCTGGGCACCTTCGCGGGTTTCATGGGCCCGTCCGACACCAACCGGCCGCGCATCGGCGGCGGCTCCGTCGTGGAGATCCATACCGATCAGGGGCTGGTGGGACTGGGTCCGGCGATGGACCCGGTGCATCTTCCTGCCCTCAAGGCACAGTTGATCGGCGAGGATCCTTTCAACATCCAGCTCATCGTGGCGAACATGAGAGAGGTGACAGGCATGGGCAGCGCCCGGCGCATCGCCGCCTCCAAGCCGCCTTTGCCGCCCGATGGAACAGGGTTTCCCTTGGCCGAGGCCGCCGGCCGCGGCGGCGACACCAGCGCGGATCGCGCCTATGCCGCCATCGAGATCGCCCTGTGGGACATTATCGGCAAGGCCTGCAACCAGCCGCTCTACCGTCTCTGGGGGCCCATCAGCGACCACATCACGCCCTATGCCAGCCAGTCGCGCCTGGGAACGCCGCAAACCCGCGCCGAATTCGCGGCCAGGATCAAGGCCGACGGCTGGAAGGCGATCAAGTACCGCGCCCATTTCGAGACCAAGAAGGACGACATCGCGCTGGTGGAACAGACCCGCAAGCTGGTGGGCGATGATTTCGACATCATGTGCGACGCCAACCAGGCGACCAACGGCTTACTGACCCCGACTGTCCGCTGGAGCTTTCAGCGCGCCGTCGAAACGGCCCGCGCTTATCAGGAACTCAACGTCTATTGGCTTGAAGAACCCCTACCTCGTTTCGATTTTGACCACCAGGCCGAACTGAACCGCCTGGTCGAACTGCCCATCGCAGGCGGTGAGGGCAATCGCGGCCTGCACGAGTTCCGCCTGCTGCTGGAGCGGGGCTGCTTCGACATCGTGCAGCCGGAAATCCTGCTCGAAGGGCCGATGGAAATCCGCAAGATCGCCACGCTGGCCGAGTCGATGAACAAGCTGATGTGCCCCCATCTGGCGGAGGGCTGTGTCGGGACGATCTGCAACATGCACCTGATCGCCTCGCTGCCCAACGCGCCTTATCTGGAGATCACGCACGATCTGCCGCTCGCGGACTATTCCAACGGTTTCGCGGTCTTTGAGGAACCGCCAGTCTTCAACAAGGGCGGCTATTTCGACATGCCGCAAAAGCCGGGCCTGGGCATGACGATCAAGCGCGACCTGATCCAGTCCACGATCTGAAACGTAGTGCCGCGTCCGAGCGGGCAGTGAAGGCGGTGCGTCAGGGGTTTACGGCCGCGATGGCGGCTTTGCCGCCAGTTGCTCCGCTGTCAGCGCGTTTGCTGGAGGGGTTGTCGAAAAACCCTTGAAGATGAATTTCTGGGCCCGGGAGCCGGGGGCCACTTCCGCCGCGTACAAATTGCCCTTCGAATCCACAGCAATATGGTGGATGCCCTGGAAATTTCCCGGCTCGGGCCCGCGCGTCCCGAACTGATAAAGGACTGTCAGCGTCTTGCGGTCCAGCACGGCAATGTGTGAATTGCCGAAATCGGCGAGATAGAGATAGGTCTGAGCCGGGTCCGGCGAGAAGGCCATTCCAGAAACCGAATCCGGCGACGGCCCTGTGCGGTTCAGGAACATCTGCGTCAGATATTTGCCATCAGGCGTGAAAAGCTGCAGGCGCCGGTTGGCGCGGTCGGCGACATAGACGATGCCGTCGTCCGAAACCAGGATGCCGTGAACCGGGCTGGCGAATTGGCCAGGCCCGGCGCCCTCGGTTTCCAGCGAGGCAGGCGCAGCCGCAACGGCGGGCGCGCCCGGCGGACGAGTGGGGCCGCCGCTGATGCCGGGGCCGCCAGAATTGGCGTCGTCCACCGGCGTCTTGCCAAAGGCGCCCCATAGCCTTTTGAAGGCGAAGGTGTCGGCGTCCAGCACCAGCACACGCCGGTTGCCATAGCCGTCGGCAATGAAAATCTCATTGGTGCGAGGCCAGACAAAAATGTCGCCGGGCTTGTTGACCGAGACCGGATCGAGGCTGCCCTTGCTGGCGGTACGGCCGCCGAACTGTCTGAGGAATTTGCCGTCGGCGGTAAATTTCAGGATCATGTCGTCGGAGCGGTTTGTCCGGGAACGTCCGCTGGGGCTAGAGCCGCTGATATAGACATTGTCATTGCGGTCCACGAAAATATTGTGTTCCGAATCCGGCCAGTCATACCCCGCACCCTCTCCGCCCCAGGCTCGGATGAATCGGCCGGCGGAATCGAACTCGACGACCGGCGGCGCCGCGGTCTTTCCATCCATGACGGTGCGTGGGCGGTGAATCAGCCAGACATTGTCGTGGCTATCGACCGCGATCTTGGAAATATTGCTGATGACCCAGCCATTCGGCAGTTTCGGCCAGGCGAGATCGACCTCGAAAATCGGTAAAGGCTCCGGCGCGGCATTCTGGGCCAGGACTCGATCCGCGGTTCCTGCCCAGAAACAGAGAATGGCGGCGAACAGGGTGCCCAGTACCGGATTCAATTTCATGGCCAGCCTCTCAAGAGCCAACTGCGATAGCACAAAGAGGCGGCAGCCTATTTTGGAACATATCGGACAACGGCCTTCTGATAAACTTCGGCGTTGTAAATCGCGCCGCTATTGTCGGCCCAAACACCCTCGCCGCCGCTGGCGCCCACCGCGGGGTCGTCGATTTCGTCGGGAATGAAAGCGGTCACCACGCCGGTCTTGGCGCTGCCGATGCGCACGCCGCGCTTCCAGCCCGGGTGATAGGCATAGCCCGGTCTGTCACGGGATTCCGAATCCGAGACATAAAGAACGTCGTTCTTATCGATATAGCAGCCGCTTGGCCGGCTGAACTGGCTCCACGCGGCAATGAACTTGCCGTTTTGGTCGAAAATCTGGATGCGGTTGTTGCTGCGGTCGCCTACAAACAGGCGACCGGCGCTGTCCATCGCCAGACAGTGCGGTGTCTGAAACTCACCTGGTCCGCTGCCATGACTGCCCCATTGCATCAGGAACTTCCCGTCGGGATCGAACTTGATGACACGGGAATTGCCCATCGTCGGGCTATGAGCGGCGGTGGTGATCGTGTCGCCGCCATGGCCGTCGGAGACGAAGATGTCATCATTTGGCGCGATCAGCACCGCGTTGGGCTCATGGAAGGTCTGCCCGTCGCTGCCGGCAATGCCGGGCTTGCCCAGGGTCTTCAGAATCTTGCCATTCTGGTCGAACTCCAGCACGACATCGCCGGCCTTGCCATTATTGTGGTTGTCGGCGATCCAGATATGGTCGTTCCTGTCGATCCAGATGCCGTGCGGAAACAGGATTTGTCCTGCGCCAAAGGATTTAATGAAATTGCCCCTGGCATCGAACTCCAGAACCGGATCGAGCGGGCTGCCATTGCAGTCATTCTCGCCACAGCGCTCGGCCAGCCAGATATTGCCATGGCTGTCCCCCGCCACGGTGCTGGTCGAGCCCATATGCCGGCCGGCCGGCAGCTTGAGGAAATTGTCCACCCGGCCATAGGGATTGGGCGCCGAATTGACGGGGGCCAGGACGCCTTGGCCAGGCCCCAGCGGGGCGGCAGGCGGCGCGACCGGCGCGACCGGCGCGGCCGTGCCGGGCGGGGCGAGCGAGTCGATGCGGATATCGGAGCCCGCGCCGGAATCACTTGGCAATTCAGCATTCCCGGCCGGAAGGCCGTTCTGCTGCAGCAGATAGGCGACAATATCCGTGGCGCTCGCGCCGCTGAGAGAGCCGGGCCTGTCCAGCGGCATGGTGTTGCGCACCCGCTGCACCAAGTCGGCCACAGACTGACCTTCCCAGTTGGACATGAAATGCGAGTCTTTAAGCGGTGCAATCTCGTCGCGTCCTTCCAGTCCTTCGCCATGGCAGCGCGAGCAATTGCTGGAATATGACGCCTTGCCGCGCTCTGCCTGGGCGGCGGAATAGACGCCCTCCCAGGCAGAACGGCGCGGAGCGTTCTGGGCATGAAGCAGCGTGGTCATACCCATGACGGCGGCCAGACAACCCGCAGAAATCGAAAGCCAGCGCACCATCATGATCCAGTCCTCAAATGATAGTTCGGCGGGCGACCTGTCGGCAGCCCGCCTATTTTAAAAGTCAATTTCCGGCGGGCAGACGGTAGGCGATGTAGTCGCCCGAGTAATTGCCTCCCGAAACAGCGATAATAATGTATTGGCGGCCATCGAGCATGTAGGTCATGGGCGAGCCGCTCTGGGGCGCCGGCATCCAGACCCCGCCGACTTCCTTGCCGGTCGCCTTGTCGAAAGCCCGCAGCATGGCGCCGCGCGGATGGCCCGGTGCTGTGGAGAGCAGCGTGTCTCCGGTAATCACAAGCGTCTTGGTCACCATCAGGCCCGATATGTCCCGGCCGCCCTTCCCTGTCCTG
>Ga0265318_10001025_pt1 | contig 17763 bp, 19 predicted proteins | sample 4821metaG_FD_192431 | JGI IMG/M metagenome (GOLD analysis project Ga0265318, IMG submission 192431) | Rhizosphere microbial communities from Carex aquatilis grown in University of Washington, Seatle, WA, United States - 4-8-21 metaG | ecosystem: Host-associated > Plants > Roots > Rhizosphere >... | reverse complement strand
TTCGAGAAGATGCTCTACGACAACGCGCTGCTCGTTCCCGCCTACCTGCACGCGTGGGTGCTGACGGGAGAGTCGAGCTATCGCACCGTCGTCGAGGACACGATCGAGTACGTCCTCCGTGAGCTGCGCCTCGAGGGCGGCGGCTTCGCGTCGGCGCAGGATGCCGACACCGACGGTGTCGAGGGGCTGACGTTCACGTGGACGGCGGAGGAGCTTGCCGCGACGATCGGTCCGGGCCGCGAAGCCCTGCTTCAGCCCTTCGAGCACGGCCGCTCGATCCTGCGCGGCCCGCTGAGCGCGGAGGAACGGGCAACGCTCCACGAGCTCCGTGAGCGACGCCCGAAGCCGCTGCGCGACGACAAGGCGATCGCCGCGTGGAACGGACTGATGCTCGCCGCTCTTGCCGAGTCCGGCCGGCGGCTCGACCGGGCGGACTGGCTGGCGGCGGCTCGTGAGCTCGCCGAGTTCCTGCTCGGCCCGCTCTCCGACGACGGGCGTCTGCACCGGACCTGGCGCAACGGCGTCGCCAAGGGAACGGGTTACCTCGAGGACTACGCGAACGTCGCGCACGGCCTCTACGAGCTGCACGTCGCGACCGGTGAGCTGCGTTGGCTGTACGAGGCGCACCGCCTCGCGCGGCTCGCGGTCGAGCTGTTCGGCGACGAGGAGCGCGGCGGATTCTTCCTCACGCCCGCCGACGGCGAGGTGCTCGTCGCGCGCCAGAAGGATCTCGACGACAACCCGACTCCGTCCGGCAACTCGATGCTCGCCTTCGTGCTGCTTCGGCTCGCACGGATCTGGGGGGACGACGAGCTCGAGCGGTCGGCGGTCGGTGTACTGCGGCTCAGCCGCGACGTGATCCCGCGCGCCCCGTCGGCATTCGGGTGGGCGCTCTGCGCGCTCGATCTCCACCTGTCGCCTCCCCGGGAGCTCGCGATCGTCGGCGGGCCGGACAGTGAGGTCGCGCGCGCCGCGCTCCACGCCCTCGACGCGAACGCCGTCGTCGCCTTCGGGCCGGCAGACGACGTGCCGCTCCTGACGGGCAAGACGCTCGTCGCCGGGCGCCCGGCCGTCTACGTCTGCGAGCGATTCGCCTGCCAAGCGCCCGTCACGGATCCGGATCAGCTCTAGCGCACGTCCCCATCTGCCGATGGGGGAGGGATGCGTCTCCGTGTCCTGCTCGCCGTCGTCGCGCTCGCCGCCCTCGTGGCCGCGTCGGCGCAGGCCGCCGCCCGGCCGTTGCGCCCGGGCGACGTCGCGCTGCTCAAGCGCCCGGCGACGGCGGAGGAACTGGTCGCGCAAGCGGTCGCAAAGCGCCTGACGCGGCTGTCGCCCGTCGTGCGGTGCGGAGACCTCGGCATCGACGTGCCCGCCGGCATGCTCGTGACCGGCGTCACGCTGCTGCCGCCTCGCGGGCCGGCGACGTACTTCTTGATGCAGCCCGAGATGTGCAACTACCTCTCCTGGTTCCGGCAGGATCCGGAGCGCTACGACCCGACGGCGTGCGCGGACAGCGCCTGCCTCGATGCTGCCTCGACGGCCGCCTTCGCCCTGGCCACCGTCGCGCACGAGTCGTACCACGTGCTCGGCTACCGGCTCGAGAAGCAGGTGGAGTGCTACGGCATGCAGTCGATCTGGTTCGTCGCGACGAGCCTCGGCGCGTCCGTTGCCGAAGGCCAGCGCATCGCGGCGTACTACTGGCGGACGACGTACGCAGAGCGCCGGCTGTCGACTCCCACCTACTGGTCGGCCGAATGCCGGGACGGCGGCAAGTACGACCTGCGCGCCGCCAGTCACGCCTGGCCGAGCTAGACGACGCGGGTCTCGGGCGACCGGGCCGCGCCGCGGCGGCTCGCCGAGAAGCGCCCGGAGCGGGATTCGGTGGCGGCGCCGAGCGCGCCGCCACCGATCACCACGATGTCCGCCGAGCGGCGTGATGTGTTAGCGGCCGCTGTCCAGGAGCTTCCCGAACGGCTGCCAGTCACCTGTCGCGCCGCCGCTCCACTTGGTCAGGATCTCCTGCTCGATCGGGAAGTTGTCCGTCGCCGACGTCTTCAGCTTGATCCCCGGGTAGACGAACGGGTCCTTCGAGGTGTTCAGGCTGTGCAACGCGGTCATCAGGCTCACCCGCGTCGGGACATTGCCGGCGTTCTGGAGCGCATTGGTAAACGTCCACGCTACGGCCATCCCGTACACGAGGTTCGAGTCGCCTGCGGCCCAGTCCGCTGAGAGAGCGGGTGCGTACTGGTCGATGATCTGTTTCCCGAGCTTCATGCCGGCCAGATTCGGCTGTGTCGTCGGGCTCGCGAGGTACGACGACGAGATGACGCCGTCGAGGTTGGCGCCGAGCTTCGCAGCGACGAGCAGGAAGGGCCGGATCGCCGAGACGTTGGCGAGGAAGGTCGTGGGGCTCCAGCCGATCTTCGTTGCGGTGACGAGCGCCGCAATGGCCTGTGTCGGCACGGCGACGATGAAGAAGGTGTCGGCTCCCTTGGCCTTCAGGGCGAGAACCTGCTGCGTCACGGTCGTGTCGGTGGCGTTGAAGCCTTCGGCGTCGACGATATTGCCCGTCTTCGAGCCGAGCCCCTGTTTGAGGCCCGCGATGTAGTTCTTCCCGAAGGCGTCGTTCTGGTAGAGGATGCCGATCTTCGCGTTAGGCAGGTTCGCGGCGATGTACTTGCCGTAGATCCGTCCCTCGCTCGGATAGTCAGGCTGCCAGCCGCTCGTGTACGGCTTCTTGGAGCCGACGCACGACTTGATCGCGCAGAAGCCCCAGTACGAATCGCCGGTGGCGAGCATCACCTGCGGCACCTTGTGTGAGTTCGTGTAGCCCCATGTCGCCAGTCCGGGCGCGGTTCCGAGGCTGCCGACGATCGCGAAGACCTTGTCCTGCTCGACCAACTGCTGGACGAGCGGGACGGTCTGGGCCGGGTTGTACGCGTCGTCGAGCACCGTGAAGTCGATCTTGCGGCCGTTGACCCCGCCGTGATCGTTCACGTATGCGTAATACGCTGACTCCGCGGACGGAATCGTCTTGTAGGCGGACGCGACACCCGTGAGCGGGAACGTGCCGCCGATCTTGATCGAGGACGAGGTGACGCCCGGATCCAAGCGCTGCGCGCCGGCTGCGGCCGTGACCGCGATACCTGCGACGATCGCAGCCCCGGCGAACATCGCCAGGATTCTGCCCTTCATACCCATCCGTACCCTCCATGACGTTGGGATTGACCCCAGGTTCGAGACGACCGAACTGCTTCGAGACGACCGAGGCTGAGGACTATGACGTCCTCGGATCCGATTAGATAGTGGGTATTGAATCGCGAGTCAAGTCCGGACCGGACTGGGAACCGGTCAGGAGCGGGCCTGCCGGCGGCGGCCGACGGCGGCGAGGAGGCCCACCACGCCGTTCGGCAGCAGGAGCATGATCAGGATCACCATCAGTCCGAAGACGACGTCCTGGCCGTGCGCCGAGCCGATCAGCGGCACGCTCGCCGAGATCGTAGGCAGCAGCCCGACGAAGGCGGCGCCCGCGAGGACGCCCCAGAGGGAGCCCAGTCCGGCGACGGCGGCCCCGATCAGGAGCTGGAGCGAAAGGATGACCCCGAACTCCTGCGGCTGCGCGAAGCCGTTGGTCGCGATCACGTAGAGCGAGCCGGCGACCCCCGCGTAGGCCGCCGAGACCCCGAACGCGAGGGTCTTGTAGATCGGGAGCGAGACACCCGAGGAGGCGGCGGCGACCGGGCTGTCGCGCGTCGCGCGGAAGGCGCGCCCGATCCTCCCGCGAAGCAGGAGCCACGCGAGCACGAGGCTGATTCCGGCGCAGATCCAGCTGACGACGTAGAGCTTCAGGTGGCTGAACGACGTGTCGGTCTGGGTGCCGTTGCTTCCGCCGGTGAACTTGGAGAACTTGAGCGCGAGCTGCGGCACCGAGACCGCGAAGGCGAAGGTCGCGAGCGCGAGGTAGACACCAGAGAGCCGGAGCGCCGGCAGGCCGACGAGGAGCCCGACGACGAAGCTGATCGCAAGCGCGATCGGCAGCGTCAGCAGCAGATTCATGTGGTGGTCGTGCGAGAGGATGGCGGTCGTGTAGCCGCCGATCGCCATGAACGCGCCGTGCCCGATCGAGATCTGCCCGGTGTAGCCCGTCAGGATGTTCAGGCCGAGGATCGCGATGAAGTAGATCGCGACGCGCGCCGCAAGACCCTGGTGGTAGCCGTCCATCGTCGACGGCAGGAGCCCGATCACCACCACGGTCGCGGCGATGACGATCAGCCGGGAATGACGCGCCGCCCTCATACGCGCCGCACCTGCCTTCGGCCGAGCAGCCCGCCCGGCTTCACCACGAGCACGACGAGGAGGACCGCGAATGCGACCGGCAGGCGCAGCTCGGAGGTGATGAAGTGCACGTACTGCCCGACGAGGTTCAAGAAGACTCCGAGCAGAACGCCGCCGAGGACGGCGCCGGCCGGGCTCTCGAGCCCGCCGAGCACCGCGGCGGCGAAGGCGTAGATCAGGATCGCCTGCATCATCGTCGGCTGGAGGAATTGCGTGGGCTCGGTCATCAGGCCGGCTACCGCGCCGAGCACCGACGCGAGCCCCCAGCCGATCGCGAGCATCCAGTTCACGCGGATGCCGACGAGCGACGCGGCGGCGGGACGCAGCGCGGCAGCGCGCATCGCGAGGCCGAGCTTCGTGAACTGGAACAGCACCCAGAGCAGGATCACGGAGAGGATCGAGACGAGCAGAACGCCGAGATCCTGGCGCGCGAAGGCGACGCTCCCGACGTGGTAGACCTGGTTGCCGAACGGTGCCGCCATGAACTTGAGATCGGCGCCCCAGATCCAGGAGACGACGCCGTCGATCAGGATGAAGAGGCCGACGGTGACGATCACGACCGCAATCACCGATCGGTGCTGCACCGGTCGGATCACTGTGAGCTGCACGACGACCCCGAACACGAACGCGATCGCAAGCGTCAGCGTGAACGCCAGCCAGTACGAGAGACCCCACAGCGTCAACTGGTAGCCGACGTAGGTCATCGCCATCCCCATCTCGCCCTGGGCGAAGTTGACCACTTCCGTCGCGCGGTAGATCAGCACGAGCGCGAGCGCCAGGCTCCCGAAGACCGCGCCCTGCGCAAGGCCTGCCACCGTCTGCTGGGCGAAGATGCTGCTCGAGAGCGAGCCGACGACCAGGAAGATCGCGATGGCGACAAGCGCTCCAACGATCGGAAGCGACACGCCGGCGCCGACGGTGCTCTTGCGGGCGAGGGCGCTCATCAGTACCCCAGGTAGCTCCTGCGCACGGATTCGTGCTGCTGCAGCTCGCTGCTCGGTCCCGACAGCGCGACGCGGCCGACCTCGAGCACGTATGCCTGCTGCGCGAGTTGGAGCGCGATGTGCGCATTCTGCTCGACGACGAGCACGGTGAGGCCCTCGACGTCGTTCAGGTCCTTGATGATGCGGAAGATCTCCGTGACGAGTTTCGGCGCGAGGCCGAGGGACGGCTCGTCGAGCAGGAGCAGCCGGGGGTGCTGCATGAGTGCACGAGCGAGAGCGAGCATCTGCTGCTCGCCGCCGCTGAGCGTGCCGGACTGCTGGTCGCGGCGCTCCTCGATCCACGGGAAGTGGGCCGATACCCGAGCGAGGTCGTCCTTGATGGAGCCGCGGCGCGTGTACGCGCCGAGCCGCAGGTTCTCCCAGACCGTGAGCTCGGCAAACGTCCCGCGACCCTCGGGCACATGGGCGATGCCGAGCCGGGCTACGTCGTCGGGCCCGCCCCGGCCGACGGACTTGCCGGCGAAGCGGATGCTGCCCTCGCGATGGACGCTGTGCGAGATCGCGCGCAGCGTCGTCGTCTTGCCCGCGCCGTTCGCGCCGAGGACGGCGACGATCTGGCCCTCGTCAACCGCGAGCGACACGCCGTGCAGCGCCTGCACGGGCCCGTAGCGCGCGCGGACGTTCTCGAGCTCGAGCAGTGCCGCCACTAGCTGGCCTCGATCATCTAGGCCGTCGCCTCGAGCTCGCCGCCGAGGTACGCCTCGATCACCTTGGGATCGCGCTGGACGGTCTCGGGCGGCCCGCTTGCGATCGTGCGGCCGAAGTTCAGCACGTGCACGTGGTCGGAGATCCGCATCACGAGGTTCATGTGGTGCTCGACGAGCAGGACCGTGAGCTTCAGCTCGTCGCGGAGGCGCGTGATGAACGAGGCGAGCGCCTCGACCTCCTCATGATTCAGCCCGCCGGCCGGCTCGTCGAGGAGCAACAGGCGCGGCTTCGAGACGAGTGCGCGGGCGAGCTCGACGCGCTTGAGCGTGCCGAACGGCAGTCCGGCGGCCTGGTTCCGCGCGTACTTCGCAATCCCGACCAGCTCGAGCGTCTCGAGCGCGCGTTCGCGCAGCGCGCGCTCCGGCTGAAAGCGCGAGACGGTGTGCGCGCCGACGAGGACGTTCTCGAGCACCGTCATGTTCGGAAAGAGCTCGACGTTCTGGAATGTCCGCGCGATGCCCAGCTTGATCACCCGGCTCGCAGGCGTGTGCATGAGCGAGCGACCGTCGAAGAGCACGTCACCGGAGTCGACGCGGTACAGGCGCGTGATCACGTTGAACGCGGTCGTCTTGCCCGCGCCGTTCGGCCCGATCAAACCCGCGATCGTGCCCTCGACCACGTCGAGCGATACGTCGTCCAGTGCGACGATGCCGCCGAAGCGAAGTGACGCGTGTTCGAGAGAGAGGAGACCCATCCGGACCGGCCCCAACCCTACGGAATCGGGGGGTGTAGGGAGGGGGTTACTGCGTTTTTCGCGTCCCGGGAGGCGAGATACTCCTCCCAGAGGTGCTCCATCGTCGTCGTGCGCGGGGCGTCGACATGGCCCGGGTCATAGGCCGTGTGGTTGACGGCGCGGACGATCGAGGCGCCGTCGGCCGCGACGTCGATGATGTTGATGCACGCAGGCGACTGCTCGAAGCCCCCGAGGAAGACCCGCTCACCGGTGAGGGCGTGGCCGAGGATTGCGCGGTTGACTCCGCCGTGGAGGATCAGGAGCAGCACATCCCAGCCGGCATCGGCAAGCAGGGCGTCGAGCTCGGGCAGCACGCGGTCGAAGAGCGCGTCGACCGACTCTCCACCGAGGAAGCGCGTGTCGAGGGGAACGACGCCGCGGAATGCGGTCTCCATCAACTCCTGCACCGTCTCGGGGGCGAGGCCCCGCAGCTCGCCGCTCTCGATCTCGCGCAGGCCGTAGCGCGCCTCCGCCTCGATCGCCGGCGCGACGATGGACGCCGTCTCCAGCGTGCGGACGAGGCCGCTTGTGACAACCCGGTCGAAGGTGACCTCGGCGAGCGCAGCCGCGGCCGCGGCGGCCTGGCGTCGCCCGTCCTCCGTGAGCACGACCTGCTCCGGGTCGAGTGTTCCGAAGTAGCGCACCTGTGCGTGCCGCATCAGGTAGATGCGACGGCGCCCACTCACGTCGCGCGAAGTGAGCGGCCGCCCGCGGCCTGCATGCCCGCCATCATGCCCGGCGGCGCAGCCCCGTCCGGGAAGCGGGCGACGAGCTCGCCGAGCAGCGCGTCGGCGTCCCACTTGTCGTCGCTCTCGAAGAGCTCGCCGGCGCTCCAGCCCTGAAGGGCGTTGATCGCGCCGCCCCAGACGTGGAACACCTGGCCGGTGATGCGCTGCGCATCGTCGGCGCTGAGCGCGACGACGAGCGGCGACATGTTCGACGGGTCGAGCGGATCGAAGCCCTCCTTGGGGGCGACCATGTCGAACGTCTCCTCCGTCATGCGCGTGCGCGCGTTCGGAGCGAGGCAGTTGACGGTGACGCCGTAACGCTCGAGCTCCTGCGCGACGATGAGCGTGAATCCGGCGATGCCGGCCTTCGCGGCGCCGTAGTTCGCCTGGCCGATATTGCCGAAGACGCCTGACGGGCTCGACGTGTTGATCACGCGGCCTCGCACCTCGTCGCCTGCTTTCGAGCGCTCGCGCCAGTAGGCGGCGGCGTGGCGTGTCGGCGCGAAGTGGCCCTTGAGGTGGACGGCGATCACGCTGTCCCACTCTGCCTCGGTCATGTTCACGAGCATCCGGTCGCGGAGGATCCCGGCGTTGTTGACGAGGATGTCCAGGCGTCCGAACGCGTCGATGGCGGTCTGCACGAGCTCCCCCGCCTCTGCGAAGTCGGCGACGTTGGCGCCGTTCGCGACAGCTTCTCCGCCGGCGGCCTCGATCTCCTGCACGACCTGCTGCGCAGGCGAGAGGTCGTTCCCTTCGCCGGCCAGCGAGCCGCCGAGGTCGTTGACGACGAGCTTGGCGCCGGCCTGCGCGAGGGCGAGCGCGTGGGCTCGTCCGATCCCGCGCCCCGCACCCGTGACGATTGCGATCTTCCCCTTGAGATTCGGCATGTGGGAGAGAATACGCGCATGGACTTCACGCTCACCTCCGAACAGGAGCTGATCCGCCGCTCAGCCCGCGAGTTCTGCGATCGGGAGATCGTTCCGAACGCCCGGGACTGGGACCGCAGCGAGCGCATGGACGAGGGAATCGTCCCCAAGCTGGCCGAGATCGGCTTCCTCGGCTGCGCGCTGCCCGAGGAGTACGGCGGCATGGGTCTCGACACGATCTCGTACTGCCTCGTGATGGAGGAGCTCGGGCGTGCCGACTCGTCGGTGCGCGGCATCGTCTCGGTGAACAACGGCCTGGCGGGCAAGACGATCGCCAAGTGGGGGACGGACGAGCAGAAGCGACAGTGGCTGCCGGGACTGGCGTCGGGCGAGACGCTCGGCTGCTATGGGTTGACCGAGCCGGGGTCCGGATCGGATCCCGCGTCGCTCGTGACGCGCGCGACGCGCGACGGCGGCGAGTGGGTGATCGACGGCTCGAAGATCTTCATCACGCTCGGCTCGTGGGCCGGCGTCGCGCTCGTCTTCGCGCGCAGCGGCGGCGAGGGGCCGCGTGGCATCACGTGCTTCCTCGTGCCGACGGGCTCGCCGGGATTCAGCGCGCGCAAGATCGACGGCAAGCTCGGGCTGCGTGCGCAGGACACCGCAGAGCTCTTCTTCGACAGTGTGCGGGTGCCGGACTCGGCGCGACTCGGCGACGAAGGCGCGGGCTTCAAGGTTGCGATGTCGGCGCTCGACAACGGGCGTATCTCGCTCGCGGCGGGAGCGGTCGGCCTCGCACAGGCCTGCGTCGACGCGTCTGTTGCGTACGCCACCGAACGGCAGCAGTTCGGCAAGCCGCTCGCGCAGTTCCAGCTGATCCAGGAGCTGATCGCCGAGATGGCCGTCGAGACCGAGGCCGCGCGCATGCTGGCGTGGCGGGCGGCCGCTCTCGCGGACCGCGGCGAGTCGTACACGCTCGCCGCGTCCCAGGCGAAGTACTACGCGAGCGAGGTTGCGGTGCGGGCGGCGAACGCCGCGCTCCAGGTGCACGGCGGCTACGGCTACGTCGACGAGTTTCCGGTCGCGCGCTACCTGCGCGATGCGCGCGTGCTGACGCTCTACGAGGGTACGAGCCAGATCCAGAAGCTCCTGATCGGTCGAGCCCTGACCGGCGAGAGCGCGTTCGTCTAACCGTTTGCTCCATGGCCAACAGAGCCACGTCCCGTGCCTGGCACCGGACGAGTCCTGTCCGGACGGTGTGTCCCCGAACGACATCTTGCGCCGCAGTTCCGCACGAGGCACTCTCGCGCAATGGCACAAAGACCGCGAGATAACGAGGCCGGAATCCACCACGTCATCGTCCAGGCGACAGGCCCGAGCGAGTACTACGTCGACCACATCGATCGTCTCGACTGGCTGCGCGACTTCGTTCGAACACTCGATCGATATGACTGGAAGTGCTTGATCGTGTGCCAGATGACCACGCACGTGCACACGCTCCTCGACGTCCCGGACAGGTCGCTGTCGGAGGGCATGCAACGCCTCAACTGCGCCTACGGCAAGGGATTCAACGAACGTCACGAACGCCGCGGCAACCTTGTCGGGAAGCGATTCTGGTCGGAACGATGCGAGACGAGCTCGGATGTCTTGGCTCGGTTCCGATACGTCGCGCTGAACCCTGTCCGCGCCGGTATCTGCGAGCGTCCGGAAGAGTGGTTCTGGAGCAGCTTCGCCACCTCGTGCAGCCTTGCGACCACGTTCCCCTTCGTCGACGCGACGCAGATCCACGCATCACTGGACCCGGCTGAACGGGACCTTGCCGCAAGCCTGCTTGCGCTCGTGAGAGATGCCTGAAAGAGCCACGGCCGGTGCCTGGCAGCGGACGTGGCTCTGTGCGCCATGGCGCGGCGCTTGAGCCGCTAGCCGGACTTGAGCGTCTTGATGTAGGCGGCGAGCGCGGCGAGCTGATCGTTCGGGATGATTCCGCCCCAGTGCGGCATGCTGACGATCGGCGCACGGCCGATCACGCTGCCTGACCGGATCACGTCGATGATCTTCTTGTCGGTGTTGAACTCGCCCTGGAAATCGGCGCCCGAGAGCGGCGGGATCGTCTTGTCCGGCGACTGCGGATTCGGCACGCCGCCGAGGCCGTTCGGCCCGTGGCAATTGATGCAGCCGTAGCGCACGTAGAGCGTTGCGCCCGCGACTGCCGCTCCCTGCCCCTGTGGGATCGCCGGAGGATCCGCGGTCGGCACCTTGGGCAGCCCGGCGCGGAGGTAGGAGATGAGGTCGGTGACCTGCGTCGCCGAGATCACCTGCCCCCACACGGGCATGTACGGCTTCGTCGGGTCCTTCGACGCGCCGAGGCCGTGGTCGATGATCGTGCGGAGCTCGGCCGGCTGGAGCTTCTGCGCAACAGTCTTGAGCGCGGGCACGTCGGGCGAGACACCGCCCTTGCCCTGTTCGCCGTGGCACTGGGCGCACGCGAACTGGACGAAGATGTGTGCGCCGGCCGCTACCTGCGGGTCGAACGTCGCCGTCGAGGCGCTCACGGTTCCGGTGGTCTTCTCGTGCGTGTTGTGCCCGACGATCCAGCCCACGAGGCCGGCAACGAACATCAGCCCCAGGACGAGCAGGATGATCAATGCCTCTGCGGTGTGTGTGGCGATGGATGAGCGCTTGCGAGCGATGCGGGGACGATACGCCTTTTCTCGTGCCCGTGCCGGACGTTGCGGCTAGTGGTATCGCTCGAGGAACTGCGGTGACGCGATACGCAGGCGCGCCTCGACGCTTGCTTGCACGCGACGCAGCGCGTCCGGGGGAACGTCATCCGCGCGGATCCTCCGCGCGAGCTCACGCAGCTCGGAGTCGTCCTCGACCGGCAGCTCCGCGAGCTCGCGGTAGACGATTCCGAGCGCGTTCATCGCGACGAGCATCCGGAAGCGCAACCGCGGATCGGTGAGCGTCGGCAGGATCTCGCCGCCGAGGAACTCGAGGATCGCCTCGGTCAGCTCCTGCGCGGTCGGCCGCTCGCTCATGCGTTCGCCCGCTCGAGCAGATGGCAGATCTCGTGCTCGACCTCGGCCGACAAACGGCCGAGGATCGCCAGCTCGACGCTGCGATCGCGTCCGCTGAGGTGGCGCTGCGCCTGGGTCAGCGTTCCGATCGCCCACGCGACGTTGCCCGCGAGCTCCCAGTAGTCGAGCTCGTCCGGCTGCACGTCGAGGCCGGTGAGCTCGTTGTAGCGCTCGACGAACGGCTCGACATCGCCGATCCCACCGAGGCGTTTCTCCGGCACGCCGAAGCGCCACGCACGCACCAGCGAGAACGCCATGTCGCGCACCGGATCGTCGAGATGGGCGAACTCCCAGTCGAGCACGCCGACGAGCCCTTCCGGGTCGACGACGACGTTGCCGATCCGGTAGTCACCGTGATTCACGACTGCGGGCCGCTCGGGCGGGCGGTTCTCGCGCAGCCACCAGAGCCCGAGCTCGATCGCGGGGTGAGGCTCGTCGACCTCGTCGAGCTCCTCGACCATCCGCTCGAGCCGGGCTTCGGGCAGGAACGGCAGCCGTTCCGCGGGGATCGCGTGGATCTTTGCCAGCTCCTCCGCCAGTTGCACGGGAAGCCGCCCGCGCGCCGTCGCGAGCTCCTCTTTCTGCACGATGCGGCGCCCGATCGTGTCGCCCTCGAGTCGCTCCATCACGAACGCCTCGCGGCCGGCGAGGTCGGCGATATAGCCGTAGGGCCGCGGCACCTTCACGCCGGCCTCGAACGCCGCCTCGATCACTGCGTACTCCTGGGCGAGCGTCAGCGTGTGGTGATGCATCACGGTGACCGCGGCGCGCCGCACGAGCAGCCGCTCGCCGCCTGCGTCGACCGCCCACGCCTCCTTTGAGGCTCCGCCGGCGAGCAGCACCGGCACGGAGATCTCGACCGTGCGGCCGAGCAACTCCGAGAGGCCGGCCTCGAACGCGTCCTTCATCACTGTGCGATCATTGCTGCAGATGGAGACGATTGTCATCCCGGACCTCGTTGCGGAGCGCCGGGAGCGGGTGCGCTCCTTCATGGAGCAGCACGTCTATCCGAACGAGGGCGCCCTCATGGCGGAGGACGAACGGGCCGACGCGCTGATCGTGGAGCTCCAGGAGAAGGCGAGGGACGCAGGTCTCTGGGCGCCGCACCTCCCGCCGGAGGCCGGCGGCAGCGGCAGCGGCTTCATCGAGTACGCGTATCTGAACGAGGAGATCGGTCGCAGCTTCATCGCGCAGCTCATCTTCGGCTGCCAGGCGCCCGACGCAGGCAACGGTGAGATCCTCCACCACTTCGGCACTCCCGAGCAGAAAGAGCAGTTCCTCGTTCCGCTCGTCGCCGGCGAGACGCGTTCCTTCTTCGGGATGACCGAGCCGGAGAACGCCGGCTCCGATCCGACGAACCTCGACAGTCGCGCGGTGCGCGACGGCGACGAGTGGGTGATCAACGCGCACAAGTGGTTCTCGTCGGCCGCGGACGGCGCCGGCTTCGGGATCCTCATGGCGGTCACCGATCCGGACGCGGCGCCGCACAAGCGTGCGTCGATGATCATCGTTCCCACCGACACGCCGGGCTACGAGCTCGTGCGGAAGGTCCCGGTGATGGGCCACGAGGGTCACGGCTGGGCAACGCACTGCGAGACGCGCTGGACGGACGCGCGCGTCCCGGTGACGAACACGCTCGGCGCACCCGGCGAGGGCTTCAAGCTCGCACAGAAGCGTCTCGGCCCCGGCCGCATCCATCACGTGATGCGCTGGCTCGGGCAGATGCAGCGCGCGTTCGAGCTGATGTGCTCGTACGCGCTCGAGCGCAAGGTCGGCGGCGAGCTCCTCGCCGACAAGCAGACGATCCAGAACTGGATCGCCGAGTCGGCCGCAGAGATTCAGGCGTGCCGGCTGATGACGCTCCAGACCGCGCACCGGCTCGACGAGGGAGACGTGGCGCGCGTCGAGGTGTCGCTGATCAAGTTCTACGCCGCGAAGGTGCTGCACGACGTGATCGATCGCGCGATCCAGGTGCACGGCGGTCTCGGCGTAACCGACGACACACCGCTCGCCGTGATGTACCGCATGGCGCGCGGCGCGCGGATCTACGACGGCGCAGACGAGGTGCACAAGCTGGTCGTTGCCCGCCGGATCCTGCGTTCGTTCGAGAACGGCGGCACCTGGCGCTTCACGTAGCGCTCGCAGGCACTCGCGTGCGCCTCGAGCCGCTCGCAGCCCGGCACGAGGAACCGCTGTGGGAGGTCGCCCAGGACGAGCGCATCTGGCGCTGGATGCGCGTGCGCGCCGACGAGAGCCGCGAAGCGTTCCACGATTGGTTCGAGTCGATGAGCGCGAGCGGGACGTTCGCGTTCGCCGTGCTCGTCGACGACGCGCCGCTGGGCCACACGAGCTACCTCAACCTGCGCGAGGCCGACCGCGTGGTGGAGATCGGGAACACGTGGCTCGCGCCCCAGGCGTGGGGGACGAGCGCGAACACGGAGGCGAAGCTGCTGCTCCTCCAGCACGCGTTCGAAGGCGAAGGATTCCTGCGCGTCGAGTTCAAGACCGACGCGAACAACGAGCGCTCTCGTGCAGCGCTCGCCGCGCTGCCGGCGGAGCTCGAAGGCGTCTTCCGCAAGCACATGCTCGTGCGCGGCGGGGAGCGGCGCGACTCCGCATGGTACAGCGTGATCGACGACGAGTGGCCGGCGGTCAGAGCGGCGCTACGTGAGCGGCTCGCGCGCAAAGCGCGGTAGCCGCGCGCTCCACAGCGAGAGGAGAGCGAGGCCGACCAGCGCAGGAGCCTCGATGCCGACCATGTAGTACCCGCTGTCCAGCGGATCGAGCAGGAGCCGAACGAGCACGACGATCCCCGGTACGAGCCAGAGGACATGGGGCGAGCGCCGGGCGAGGCGCGCGAGCGCGACTCCTCCTGCGAGCGCGCAGCCGCCCTGCACGATGCGCAGCGGCCAGCCGATCGACGTCCCCGCGGCCACGAAGTGCGACAGGAGCGACGTGTCGGAGACGTGCCATTGGTAGGAGCCCATGGCGAACTGGTGCTCGAGGATGAAGGGGAGATACAACGCGGCGGCGACTCCTGCAGCGAGCGCCGCGGCCGGCAGGGCCGAGCGGAATCGTGGCGCGAGCGCGAGCACTGCGATCCCGAGGATGCCCCACGTCTCGAAGCCGGCGCTCAGGCCGACGAGCACGGCGGCGCTCAGCGTCTTCCCGCGGCGGGCCTTGCTCGCCGCGATGATCCAGAGCAGCGGGAGGAGCGCATCGGCCGGGTGGCCCGAATCGATGCCGCTGCTCGTCAGGCCCGTGAGGATCGAGAGCAGCCCGATCAGCATCAGCACCTGCGGATCTCGGACGCCGACCGAACGCACTGCCGCGACGACGAGGAGAGCCAGCGCCGGCGCGATGACAAAGCCGACCCAGTGCCCGAGCGATCCGAACAGCACGAGCTGGAGCGGCCCGACCTGGACGACCGGATTGGCGAAGGTATGGCTCCAGCTCCCGGAAAGGAGCCCCTGGCCGGCCCGGTGGAAGAGGTCGAAGTCGCCGCTCGCAGGCGGCGCGAGCGCGGCGGCGCAGGCCGCAGGCAGAAGCCAGGGAAGGTATCGCTTCACCTGCCGGTTATCGGCTGTTACGGGCTGCTGCTTGAACGCTCCCGCCGCAGGATCTGGGTGCAGCGGGCGGACGCCAGGAGGTTGCCCTCGCCGTCGTAGAGCTCCGCGGAGCAGAAGGCGACGCGGCGGTTGCGCTGGACGACCCGCCCTTCGGCCCGGAGCGTCCCCGGCATCGCCGAGCGCATGAACTCGACGCGCAGGTCGGCGGTGAGGAAGCTCTCGTCCTCGTCGACGACTGACCAGCAGGCGCCGCCCATCGCGGTGTCGAGGAGGGTCGTGACCATGCCGCCGTGCACGATCGGGCCCGAGGGGCCGTGAAAGCAGTACTCCGGGGTCGCGTCCCACTCGATCACCGCCATGCCGTCGCCCTGCGAGACCGAGCGGTAGCCGAGCGTCAGCCAGATGTGCGGTGCGGGGAGATCGCCGCCCCAGGCGCGGCGGAGCCTGGGGCTCAACGTTTCTCCATCAGCGCGGCCCCGGGATGTGCGGGAAGCGGAACTGGAGGATCCGGTTCGGCTGCACGACCCACGCGCCGCCCGTCTCCTCGTCGTTCAGCGCGTGCAGGGCTGCCTCCGCGACGAACGACGGCTCCATCAGCGGCACGTCGAGGACGCCGCGCAGCTCGTCAGGGACGATGCCGGTGTCTGTGTAGCCGGGGCAGAGCGCGTTGATGCGGATGCGCTGCGCCGCGAGCTGAGGCGCGACGCTTCGTACGAAGCCGATGACCGCATGCTTCGTCAACGCGTAGATCGGATCCATCGGCGTGGCGGTGAGGCCCGCCAGGGACGCTGTCGCGACGATCGAGCCGCCGTTCGGCATCAGCCGCGACGCGAGCTCGCGCACGCCGTAGACGACCCCGTCCATGTTCGCGCGCACCGCGCGCCAGTACAGCTCGTCCGTCAGCGCGGCGATGGAGCTCTCGCCGGTGATGACTCCGGCGTTGAGGAATGCCGCGTCGTACTCGCCCTCGAGCGCACGCCACGCGGCACTGTCGCCGACATCGAACTCCGGCAGATCGAGCGCCGTGATCTCGGCGTCGCCGAGTGCGGCCGCAAACGCGAGGCCGAGCCCTCCGCGTCCGCCCGTGATCAAGACCTTCACGGGGTCAGCACCACTTTGCCGACGCTCCGCCGCGATTCGACGAGCTCGTGCGCCTGCTCGACCTGGTCGAGCGGAAGCTCCGCTCCGACGAGCGGCCGCAGCGCGCCCGTCTGCCAGAGGCCGAGGAGCTCGCCGACGGCCGTACCGACGACCTCGGGCTCGAAGCGCAGCAGCCGGCCGAGGTAGAAGCCGTACAGGCCGACGTTGCGTCCGACGAGCCGCGCCGGATCGATGTCGTCCCAGGCGCCCGCCGAGGACCCGATCGCGACGACCGCTCCGAGCGGTTTCAGCCGGGCGAAGGAGCCGGCGAAGAGCTCGCCGCCGACGGGGTCGACGACGACGTCCACGCGTAGGTCCTCGGGGAGCTCGGCGTAGACGTACGCCTCCTCGGCTCCGAGCTTGCGGCACACGTCGAGCTTCTCCGCCGAGCCGACGGCGGCGACCACGCGGGCGCCGAGCGCGTGGGCGACCTGGATCGTCGCCGTGCCGACGCCGCCCGCGGCTGCGTACACCAGGACGGTTGCGCCGCCCCGGATGCGCACCTGGCGCGTGAGCGGGATATACGCGGTGAGAAAGGTGAGCAGGAACGAGGCGCCCTCCGCGAAGCTCGCGTTGTCGGGCAGGAGCACGACCTGCGCACGGTCGACCGCCGCAAGCTCCGCATACCCGCCGCCGCCCGACGTGAACGCCATGACGCGCGTCCCGTCCTCGAGCTCACCGGCGATCTCGGAGCCGAGCACCGCAGGCAGCTCCGGCATCTGCGGATAGCGGCCGCGCCGGATGAGCACGTCGGCGAAGTTGATCCCGGCTGCGCGGACGCGAACGAGCACCTTCCCGGCGTCGGCCGTCGGATCGGGCAGGTCGACGAGCTCGAACGGCCCGTCGACGGTGTTGAGGACAGCGGCCCTCAAGCCGGCTGCGCCGGGGTGGGCTCCTGTGCGAACTCCTCGCGGAGCGCGGTCTTGCGGAACTTGCCGACGCTCGTCTTCGGAATCTCGCCGACGAACTCGAAGCGCTCGGGCAGCCACCACTTCGCGAACTGCGGCGCGAGGAACGTGCGCAGGTCGTCAGCCGTCGCGGACGCACCTTCCTTGAGCACGACGACTGCGAGGGGCCGCTCCGACCACTTCTCGTCCGGGATCGCGATCACCGCCGCTTCGGCGACGGCGGGATGGCCCATGAGCGCGTTCTCGAGCTCGACCGAGGAGATCCACTCGCCGCCGGACTTGATCACGTCCTTCGAGCGGTCCTTGATCTGGATGAACCCGCGCGGCAGCATCGACACGATGTCGCCCGTCCTGAACCAGCCGTCGGCAGTCCAGCGATTCGCCTGCTCGGGCGTGTCGTAGTAGCCCGACGCGACCCACGGCCCGCGCACCTCGAGCTCGCCCATCGCTTCGCCGTCCCAGGGGATCTCCTCCTCACCGACGCGTGCGCGGACCTCCACGAAGGGGAGCGGCATGCCGGCCGTCGCCATCAGGTCGAACCGCTCGTCGTCGTCGAGTGAGGCGAGGTCGTGCGGCAGGCAGGCCGTCGACGCGACGGGCGACGTCTCGGTCATGCCCCAGCCCTGCACGATCGGCATGTCGTGCCGCTGCTCGAACGCGGCGATCATCGCGCGCGGGACGGCGGCGCCGCCGAC
>Ga0265318_10001022_pt1 | contig 17837 bp, 9 predicted proteins | sample 4821metaG_FD_192431 | JGI IMG/M metagenome (GOLD analysis project Ga0265318, IMG submission 192431) | Rhizosphere microbial communities from Carex aquatilis grown in University of Washington, Seatle, WA, United States - 4-8-21 metaG | ecosystem: Host-associated > Plants > Roots > Rhizosphere >... | reverse complement strand
CGAAAGAACGTTTAATTTCAGCAGGTTCCGACTGGCAAGCGATAAGCTTAAAGTCGATATAGAAGGTAAGTATTCTATAAGCGGTTCAAGCGATTTTAGCGCTGAATTTGATGATATTGATATTCCAAAACTGCTGCAATATGTATATGATCCTCAATCCATCTACGTTCCTGCAGGAAGTAAAGATGAGTTTAAGACGCCCGTTAACGGAAATATTACAAGGTTCCTGCTGACCTATAAAGGAACAGTTGATAATCCGAAATTAGGAATTGAATTGAACTCGGGTATGATAAGGTATCAAAGCACAAAGATAGGGCGTATTGATGCGTTTGTGGATTATGCGGATAAGAAACTCTCGACAGATGTTCTGGTACTGAATGACCTCGGCAAGGGCAGCCTAAGGCTGACGGGGGATGTTCCTTTCAATAATCCTTTGGTTGCACCCGATAGCGCTTCTTATTTTTCAGCTCTTGAGTCTCCTATGAATCTTGGATTGAAGGCCAAGGATTTCCAGCTGAATTTCTTCAGCAAGCTTATTCCGAATTTTACGGAAATAAACGGATTCATGAATGGTGAATTAGCCTCAACCGGAACAATTACAGACCCGCAATTAACAGGCGAAGTAAAAGTTGATAAAGGCAGGTTTCTGCTGCAGATAAATAATTTGTATTACAGGTTCAACACTACATTAAGAGCCGAGAACTCGGATTTAATAGTGCAAAATTTCACAGTCTATTACATAGATGACGACAGGCGGCATCTTGATGTGAACGGAAGAATAAATTTCTCAGGATTGAGGCTTAATAATATTGACCTGACAACCACCGGTGATGTTAAGGTATTGGACAGGTCCTCAAAACAAACCAGGTTTGGATTCTATGGCGATATGATAGCGGGCATTGGATCGCCGGCTATTACTATAAAAGGAAATTTGGACCGACTGTATGTTGAAGGCCAGCTCTTAATAAAAGAAGGCAACCTGATCTTTCCGTCACTGCAGGGGCTTGAATATAATATTTATGCGGATGACTATGTTTACAGAATCCTTAACGATACTGTTGGCAACAGGTACCTGGATACTGAAGTGGTTGTAAAAGAAAATCAGCTGAACGAAATTGACCCGTTCATTAAATACAAGTTTCAGCTTGCAAATAAACCGGCATCATTTGCCGATAATATTGTATATAATCTCTCGGTAAAGACTGAAAAGAACGTTTATGTTACTATAAACTTTAACGAACTCACTAAGGAAGAATTGTTCGGAGAGATCAGCGGCAATCTTTTGATCGAAAATAAAGACAGCAAAGACGTAAATTTTTTCGGAAATATGGATATTGTGGGAGATTCATATTACAGGATCTACTATAAGAATTTTAAAATTCAGAACAGCAAGCTTATATTTGAAGGGCCTTATGATAACCCTACGCTATCTATCAGCGCACAATACCAGAACATAAGAACGATTCAGAATAATGAACAGGAAATTGTGTATGTTGTCTTATCAATAACAGGCACAAAGAAAAAGCCTCTTCTGACGTTCAAGCTATTAAATGAACAGGGCGTAGAAATGGGAGGAGCGAATGAAACTTCAAACGCACTTTCTTACCTGTTGTTTGGCGTACCGCTAAACAGCGTCACAGTGGGCTCGCGTACGGATATTTTGGGGTCTCTGGGTAATAACGCTATTTCAACTTTCAGCTCATCATACCTATCAAGCCTGGTTCGGCAGGTAGCCCCGTTCATTTTAAATACCGAAGTTATTTATGAAGGAGGCGGATTCACTCGCGGCACTGATTTGAGGATCACATCTGAAATTGGAGGCGCAATAGTGCGCTTTGGCGGAAAAGTGCTTTCGGATATTAACAACGCTGAAGTGAGCATAGAGTATCCGCTGAATAAGCTATTAGGAATGAACATACTTAATAACCTGCTGCTTGAAATTACAAGAGAAGTGAAGAACACCGATTTTTCAATAAAAAATTCTGTTGAAACCGGAATTGGACTTACATATAAGATCAATTTTTAAAAATTTAAACACATATAACGCTGCCCAGACAGAAACAAAATAATATTAAGAGCCAAATTATAAACCTCTTCAAAGCGAATCCATCAACAAGTATAAAGTTTAACGCACTGTGCAAGAGGCTTTCGGTAAATAAAACGGCAAAGGCCGAGGCAAGAGATTACCTGCGGGAATTAATTGATGAGAGGCTTCTGGTTAAGAACGGAAAATATTACGAGCTATGGCAAAAAAGCGAGAGCTACGAAGGCAAGATTGTTCTCGACAGGGATAACGAATATTCCGTTGAATTGCATACAGAAGATGGGTTCGAACGCTTATTAATTAAGAAAAAGAATTTGTTAACGGCTTTGGTGGGAGATACTGTCGAGGTTACGATTGTCGAGTTTTCGGGAACAAACGAGCGCGAGGCCATTGTGGAGAAAATAGTTGACAGGGCAAAACACAGGATTGTGGGCAAGCTGCAAATGGGTAATGGCTTTGCATTTGTTATTCCGGATGACAGGAAATTCAGAAAAGATTTATATGTTTCTGATAAGAATCTAAAAGGAGCGCTCAACGGAGATAAGGTTGTATGCGAGATAATCCTTTGGGAATACCAGGATATATCGCCGGAAGGAAAGATAATTGAGGTTCTTGGAAAAGCAGGAGACGTTAAAACTGAGTTCAAAGCGCTCATAAAAAAATACGGGCTTACCAAAATATTCCCCAAGAATGTAAAAGATGAATTGAAACGGCTTGAAGGAGAAAGTGATTTTGAGATTTCGGGCGCTGAGGTTAAGAAAAGAATGGATCTTCGCAAATACACAATTTTTACGATAGATCCTGTTGACGCGAAAGATTTTGATGATGCGGTTTCAATTGAATTAAAAGAAGACGGAACATACATACTTGGCGTGCATATTGCAGACGTGAGCCATTATGTTACAGAAGGCTCGGAACTTGACGGCGAGGCTTTGCATAGAGGAACAAGCGCTTATTTGATGAACGACGTAGTCCCCATGCTTCCTGAAAAGCTTTCAAATGATGTTTGTTCATTGAAAGAAGGAGTTGACAGGCTTACTTTTTCAGTGTTCATGGAAGTTACCCGGAAAGGCGATGTGAGCGATTACAAAATCACAAAGTCGGTTATAAACAGCAAAAAACGTTTTACATACGAGGAAGTTCAGAAAATAATTGATTCGCAGAAAGGAAAATTCTTAAAAGAGATCAATTTAATGAATGAGCTTCATAAAATTCTTTTTAAGAGAAGGCTAGAAGAGGGGAGCCTTGATTTTGAAACGCAGGAAGTTTCGTTTACAATAAATAAGGAAGGCGCTATTGAAAGTATTAAGCCCAAAGAAAGGCTTGATTCAATGCGCTTGATAGAGGATTTTATGCTTCTTGCAAACAAGTGCATTTCGATATTCATAGAGCGGCAGGACCCAAAACCGCCGTTCGTATATAGAATTCACGATAAGCCGGATATTAAAAAGATACGCGAGCTATCCCAGTTTGTAAAACAATTCGGGATAAATCTCAACCCGGAGAGCAAGAAATCTATCCAGGAAATGCTGGAAGAAATAAAAGGAAAGCCGGAAGAATACCTGGTTAATGATATAACGATCCGATCAATGGCTAAAGCCATATATTCTGAGGAGAATATTGGACATTACGGATTGGGGTTTAAGCATTATACTCATTTTACGTCGCCTATAAGGCGCTATCCTGATTTGATTGTCCACAGAATCCTGTTTGAAGTACTTAATGGAATTTCACAGGATAGGATAAGCCATTACAGGGATGCGCTGCCGGGAATCTGCAAACAATCAACTGACATGGAAATAAATGCAGTGCAGGCTGAGCGCGATGCGATAAAAATTCTGCAAATTCAGTATCTTGAAAGCCATGTGGGAAATGAATTCTGGGGAATTATTTCGGGGGTTTCAGAGTACGGCGTTTATATTGAGATAACTGAAAATTTGATTGAAGGGATGGTGCGTCTGAAAGACTTAAACGACGATTATTATATTCTTGACGAAAAGAATTTTCAGCTTGTCGGCCGCCACAGAAGAAAGAAATACAGGATTGGCGACAAAGTTAAAGTCAGGGTGCAAAGACTGGATAAAGAAAAAAAGTGGATAGATTTTGTAATAATTGGATAAGTAATAAATATATGTCACCTTATCCTACTCTTCTCATTTTAAGGAGATAGGTATCCCTGTGCTGCAACAAGCAGGCGATAGGGAGGGACGGGTTCAATACTATTTTTTCAGCAGATCTCTTATTTCAGTCAGTAACATAATTTCCGCAGGCGGAGGAGCCGCGACTTTCTCAACATTTCTTACAGCGTCAATTTTATTAATGATCTTTACAAGCATAAATATGCAGAACGCGATAATCAAAAAGTCAATCACTGACTGAATGAACATTCCGTAATTTAAAGATACTGCTTCAACCGGCTTCCCCGCTGCGTCCACAGTTGCGCCCTTTAGAATTATTTTTAGATCGGCAAAGCTAACGCCGCCCAAAATAAAACCAATTGGCGGCATTATAATATCCCCAACAACCGATGATACAATTTTTCCGAAAGCGCCGCCGATAATTACGCCCACGGCAAGGTCAATTACGTTTCCCCGGGCAATGAAGGTTTTGAAATCTTTAATTATACTCATCTTTTAACCTCTCTTAAAATATTCACATTTCAAAGATAAATTATAAACAAATATATCAATAATATGATAATTATTCTACAGGATGAATTGAAGAAATGTAAAGGATTAGCCTATTCCAGTTAAGCCTGTTTATAGTCTTTTTTTATAATTCAAAGATGAAAATGTTAAAGTATATTCAGTCCCGTTTTCGGAATTTAAACGTATTTGTCCATCCAGCTGGTTTACTAAAGTGTTTATTAATTGTAATCCCATTGATTCAGCGTTCTTAAAATTGACGGCGTTGTTAAAGCCAATCCCATTATCTTTAATATTCAGAACATATCTGTCATCTTCCGTTTTTTTGAAATCCAGTATAATTTCAGGTTTAATAATTCCTTTAAAAGCGTGTTTTATAGAGTTGGAAATAATTTCGTTTATGATGAGCCCGCATGGTAATGCTGTTTCCATATCCAATTCAATCTTATCGCTTATTACGCTGAATGATATTGAATCCTGATTTATTCCGTAAATATAGAACAGCTGCTGAGTTAATTGTTCAGCGTAGTTTTTGATATCTATTCTTGAAAGAAATTCCGATTGATAAAACTGTTTATGAATTATTGTCATTGCAATAACCCTGGTTCTCAGGTCTTTTAAAATATCGGTTATAAAAGGATCGCTTAATTTGTTTGTTTGAAGCTGCAGCAAGCTTGAAATTATCTGCAGGTTATTTTTAACCCTGTGATGTATTTCTTTAAGCAGCGTTTCTTTTTCTCTTAAAGAATTCCTTATCGATTCCTCGGATTTTTTACGTTCGGTTATGTCTCTTACTAATCCAAGAATTTCGTTTATCTTATCTCCTGTGTATAATGGGGTTATAAGAACTTCCCCGGTAAAATATTCGCCATTCTTGCACAAGAATCTGACTTCATTGGGTTTGGAAATATTTCCATCAAAAGTGTTTCTGAAATTCTGTTCAGCCTTAGCCATATCATCCGGGTGCACTAATCTCTTAAACTCTATTCCAATCCATTTTTTGGCGCTCCATCCCGTAATTTCTTCAAATGCGGAATTGAGCGATGTAAATTTTCCATCAACAGTAATTGTAGATATTATGTCCCTGGCAGATTCAATTAATGTTCCATACCTTTCTTCTGCTTTTTTTCTTTTTTCCTTTTGGGATGTTTCCTCTAGAGCCCTGTATATAGTAGGAAGAAGCCTTGTTAGCTTGTTTTTGAGCACGTAATCAGTTGCGCCCTGTTTCAAAGATTCAACGGCTACATCTTCGCCTAATGTTCCGGAAACGAATATAAATGGCGTGTCCGGTTGTATTGCAACTGACTTGCCCAGCGCTGAAAGTCCGTCATATGTTGGAAGGCTGTAGTCTGAAAGAATTATATCATATTTGGCAGAGAGCAGACATTTAATAAAATCTTTCTCATTTTCTACGCATTTGTAATCAAAACTGAACAGAGCTTCGTTCATGGTAGTGCAGATCAATTCGGCATCGTTACTATCATCTTCCAGGTGGAGAATTTTTATTGTATCCATATTTGTAAGTTATTTAGGCGGTTCATTCAAAAGCGCCCAAAATACGCCAAGGTGTTTAATAGCTTCGATAAATTTATCAAATTCAACCGGCTTAACAACATAAGCGTTTACGCCGTAAGAATAACTGCTTATGATATCAGATTCTTCCTTAGAGGAAGTTAATATTACTACCGGGATTTTTTTAAGGCTGTCGGTTTTTTTGATTTGCTCCAGAGCTTCCAAACCGCCGACTTTAGGAAGTTTTAAGTCAAGAAGAATTACAACCGGGTTTCCCGATTCCCTTGTTTTAAATTTTCCGCGTTTGAGAAGATAATCAAGCGCTTCTTCTCCGTCTTTTGCAATATCTATGAAATTTGCAATATTATGTTCCGCAAGAGCATCCATTGTAAGTTCAAGATCGTTCTCGTTATCTTCTACGACCAAAATTCTGTTGATATTATTGATTGCCATTAGTTTGTTATAATTAATTATTGGATATTGTAAAATAAAACGTTGCTCCCTTATTTGTCTCGCTAGCCGCCCAGATTCTGCCGCCGTGGCGGTTGACGATCCTTCTTACTGTTGCCAGTCCGATTCCGGTGCCTTCATATTCATTATCTCCATGCAGCCGCTGGAAAACTCCAAACAGTTTCGAGCTGTATTTCATATCAAATCCGGCTCCGTTATCTTTTACAAAAAAAACATTTTCCGCTCCATCTGCGTTCTGGCCTATTTCGATAATTCTGTTCTTTTTTTTGCTTGTATATTTTACAGCGTTAGATATTAAATTAGTAAAGACTATTTTTAATTGTAACGAGTCTGCGAAAACTTCATGCAGCTTGTCAATTTTCCATTCGATATTTTTGTCACCTTCAACGTCTTTGTTTTCTTCTATTATTTCATTTACAAGTGAGTTGAGATCCACATTCTTTTTTCTTAGTTCAGTTCTTCCAACACGTGAGAAATTCAGCAAATCATCTATCAGTCTTGCCATTTTATCAGCAGCAGCTGTAATTTTACCTACAAGCCTGTTGTCTTCCGGGTCGTTACTGTTGTTTAGTTTTTTCTGTAGTTTTTCGCCGAATCCCACTATGTGCCTGAGAGGGGCCCGCAGGTCATGCGAAACCGAATAGCTGAAAGACTCCAGTTCACTGTTGCTGCTTAATAACGCCTGGTTTAGATCCTTGAGGTTTTTCTCAGTATTTTTTCTGTCTGTAATATCCCTAATAGCCGCTGAAACACGAATGCCTTCTTCAGTTTCAAGCGGGGAAAGGCTGATCTCGACCGGGAATTTGGTCCCGTCTTTCCGTTCGCCAAATAGTTCAATTTCCATTAAACCGCCGATAATGTTTTCTAAGAAATCATCCCTGCGGTCTAAATATGCGTTTCTGAATTCGCCGGGCATCAAGAGTTCGACTTTCTGCCCAATTAATTCTTTTCTTGAGTAGCCAAAAAGTCTTTCAGATTCGGCGCTAACAAGTTCTATTTCTCCCTTTTCGTTCACTATTACAATTGCAACAGGCGCAGAATCCAGCAGGGCGATGAATCTTTGTTCCGCTCTTTTCCTGGCTGTAATGTCGGTTGAAATTCCGCAAATGGCGAATATCTTATTATTCGCGTCATATATAGGAAAGCGGAATGAAATGAACGTATGCTTCCCGCCAGCTGAAAACGATTCTTCTTCAAGTTCCAGCGCTTTACCGGATTTCATAACCGTTTCATTATTTTCATCAAATTTATCTGCAATTTCTTTTGAAAAGAAATCATGCGAGTTTTTTCCGATTGTTTGATTTGAGCTTTTCCCTAACAATATTTCAGCATGTTTGTTTGTCATTAAAAATCGACCGTCAAGATCCGTTAAATATATTGCTGTCGGCGAATAATCCACTATTGCCTGAAGCCAAGCTCTGCTTTCAGCGGCCGCATCTTCAGCTTTTTTTCTTTTTGATATATCGGTCATGGTAGCGCGGCTCCTGATAAACCTTCCTGAGCTGTCATATATTGCGGTCGCATTTAATAATACCGGAAATGTAGTGCCGTCTTTTCTTTTCAATTCATATTTTAGATCATTTGCCTTGCCTGTGCTTACAAACAACGCATAATTCGTTTCAAAGCGCTTGACATTTGAACTATCTGCCATCAAATCAGGGAACTTGATTTTGTCTACTAACTCGTATCTTTCATAACCAAGCCATTTCAGCTCTGTGTTGTTTATCTCAATTATTAAGCCGTTTCTGTCCAAGGATTGGTATCCGCATGGCGCATTATTATACAAATCCATTCTAAGGTCATAGGCATTTCCCAGATTTGTTTCGCTGATAAGTAATTTGTTTTCTGCAGTCTTCCTGGAATTTATTTCTTTGCTAATAACAAAAATGGCAATCACAACAATTATTATTGCAATAAAAGTTGTTGACGGCAGTATAATGCTTGTTTCAGTCTTCGCTCTTTGAACTTCTATGTCATATTGGGCGATAAGATTTTCTTCCCGGAGTTTCATTTCGGCTATGTTATTTCTTATCGTATCCATAAGAACTTTGCCTTCATTTTTGGAAATTATTATTCCCAAAGCGCTATCAAATCCATATTGTCTTCTGGTATCGATTGTTTTACTTAATCTCTCTAATTTTAACTCTATGAGTGAATCCAAACGGCCGATGTTATCAATTCTCTCATTCAATTGCCCGAAGTATTTTCTTTCACTTTCAATTTTCCCCAAAGCATTGATGTAAGGTTCCAGATAGGCAGTGTCTCCCGTTAGAACATATCCCCTAACGCCTGTTTCGCCATCGGTTACAAGATCAAGAAGGTTTTCAAGATGAATCGTAACCTGGTGAGCCTGGCTTCTGTTTCCGGTAGATGTTATTAATTCAGAATTGATCTTGTAAGAGAAGAAGCCCGTCAACAATAGTACAACAAAGCCCAATAAAAGGCTAATTGTGATCTTCTTTTTTAGAGTTAGTTTCATTTATTGCAATCGTTAAGGCTGCCTGATATTCCGGCAGTCGATATAGTGAATGAAAACCAAACCGTACGTGAAAATTGAAAATTGAACGGAGAGTGTATCAGTCGTACTTCTGAAATTATAGGTATATATTAACTAATTAAGTAAAGGTTAATTTTGAAGCTAAAGTTTCAAAAAAATGTAAAACTAAGTTATTGTTAAATATGCCTTTAATAAAAATTTAAGGGGTCCACATCGATGGAGATGCGTTCATTTGAAGAGATTTTACGGCTGTTCAGATAATTCTCAAGTCCTTTCAATAAATGATCTGTCAGGATGTTTGATTCTGGGTGTCTTTTTATAGTTTTTATAATAAGATGATACCGGTATTTATTTTTGATTTTATATATCAGCGCCGGCGCGGGCGCCATAATTTCTACACCGTATGAATTTTTATCATTAGATAAATGTTTCAATGTATCTTTTAAATTCAAATATATTTTAGATGCCAGCGAACCAGCTTTTGAGGCTTCGGGGCCGCTTACTTCAATTAAAGTCATCTTAGAAAACGGTGGGTAATTTAGTATTTTTTTGATTGAAATCTTCCTTGTTGATATTTCCTTTTCGAAAAACCCGCGGTAATCATGTTCTGAAATGTATTGAAAGATATAATGATCTTTGTGCATAGTTTGAATCACAACTTTTCCAAAATCGCTTGCTCTGCCCGAGCGTCCCGATACCTGTGCAAGCAGCTGGTAAGTTCTTTCGCTCGAGCGGAAATCAGGATTCATCAATCCTACATCTGCCGATATTACTCCAACTAAATAAACATTTGGAAAATCCAGACCTTTGGAAATCATCTGTGTTCCAATCAAAATATCAAACTCACTGTCGTGAAAGCTTTTCAGAATTTTTCTGTGAGCATCTTTGCCGCGAACCGTATCTGCATCCATCCTTCGTATTCTTGCTTTTGGGAAAAGTCTCTCTATTTCCTCTTCAACTTTTTCAGTGCCGGTTCCTTTTAGCATCAGATTTTGACTGCCGCATATCTCGCATTTTTCGGGCAGGCTCTCAACATGCCCGCAATAATGGCATCGCAGGTGATTCTTAATTTTATGATAAATAAGAGTGATATCACAGTTAACGCACATCTTCACATTGCCGCAATCCTGGCACTCGCTGTAAGCCGAGTATCCGCGCCGATTCTGAAGCAGTATAATAGATTGTTTCCTGTTCAGCGCTTCATCTATATAAGAAATCAGCTTAGACGATAAAAATCTCTGCTCGGGCGTTTCATATTTTACGAATTTGCTTGAAGATTTAAGCTCAGCCAGCATATCAACTATTTCAATCACCGGCTGTTTTGTTTTTAAAGCGCGGTGGGGGAGTTCAAGTAATTCATACTTACCGGATTTGTAGTTATAGAAGCTCTCAAGCGAAGGAGTAGCTGAACCGAGCACAACAACTGCATTGTTTAATTTTGCCCTGACAATAGCGGAGTCGCGAGCGTTATATTTAGGATTCTTCTCGGTTTGTTTATAGGATTGATCGTGTTCTTCATCAACAACTATAATACCGATATTTTTCAATGGGGCAAATAGCGCTGAGCGCGCGCCGATAACAATTTTAGTTTCCCCGCTTCTGATCTTTTTATACACATCGAACTTTTGTCCTTCAGAAAGCTTGCTGTGAATCACGCCGACAACATCCCCAAAATACACTCTGAATCTGTGTATTAACTGGGGCGTTAAAGAAATTTCTGGAACGAGAACGATCGCCGTTTTATCCTGTCCTGTTAAATTGTTTATAGCTTCAATGTAGACCTGCGTTTTCCCGCTGCCGGTCACGCCAAATAACAGAAAAGGCTTGAAAGTATTGTTATCAACAAAACTGTTAATTTTTTCGAGAACAGATTTTTGGTCTGAGTTAAGTTCTTTGATCTTCAGGTCCTCGCCGAATTCGTGTGATATATCCCGATTCACTTCTCTGAGTTCAACCGAAAGGAATTCGTTCTTAGCCAGAGTTTTAATTGCCGAAACTGAACCGCCGCTTTTTTTGATCAGCTCATTATGGGGAATCTCTCTTACGTCGTTTTCTATCAGGTATTTTAATGTATGTACCTGGCAATTTGAGCGGATCTTATTCTCCTGAATAAAAATGTTAAAGCTGGTTTCTGAATACTCTCTGAATTCATCAAGCAAATTGAATATAACAACTTTTTCGAATTTTGGCTTTGATCTTGCCGCGGATATGACATTTTCATCTGCCAGAATCCCTTTGCCGGTCAGCGCAGCAACAATGCTTCGCACATTTTTACTGTTAAGCTTATTTTCCAGTTGCTTTATTGTAAGCGGTTTTTTTGAAAGCGCATCAATTACATCATATTGAAGATCGGTGATCTTTTCATGTGATAAGTCCATGCCGGTGTTAATCTGATAAAGGATTTTCGATTCGATCATTGCGCCGCGCGGAAAAGCAGAAAATATAACCTCCCCAATGGGGCATATATAGTAGTTTGCCATCCACTTACAAAATTCCATCATCTCAGATGAAATAATAGGTTCAATATCAAGTACTTCTGTAATAGGTTTTGTGGATTTGAAAGCTGTTGTTTCGGGAAAGTCCATTACAACGCCCGTAACGGTTCTTTTGCCCAGCGGCGCCAGCACTCTTGACCCTGGCTTTATGATATCGAGGAAATCATTCGGGATGGAATAAGTGAAGAGCGAATCTACCGGAAGATTGAGCGCTATATTTGCGAATTTCCTGTCCATCAATTGTTAATATAACTATTACGGATACTAAAAAAGAAGGGACTGAAACATCTTCTGTCACAGTCCCTTTGAAAAAAATAATATTATTTAACCGTGAATAGATTCAAGATATCTTTCAACGTCAATTGCCGCCATGCAGCCTGAACCCGCGGCTGTAACAGCCTGCCTGTAAACATGGTCCTGCGCGTCGCCGCACGCAAAAACCCCGGTTACATTTGTGCGGGTATTTACTTTGCTTGTTTTTATGTACCCGTTATCTTCAAGTTCAATTTGTCCTTTAAACAGGTCAGTGTTCGGTTTATGCCCTATACCCAGAAATATTCCTTCAACTTCATGAATCTTAATTTCGCCGGTTTTAATGTTTTTAAGCTTCGCGCCGGTGACCCTTTTCTTTCCGTGTTCATTCACCCCAAGCACTTCATCAAGCACAGTATCGGTAATCAATTTTATTTTAGGATTTTTCTCGGCTCTATCCAGCATGATCTTTGATGCGCGGAATTCTTCGCGCCTGTGAACGATTGAAACCTCTTTACCGAACTTGGTCAGGTAACTTGCTTCTTCCATTGCGGTATCGCCGCCGCCTATTACAATTATTCTTTGGTCCTTAAAAAAGAAACCATCGCAGGTTGCGCAGGCTGAAACTCCGTAGCCCATGTATTCATTTTCAGAATCAAGCCCAAGCAGCTTAGCTGAAGCCCCCGTTGCAATAATTACTGAATTGGCAAGATGCTCTTCCCCGCTAACCGAAATTTTAAACGGCGGTTTTGAAAAATCAACTTTTTCGACGATGTTAAACCGGCAATCTGCGCCAAAACGCTGCGCCTGTTTTCTCATGATGTCCATCAATTCCGGGCCCATGATGCCGTGTTCAAAACCCGGGTAATTTTCAACTTCTGTTGTAATTGTTAATTGTCCGCCCGGCTGCAATCCTTCAAATACGAGCGGTTTCAGATTTGCCCTGCCCGTGTAAAGCGCAGCAGTCAATCCTGCAGGGCCGGAACCTATGATAATTACATTGTGAATCATTTTATCAGTCATTTTATACCAGGATGTTTAGTTATTTGTATTTTTCTATTTTGTAAATAAGATCTTTATTGTCGGGTTCTTTTTTCAATGCTTCATTCCAGTTTTTCAGAGCGGTAACAATATCTCCCAGGGCTTCGTTTATGTCGCCCAGGTGTTCAAACAAAGTCGCATCGCCGCCAACCTTAATGGCTTTTTCGATGTAGTTCCTTGCGTTTTTGTAATCTTTCATTTTGAACAGCACCCAGCCGTAAGTATCAAGATATGAGGAATTATTCGGTTCTTTATCCAGGGACTTTCTTGACATTTCCTCAGCATCTTTAAGCCTTTTCTCTCTTTCGGCTAGATGGTACGCGTAATTATTCAGTATCAGCGCGTTATCAGGATAAAGCTTCACTGCCTCGTCATAGATTCTCTCGCAATCGTTATCCATTTGCTCGTTATCATAGATCAATCCTAGATTTGAAATTACATTCAGGTCAGATGGCGTTATTTTGTAAGCCGCTTCCAGGTAGGGGAGCGCGTCTTTTTCTTTCCCCATTCTGTACAGAGTGTTTCCGGCAAAGTAGTTCAGCCTGAAATCCTGCGGGAATTTATCAACTCCCTTTCTGAATACTTCAAGCGCATCCGGAAAACGGTTTGCTTCATAATAGAAAAATCCCACCTGTACATATGCTTCGATTGAGGTATCGGCGCGAACCAATACATCTTTCATCTTCTGCTCTGCGAGGCCTACGTTATTCTCTTTTGCGTCTATTAATGCAAGATAATAATCAGGCATCCACTCATTTGGATAAGCATTTCTCAATGTAACCAGAATCGATCTTGCTACGTCTAAAGATTCTTTGTCTTCAGCCGAAGCTTCCAGAAACGCCGCGGCAATTCCTATCTTTGTCATGAAGTCAACGGTATCCCTGTCGATCATCTTCCCGTACTTTTCGAACGCCTCGTTATTTCTGTGCTGTCTGAAATATATCTTAATAGTTTCAGTCTGTACGTCTTTATTCTTCGGGTCGGTCTTTAAAATATCTTCATATATCTTAAGAGCGCTATCATAATCGGGGATCTTCAGATAAGCGGCAGCGGCCGAGAGCTTTAGCTGCATATCAGTCGGGTCAAGTGAAAGCAGCTTCTCTATTGTAGCGGCAACGTTTGCGTAATCTTTGTATCCTTCATAAATGTCAACCATCCTCTCAAGAACCGTTTCATCATATTGGTAGTTATCAGTGATCTTCTCGTAATATTTAATTGCGTCTGACGGCTGTTTTAGCGCCTCATATATCCTGCCAACATTATAAAGAATATTTATATCGTCCGGCTTTTTTTCGGAAACCTCTTTAAGATATATGAGAGCGTTTTTATAATCGTTAAATATAATATAGCAGTCAGCCACATTTTCCTCATAGCTGGCGTTATCAGGATCTTTCTTCAGAGCTTCCAGTCCGTTATCGAGAGCTTTTTGATATTGTGAAACATTATAATAGAGCTTAGAGAGAGTAAAATATATCCCGGCCGCCTTTTCGATCTTCAGAGCGGCTTCGTAACGGCTTATTGCAGCTATGTAATTATCCTGAAGTTCAAATGTTTTGCCTTCTATGAACAATTCAAGCGCTTTTGGATCGGCGGGCTTATCCTGAGCCCTCAATAATCCAAAAAACCCAAAAAAAACTGTAAAAATGAGGAAAATTCTTTTCATTGTAGAACTAAATATAAGTTTATCATTTTTTAATAACAAAGTAAAAAACCCTTCTTAAGTTCCAATTTGTACATTGGCTGCAATATTTACTCCTATAATTACCGGTTTGCGGTAAATTCTCCCGGTTTCTCATTTCTTAGTTTTTGGGTTTGATAAAAATAACATTTAGTTTAAATTCGGAAAAATTAAACCAAACCAAATGAGGACATTATTTTTTCCGGTTTTTCTATTAGTTATTATTGCCGCAGTTTCATATTCACAATGGGTTCCGAACTCAGCGGTAAATCTTAAAGTGTGCGATACAACGGGCTCGCAGGAGCTTGTAAAGATCTCGCCGACAACCGACGGCGGATGCTATATTTCCTGGTTCGATACGCGCGGGGGCAGCTACGCTGTATATTTACAGAGATTAGATGTTTCCGGCAATAAGCTTTTTGCTCCGGGCGGACTATTGATAAGCAATCATGCTCAGAATACTTCCCTGGTCGATTACGATATGACTACCGATGCTTCAAATAACGCCGTAATTTCTTTCACGGATGTGAGAAACGGCGGGATGATCAATCCGTTTGCCTATCTTATCAGCCCAACAGGGTCATTTTTGTGGGGACCGGACGGGGTAAATCTCAGCGATTCAGTGAACTCGTTTCAGCCTAATCCCAAAATAGTGGCAACTTCTGACGGGAATTACATTTTCACCTGGCGTTTAGGCTCAGGTCCGCAGAAAATAGCCATGCAGAAACTTAATGCAGCAGGGGTTAAACAATGGGGAACAAGCGAAATTTTATTTACCAGCGGCACAGGCGAGAATTATGACTGGTGCATGACCACAAAATCAGACAACGGGTCAATGATTTTGATGTGGTCAGGATACACAGGAAATTTTATTACAGCCGGAAATTATAAGATCTATACTCAGAAAATTTCATCAACAGGAACGCGGGTATGGAATGCAACGCAGGATACATTATACTCGCTTGGACATGTTAGCGGTTTTTACAATCCTCGCATATTCCCTGACGGGAACAACGGAGCTGTTTACTGCTGGCGCGATGACAGGAACCAAACCAGTTTATCAACAGGGTATATCCAAAGAGTAAACTCATCCGGCGTTTTTCAGTTTCCGGTAAACGGTTCGGCTGTTTCAACAAACTCTTCCGATAATCATTTTGATCCTGTTGCGGCATATGTTGCCGCTAACGGCGAGACCTATTCAATATTCCAGGAAACAAACAGCGGGCAAACAACCACAGGTATGTTTGGCCAGAGATTTTCAGCTACAGGCACGAGGTTATGGCCCGATGCAGGAATGCCATTTATTCCGCTTGCAAATAATCAGCAATCCGCAATGTGGGTATATGCTAAAGATACTAACGTAATATTTTCTTATGAAGAGCAGATCTTCGGTAGCAATAATTATCTGGTTAAGGCGTTTCGCACCGGTCCTTCAGGAGTACTTAGCTGGGGCGGAAGCATACTTACAGTAAGCAGCGTTTTGAGCGCAAAGGTCAGGATGAACGCAACCATTAATCAAAACGGCATGAGCATGTTCTGCTGGGCTGATAACAGGCTGGATGCGAACGGAGTTTATGCGCAAAATTTAAATTATGACGGTTCAGGTTTGACAGGAATTCAGAATGCCGGAGGCGTTGTGCCTCAGCAATATTCACTTGCCCAAAATTATCCCAATCCGTTCAATCCCTCAACAAAGATTCGCTTTTCTATACCTGCGGGAATAGCAAATACTCCGGTCAAGCTGACCGTTTATGATATTCTTGGCAGTGAAGTTGCAACGCTGGTAAATTCAAATTTGAACCCGGGAAATTATGAAATCAATTGGGATGCTGCTAATTATTCAAGCGGAGTTTATTTCTACAAACTGACAAGCGGCGAATATTCTAAAACTAATAAAATGACGCTTGTAAAATAATCATATTAATACCATGAGAAAAATATTGTTAATTGCTGTAATTCTCTTTTTACATAGACCTCTTTTTACTCAATATGCCGTTACAAATTCGCCGGGCTTTGGAACGCCTGATGTAATGGGTTTTGTGAATACTTTAGAAACTGATATCAACGGCAATCACTATCCAAAAATTATGAATATTGATTCGTTCCCAACATTTAACGGGTATCCTAAGAATGTGAGCGGGGAATCGTTTGAAGGCGGAATTTATTGCCAAATGGATAATGATTCCGCGCTTGAAATTGTTTACGGCGTGGGGAATTTTGTTTATGCATGGAAGCTTGACGGCTCCAATGTTCCCGGATGGCCTGTTTCACTTTCTTATACTGCTGAAGGAGCGCCTGCTTTTGGCGACATTGACGGCGACGGGCAGCCTGACATCGTAATTAACTCAAGAAACTTTACCAGTACGGCCGGGGCTATATACGCTTTTCATAAAAACGGAACTCCGGTTACTGGGTTTCCTATAGTCAATGGAGCGCCGACGAGAACGGTTGTGCTTGCCGATCTGGATAATAACGGCAGGATGGAAATAATTACAAATAAACGCCTATCAGGTTCAGGTGAAATTTCTGTTTACAAGGGCGACGGAACCATTTATCCGGGATGGCCAAAAACAATCGATCATGTTCCCGCTTCCAGCGCTGCTGTCGGGGATATTACAGGCGATGGTGTGCCCGAAATTATCGGCGAATCATACAACAGTCTCTATGCATTTGATAAAAACGGAAATGTCTTGCCCGGCTTTCCATACACTATGCCGGGAGGCGAAAAGAACTCGTATTCATCGCCGGTACTTGTTGATTTAAACGGTGACGGGACAAGAGAAATAATTTTTGGGACGCATAATACTACAACAGGCGCAGGCAAAATATTTATTCTGGATCATACAGGAGCGGTATTAACGAACTGGCCTAAACAAACTTCTGAATGGGTTTATGGCCCTGTTACACCCGGGTACATCGATGGCGATAACGTGCTGGATATTCTTGTCGGGGACCAGGTTGGCAGCGGAACGCCGGCAGATTATATATATGGCTGGAATAAAGACGGGACAGCATTAACAGGATTTCCTATTGGCCCGATTTTTGCCGTTAATAACCAGGTTTCGGTAGGAGATATAGACGGGGATAACCAATACGAGCTCATCGTGGATGACAATTCTGCCGATGGTCAGGGAAGGGGCAAATATCTTGCTTTTAACACAGACGGCACGCCTGTTTCAGGCTGGCCGCAATATACTTTGGG
>Ga0265318_10001020_pt1 | contig 17898 bp, 14 predicted proteins | sample 4821metaG_FD_192431 | JGI IMG/M metagenome (GOLD analysis project Ga0265318, IMG submission 192431) | Rhizosphere microbial communities from Carex aquatilis grown in University of Washington, Seatle, WA, United States - 4-8-21 metaG | ecosystem: Host-associated > Plants > Roots > Rhizosphere >... | reverse complement strand
GTGCGGATGGAAATGAATGCGGCGGGCGGCGTCGTTGATCCCCACGGCCTCCATCATCTCGACGGCCCGCCGAAGGGCCTCCTTCCTCGAGACGTCCTCGTGGATGAGGAGGGGCTCGATGACCTGCTCCGAGACCCGCAGGTACGGGTTGAGGGACGTCATGGGGTCCTGGAAGATCATAGAGACGCGCTTGCCCCGCACCGACCGGGCCTGCTTCGGGCTGCAGTGAAGGAGGTCGATGCCGTCGAACATCGCCGAACCGCTCTCGATCCTTCCCGGGGGCTGGGGGACAAGGCCCATGATCGAGTAGCAGGTGACGGACTTCCCCGAGCCGGACTCGCCCACGATCCCGAGGGTCTCCCCGCGCTCCACCGAGAAGCTGACCCCGTCGACCGCGCGGTAGACGCCGTTACGCGTGTGGAAGGTCGTGCGCAGGTCCGTGACGGAAAGGAGCGGCATGGCTGGCAGCAGCGTGTCGGCACCGCGCCCGCTATGGCAAGTCCCGCACCGCGGCCGCGACGGCCTCGGGCGGCAGGTCCGCCAGCCGGCCGCCGCCCGCGGGCGGGCAGCCCGGGGGCTGCAGGATCCGGCGCGGGGACGCGAACACGGGGCCGGTCCTTATGGGATTGGTGGGACCGAACAGGCCGACCAGGGGCACGCCGAGCGCGTTGGCCAAGTGCATGCCCCCGGTGTCGTTCGACACCAGGAGCCGGCAGCGGGCGACGGCCGCCGCGAATTCGACGAGGCTTGTCGAGCCCGCAAGGTCCGTCACGCGCCCCGGGCCAAACCCGGCGGCGATCTCGGAGGTGATCGCCGCGTCACCGGGGGTGCCGAAGAGCGCGAAGTGCTCGCCGGGAAGCCCCTCGATGAGGCGCCGCCAGTGGGCGACGGGCCAGCGCTTCGAGGGGTCGTTCTCGGACCCGGCTATGAGGCCGATCGGCCTTGCCGGCGCAGCGGCGGGCCCGGCCTGCCCAATCCCGATCGCGCGCGTGGGGAACGGGCTGAAGTCCGCCGGCGCGTCCAGGCCGAAGTGCCGCAGGAAATCCTCCCAGAGCCCGACCTGATGGTGGGCGGCCTCGTCGTAGCCCCCGGGCGGCGCGTAGGCATGGGTGAGGAGCGGGCGGCGCCCGCCCGGCCTCGCGATCCCGAACCGCTGGGGGCAGCCCGCGGCCCGCGCCTCGAGGTCCCCGCGCAGGGAATTCGTGAGGAGGATCCAGACGTCCGGGTACGAGGCCCTGAGCGCCAGGAAATGCGCGAGGTAGCCCGGCCCGCGCGCGGGGAGCGCGCGGACGCGGTCGGCGACGCCGAGCGCCTCGAGGAGCGGGACGAAGGCGGGCCTCGCCAGGAGCGTGATCTCGGCGTCGGGCCTCGACGCGCGCACGGCCCTCAGGAGCGGCAGCGCCATCGCGACGTCCCCGAGCCAGTTGGGCATGCGGATCCAGACCCGGGTGTTCCTCGGAGGCTGGTCCAGGCCGCGGCCCCGAAGGTCGGCCGCCATGAGGTTCCGCTTGGCCTCGAGCCGCAGCCTCACCGACGGGATGTCCTGGTTCCTCCAGCGGTCGTGCGCCCACAGCCACGAGGCGCAGAGATCGCGGTCGGCCATCGCCGCCTCGAACCAGCGGTTGAGGGAAAGGGTCGCGCCCGCCGCCGTTCCGTCGAACGGCACCGGATCCGACTCGAAGGTGACCCGCCAGAAGGCGGTGCGCCTCGGGTAGAAGGTGCGGATCTCGGCCCCGCACTTCGCGGCGAGGAGCCCGGGGAGCTCGGTCGAGGAGCAGACGCGGCCCATGAGAAGGGTGAGGGCGCCCTGCTGGCCCGCGTTCTGGTCAAAGAGCACGCCCACGCAGCCCCTGCGCCTGAGGATGGCGAGCGCCTCGGCGAACCCGCCCCGCCGGGACAGGAGCCGCATGCCGTGCCGCTCGCGCGTCCTCCTCACGAACGCGTCCAGCGGGGCGTTGTCGAGCGGCCGGAAGATGATGCCGAACTCGCTGAGAGGCTCCGGGCTCAGCAGCTTGAGCCATGTCTGGCTCTCCCAGAGGGCGAGGTGGAGGGTGGCCAGGACGACCGGTCGCGGTCGGGCCGATATCTCCCGCGCAAAGGCGTCCACGGACGGCCCCAGGCGGGCGATGACGCGGATCCGGCGCTCGGAGAGGTGGGGGGATGCCAGGGAGAGGAGGGCCGTCTCGACCAGCCGGCGGGAGCTGTCGCGGGCGACCCGGCGGCGCCAGGAGCGCGGTTGCTCCGGGAAGGCGTGGTGGAGGTTCGAGCGCAGGACCCGGCGTCGTCGCGGCGCCAGCCACAGGATCGCCTCGCCCCCCACGGCCGAGAGGGCGCGCAGGACGGGCTCGGGCGTCAGGGCGAGAAGGCGGCCTAGGAGACTTAGTGCGAGGGGAATCAAGCGGTCGTTACCGGGGCAATGGGATTTGGCGTTTGATTTTCGTCAGGAAAAGCCATGGAACCTTACGCTCGCGCGTCAATGACCGAACTCCTAATCATCAAACCATCTTCCCTGGGCGACATCGTGCTCGGCCTGCAGGTGGCCACGTCGCTCAAGGCGCAGCGCGCGGACCTCCGCATCTCGTGGATTGTGCGCGAGATGTTCGCGCCGATCGTGCGCGCCTGCGAGGCCGTCGACAGGGTGTACGTGTTCAACAGGGCGGGCGGGGCCAAGGGGTTCTTGAAGCTGATGCGCGAGGTGCGCGCCACCAAATTCGACTACGTCTTCGACATGCAGGGCCTGCTCAGGACGGGGCTCATGACGTCGCGGACGAGGGCCAAGCACAAGGTGGGCAGGGGCGACGCCAGGGAATGGTCCGGGATGTTCTATGACGAGAGGATCCTCCTGCCCCCGGACGGCCGAAGGAGCCATGCCATGGACATCCTGCTCCAGTTCTGCCCGGTCCTTGGCGCGAAGCCCGAGCTGAGGGGGACGCTCAGGTTCCGCGAGGTGGACAGCCTGAACCTCAGGTTCGCCGACGGCAGGGGAGGGGCGAAGCCCTTCGTCATGTTTCCCGACAGCAGGAGGGCGGACAAGAGGTGGGGCGGCTTCAAGCAGCTGACGGAGATCATCCTCAGGGAGGACAAGTCGCGGAAGGTGGTCTGGGCCGGCAACAACTTCCTGCCCGACAGGGGCGCGTTCCCGGCGGGCCAGTTCCTGAACCTCACGGGCAACACGAGCCTCGTTTCCCTGCCGGCCCTCGTGCGAAAGGCCGACTGGGTCATCAGCAACGACAGCGGGCCGATGCACCTGGCGGCGGCGCTCGACGTCCGCGTCTTCGCCATATTCGGGCCGACAGATCCGCGCCTGTTCGGGCCCTACCCGATAGGGGGCCCGCTGAACCATGTCATCCAGGCCCCGGTGGGCGACCTGAAGCTCCTCTCCGTGCGCGACGTCTACGCGCGCTTCCAGCGGATTCGGGGCCGTTGACCGCGCGCGCGACACCCCAAAGCCTACCCACCATGCTCGATCCCAAACTTGTCCGCGAAACCCCGGAGCTCGTGCGCGCGGCGATCGCGAAGAAGCACCTGGCCGTGGACCTGGACGCCGTCCTCGGGGCGGACGCCGCGTGGCGCGCCCTGCTTGTCGAGGTCGAGCAGCTGCGCTCCGTGCAGAAGGCGGCCAACTCGGCGATGGCCTCGCTTGCGAAGGGGTCGCCGGAATTCCAGGAGAGGCTTGCAGAGATGAGGGCGGTCTCGGCCCGGCTGAAGGAGAAGGACGCCGGGCTAAAGGCGGCCGAGGAGAGGAGCCGCGAGGCGATGCTCACGCTGCCGAACCTCCCGCATCCGAGCGTCCCCGAGGGGAGGACGCCGCAGGAGAACGCCGTGCACTCGGCCCACGGCGAGCCGGGGGCCGTAGGGGCCCACGCCGTGGCGCACTGGGACATCCCGGGATTCTCCAGGCTCTTCGACTTCGAGCGCGGCGCCAAGGTGACCGGGGCCGGGTTCCCGTTCTTCATCGGCGACGGGGCGCGGCTTGTCCGGGCCCTCATCAACTTCTTCATCGAGGAGGACGTGAAGGCGGGATACACGGAGGTCTCCCCTCCGATCCTCGTCAACGCGGCCAGCGCCACGGCGACGGGCCAGCTCCCCGACAAGGAGGGGCAGATGTACGAGACGACCCCCGACCGCCTGTTCGCCGTCCCGACGGCGGAGGTGCCGCTGACCAACTTCTTCAGGGAAGAGATCCTGGACGAGGCGGCCCTCCCGGTGAAGCGCTGCGCCTACACCCCCTGCTTCCGGAGGGAGGCGGGCAGCTACGGCAAGGATGTGCGGGGCCTGAACCGCGTGCACCAGTTCGACAAGGTGGAGCTCCTGAAGTGGGTCCACCCGTCCGCCAGCTACGGCGAGCTGGAGGGGCTCAGGGCCGACGCGGAGAACCTCCTGCGCAGGCTCGAGATCCCCTACCGCGTGCTGCTGATGTGCGGGGGCGACCTCGGGTTCGCCCAGTCCAAGAAGTACGACCTTGAGGTCTGGGCGGCGGGCCAGAAGCGGTGGCTCGAGGTGTCGAGCTGCTCGAATTTCGAGGCCTTCCAGGCGCGCCGCGCGCAGATCCGCTTCCGGTCGAGGGAGTCCGGCAAGCCGGAGCTCGTGCACACGCTCAACGGCTCCGGTCTCGCGGTGCCGCGGGTCCTCGCCGCGATCCTCGAGAACAACCTCGAGGCGGACGGGCGCGTCAGGATTCCGGCCGCGCTCGTCCCCTTCTTCGGGAAGCCGCACCTCTCCTTCGCCTAGGGCGCCGGGCGGTCCCTTTTCCATGAAGAAGAGCGGCATCGCCCGATGGACGTCAGCCGCCGCCCGCGTGGCCGACTTCATCTCCCGCGAGAGCCTCCATCCCGGCGTCGTGGATTGGGCCGACGGGCGGCCGCGCCCGGAGCGCTGGGGGGTCGCCCTGTCGTGGGGCGCCGACTCCGTGGGGCTGCTGCTGCTGCTGTGGGCGCACTGGCCGGAGCGCCGTTCGCGCCTGACGGCCTTCCATTTCAACCACCGCCTCAGGGGCGCCGAGTCGGAGGCCGACGCCCGCTTCTGCGAAAGGCTGTGCGCCGCCCTGGGAGTCCCCCTCGTCTCCGGCCACTGGAGGGCCCGGCGCGGGCAGGCGAGCGAGGCGCAGGCCCGCCTCGCCCGGTTTGAGTTCATCGGGCGCGCCATGGCGGCCCGCCGGATCCGCGTGCTCTGGCTCGGCCACCAGCAGGATGACATCGCGGAGTCGATGCTCATGCGCCTGGCGCGGGGAAGCGGCGGCCCGGGCCTGGCGGCCCCGAGGGCCATCCATGCCTTTCCCCCGGCGCGGGCCGGGGGGCGGGGATCGTTCCACGTCCGGCCGATGCTCAGCCTGAAGAAGAAGGAGATTGCCATGGCCCTGAGGGAGGCGGGCGCCACGTGGCGCGAGGACTCGAGCAACGCCAGGGGCGTCCACTTCAGGAACAGGCTCAGGCACGAGGTCATCCCCCGGTGGGTGCGCGCCGCCGGGAGGGACGCCCTGGCGGGGGCGGCCCTGTCGCGGGAGCTCCTGGAGGAGGACAACCTCGCGATTGAGGCCTGGGTGGACTTCCTGCATCCCGTCGGAGAGGACGGTTCGCTCAACGTTGCGCGGCTGGCGGGCAGGCCCAGGGCCGTCGTGCGGCGCGCCCTCCACCGCTGGCTTCTCGCCCAACCCCGGGCCGGAGGCCTCTCGCGCCAGGGGTTCGAGGCGCTCCTGCGCTCGGTCGAGCGCGGCGCTCCGGTGAGGCACAGCCTTGGGAACCATGGCTTTGCGGCGATCCGGGCCGGCCGGCTGCGGTTTGAGGCGCTGCGCAAACACCGTACGCTCCATTGACTTGTAACGCAGGAACAACAACGTTGTTTCAATAGTCATACTCTCAAATAGATGCCCGATCTCGAACCAAAGAAGCCCCGCCGGCAGCTGAAGAACATTCCGCCCGAACGCTTTCAGCCCAAGGTCCTCATATTCTGGGTCGCCTTGGCCCTGGCAGTCGTTGCCCTGCTGTTCTGGTCGCCCGGCATCACGGTTTCGCCCGCGCCGCTGACGATCTACGAGGTCGTCACCCATGCGGAGGCCAATGACATCAAGTCCGGGATCATCCAGCCCGATCCTTCCGGCGGCCGCGACTGGGCGATCATCACGGGCGAGCTGAACAGCGCGTCCCTGACGAACGAGCGCGGCATGAAGACCTCCTCGTTCCGGGCGGCCGGCCGCCTGACGGACTCCAGCATGGAGCGCCTCCAGAAGACCAGCAAGTTCGCCGAGCGCCAGATGACGACGGTCTTCACGCAGCTCGCGCTCAGCGTCCTGCCGGTGCTCATCATCATCGGCTTCCTTTACTTCCTCTTCAGCCGCCAGCTGCGCCAGGCCGGCCGCGGCGCCCTCAATTTCGGCAAGAGCCGCGCCAAGCTCCTGACCCGCGACCGTGAGAAGATCACGTTCGGCGACGTGGCGGGCTGCGACGAGGCCAAGGAGGAGGTCTCCGAGGTCGTGGAATTCCTGAAGGACCCGAAGAAGTTCACGAAGATGGGCGGGCGCATACCGAAGGGCATCCTCATGGTCGGGCCGCCGGGGACCGGCAAGACGCTCCTCGCAAAGGCCGTGGCCGGCGAGGCAGACGTCCCGTTTTTCAGCATCTCGGGCTCAGACTTTGTCGAGATGTTCGTGGGTGTCGGAGCCTCGAGGGTCCGGGACATGTTCGAGCAGGGCCGCAAGAGCGCCCCCTGCCTCATATTCATCGACGAGATCGACGCGGTGGGCCGCCAGCGCGGCGCCGGGCTCGGCGGCGGCAACGACGAGCGCGAGCAGACCCTCAACTCCCTCCTTGTCGAGATGGACGGTTTCGACACCACCGAGGGCGTCATCATCATCGCCGCGACAAACCGGCCCGACGTCCTCGACAGCGCGCTCCTGCGCCCGGGCCGCTTCGACCGCCAGATCTACGTGGACCTTCCCGACATGATCGGCCGCGAGCAGATCCTGCGGGTCCACGCGCGCAGGCTCAGCCTCGGCGACAATGTGGACCTTGGCGTGATCGCCCGCGGGACCCCCGGGCTGTCCGGCGCCGAGCTCGCGAACCTCCTGAATGAGGCCGCGCTCCTCGCCGCGCGCAGGAACCGCAAGAAGATCGACGCGGCGGACGTCGAGGACGCCCGCGAGAAGGTCCAGTTCGGGCGCGAGCGCAGGCGGCTGATGGACGACGAGGAGAAGAAGCTCACTGCCTATCACGAGGCCGGCCACGCCCTGATCCAGGGCGTCCTGGACGACGGCCACATGCCCGTCCACAAGGTCACCATCATCCCGCGGGGAAGGAGCCTCGGGAGCACGATGTTCATCCCGAAGAAGGACGTCCTGACCCAGGCGATGAAGCGGATGCTCAACCAGATCGCGATGGGCCTGGGCGGGCGCATCGCCGAGGAGCTCGTCATGGGGGACATCTCGAGCGGCGCCGCGGGCGACATCATCCAGATCACCGCGATCGCCCGGCACATGGTCTGCGACTGGGGCATGAGCCCGCTCGGGCCTGTCGCCTACGGCGGCAACCACGACACCGTGTTCCTCGGCCGCGACATCACGCGGACCGAGAGCATCTCCGAGGAGACGGCGCGCCGGATAGACGTGGAGATCCAGAGGATCATCTCGGAGCAGTACGAGCGCGCGAAGAAGATCATCGGCGAGCGCAGGTCTGCGCTGGACAAGATCGCCGAGGCTCTCCTCGAACACGAGACGCTCGAGGGCAGACACGTGCTCGAGATCCTCGAGTTCGGCGAGATCCGTTCGCCGATCGCCGCGGCCTTCGTCGGGAAGACCGCCGAGAAGCCCGAGGAGAAGAAGGCCGCCGACAAGCAGGCCCCCGAGGGCCTGGGAGCCGGCGGTCCCGCACCGGCAGCGACGCCGGCGTGACCGCCTGGAGCGGGCCCTCCGCGTGCGCGCCTTTTTTCCGGCTTGGATTCGCGGGGTGTAGCCCCAACATGGGCTCCCTATCCGCATGAAGATCTGCTGCATCGGCGCCGGCTACGTCGGCGGACCCACCATGGCGATGATCGCGCTCAAGGCGCCGGACATCGAGGTCAGGGTGGTGGACATGAACGCGGCGCGGATTGCCGCCTGGGACTCCGGCACGCTTCCGATCTACGAGCCGGGCTTGGACGAGATCGTGAAGAAGACCCGCGGCAGGAACCTGCACTTCTCGACGGACGTGAAAGGCGCCATCGCGGCCGCGGACATCGTGTTCGTGGCGGTCAACACGCCGACCAAGAGCTACGGGGTGGGGGCCGGGCGCGCCGCGGACCTGCGCTTCATCGAGTCGGTCGCGAGGACCATCGCCGAGTGCGCGAACGGGCCGAAGATCATCGTCGAGAAATCCACGATCCCGGTGAAGACGGCCGAGACGATCAAGGACATCCTCGCGGCCAACGGGCGCGGAATCAAGTTTCAGGTGCTCTCGAACCCGGAGTTCCTGGCGGAGGGGACGGCCGTGGCCGACCTCCTCAGCCCCGACCGGGTCCTGATCGGCGGGGAGCGCACGCCGGAGGGAGCCGCCGCGGTCGCGGCCCTCGTCGACGTCTACGCCAGGTGGGTCCCGCGCGACAGGATCATCACCACGAACCTCTGGTCATCCGAGCTCTCGAAGCTGGTCGCAAACGCGTTCCTGGCCCAGAGGATATCGTCGATCAACTCGATCTCGGCGCTCTGCGAGGCGACCGGCGCCGACGTGGACGAGGTCGCCAACGCGATCGGGAGGGACTCGCGCATCGGCCCGAAGTTCCTGAAGGCCTCGGTTGGCTTCGGCGGATCCTGCTTCCAGAAGGACATCCTCAACCTGGTCTACCTGTGCGAGCATTTCAGCCTTCCCGAGGTTGCCGCGTACTGGGAGGGCGTCGTCCGCATGAACGACTGGCAGAAGCACCGGTTTACCGCGCGGATCGTGCGGGCGCTCTACAATTCTGTGGCCGACAAGAAGATAGCTGTGCTCGGTTTCGCCTTCAAGAAGGACACGAACGATACGCGCGAGTCCGCTGCCATCGCAGTCTGCCGCGACCTGATCGCCGAGCAGGCGAGGGTGACCGTGTACGACCCGAAGGTGCCCGAGGATGAGATCCGGCGCGACATTCTTGGCAAGGACGCGGGCAACCCGCTCCTGACCGTCTCGACGAGCGCCTACGACGCGGCCGTCGGGGCGCATGCCCTCGCGATCGCGACGGAATGGGACGAATTCAGGTCGCTCGACTTCGCCAGGATCTACGGGGTGATGTCCAAGCCGGCGTTCATTTTTGACGGCCGCAACATCCTCGACCTTCAGAAGCTGAGGGAGATCGGGTTCCGGGCGTCCGGGATCGGGAAGTAGGCGGGTCCGCCCGCCCGTCAGGTCCCGAGCGCGGTCCTGTAGACGCGGGGCACGCGCTTTGTGACCGAGCAGAGCGTCTCCCAGGGAATCGTGTCCGCCCAGCGGCTGAACTCCCCGATCGATATTTCGCCGCCGCCCTGGCGCCCGACCAGCACGGCCTCGTCGCCGCTCGCGACACCCTCGACGTCGGTGACGTCCACGATGGTCTGGTCCATGGTCACGCGCCCGAGGACCGGGCACCGGGTGCCGTGGATCAGGACGCTTGCCCGATTGCTCACGGACCGCGGGATCCCGTCCCCATAGCCTGCGCAGAGGACGGCCGTCCTCGTTTCGCGGGTGAGCGTGCGCGTGCGCCCGTAGCTCACGGTGGAGCCGGCAGGCAGGCGCTTCACGATCCCGACGCGTGTCCTGAAGCTGAATACAGGCTCCGTCCTGACCTGCGACAGGAACGAGCTCGGGTGGGGGAGTATCCCGAACTGGAGGAGCCCGACCCTGACCGCGTTGAACGGGCTTGCCCCGGGCATCGTCTCCAGCCCGGCGCTGTTGTCCGCGTGGATGAACAGGCCTTCCTGGCTCCGCGAGTCCAGGCCGCAGGCGGCCAGGGCGCCGAGGAAGCGCCGCCGCTGCTCCTCGGTGAACGCCGCGTCGTCATCAGGGCTCGCGAAGTGCGTGAAGATGCCGGCCATCTTCAGATGCCTCGATTCCGAGATCCTACGGACAAGCGCCGGGGCATCCTCGTACCAGACGCCAAGCCTGCCCATGCCGGTGTCCACCTTGAGGTGCACCGAGACGGGCCGCTTGGCGGCCTTTCCCGCAAGGTCCAGGCGGGACACCTCGTCCTCCGTTGAGACGGTCACCGCCAGGCCGTATTCGGCGGCGAACCGGTCCTCGTCGGGCAGGAGCGGGCTCAGCAGGAGGATGGGCCAGCCGGGGCCGAGCTCCCGCAGCTGGGCCGCCTCGGTCAGGTTGGCGACTGCGAAGAGGTCGGCTCCCGCGTGCATCAGCCTGCCGGCGACCTGCTGGAGACCGTGCCCGTAGGCGTCGGCCTTGACGACCGCCACATACCGTATGTGCGCGGGAAGCGAGCCGCGGATCAGGCGCAGGTTGCGTTCCATTGCGGCCAGGTCGATCTCGGCCCAGCAGCGAAGGGGCAGCGATGAGTTTGCCGGAATCATGGGGCCCGATGGATCTGCGGGACCCACTTCGCATAGGAGGGCTCCTGGTGCAGGAAAGCGTCGGGGTCGGGCGCCTCCCTGAACAGCTCAGCCACCGCCACCGACGGGGCCGCCAGCAGGGCGGCCAGGTCGTAGGAGGTCGTCTCGGTGCCCTCGGGCAGCGGATCCCAGTGCCGGAACCCCTCGGGCGTCATGAGTTCGCCGGAAAGACCTGCCGCCGGAACACGCTCCATCGGCCCGCCCATGCGCAGGCAGTGCCAGAGGCCGCGTCTCGCGTCTGCGATTATTCCCACCTCGGGCCGCCCAATCGCCGTGGCGACGACGGCCAGGCCCAGGTAGGCGAACATGGGCCTTGGCCTAAGGACGTTCCACATCCGGAGTGCCATCGCCGTGGTGCGGACGCCGAGGATGGAGCCGGGCCCCTCGCAGAATGCGAAGGCCGCCACCGAGCCGATCTCCACATCCAGCTCGTCGAGGCATTCGAATACACCGACCCCCGCCTCTTCCTTTCTCGAGGACCAACGGGGCCCCGCGTCCGTGTGGAGCAGGCCGGCCTGGATCCTCTCCGATGCGGCGTCGATCAGGAGCACTGGCGAATGCTCCCGGAGAATCTGGCTGAGGCTGTGCATCTTGCGAATCTCACGAAACTCCTCATGGGGCGCCCCGGCAAGCACGGTTCGCGGCCGGCCAATCCGGCATTGACCCGACCGGGCCGAAACCTACGCTGGACCCTTACTTTTTCCGCAAAGAACCACTCGCATTCACGCCGTGAACGTCCAACTGAGCACCGTTTCCGACTCCCGCAAGAATCTCGTCGTCACACTCGACAAGGAAGAGGTCGACACCGAGCACCAAGCCGTCCTCGGAGAGTATGTCCGCCAGGCCCGACTGCCCGGCTTCCGCCCGGGGAAGGCCCCCGTGGCATTGGTAATCAAGAGGTTCGCAAAAGAGATAGCGGAGGAATTCAAGCACAAGGTCATCTCAAAGGCCTATCGGAGCGCCCTTGAGAAGGAGAAGCTCGACGTCCTGAACGTCGTCAACGTGGAGGAGGGAAAGATTGAGCCCGGCCTCTCCGCGGCAATCACGGTCACGGTCGACGTGAGGCCGGAATTCACGCTGCCGGACTACATCGGGATCCCGACGCAGATAGCTCCCGTCGACCCGACGGACGCCGAGATCGACAGCGTCATCCAGGCGCTTCGGTCGGAGGGCGCGGACTTCAAGGCCGCGGAGCGCCCCGCCGCCAAGGGCGACTACGTCAAGCTCGCCTACGAGGGGTCGGTCGACGGCAAGAAGATCGCGGAGATCGCGGGAGAGAAGCAGCTCTACGCCAAGGTCCCTCAGACATGGGAGGAGGTCGAGGGCTCGAACGAGGGGATCATTCCCGGGCTCGGCAAGCACCTCTCCGGCGTCGCGAAGGGCGACAAGAGGAGCGTCTCCATCGTCTTTCCCGCGGACTTCCAGCCGGTGGCAGCGCTTGCCGGCAAGACCGCGGAGTACGCGCTTGAGATCCAGGAGGTCCGCGAGCGAATCCTTCCCGAGCTGGACGAGAAGTTCTTCAAGGCCCACAAGGTGGACGGCCTCGAGGCCCTCAAGAGCCAAGTCCGCGCAAGCCTGAAGCTGCAGAAGGAGCAGAGGAACCGCGCGGCGCAGCGCAGCCAGGTCACCCAGGTCCTTTCAGAGAGGGTCAGCTTCGAGCCGCCTAGCAGCCTGGTCGAGGCCGAGACCCAGGGCGTCCTACGCCAGTTCATAGAGGAGAACATGCGGCGCGGCGTCCCCGCCGAGCAGTTCGAGAAGGACAAGAAGGGCCTGTTTGAAGGCGCAAAGAAGGCGGCGGTCGGCCGCATCAAGGTCCAGCTCATCCTCGCCAAGATCGCCGAGGCCGAGAAGTTGACCGTCTCCGAGCGCGACGTCGACCTCTACATCCGGCGCGAGGCGGCCCGGTCCAACCAGAGGCCCGACAAGATCGCCAAGGACCTCGCCAAGAACCGGGAGGCCCTCCGTTCGGTGCAACAGTCGATAATTTTCGACAAGGCGGTTGATTTCCTTGTCTCCAAGGCTACGTTCTCGGTCACCCAATCGTGAGTTACTACGTTCCTATCGTACTCGAGAACACCGGCCGCGGAGAGCGGTCGATGGACATCTATTCGAGGCTCCTGAAGGACCGGATCATCTTCATAGGGACGCCGATTGACGACATGGTGGCGAACCTTGTCATCGCGCAGCTCCTCTACCTCCAGATGGAGGACGCGAAGAAGGACATCCATCTCTACATCAATTCGCCTGGCGGCGTCGTGACCGGGGGGATGGCGATCTACGACACCATGAATTTCCTGCAGTGCGACGTGCAGACCTTCTGCATCGGGATGGCCGCCAGCATGAGCACCGTGCTGCTTGCCGCTGGGACGAAGGGCAAGCGCTTCGCCCTCCCCAACAGCCGCGTGATGATCCACCAGCCCTCCGGCGGCGCGGGCGGCCAGGCCGCGGACATCGCGATCGCCGCGAAGGAGATCCTCCGCTGGCGCAAGACCCTCAGCGAGGTGATCGCGCGGCACACCGGGAAGACGCCGGAACAGGTCGAGAAGGATTCGGACCGCGACTACTACATGAGCGCGCAGGAGGCGAAGACGTACGGGATCGTGGACCATGTCGTCGCCTCGACGCGGGAGGCGCAGACCCTCGTGGTGAAGACCGCGGCCTGAGGCAGCCCCGGGCGCAGATTCCGCCCTCGACAGCGGCCCGGGCAAATCCAGACTCACCGGCCATGGCCAAATCGTCCAGAATGACGCTGTGCTCCTTCTGCGGGAAATCGCAGGCGGAGGTGAAGAAGATCATCGCCGGCCCCGGCGTGTACATCTGCGACTCGTGCGTCAACGTCTGCAAGACGATCATCGACCGCGAGGTGAAGCAGCCCGCGATCGAGGTGAAGCCCGCGTTCAGGATGATCAAGCCGTCCGGGATCAAGAAGGTGCTGGACGACTACGTCATCGGCCAGGAGCACGCAAAGAAGGTCCTGTCGGTCGCGGTCTACAACCACTACAAGCGGCTCAACTTCGAGTCCGGGCAGACGCCGAAGGATCCGGCCGCCTCCTCCCCGGAGTTCAGCGATGTCGAGGTCGAGAAGAGCAACATTCTCCTGGTGGGCCCGACCGGCTCCGGCAAGACGCTCCTCGCGCGGACCCTCGCCAGGATTCTGGACGTGCCCTTTGCGATCTCCGACGCCACGACCCTCACCGAGGCGGGCTACGTGGGAGAGGATGTCGAAAACGTCGTGCTGCGGCTTCTCCAGAACGCGAACTACGACGTGAAGCGGGCCGAGTGCGGGATCATCTACATCGACGAGATCGACAAGATCCGGCGAACGACCGAGAACGTGTCGATCACCCGCGACGTTTCGGGAGAGGGCGTGCAGCAGGCCCTGCTCAAGATCCTGGAGGGGACCGTCTGCAATGTGCCCCCGCAGGGGGGGCGCAAGCACCCGAACCAGGAGTACATCCAGGTCAACACGTCCAACATCCTCTTCGTCTGCGGCGGCGCGTTTGTCGGCCTGGACCAGATCGTCAAGAAGAGGCTCGGGCACCGCTCGATAGGATTCCACCTGAACGCGGAGGACAGGGACATCCCGCCGGACGAGATGATGCGGAGCATAGCTCCCGAGGACATGGTCCGCTTCGGCATGATTCCCGAGTTCGTCGGGCGGCTGCCGGTTGTGACTGTGCTGGACCAGCTCAAGGTCGAGGACCTGGAGAAGATCCTTCTGCGGACAAAGAACGCGATGGTGAAGCAGTACTCGAAGCTTTTCGCGATGGAGGGCGTCAGGCTGCGCTTCACCTCGGATGCGGTGAAGGCCGTGGCCCTGAAGGCGATCGAGCTGAAGACCGGCGCCCGGGCGCTGAGGGCGATACTCGAGGGTGTCATGCTGGAGATCATGTACGACCTGCCGCAGCGGGACGACGTCACCGAGGTCATCGTGGATTCGGCGGCGGTGGCGGGGAAGCGCCGCCCGACCATCAAACGGGCCCCCAAGGCGGCTGCGAACGAGAACGCGGCCTAGGGCCCCGCCTCACGCCCGGGATCACCAGTGGCGGTAATCGCCCTTCGTGATCCCCCTCGCGAACTCGACGAAGAGCTTCACGCAGCGCTCAACGTCCTCCAAATCCACGATCTCGCTCGGCGTGTGCATGTAGCGAAGGGGGATGCTCACGAGTCCCGTCGCCACGCCGCCTCGGGCGACCTGGATGGCGCACGCGTCGGTGCCGGTGGGCCGCGGATCGCTTTCGACCTGGTAGGGGATCTTGAGCTTCTTCGCCGCCCTGACGAGGCCGTCGTAGACCTTGGGGTTGATGTTCGGGCCGCGGCAGAGGATCGGGCCCCCGCCGAGCTTGGTCTCCCCGTACTTTCGGTTGTCGCAGTCGGGGTGGTCCGTCGCGTGCCCGACGTCGACCACCAGGGCGACCTGAGGATCGACCGAGTGTCCGGAGCCCATGGCTCCCCGCGTCCCGATCTCCTCCTGGGAGGTGGCGACGGCGACCACCCTCGCGGCGATCCTCCTGGAATCCCGGGACAGGCGGATGACCGTCTCGCCCACGATGTAGGCTCCGACCTTGTTGTCGAAGGCGCGGGCGGTGCCGATGCTTCCGTGGACGAGCTCAAACTCGTGATCATAGGTGGCGGCGTCCCCGATCGAGACCCTCGCCAGGGCCTCCTTCTTGGACTTGGCCCCGATATCGATCCAGATCTCGTGGATTTCCGGAACCTTCTTCCTGTCGGCCTCGTCCATGAGGTGAATGGCCCGCTTTCCCGTGACGCCCTTCACCGGGCCGTTTGCGGTCTGGATGACGACGCGCCGTCCCGAAATGACGGTCTTGTCGTGACCGCCGATCGTGCCGAAATAGATGAAGCCGTCCTTGTTGACGTAGGTGATGATGAGGCCGAGCTCGTCCATGTGGCCGGCGAGCATGAGCGTGGGATTGCCGGAGGGGTTGAGCGTCGCGATCCTGTTTCCAAGCGCATCGCCGGTGTAAGTGTCCGCAGCCGGCCTCACATGGCGGTCGAACACGGCCTGGGCCTCGCTCTCATAGCCGGAGGGAGAGCGGGCGTGGAGAAGTTCCGTGAGAAACGCGGGGGGTGTGTAGTTCGCCATCGTTGGATAGGGATGAAGAGACAGCCTCGCTCCGAATCGCTGGGACCGCAACGGGGAAAAAGGGCCTTGGCGCCGGGGCTGGGACGTGTGAGCGTCCGCACTCCATGACCATCTATCCCGCCATCGACATCAAGGGGGGCCGCTGCGTCCGACTGACGCAGGGCCGCGCCGAGGCGGAGACCGTCTACGCGGAGGATCCGGCGCAGGTTGCGGCCGGCTTCAGGTCGGCGGGCTCCAGGTGGGTCCATGTCGTGGACCTCGACGGGGCCTTCGCCGGCGAGCCGCGGAACCTTGAGGTCGTGAGGAGGATCGTCGCGCTCGGGCTGAGCGTGCAGCTGGGCGGGGGCATGAGGACCCGGGCATCGGTCGACCACGCGCTCTCGATGGGGGCTGCACGCGTCGTCGTCGGGACACGGGCCGCCGAGAGCGAGGCGTTCGTCTCGGAACTGGTCGCGGCGCTGGGGGACCGGATCGCCGTTGGCATCGACGCAAGGCAAGGCAGGGTCGCGATCAAGGGATGGGTGGACACCACCGGGACCTCGGCGCTCGCACTGGCGCGCCGGATGGAAGCGCTCGGGGTCGCGACACTGATCCACACGGATGTCGGCACGGACGGTATGCTGGCCGGTCCGAACTTCGAGGCGCAGGACGCAATGCTAGGCGCCGTGCGTGCCAAGGTGATCGCAAGCGGCGGGGTCGGCTGCCGCGAGGACGCCATCCGTCTCCTGACGATGCAAAAAGGCCGTCCGAACCTGGACGGCATCATCGTGGGAAAGGCCCTCTATGAGGGCAGGGTGGCGTTGGGAGATCTGCTTGCCCTTGCAGGGGGCTAGGGCGTGAAGAGATAGTCGCCTCCAATCATCGACCCGGAATTTGGTGATTGCGGCGCGATTGGCGCCCAGTTGTAGCCGAGCGGCCGAAGGACGCCGAGGACGCCGTCGACTTCCTGGCGGCTGTGAAAGGCGACGATCAATGCAGGGCGGGACTTGGCGATTGTGGCCCTCATTCCCTCGAGCGCCCTGTGTCCGTGGCCCTCGACGTCAACCTTTATGAACTGCGGCGCCCTCAGCTCGCCGCTGTCAACCAGGTCATCCAGGCGAAGGGACCGGATGGCAACGGGCGCGCTCTGATCGCTTCGGACCTCCCCCTCATAGCGGAGGTGCGTGTGCGTGGAGTCGAGTTCGCCATACGTCAGGAGCTCGGCGTCTCCCGTTTGGTCTGACGCGGCGGCCTGGTAGGTCTTCAGCCATGTCAACCCGTTCATCATCCGATGGCGCTCAAGGCGGGCAAAGCTTGCCGGGTTCGGTTCAAAAGCCGCGACCTGCCCCGTCGGGCCCGTGCGGAGGGAAAGCGCGATGCTATAGATCCCGAAATGCGCCCCCAAGTCCCAGCAACTCCAGCCGCGGATGGTGCCCCCTCCGAGACCTACGATAACTTCCTGGATGGCCGGCTCATGGGTTCCCCTCCAGTAGGAACTCCATGGATAAAGCGTCCATCGGGCGCCCTTTGCCGCGCCACCTTGGACCCTGACCGGAATCAGCCCAACGGTGGAACCGATCAGTTTCCGAAGGCGGGAGTCCATCTCAGGCGCGTCTCCGCCGGGCCAGTGTGTGCGCGAGCTCCTCCAGGGGGTAGGTCACAATCTCTGAAAGCGTTGGGTGGTACCACGGGGCACGGAGCATGTCGAATACCGTCGCGCGCATGGCCAAAGGGGCTGCAAAGCAGTGGATGAGCTCTCCGGCGTCCTTTCCCACCACCTCGGCCCCGAGGATCCGGCCTTTCCCGGGATCCGCCATGACCTTCACATAGCCATAGTTCGCGTTCATCAGGATCGACTTGCCGTGATCGTTGAATGGATGGCTTGCGGCAACATACCCGATCTTCTTGTCCGCGAGGTACTGCTCGCTCCGGCCGATTGCGCCGATCTGCGGATCCGTGAACACGACGCTGAGGAGCATGGAGTCGTCGACGGGCCTCAGGCCGGCCACTCCAGACATATGGCGTGCGGCCAGTTCCGCCTGCTGAATCGCGACGTGAACAATCTCGTGGGGGCCGCAGCAGTCGCCAGCGGCATAGATATGCGGCACGCTCGTCTGCTGCCATCGATTGGTCAGGATCCGCCCGTTTAGGGCCGTCCTGACGCCCGCTGAATCGAGAGAGAGCCGCGACGTGCTGGGCTCTCGTCCCAGTGCGTTAATGAGGTGATCAGCCCGACGCAGAAGGGTCTTCTTCCCATGCCTGAATGTGACGGACA
>Ga0265318_10001019_pt1 | contig 17905 bp, 20 predicted proteins | sample 4821metaG_FD_192431 | JGI IMG/M metagenome (GOLD analysis project Ga0265318, IMG submission 192431) | Rhizosphere microbial communities from Carex aquatilis grown in University of Washington, Seatle, WA, United States - 4-8-21 metaG | ecosystem: Host-associated > Plants > Roots > Rhizosphere >... | reverse complement strand
CGGAGATACGCGGGAGGCGACGTTCGACGGCCTCCGCGCCGCCTTCGACACCGCCGCTGCGCTGCGCGACGCCGGTCTCGCGTTCGTCGTCGCACCGATCCCTGCGAGCGGCGGCGAGACGGTGCTTCGCCTCAGCCCGCGCCACACGATCGCGCTCTTCCCCTTCGTCGACGGACGGGCAGGCGCGTACGGCCACTACGACCCGGGCGAGCCCGAGGCCGTCGTCAGACTGCTCGCCGAGCTGCACGCGGCGACGCCCGAGGCCGGCGCGGCGGCGCTCCGCGTCGGTCTCGAGCTGCCCGGCCGCCGGCACATCGAAGCGGGCCTCCGAGAGCTGGACGAGCCGTGGTCGGGCGGGCCGTTCTCCGAGCCGGCCCGGCACGCGCTCGCCGCCGCCGGGACCGACGTGGCCGAGCTGCTCGCCCTCGCCGACCGTCTCGCCGCCGAGGTGGAGCGGCGCGGCGCCGCGTGGGTGGTCACGCACGGGGAGCCGCACTCCGCCAACGTGATGCGGACGGACGGCGGCCTCCTGCTCCTCGACTGGGACACGGTGGCGACGGCCCCGCCGGAGCGAGATCTCTGGATGCTCGTGGACGACGCCCCGGACGCCGCCGCCGTCTACGCCGACGCGACGGGCCGCCGTGTCGACGAGGACGCCGTGAGCTACTTCCGTCTCACCTGGGACCTCAAGGACCTCGCGGAACGCCTCAATGTGCTCCGCTCGCCGCACGGCCGGAACGACGACACCGCCTGGACGTTCGAGTGGATGTCCCGCCTAGCCTCGATGCGCGACCAGTGGGAGTCGCTCCTCTAGATCCCGAGCGCCTCCGCGAGCGCGGGATGCTGCGCCAGCGCCGCCCGTAGCCGGGCGACGTCTCGCGCGCGGAGCGTCACCGGGCCGCGGCGCGCGGTGCCGTCCGTCGTGTAGGCGAAGCGGACGAGCCGTTCGCCCCGTTCGGTCTCGAGCAGCTGCACGATCGAGGCGAACCGCCGGTCACCCGCCTGCTGACGAACCGTCAGCTCTTCGACGAGCTCCGCCCGTCCCCACGGTGTTGCCGTCTTCGTCGTCATGCGGGCACGCTAGCCGCGCAAGCGTGACTGCAACGTGCCGCCTTCCCGGCGACATCTAAGCTCGCGAGATGCTCCCGCTCGTACTCCTCGCGGCCGGCCTGTGCAGCCCGGCCGCCGCCAGGGCTCAGGTGCTCGCCCAGCCGGCGCTGCGGCCACTCGTCGCCACGGTCCAGAACGGCGGCGGCGTCGACAGGCTCCTCTGCCACGACTTCGACGGCGACGGCCGCGTGGACATGGCGTTCACCGTCTTCAGCGGCGGCACGGCCGGCGACACCGCCTGGGTCGCGCTCCGCCGCACGGCCACCGGCTGGCAGGTCGCGTACCGGCAGCTCCAGGTGTACAAGGTCGTGCTCCGGCGGGCCGGGTCGGACCTCGTCGAGACGCAGCCCGTGTACCTGAAGAACGACCCGAACTGCTGTCCCACGGGCGGCTTCGACCACCGCCGCCTGCGCTGGAACGGCCGCGCGTTCGCGGTCGTGCGCACCTGGCACGACCGCTCGCTGCGCGGCTAGGCCAGCTCGTCGCTCAGTGCCGCGAGCGCCCGGTCGCGGTCGGTGATGCCGCCGGCCGAGTGGGTCGTCCAGCGCAGCGTGACCTTCTTGTACGCGACGGCGATGTCCGGGTGGTGGTTCTCCCGCTCGGCGAGCTCGGCGACCCGGTTCACGAACGCGATCGCCTCCACGAACGACCCCAGCTCGAACGTCCGCTCGAGCGCGCCGTCGATCTCCGGCCAGGCAGCCATCCACCGGGAGTATCGCCGACGTAGGGGTGGATGTGGGCTCGATCCTGAACCTCGTCGAGTGGCGGCGGGAGCTCCTGGTGGAGGCGGGCTTCCCTCGCGTGCTCGCCGTGCGGCTGGCGTGCGACGCCCGCTGGGACCTGCACGAGCTGATCGACCTCGTCGAGCGCGGCTGCCCGCCGGCGCTCGCCGTGCGCGTGCTCGCGCCCCTCGAGGACGAGGCTCCGAGGTAGGCTGATCCGCCCCGCAGTCTCCGAAAACGAGGTGCCATGCACACCACGCGCTACCTGATCGTGGGCGGCGGCATGACGGGCGACGCAGCCGCCAAGAGCATCCGCGAGCACGACGCGGACGGGTCGATCACGCTCGTCGGCGACGACCCGCAGCCGCCGTACAAGCGCCCGCCCCTGACGAAGGGGCTCTGGAGCGGCGGCGACGAGGCGAAGATCTGGTGCGGCACGGCCGACGCCGGCGTCGAGCTGCGTCTCGGCCGCCGCATCGCCGCGCTCGACCTCGACGCGCGGCGCGCGACGGACGACCAGGGCGAGAAGTACGCGTGGGAGAAGCTGCTGCTCGCGACAGGCGGCCGGCCGCGCGAGCTCGACGGCGCCACCGGCGTCGTCTACTACCGGACGCTCGACGACTACCGGCGCGTGCGCGCGCAGGCGGTCGAGGGCGCACGCTTCGTCGTGGTCGGCGGCGGCTTCGTCGGCTCCGAGATCGCGGCGGCCCTGGCCGGCGCCGGCTGCCGCGTGACGATGGTCTTCCCCGGGCAGGGCATCGCGTCCCGGATCCTGCCCGCCGAGCTGTCCGACTTCGTCGCCTCCTACTACCGGGAGCGCGGCGTCGAAGTGCTCGGCGGCGAGACGGTGTCGGCTGTCGAGCCGGGAATCGTCCACACCGGCTCCGGCCGCACGCTCGAGGCGGACCTGGTCGTCGCCGGACTCGGGATCGTGCCGAACACGGAGCTGGCCGGCGCCGCGGGTCTCCCGGTCGACAACGGGATCCTCGTCGACGAGTTCGGCCGCGCGGGCGACCGCGACGACGTGTTCGCCGCCGGGGACGTCACGAGCTTCCCGTCCCCTGCGCTCGGAGGCCGTTTCCGCGTCGAGCACGAGGATCACGCGAAGACGCACGGCAAGGTCGTCGGCGCGAACATGGCCGGCGCGGAAATCCCGTACGACCACATTCCGTTCTTCTACTCCGACATGTTCGACCTCGGCTACGAGGCGGTCGGCGACCTCGACTCGAGGCTCGCCACGATCGCGCGCTGGGACGAGCCCAACCGCAAGGGCGTCGTCGCCTACCTCGACGACGCGGGCCGGCCCCGCGGCTTCCTGCTCTGGAACACGTGGGACAAGGTGGACGCGGCGCGCGACCTCATCCGTGCGGGGAAGCCGATCGACGAGGCGATGCTTGTCTAGCGCGCTGCGCCGGTCGCGCAAGACCCGCGCGGGGACGGACCTCCTGTGCGAATGGGTCTACCGGCCCGTCGCGCACGTCGTCGTGCTCGCGCTGCTGCCGCTGCGCGTGGCGCCGCAGCTCGTCGTCGCCGCGTCGGGAGCGGCGGGCGTCGCCGGCGCGGTCGAGCTCGCGCGCGGCCATCTCGTCGTCGCCGCTCTGCTCGTGCAGCTGAAGACCGTTCTCGACAACGCAGACGGCCAGCTCGCGCGTCTCTCCGGACGGGTCACCGCGTTCGGCCGCTATCTCGACTCGGAGATGGACCTGCTCGTCGACGCGGCGCTGCTGGCGGCGCTGGGCTGGTACACGGGGAACGGGCTCGCCGCGTGCGTGGCCTTCCTCGCGCTGACCACGGTGCTCAGCGTCAACTTCAACGTCGAGCGCCTCTACCGCGCAGAGCGCGACCCGGCCCGGGCCGCGGCCGACGGCGCCGAGGGCCGCCCGACCGCGCTGCTCCGCCGCCTCTACGGGCTCGTGTACGCGCCGCAGGACCGGCTCGTCGAGCGCTTCGTCTCCTGGCGGCTGCGCGACGCGATGCCCGAGGCGCGGCTCGCGTACCACGACCGCTTGACCGTGTGGGTGCTCGCGAACATGGGCATGACACCGCAGCTCGCCGCCTTCGGCATCTGCGTCGGGCTCGGCCGGCCGCTCGCGTTCGTCTGGCTCACCGTCGGAGAGCTCGCCGTCGTCGGCGTGCTCGCACTTCGCCGCGAGCTCGTGCTGCGCGGCCTCGGATCGCTACAGGAGGAGGCCTTGTGAGAAACGTCGTCGAGCTGGCAACGCGCTGGGAGGAGGCCGAGCCGCGTCACATCGCACCGGCCGACTGGCAGCGCTACGAGCGTTACGTCGGCGAGATCCTCTCGGCGTTCGGCATGGAGCTGAACACGCCGGGAACGCAGGAGACGCCGCAGCGGTTCCTGCGGGCGATGTTCGACGCGACCGCAGGCTACGACGGCGACCCGAAGCTGCGCACGGCGTTCCCGTCGGAGCGTCCGGCCCACGCCGACGGGGCCCGCAGCCAGATCGTCGAGGGGCCGATCTCGTTCTTCGCGCTCTGCGAGCACCATGCGCTGCCGTTTCACGGCGTCGCGCACGTCGCCTACGTCGCCGGCCCCGAGATCCTCGGCATCTCGAAGCTGACGCGCCTCGTCCGCCTCTACGCCCGCCGCTTCACGGTGCAGGAGCGGCTCGGCGAGCAGATCGCGGACGCACTCGTCGAGCTGGTCGAGCCGCGCGGTGTCGCGGTGCACCTCGAGGCGGCGCACCTGTGCACGCAGATGCGCGGCGTCGCCGAGGAAGGGTCGCGCACGGCGACGACCTTCTGGCGCGGCGCGTACGACGGGGACGCCGACCTGCGCAGGGAGTTCCTCGACCAGGTGCACAGCCGCTGACGCCGCTCGAGCTTCTCGACGAGCAGCCCGGCCTGCCCGAGTGGGAGCTGCCGGCCGAGCTGCGGCGTCTGTACGGCGGGCCGCTCGGCCTGCCCGAGCCGTGCCTCGTCGCGAACTTCGTGCAGACGCTCGACGGCGTCGTCTCGATCCCCGAGCTCGAGCGCTCGAACGCGCTCGTCTCCGGCGAGAGCGAGGAAGACCGCTTCCTCGTCGGCCTGCTGCGCGCGTGCGCCGACGTCGTGCTCGTCGGCTCGCGGACGATGCTCGCCTCGCCGCGGGGGACATGGCGACCGGAGAGGGTGTACGCGCCGGCGGCCGCCGCGTTCGCCGAGCTGCGGCGCGTGCGGGGGCTGCCCGAGCGGCCGGCCGTCGCCGTGCTCACGACGGGCCGCTCGCTCGACCCGGCGCATCCGATCCTCGCCGAGGGCGCGCTCGTCCTCACCACCTCGAGCGCGGCCGAGACGCTGCGCCCGCGCGTGCCTGCCGCGTCCGAGGTCGTGGGCCTCGGGGACGGCGGCGACGTGGACGTGGCCCTCGCCGTGGCGGCGATCCGCGAGCGCGGGCACTCCGTGATCCTGTCCGAAGCAGGGCCGACGACGTTCGCGCAGCTGCTTGTGGCGCAACTCGTCGACGAGCTCTTCCTGACCATCTCGCCGCTCGTGGCGGGCCGGGCCGGCGGCGTGCGGCTCGGAATGGCCGAGGGGATCGAGCTGCTCCCGGACGTTCACGTGGAGACGGCGCTACGGTCGGTGCGCCGCAGCGCCGCCCACGTGTTCCTGCGTTACGCGTTCTGAGCCGCGCCGGCGGATTTCCGGGCTCCGATCGGTAGGGGACTACGGGTTCGCCGGAGCGGCGGTCAGCGCCCGGCGGCGTGTGCGCCGAGCCGGCCCGCGACGTTGCGGAGCGAAAGCTGGCCGATCGGGTCGGGGGCGCCGATCAGCTGCGCGAGCAGCGCCCGGAAGTCGGCGGCGTTCATCGAGGCCGACCAGTCGCCCGGGCCGCTCGGGCGCATCGAGTTCTGCGCGCTGGGCCAGTAGGCCCAGGCGAGCATCGCGGAGAAGCGCTCGCAGCCGTTGGCGCCGCGCGGAAGCGACACGCTCTCGTAGCACCACTGGCGGGCGCCGAGCTCGGTCGTGAGCTGCGCACGCAGCGACGGGTTGACCAAGGCGTATTGCACCTGCTGCGCGTACTCCATCTGCACGACTCCCCAGGAGAACGTGCCGGCGTCGAGCAGGTTCGCGTCGAGCCAGATCTGGCCGGGCGTCGAGTACGACAGGGGCAGGCCGCGCGCGATGTGGATCCTCACCTGGTTGGGGACGAGGCTCCAGTCGAAGCTGCTCGCGTCGAGGGCGGCGCGAACCTGCGCCTGCTCTGCCGCCGTCCCTCCCGCGAAGACGTAGGTGCCGCCCCCTGCGCGGCACGCAGACGCGAACGCGAGTACGACAACGATCGAGCAACCCAACCCGACGGCGAAACGCCTCCCCACCACTCCCCTCTCGTCGTCGAAGTCCCCACCTCGACGATCCCCGCAGTGCGCTCAGTGCGCCCAGACAAGCGCTTGGTCGACCTTAACGCAGTTCTCCTCGAAAGGCAACGGGACGAGCCGCGGCCCTGAAGGGCTCAGGCGCCGGACTTGTCGATCAGCTCGATGCGGTAGCCGTCGGGGTCGCGGACGAAGCAGATGAGCGAGCCGCCTTCGCGGACGCGGTACGGCTCCCGTTCGGCCTCGATCCCCTGCTCGGCAAGCCGTGCGAGCGTCTCGGCGAGGTCGTCGACCGCGTAGGCGACGTGGCCGTAGCCCGTGCCGAGGTCGTACGTCCGGCCGTCGTGGTTGAGCGTCAACTCCAGCTCCTCTTCCTGGCCGGGGACGCCGAAGAAGTAGTTCGTCGCCTCCCGCTCGCCGTTGCGGACGATGTCCATGTCGCGGCGGAACTCGAGCCCGAGCGCCTCGTAGAAGGCGCGGCTCTTCTCCGGATCGGTGATCCGGACCATGGTGTGCAGATACTTGGTCATAGCGGAATCCTGCCAGTCGCACCGATCGCGCGCTGTGAGCGCGTAACGCGACTGATTGCCTTACGACTCTCGGGCGGGGGGCGTCCGCGCTACGTTTGTGTCGTATGGCGGGGAGAGGTAGTAGGCAGACCTTCGCTCGATGAGCGTGACCGCAAGAGAACCGTGCGGCAGCCGAAAAGCGCTACGGATGGCAACAATGACGGCCCGGATCCGCGCGAGGGCGAGCGACGCTGGCGGCGCCCGCACGCTCGTGCCCGCGTGCGCCCTTCTCGCGAGCCGTGGTGACGAGGTTGAGCGGCGCGCTCGTCGCCTGGGCGAAACGACGTGAGCGGACCGCCGCTGGAGGTCGTCTTCCTCGACGTCGGCGGACCGATCTACGACGACGTCTGGTATGCGCGGGCGCTGCTCGTGGCTCTCCGCGAACTCGGCGCTGATGTTGCCGAGACGGATTTCTGGCAGGAGGTCGACCGCTGCCGGTGCGAGCAGGCAGGAATGACCCGTCCACTCGCGGACCGCTTCCTCGACGCCGAGGCCGACCGCGGCGAACTCTCGGCTCGCGCCAAGCGTCGCTGGCGCTACCCGCCTGAGGCGCTCTACCCTGATGTGCTGTCCACGCTGGCGCTGCTCTCGGCTCGCTACCGACTCGGCCTGATCGCAGACCAGCCAGCCACGACGCGAGCCGCGCTCGAGCGCGACCGCGTGGCGCCGTACATCGACGTATGGGCCATCTCGGACGAGGTCGGCTTCGCGAAGCCCGATCCACGCATCTTTGCCCACGCTCTGCTGGAGGCAGGCTGCAGGTCGGGCGAAGCTGTGCATGTCGGCAACCGCCTCGACAAGGACGTGCGCCCGGCGAAGGCGGCGGGCCTGCGCACGGTCTGGCTCCTGCGCGGCGAGGCGCCGCCGGAGCCGACCGTCGAGCAGCTGGCGGAGCCGGATGCGGTGATCGCGACGCTCGCCGAGTTGCCCGCGGCGCTCGAACGGCTCGAGACGACAGCGTGAAGAACGCGATGGTCGCCGGGATCGACCTCGCGACGAAGGAGGCGCGCGTCGTCTGCGCCGACGGGCGCGGCGTCGTCCTCGCCGAGGCGGCGGTGCCGCTGCCCGCGCCGCACCGGCCCGGCCCGGGCTTCTCCGAGCAGGACGCGCGCGCTTGGTGGCCGGCCGTGGCCGAGGCGCTGCGATGTGCGACCGGCCTCCTCGGTGCCGACCGCGCGCGACTGGTCGCGGTCGCGTCGGCGACGACGTCCGGGACGGTCGTCCTCGTCGACAGCGACGGCCAGCCGGTCGCACCGGCTCTCATGTACGACGACGCACGGGCCGCCGAGGAGGCCGCGCGTGCCCAAGAGCTCGGTGGCGCGCGCTGGGACGCGTGCGGGCTCCGGATCGGCCCCTCCTTCGCCCTCGCCAAGCTCGCCTGGCTGGCGGCCCGGCCGCGCGGGCTCGAGGGCGTCGCGCACGCCTGGAGCCCGGCCGACCTCATCGTCTCGCGCCTGCTCGGGCGGCCGGGCCCGACCGACTGGAGCCACGCGCTCAAAACCGGCTACGACCTCATCCGCCGCGAGTGGCCGACGGAGGTCCTTGACGCGCTCGGCATCCCGCCTGCGCTGCTGCCCGAGGTGCGACCGCCTGCGACCACGGCCGGCCGAGTCTGCGCCCGGGCGGTGCAGGAGACAGGACTACCCGAGGGCTGCGAGGTCCGGCTCGGGATGACCGACGGCTGCGCCGCGCAGCTCGCGGGCGGTGGCGTCTCGCCCGGCCACTTCGTCAGCGTGCTCGGCACTACGCTCGTGATCAAGGGGGTGACCCGAGAGCTCGTCCGCGATCCCGACGGCGCCGTCTACAGCCACCTCCACCCGGAGGGCTGGTGGCTCCCCGGCGGCGCGTCGAACACCGGCGGCGAGGCGCTCCACCGTTTCGCTCCCCTGTCCCTCACCGAGCTCGACCGGGCAGCCGCGGCGCACGGCCCCGCCCGCTGCGTCAACTATCCGCTCGTTCGTCCCGGGGAGCGCTTCCCGTTTCTCGAGCAGGACGCCGCAGGGTTCGTACTCGGCGAGCCGGCCGACGAGATAGAGGCCTACCGGGCCGCGCTCGAGGGCGTCGCGTTCGTCGAGCGGCTTGCCTACGAGCGTCTCGCCGCGCTCGGGGCCGCGGCCGAGGGCGCGGTAGCCGCCGCGGGCGGCGGTAGCCACAGCCCCATCTGGAACCGGATCCGCGCGACAACGCTCGGCCGCGCCCTTGTTGTGCCGGCCAGGCCGACCTCGGCGTTTGGCGCCGCCCTGCTCGCGGCGACAGGCACGATCCATGAGGACATCGGAAAAGCCGCGGCGGCGATGGTCGTCCTTCGAGAGGAGATCGAGCCCGACCCGAAGGAGGCCCCGGCGCTCGCGGAGAGCTACGGGCGCTTCGTCGACGAGCTGCGGGCTCGCGGCTGGATCGGCGACGCGCGGCCCGTCCAGGCACCCGCAACGACCGCCCGCGAACTGAGCTGAGAGTCGAGCCCGCGCACGCGGTTTATGAAACCGCTGGGGGTCTCCAGGCGTTTGCGATGGGCGATGTTGCAAGCGATCTATCCGAGCTACGAAGATCGCCATCCTCGGTCACCCGGCGACCGTACGCCGTCGCCCACGTCCGGCGGCTCCCCGCCGCATGGTCTGGATCCGCGGACGGCATGAGGAGCAGTACGCTGTAGCGGTGATGCGGCTCTTCCACGTCCCGAACAGCAGCTCGCAGCGAGTCGTGTGGATGCTCGAGGAGCTCGGTGAGCCGTACGAGCTGGTCATCCTCGGCGATCGCGCGTCGCGGCTCGCAGACCGCGAGCACACGGCGCGCCACCCGATGGGGCGGGTGCCGGTGCTCGAAGATGACAGTGGCGCTCTATTCGAGTCCGGTGCGATCTGCCTGTATCTCGTGGACAAGTATCCACAGGCAGGGCTGCTGCCCCCAGCGGGGACGCACGAGCGAGGCCTGGCCTACCAGTGGTCGTTCTTTGCTTACACCGAGCTGCAGGCGAGGGCCTTGCAGATCCGGCTGGCGGGTTCGCCCGAAGCCGCCGAGGCTCCGACGAAGGCGCTCCACGAAGCAGTGGATGCCATCGACCGCGCGCTGCAGGGAAAGGACTTCCTCGTCGGTGACCGGTTCTCGGTGGCGGACCTCCTCGTCGGCACCGCCCTGAGCGCGGCTCGGCGCCTGGGCGCCGTCGAGCTCCCGACGCAGGCCAGCCGCTACCTCGACGCGCTCGAGTCCCGACCGGCGAAGCAACGCGCGGACGCACGAAACCCGCCACCCGCACCCGCCGCATAGCGGCGAGCTGCCCGAGCCCGAGCGCCTCGTAGAAGGCGCCGCTCTTCTCCGGATCGGTGATCCGGACCATGGTGTGCAGATAGCGCGTCATGGGCGCATCCTTACGAGCGTCGCGGCCGGTTCTGCACGAACGCATAACCGAAGCGGCCCTTGACGCATAGGTTGCCGCGCGTGACGTCGTGGTCGTCCGGCGAGGTGACCTTGACGATCCCTCCGTCCTGGACGTGCAGGGTCAGGTTGCAGCCGACGCCGCAGTACGGGCAGATCGTGTCCACCTGCTCCTGCCGCGACTCGTCCCACGTCCCGGCCGCGCGCGAGTCGAACTCGCTCTTCGCCATCAGCGCGCCGGTCGGGCAGACGGCGACGCAGTTGCCGCAGTAGACGCACGCCGAATCGGGCAGCTCGACGTCGAGCTCGGTCGAGATGTGCGCGCCGAAGCCGCGTCCCGCGACGGCGATCGCGAACGTGTTCTGGTGGTCTTCGCCGCAGGCCTCGACGCACTTGTAACAGAGGATGCACTTCGAGTAGTCGCGGACGTAGAGGTCGTTGTCGATCTTCACCGCCTGCGCCACCGTAAGGGAGTCCGCGCCGAACCGCTCCGGCTCCGCCGCGTACTCCTCGATGTAGCGCAGCGCATCCGGTGCGGTGGAGAGATCGACGGACGAGCCGAGCAGCTCGAGCACGAGACGCCGGCTCGTCTGCACGCGCGGCGAGTCGGTGTGCACGACCATTCCCGGCTCCACCTTGCGCGAGCAGGACGGCACGAGCGTGCGCGCGCCTTCGAGCTCGACGACGCAGACGCGGCACACGTTCACCGGCGTGAGCGTGTCGCCGTAGCAGAGGGTCGGCGTCTCGATGCCGAGCCGCCGGCACGCGTCGAGGATCGTCGAGCCCTCGGTGACGCGCACCGCCTGCCCGTCGACGGTCAGCTCGACCATCCGCTTCGGCGCGGCAATGGAGACGGCGGTCACGGGACGAGCACTCCGAAGTTCGCCATGGCAGACTCGACGGCGGCCGCGGCGGTCTGGCCGAGCCCGCAGATCGAGGCGTCGCGCATCACCTGGGCGAGATCCGCGAGCACCTCGAGCTCGTTGCCGTTCGCCCGGCCCGAGGCGAGCCGGTGCAGCGCCTCCTCCTGGCGGACGGTGCCGACGCGACAGGGGACGCACTGGCCGCACGACTCGTCGCGGAAGAACTCGGCGATGCGCAGGACGGCGTCGACGAGGTCGGCGGACTCGTCGTAGACGATCACGACGCCGGAGCCGAGCGTGGCCCCGGCCGCACGCGCGTCCTCGAAGGTGAGCGGCAGGTCGAGCTGGTCCGGGCGCAGGAACGAGCCGGCGGCGCCGCCGAGCAGCACCGCCTTCGGCGGCCGCGCCCCGGCGAGCGCGAGCAGCTCGGACAGCGGCGTGCCGAACGGCACCTCGTACAGGCCCGGCCGCGCGACGTGGCCCGAGAGGCAGAAGAGGCGCGTCCCCGTCGACCCTTCGGTACCCGTCTCCACGAAGCGTGTCCCGGTGTCAGACACGATTTCGAGGACGTTGAAGAGGGTCTCGACGTTGTTCACGACGGTCGGCTTGCCGAAGAGGCCGACCTCGACCGGGAACGGCGGCTTGTTGCGCGGCTCGCCGCGGTAGCCCTCGATCGACTGGAACAGCGCCGTCTCCTCGCCGCACACGTAGGCGCCCGCGCCGATGCGGAGCTCGAGGTCGAACGCGAAGCCGGCGCCCATCACGTCGTCGCCGAGGAAGCCGTGCGCCCGCGCCTGCTCGAACGCGCGCTCGAGCCGCGCGTGCGCGAGCGGATACTCCGCGCGCACGTAGACGAAGCCGTGCTGGCAGCCGGTGGCGTACGCCGCGATCGTCATCGCCTCGACGAGCGCGAACGGATCGCTCTCCATCAGGACGCGGTCCTTGAACGTCCCCGGCTCCGACTCGTCGGCGTTGCAGACGAGATAGTGCGGCTGCGCCGGCTGGCGGGCGACCGCCTCCCACTTCGTACCCGTCGGGAAGGCCGCACCGCCGCGGCCGAGCAGGCGCGACTCAGTCACCTCGCGCACAACGCCGGCCGGGCCGAGCTCGACGGCGCGGCGCAGCGCCTCGTAGCCGCCGTGCGCCCGGTAGGCGTCGAGCGACCCCGGGTCGACGCCGGCGGCGATCCGGCGCAGGAGGCGCAGGCCCTCGTCTCCCGCCTGCGGCAGCGGCGGCCCCGTCTCCGGCAGCTGGAGCTCGCGCGGCTCCTCGCCCGCGATCGTCCGCAGCGACGCGGGCGCGCGCTCGCACAACCCGAGGCACGGGCTCGCGTGCGCTCCATCCGGCAAGTCGACGCCGGCCAGCCGGCACGAGAGGTCGGTGCAGACGTGCAGCACGTCGGCGGGTCGCTCCTCGAGCGCGATCAGCGCGTAGAAGCTCGCGACGCCGTACGCGTCCGCGGGCGGCACCTCGAGCCGGCGGCACGCATAGCCGAGCGCGCCCTCGCTCACCCAGCCGACCCGCCGCTGTGCCGCGCGCAGCGCCGGCAGGAGCAGGTGGCGGCGCGTCCGGTCGCTGCGCCCCACGCGGTTTCCGGTCGCCGCGGCCACGCCGGCGACGGCGTCGATCGCCGCGCGCTCGGCGTCGCTCGGCTCCGCCGAGAGCAAGCGAAGATCGGCCACTCAGACCGCCTCCAGGCGGATCGCGGTCGCCTTGAACTCCGCGGTACCTGACTTCGGGTCGGTCGCGTCGATCGTGAGAACGTTCGTCGCCACCTCGTCCGGGAAGTGGAGGTTCATGAACGCAAGCCCCGGGCGCAGGTTCACGTCGTAGCGGACGGGCGCCTCGACGGAGCCGCGGCGCGAGACGATGCGGGCGCGCCCGCCGTCGGCGACGCCGTAGAGCGCGCCGTCCTCGGGCGCGAGCAGGATCGCCTCGCCCCCGACGTGGAGCGGCGAGGAGTAGCCGCCCGTCTGCACGCCCGTGTTGTACGACTCGAGCCGGCGGCCCGTCGTCAGGCGGAGCGGGAAGTCGTCGTCGAGCGCGTCCACCGGCGGGTCGTGCAGCACCACCTGGAACGGGGCCGGCTCCTCGACGACGTCGTCCCAGAGGCGCCCGTGCAGGAACTGCGCGCCGCCGTCGGACTCGTCGGGGCACGGCCACTGGATGCCGCCGAGCTCCTCGAGGCGCGCGTAGCTCATCCCCGCGTGCATGACCGGGGAGAGCGAGCGCAGCTCGTTCCAGACGTCCTCGGCCTTCGGGCTTCCGAGGTCGTGCCCCAGGCGGCGCGCAAGCTCGTAGACGATCTCGACGTCGCCGCGCGCCTCGCCCGGGGGCTCGATCGCCTTGCGCACGCGCTGGACGCGCCGCTCGCTCGAGGTGACCGTCCCCTCTGCCTCCGCGAGCGTCGACGCGGCGGGAAAGACGACGTCGGCGAGCTCCGCGGTGGCCGTGAGGAAGATGTCCTGCACGACGAGATGGTCGAGCCCCGAGAGCAGGCGCACCGCGCGCTGCTGGTCGGCCTCGCCCTGCGCCGGGTTCTCGCCGACGACGTAGACGGCGCGCAGGTCGCCGTGCTCCATCGCCTCGAACATGCCGGTGAGATGGAGGCCCGGCTCGGGCGGGACGGTGACGCCCCAGGCCGCGTCGAAGCGGGCGCGCACGGCCGCGTCCTCGAGCGGCTGGAAGCCCGGCAGCTTGTTCGGCAGCGCGCCCATGTCGCCGCCGCCCTGGACGTTGTTCTGGCCGCGAAGCGGGTTCAGCCCGGAGCCGTAGCGGCCGACGTGGCCGGTGAGCAGCGCGAGGTTGATCAGCGCGAAGACGTTGTCGACGCCGTTGTGGTGCTCGGTGATGCCGAGCGTCCAGCAGATCTGCGCGCGGTCTGCGCGCGCGTACGCGTGCGCGAGCTCGCGGATCGCCTCCGCGGGGACGCCGGTGACGCGCTCCGCCTCGCCGAGCGTCCACGGCTCGACGGACTCGCGGAAGGCCTCGAACCCGCTCGTCGCGCGCTCCACGAACTCCGTGTTCACGAGCCCTGCGTCGATGATCTCGCGCGCGACGGCGTTCGCGAGCGGGATGTCGGTGCCGACGTCGAGGCCGAGCCAGAGGTCGCCCCACTGCGCCGACGGTGTGCGCCGCGGGTCGACGACCATCAGCTTCGCGCCGCGGTTCACCGCCTTCAGCACGTGGTGGAAGAAGATCGGGTGCGCCTCGCGCGCGTTCGAGCCCCAGAGCACGATCAGGTCCGTGTCACGAACCTCCTCGTAGGAGCTCGTACCGCCACCTGCACCGAACACCGTCGCCAGACCGACGACGCTGGGCGCGTGTCAGGTTCGGTTGCAGCTGTCGATGTTGTTGGAGCGCAGGGCAACCCGGGAGAACTTCTGGGTGGCGAAGTTCAACTCGTTCGTGGCCTTGGAGCAGCTGAAGAGCCCGGTCTGGGCGCCCTCGTCGAGCGCCTTCCGGAAGCCGGCCGCGGCGCGGTCGAGCGCCTCGTCCCAGCTCGCTTCTCTCAGCTCTCCGCCGTCACGCACGAGTGGCCGGGTCAGCCTGTCGTAGCGCATGGGCATGCGTCGAGTCTAGACAGAGGGCGCCTTGGGGCAGGCGGACACTTGAATCCCGACGCCGGATCGAGATAGGACCCGTGGGAAAGGAGCACGCGACGCCGCCCATCTCCCCCCTCGCGCTCGTGCACGGCCGAGACACGCCGCTGCCGCAGCTCAGCTGGCTCACCGCCGGCCCGCTGACGATGGCGCTCGACGGCATCGACCTCCGCTACGTGAAGCTCGGCGACCTCGAGGTCGTGCGCCGGATCTACGTCGGCGTCCGCGACCGCGAGTGGAACACGATCCCCGCCGTCGCCTCCGAGCTCCAGGTGCACGACCGCCCCGACTCGTTCGACGTCCGCTTCACGGTCAGCCACACGAGCGAGGAGATCGACTTCTCCTGGCACGGCCACATCGCCGGCACGCCGGACGGCCACATCCGCTATGCGATGGAGGGCCAGGGCGAGCGGGACATGCTCTACAACCGCATCGGCTTCTGCGTCCTCCAGCCGTGGGCCGAGTACGTCGGGCGGCCCTTCCGCGGCGAGACCCCGGACGGGCGGATCACCGGCTCGCTGCCCAGGCTCATCGCCCCGCAGCGGTTCGAGAACGGCTTCTTCAGGCCGCTCTTCCCGTCGGTGAGCAGGCTCGAGGTCGAGCTGGCCGAGGGACCCCTGGCGATCTTCGAGTTCGAGGGCGACCTCTTCGAGATGGAGGACCAGCGGAACTGGAGCGACGCGTCGTTCAAGACGTACTCGACCCCGCTCGCGCTCGGCATCCCGCACGCACTGAAGCCGGGCCAGGCGATCGCGCAAACCGTGATCGTGCACACCGAGGGCGAGCCGGCGGAGACGCCGCGGCCCCATCGCGGCCGGATCGAGATCGGCGAGCCGACGGGCGCCCGCATCCCGCCGGTCGGGCTCGCGCTCGACGCGGGCGGGCCGTCGGAGGCCGAGGCGGCCCTCCTCGCAGCGCTCGCGCCCGCGCATCTGCGTACGGACGTGCATCTTGCCGACGCGGCCTGGCCGGAGCTGCTCCAGCGGGCGCTGGCCGCCTGCGCCCGCACGGGCGCGGCGCTCGAGCTCGCGCTCTTCGTCCGCCCGGAGAACGCCGCGGCGCTCGAGCGGCTGCGCGACGCGCTGGCCGGCGCCGCGGTCGCACGCGTGCTCGTCCTGCCCGAGGGCCCGGAGGAGACGACGCCGCCGGACCTCGTCACGCTCGTCCGCGGGCGGCTCGCCCTCGCCGGCGTCCCGTTTGCCGGCGGCACGGACATGTCCTTCTGCCAGGTGAACCGGACGAAGCCGCAGACCGATGTCGTGGACGGCGTCTTCTGGCCGGTCAACCCGCAGGTGCACGCGTTCGACGACATCTCGCTGTTCGAGACGCCCGAGGCGCAGGGCGAGCAGGTGCGGGCGGCGAAGGCCTTTGCGGGCGGCAAGCAGATCCTCGTCGGTCCGGTGACGTTCGAGCCCCGGCCGAGCAGAGACCCGCGCATCGCGTCGCTGCTCGGCGCTGCGTGGACGTTGGGGAGCGCCAAGCACCTGAGCGAGCAGGGCGCGGACGCCGTGACGTACTTCGAGACGACCGGGCCGGGCGGCGTCCTCCAGGAAGGCGAGGCGGTCCCGCTCTTCCACGTGCTGGCCGACGTCTGCTCGCTCCGCGGCGCGGAGGTGCTGGCGTGCGTGAGCGGGCGCCCGCTCGAGCTCAGCGCGCTCGCCGTTCGCCACGACGGCCGGACGACGCTGCTCGTCGCAAACCTCACGCACCGCTCGCACACGGTCGAGCTTGCGGGCGTGGTCGAAGGCGCAACGATGCGCCGGCTGAACGAGGCGACCGCGGAGCAGGCGCGGGTCTCGCCGGAGAGCTTCCGCGCCGCCGGCGAGCTGCTCCCCGCGTCCGGCATGTTCGAGCTCGGGCCGTACGAGACGACCCGCATCGACATGTAGCCCGTTGGCCGAGTAGGTTCAGTCGGTGCCTGAAACGTGGCGGCCGAACTGGGCGATGCCCGCCGGGAGCCTCGACCGGTGGCCGGAGGATTACGAGCGGGGACGCCCCGGCTGGCCACGCGGCGTGGTCGAGATCGTGGAGGTGGCACCGACGGCGACCGTTCTCGATCTCGGGGCAGGCACAGGCAAGCTGACGCGCTTGCTCGTTGCTGCGTTCGATCGGGTGGTCGCCGTCGAGCCCGCTGACGCGATGCGCCAGATGCTTCAGGGCATGTGCCCCGGAGCGGAAGCGCTCTCCGGTAGCGCCGAGGCGATCCCTCTCCCGGACGCCACGGCCGGCGCCGTCTTCGCCGCGCAGTCGTTCCACACCTTCGATGCCCCGCGCGCGATCCCCGAGATCGCACGCGTGCTCCGACCAGGCGGCGCGATCGTCCTCCTGTGGAACCTTCCGGTGGGACCGTGGCGGCCGTCGGCGGTAGAGGCGGAAGCCGTGCTTGAGGAACGGATGCCGAACGTCGACTACATCCCGCTCGACCTCGGCGGCCCGGCTGCGTCGAGCGGGTGGCAGCCGAACGTCGCCGATTCGCCGTTCGAGCCGTTTCAGGCGACGGTGGTTCCCAACCCGCAGACCCTCGACCGGGATGGGCTTGTCGCGTTTTACGCAACGATGGGCTGGCTTGCGGACCTCCCGGACGACGAGCGTCTGCCACTGCTCGCCCGGGTGCGGTCACTGCTCGACGCCGACAGCTACGAGCGATCCTGGGAGACGCACGTCCACTGGTCTCACCTCCGCCGGTCGGTATAGCCCGCTTCGCCGAACCCTCCTAGGCGAGGTCCTCGCGCACGAGCCCGTAGAAAACGGCGTCCACCCACTCGCCGTCGCGCAGGTACGCCTTCCGCTTCACGCCCTCGCGGACGAAGCCGGCGCGCTCCGCGTGGGCCTGCGCCCGCTCGTTGTACGCGTAGATCTCGAGCTCGAGCCGGTGGAAGCCGAGCCCGAGCAGCAGCTCGCGCTCGAAGAGGCGGACGGCGTCGTCCGCGAGCCGGCGGCCTCTGAAGCGCGGGTGGACGGCGAGCCGCTCGACGCGCGCGATCCGGCTGCGCTCGTTCTCGACGTGGAAGCCGAGCGTGCCGGCCCGCTCGCCGTCGAGCTCGATCACGAAGCGGCCGAAGGCCTCGGGCTCGCGGAGCGAGCGCTCGACCTCCTCGAGCAGCGTCTCGCGGTCGGTCGCCGTGCGCACGCCGAGAAAGGGCCGGACGTCCCCATGGTTGACGAGCTCGTGCAGGAAGTCGACGTCGCCGGGAAGCGCCCGCCGGATGGACGGGCCGCTCACACCTCGGGCGCCACCCGGCGCCGCAGACGGGACGGGTTGAGCGCGCCGGTGCCGAGCGCGACCCCGCCGAGCACGAGCGCGAGCCCGCCGAGCGCGGCGGCGCCTGCGCCCTCGCCGAGGAAGACGGCTCC